>Ga0315283_10002418_pt1 | contig 15590 bp, 14 predicted proteins | sample YL17G09_0_MG_FD_204541 | JGI IMG/M metagenome (GOLD analysis project Ga0315283, IMG submission 204541) | Sediment microbial communities from Yellowstone Lake, YNP, Wyoming, USA - YL17G09_0 | ecosystem: Environmental > Aquatic > Freshwater > Lake > Sediment | place: USA: Wyoming | collected... | reverse complement strand
CTGATCGGCCAGAGGGGGGAAGTGATGGGGACCTACTGCGTCACGGGGTCGGCCCGCGGGATCGGCGGCGCCATCCGGGCCCGGATCGAGTCGGAGGGCCACTCGGTCATCGGGGTGGATCTGGCGGGCCAGGAGGTCGAGGCCGACCTGTCCACGCCCGATGGGCGCCGGGGGGCCATCGCCGCCATCCAGGACCAGGCCGACGGCGTGCTCGACGGCCTGGTGGCGTGTGCCGGGCTGCCGCCGACCTTCAAACCCACCGAGACCATCGCCCAGGTCAACTACTTCGGCGCGGTGGAGTTGCTGGACGGCCTGCGGCCCCTCCTCGAGGCGGCCGAGTCAGGGGCCGCGGTGGCCATCTCGTCCAACTCCCTGGGCACCGTGCCCGAGGCCGACGAGCCCCTGATGGGCCCGCTCCTGGCCGGCGAGGTGGACGCCGCCGTTGCCGCCGCGACGGCCCTGCACGGCATCCAGGTCTACGGCATGTCCAAGCGGGCCCTGGCCCGGGCGGTGCGCCATCGGGCCCCGACCTGGGCTGAGGCCGGGGTCCGGCTCAACGCCGTCGCCCCCGGGGCCACGCAGACCGCGCTCTTCCAAGCCACCCTCGACGACGCCGAGATCGGTCCTTTCGTCGAGGACTTCCCCATCCCGGTCGGACGGCGGGGCACGGTGGACGACATCGCCGAGGCGGTGTGGTTCGTGCTCGAGGCCACCTTCATGGTCGGCTCGGTGGTGTTCGTGGACGGCGGCAGCGACGCCCAGATGCGCCCCGACGTGGTCTGAGCCTGTGCCCGGCCTGTCCCTCACCATCGCCGGCCTGCACCGGACCTTCGGCCCCGGGCTGGGCCACTACCTCGATGTGGCCCGGGTGGCCGACGAGGTGGGCATCGACCAGGTGGTTCTCGCCGACCACGTCGTCATGGGGCCCAACACCGACGCTTACCCCTACGGCGAGTTCGCCTTCGCCCCCGAGGAGCCGTGGGCCGAGCCCCTGACCCTGCTCACCGCCATGGCCGCCGTCACCAGGCGGGTACGGCTGGGCACCGGCATCCTGATCACCCCACTGCGCACGCCCGCCTCGCTGGCCAAGACGGTGGCCACCTTGGACGCCCTGTCCGGCGGTCGGGTCGACCTCGGCGTCGGCGTCGGCTGGCAGCGGGAGGAGTACGACGTCGCCGGGGTGCCCTGGGCCGCACGCTGGAGTCGCCTGGACGACGGCCTGCGGGCCTGCCGGGCCCTCTGGGTCGACAGCCCGGCGTCCTTCACCAGCCCCAGCGTGAGCTTCGCCGAGATCTGGTGCGAGCCCCGCCCGACGCAGGCCCGCCTGCCGGTCTGGCTCGGAGCCAAGGCCACCGACCGGAACTGCGCCCGCATGGCCGAGTGGGGTGACGGCTGGATGCCGCTGGAGGCCAAGACCGGCTCCGACGAGCTCTTCGAGGGCATCGCCCGCCTGCGGGCCGCCTTCACCGCCGCCGGTCGGTCCGAGGCCGAGCTGCTCGTGCGGGCCGGCCTGCCCTTCGTCCGAGGCGACGACGGCTTCGACTTCCCCGCCAGCCGGGACGCCGCCCTCCGCCTGGCTGAGGCCGGCGTCACCCATCTCTCGGTCAACCTCCGCCGGAGCATCGCCTCCGCGGCCGACGCTCGGACCTTCCTCGAGCAACTGGCCGAGGGCCTGCTCCCCCTGTCCTGACCCTGAAACCGGCGCCCTTCGGGTCGGTGGTGGCATCCTCGGGGTCGCGCGGCGGCTCCGGATCATCCTCCTGGCTGTCGCGGTGTTGGTGACCAGTGGCTCCGGTTGGGGGGTCGTCGGTGACTCGGTTACCCATGACGCCCGGGAGGAGCTGGTCGGACGGGGGGCGGTGGTCTACTCGGCGCCGGGGGTCTTCATCCGGCTCGGCCGCCCGGCCGTCCGTCGGCTCGTCCGGACGGGCCACGAGCGCATCGTGATCGAGCTCGGCCTCATGGACGTTTCGTTCCGGGCCACAGCCGGTGAACTGCGGCACCGCCTGCGGGCGGTCATGCGCGACGACCTCGACGGTGTGGCCTCTGTCGTGTGGACCGACCTGAAGACGACCTCGGCCGTCCACCCGCAGTGGCCGGCCCGTTCGGGGGAGTTCAACCAGATCCTCCGCGATCTGGCCGAGGAGTACGGCGTCCACGTGGCCCGTTGGTCGGTCATCGCCGCCCGTCACCCCGACTGGTTCCGCCCCGACGGCATCCACCTCGTCGCCCGGGGTCAGCTTGGCTACGCCCGGTACCTCGAGGGTAGGGTCGACCACTTCTGCTGAAGCCGCCGACTTCCGTCGGGCGCTGCTGGTTTCCTACGCTCGGGGTGTGGCTCGGCGGACCCTGGCGATCGTGGTGCTCGTCGCCGCCCTGGCGACCGGGTGCCAGTACGTCGGGACGAGTGGCCCCCGGGTCAGCTTCCACGGGGACTCCATCGGGGCGCAGGCCGACAGCGAGATCGTCCACCGGCTGACCCGCCACTACCGGCTGTTCCGCCATTCCGTGGAGCGGGCCGACATCACCTCCATGCTGCCGTCGATCCGCACGATGGTGGAGAACGGACCGCGGCCTGACGTCGCCATCGTCGAACTCGGCGCGGGTGACGCCTTCGAGCGCCACGGCCACGAGCGCATGCGCCGGGACATCCGCCGGGCGCTGGACCTGCTCCGGGGCGTCCCCTGCGTCCGTTGGTTCAGCCTGAAGCTCGCCGGGGTGGACGGCTACTACCAGGGCTACGTCGAGCGGGCCGACGACTTCAACCGGATCCTGGCCCGGCAGATCACCGACTATCCCAACGCCCGGGTCGCCCCCTACCGACCGTGGGCTCACGCCCACCCGGGGGCCTTCAAGCCCGACGGCCTCCACCACACCGAGCGGGGCAAGACCGCCTTTGCCCACTTCGTCGAGTCCGTCGCCGGCCGGTGTCCATGACTGAGGCTGCGGAGCGGAGCGCAGCAGCTCGCTGCGGGTTCGTCGAATCCGGGCATGGCGCGGGGGAGCCGCGCGAGCGGCGACACCCTCGGATCTGACGGGTCGTCAGATCGCCCCGTAACCTGCCCGCCGATGGACCTCCGGTACACCGACGACGAAGTCGCGTTCCGGGACGAGCTGCGGGGCTGGCTGGCTCAGGCCATGCCGACCGTCGGACCGGCCCCGGACGAGGACGACTGGACCGCCACCCGGGCCTACGACGCGGCCTGGCAGCGGATGCTCTACGACGCCGGGTACGCCGGGATCAACTGGCCGAAGGAGTACGGCGGGCGGGGGGCCTCGCCGGTCGAGCACCTGATCTTCCTGGAGGAGACCGAGCGGGTCGGCGCCCCCTACGTGGGCACCAACTTCGTGGGTCTGCTCCACGCCGGGCCGACGATCATGACCGAGGCCTCCGACGCCCAGAAGCAGTACCACCTGCCGGCCATCCTCAAGGGCGAGCACTGCTGGTGCCAGGGCTTCTCCGAGCCCCAGGCCGGCTCCGACCTGGCCAGCCTCCGCACCCGGGCCGTGCGCGACGGCGACGAGTACGTCATCAACGGCCAGAAGATCTGGACCAGCCACGCCCACGTGGCCCAGTACTGCGAGATGCTGGTCCGCACCGACCCCGACGCCCCCAAGCACCGGGGCATCTCATGGCTCATCGTCCCCATGGACGCCCCGGGCATCGACATCCGCCCGCTCAAGACGATCCGGGGCGGGTCGGAGTTCAGCGAGGTCTTCTTCGACGACGTCCGGGTCCCCGTGGTCAACCGGGTGGGCGAGGAGAACGACGGCTGGCGGGTGGCCATGGTCACCTTCAGCTTCGAGCGGGGCACGGCGTTCGTCAGCGAGCTGCTCTACTCGATGCAGCTGGTGGCCGACCTGGCCGCCATCGCCAAGCAGGTCACCGGCCACGGCGCCGCCGCCTGGGAGGACCGGGGCCTACGCCGCGAGGTCGGTCACCTGGCGGCCGAGCTGGACGCCCTGTGGGCCCTGACCCGCCGCAACATCAGCCAGGCCGCCCGTGACGGCGTGCCCGGCGTCGGGGGCTCGGTGTTCAAGCTGGCCTACTCCGAGACCCGCCAGAAGCTGGGCGACGTGACCGATCGCGTGCTGCACAGGGCGGCCCTGTCCATCGACGACCTCCCCGGGATGGGCAACGGCCGCCACGTGCAGGGCCGGCTCCACGCGCTGGCGACCTCCATCGCGGCCGGCACCACCCAGATCCAACGCAACATCGTGGGCGAGCGGGTGCTCGGCCTCCCCAAGGAGCGCTGATGGACCTCGAACTGAGTGACGACGAAGCGGCCCTGCAGGCAGGTCTGCGTTCGTTCCTCGAGGGGCGCTTCGCCATGGGCGCCGTCCGGGCCGCCGCCGACGGCCTCGACCGCGGCCGATGGCGGGAGCTGGCCGACACCGGTGTGTTCGGGCTTCGCCTGAGCGAGGACGACGGTGGGGTCGGACTGGGCATGACCGAGGCCGTCCTCGTCTTCGAGGAGCTGGGTCGATCCCTGGTCCCCGGCCCCGTCCTGGCCACCCACCTGGCCGCCGGCCTGGTCGACGGGGCGGCCGACGGCTCGACCGTCGTCGGGCTGATCGAGCGACCGGCCACCGTCCTGCTGATCGAGCACTTCGATGCCCTCGACGTGCTGCTGGCGATCGACGACGACGGGATCTGGCGCATCGACCTCGACGGCCTGGACGCCGAGCCCGTGGCCCGACCCCTCGACCCGCTGACCCCGCTGCACCGGGTCGCCGAGCTGGCCTCGGGGGAGCTCCTGGCCGGTCCTGAGGTGGCGGCCACCTGGCGCCAGGAGGGAGCCGTCTTGGCGGCGGCCTCGCTGCTGGGCATGGCCGCCCGTTGTACCGAGTTGGCAGTGGCCTACGCCGGTGAGCGGGAGCAGTTCGGCAAGCCCATCGGGGTCTTCCAGGCCGTGAAGCACATCTGCGCCGACATGCTCACCCGGGCCGAGTTGGCCCGGGGTGTGGTGTACGCCGCCGGGGTCACCCTGGACGGTCGAGGCGTGGACGACGCCGGGCGCCTCGTCGCCGCGGCCAAGATCACCGCCGGTGATGCGGCCAAGGGCAACGGCAAGGCCTGCATCCAGGTCCACGGAGGGATGGGCTTCACCTGGGAGATCGACGCCCACCTGTTCCTCAAGCGGGCCATCGTCCTGGACACCGTGTTCGGCTCGGTGGACGACCACAGCGAGGCCGTCGGCGCGACGCTGTGACATCTTGCGTGGCTTCGCTGCGCTCAGCAACGCCGGCGCCGCCGATCCCGTCGGTGCTCGGCGCTGCTTGGGCTGGCGCCTGCGCAGCCGGGGAGGGCTTTGCTGCGCTGGGCAACGCCGGCGCCGCCGATTCCGTCAGTGCTCGGCGCTGCTTCGGCTGGCGCCGGCATTCGCGATCGGTGATCGGGGGCGGCGCCGTTCTTCGAGGCGGTTCCAGACGAGGCAGACCACGGCGACGTAGGCCCAGCCCACGAGGACGTCGAAGACGTAGTGCTCGCCGGACAGGACGAGCACGAACCCCATGCCCCCGACGTAGACGGCGAGCAGGACCCGGACCGCCGGTCGCGCCGTGGGCCAGCACATGACGGCGACCAGGGCCGTGTAGCCGGCGTGCAGCGAGGGGACGGCGGCCACCAGGTTCGCCGTGTCCCAGCCAAGCTGGACCACGTCCTGGGCGATGTCCAGGTGGATCCACCGGTGCCCCCAGCCCCGGGGCGCCGTCCGCACGATCGGATCGGCTTCACCCAGGCGGGCAGCCATCCACGGGGGGATGGCGGGGTAGGCCACGAAGGTGAGCGCGGCGGCGAAGCTCAGGGTGACGAACCGTCGGACGTAGCGCCAGTAGCGGGGCCGGTCGCGCACCCAGAGGACGGCGGCCACGGCGAACGGCACGAAGAAGTGCGAGATGTAGGTGAACGTGACGGGGATCTCCCACCACCGCACCGGGCCGGGCCCGTAGAGGGCCCGCTGGAGGCGGATCGTGGGGAGCTCGCCGAGGCCGATCCACCGGTCGAAGGCCAGTTGTGGATCCAGGTGCGGTTGGATGCCCAGCTCGTCGGCCCTGCCCCGGGTCAGGTCGTAGAGGATGAGCACGAGCACGACCGGCAACCAGTCCCGTACCACCCGGAGCGCCCCCCCGCCGGGCGAGCCGATGGTGAGGACCACGAGGCCCCCGGCCACCCACAGCAGGATCTGCTCGCGGTCGAGGGGGACACCCCACATCCACCAGACGGCGACGAGGGTCCCGCCGTAGAGGCCGACGGCCACGGCCCGGGCCACCCGGTGCCACTCCGGCCGCTCGATCGACGGCGGCCCGCTGGGCGGCGGCGGAACCGACGGTGGCGGCGGGAGGACCTCGTGCCCGGTGTCGGTCATGACCACCCCGCCAAGAGCAGACGCAGGTCGGCGGCCCCATCGGTCAGCGCGACACCGGCCAGCAGGGGGTAGAGGAAGGCGAACGCCGCGGCCGACCCGACCAGGAGCGGGACGAGGGTGTACCGGCGGACGCGGGGGAGCCGGTCCAGGGCCAGCACGGTGGCGAGGGCGAGGAGGGGGACTAGGGACACCGCGTAGTACGAGTACACCTCCCGCCCGCTCAGCATCCAGGGCAGCCACTGGGACGCGGCGAGGGCGAGCAGGGTGCCGGCGGCGTCGTCCCGCCGCCGGAGGGCCAGGAAGGCCAGCACCCCGAGGGCCAGGATCCCGGCGATCCAGGACACCGGGTTGGCCAGGGCCAGGATCCGGACCTCGGTCGCCTCGTCCCGGTCGGGACAGGCGCCGTCGTCGAGGGCCGTGGGGACCTCGGCCATCTGGGGGAGGCAGAGCTTGCTGAACAGGTCGGCGGGGTCGGACTGCACCGCCCAGCTCCAGGCCGGGGCGGCCTCCGGGTTGTCGGTGTCCAGGTTGGCGTGGAAGTCGACCAGCGTGCGCTGGTGGTCGACCCACACGGTGACCCGGTCGATCGCGCCCAAGTGACAGGGGATCTTCCCGTGGCAGTGGGCCAGGCCCGCCTGGGTGCGCTCGGCCTGGGCGAACCAGGGCCCGTAGGCGGCCAGGTACACGCCGACCGGGACGAGGGCGAGGACCGCCAGCGCGGTGGCGGTGCGCCGGCGCCGGCCCGGACCGGGGGGCGCGGCGCGGCGTTCGAGGCTGACGAGCACGATGGCGGCCACCGGCCAGGTCCAGACCGCCCCCCACTTCATGGCCGTGCCCAGGCCGAGGAGCAGAGCCACGGCCCAGCGCCAGCGCCGCAGGCGCACGGGGTCGTCCCGGTCGGCGAGGGCCCCCAGGACGCACCCCGCGGCCGCCGTGGTGGCTACCGCGACGAACACGTCGAGCAGGGCCAGGCGACCGGTGACGAAGGCGATGCCGTCGAAGGCCACGAGGACCCCGGCGGCAACGGCCAGGCCGGGGCGATCCGTGAGGCGCCGGGCGGCGGCCCAGGTGACCAGGACCAGGGCGATCCCCGCGAGCAGGGCCGCCGAACGCCAGCCGATCGGGGTGAACCCGAACACGCGGATCCCCCCGGCGATCAGCCACTTGGCCAGCGGCGGATGGGCGGGGGAGGACTCCGCCCCGTGGCGGAGCAGGTCGGCGGCGTCGAGGGCGTAGTACACCTCGTCGAAGACGAAGACCCGGGGCCGGTCGAGGCGGGGGAGCCGCGTGGCCAGCACCAACGCGACCAGCCCGGTGGGGGCGGCGAGCGGGCGCAGGCGACGGGCGAGCGTCACGGACCGAGTGAGCGGCACGCGTCCACCAGGCGGGAGGCGGGCGACACCGGCGACGGCTCGTCGCTCGGGCCGAGGGCGGCGTCGGTCAGGCGCTTGTCGAGCAGGGCGTAGAACGACTCGGGATCGTCGCGGAGGTTGGCCGGGGACAGCCCGTCGGCGTCCGCGGGGCCGTCGGCGGCGGGCAGGCCCAGCGGCCCGGCGTCGTCCAGCACCCGGGCGGCCACGCGTTCCCGCAGGCTGGCACAGGTGCGCCGGGCGGCGGCGGCCTGGTCGTCCTCGAGCGCGGGCGCGCCGCAGGCCGTCAGGAGCACGGTCGCGACCAGGGCCGGGGCCCACGCGCGCCGGGCCCGGTGAACTGTGGGAGCGCCGATGCCAGGACCCTAGCGACGGCCATCGCGGGCCGATCCGCGACCGTACGGGTCCGCCATCGGGCGTCGGCGGCCACCTTCGCCCGTCCGGTCGCACGGGCTACGGTGCGTTGATACCGACCCGGTCCTTGGGCGGAGCGGCCAGCCGAGCAGGGAGACGATCGATGAGCGATCAGGGCGGAACGAGCGAGGCCGGCTGGCAGCCGGATCCCCACGGGCGGCACGAGTACCGCTACTGGGACGGCTCGGCCTGGACCGATCAGGTCTCCGACGGCGGTGTCCAGTCCGCCGATCCGCCGGGTGACGCGCCGACCGCGGTGACCGAGCCTGCTCCCGGCACCGAGACCGTCGCCCAGCCCCTGGCCGGCCCCCCGACGGCGGCGGCTCCGGCGGGCCCCCCGGGCGCGCCGGGCCAGGCCTACGTGGCCCCGCCCGGGAAGGCCAAGGGCAAGGTCCCGGTCGGGATCCTGGCCCTCGTCGGCCTGGCCGTGGCCGCCATTGTCGCCGCGTTGGTGATCTTCCTCGGCGGCGGCGACGACAGTGGTGGCGGCGGCGAGGTCAGCGGCGGTACCGGCGACTTCTCCGGGAGCATCAGCGAGGACGAGCCCTTCGCCATCCGGACCTTCGATCTCGAAGCGGGTGAGGCGGTGCGGGTCGTGGTCCATCCCTCCGACGACCTCGACGCGGCCATCACGCCGACGGCGGAGCGCGACCTGATCTCCACCGCGGCCTTCGCGTCGCTGGGCAACGGCGCGGACGAGAGCGACCTCGGCGATGAGTCCAGCGCCTACTACGACGACCTGCTCTCGGGGTACGACAGCCTCTTCACCGACACGCTGGAGGGGGACGCCCTCAGCGAGGACATCAGCGACGCGCTGTCGGACTTCGGGGACCTGCAGGGCGTGCTGTCCGACGGCCTGCCCGACCTGGTCGAGGCCGGTGTCCCGCTGGAGACCGATGACCTGAACGGGGCGGGCGAGGCCGACGGTTCCATCTTCGTCGCCCCCCTGAGCGGTCAGTACGGGATCATCATCAGCGGCGTCGACAGCGTGGGCGACTTCGATGCGAGCATCGAGACCAACGAGCCCGACGGGAGTTTCGACGCGTTCAACGAGGACGAGCCGATTCGGATCCGGGACTACCTCGAGGCGTACGACCAGCAGCGGGACTTCGTCTGCGACGAGGCGTTCTTCGGCGCCGATCCCGTGTCCCTCTCGGAGCTGGCGGCCACCATCTGCGACGAGGACGCCTTCAACGAGCTGCTCACCAGCGACTTCAGTTCGGACTTCTCCAGCGACTTCTCGAGCGACTTCAGTTCGGACTTCAGCAGCGACTTCAGCTCCGACTTCTCGAGCGACTTCAGCACGGACTTCTCCGACGACCTGACCCTGGGCGATCCCCAGGATCCCGCCGACTTCATCCCCGACTACGGGACCAACGCCCAGTTCACCGCCCTGGCCGACGGCTGCTTCGGTGGGAGCCTCGCGGACTGCGACCAGCTGTACGCGGTCACCCCGATCGACGCTTCCACGAACTCCTGGGAGGGTTACGGCGCCACCTGTGGTGGGCGGCTGCCCGAGGAGCACCCGGGACAATGTGCCTCGCTGGGCTAGGCCCGGCTGAACGATCGGAGGACGGATCATGAGCGACCAAGGCGGCCATCCCGAACCGGGTTGGTACGCCGACCCCAACGGTCGGCACGAGTACCGCTACTGGGACGGCACCACCTGGAGCGATCAGGTCTCCGACGGCGGCGCCGTGTCCACCGACCCGCCGGGTGAGGCGCCGACCCAGGTGACCGAGAGCGTCGCCCCGACGCAGTCTGTACCGCCGGTGGCCGGGGTTGCCGTGGGTCCCCCGACGGCCGCCGGCCAGGAGTACGTTCCGTCTCCCGAGGAGCCAGCGCGCAAGCTGCCCATCGGCGTCCTGGCATTGGCCGGCCTGGCCGTCGCCGCCGTCGTGATCGCGGTCGTCCTTCTGGTCACCGGCGGGGACGACGGGGGCCAGAACGCCAGCACCTCGGCGTCCGATGACGTCTCGTCCGACGACAGTTCCGACCTGAGCGACGGCGGCGCCGACCTCACCGACGACTTCAGCGACCTGTCGGACTACAGCGACCTGTCGGACTTCTCCGATCTGTCGGACTTCAGTGACCTGTTCTCGGACTTCAGCGACTTCTCGGACCTCAGCGACCTCTACGACTTCACCGACGATTTCTCCAACGTGATTCCGGATGGCATCCCGGGCACGCCCGAGGCCGGTGACCCGGTCGACCCGACGGTGTTCATCGACGAGTACGGGACGGTGCCCCGGTTCGACCGATTGGCCAACAGTTGTTTCGACGGCGACTTCACCGACTGCAACGAGCTCTACTCGGTGACGCCGGTGTCGCCGTCGACCAACTCCTACGAGGGCTACGGCGCCACCTGTGGCGGCCGCCTGGCCGAGGAGTCCCCCGGGATCTGCACGACGCTGGGCTGAGCCCGGCGGACCCGACCCAGGAGTCACCATGAGCGACCCCGACCCCACCGCCTTCACCACGCGCCGGGCCGAGGTCCGGGACGGGCTGTCCCTGGCCTACGTCCGGGAGGGCGTCGGCGGCTACCCGCTGGTGCTGCTCCACGGCTATCCCGAGACCAAGCGGATCTGGTGGCGCAACATCGCCCCGCTGGCCGCCGCCGGCTACGAGGTGATCGTCCCCGACCTGCGGGGCCACGGCGAGAGCGACGTCGACCCGGACGACCGCTACGACATCGTCACCTACAGCCGGGACATCGAAGCGCTGGTCCACGGCGTGCTCGGCCACGACCGCTGCGGCGTGGTCGCCGGCGATGTCGGCGCCGTCGTGGCCTACGACCTGGCGCTGCGGTTCGAAGACCTGGTCGACGGTCTCTGCTGGTTCAACACCGCCCCGCCGTTCCTCATCGAGGAATATCAGGCCGCCGGCATCTCGTTGACCGGCTTCGGCGACGTCGACGCCCGTCCGGAGACCGACTACCAGCTCCGCCAGGGCCAGCACACCGACGCCCTCGCCGCGGAACTGGACACCCCCGGGCGCCGCCGCCGCTACATCGCCGACTTCTACGGCCACCGGTTGTGGGCCAGCCGCGGCTCGTTCACCCGGGCCGACGTCGACTTCATGACCGAGCCGTGGTCCGAGGAGGCCCGGCTGCGGGCGGGCTGGGCCGTGTACCAGCTCAGCCGGGGCACCCGCGTGTCCGAGGAGGTGCCCCGACTCTTCGAGACGATGCCCGTGCCGACCCTGCTGCTCTACGGCCCGGAGGACCAGGTCGTCCCCGAGCAGTTCACCGCCTGCTGCGAAGTGGCCTTCACCAACCGGGTGGGGCCGCTGATCGTGCCCCGGGCGGGCCACTTCCTGCAGTGGGAGCGGGCCGACGTGCTCAACGGCCTCGTGGCGGGCTGGTTCTCCCGGTTCGGGTGAGGCGGACGCCCGGGCGCGGCCCGGTGTGATCCAAGCCGGCATCGGCTGACGGTACGGTCGCGTCGGGCCGCGAGGCCACGACAGGGACCCGAGGGGGAGACATGGACCTGATCCTGCGCAACGGGACGGTGATCGACGGGACCGGGGCGCCCCGGCGTTCCGCCGACGTCGGGGTGGCCGACGGTCGGGTCGTGGCCATAGGCGAGGTGGCCGCCGACGGGACCGAGGAGGTCGACCTCGGCGGCCTGGTCCTGGCGCCGGGGTTCGTGGACATCCACACCCACTACGACGCCCAGGTCCTGTGGGACCCCGACCTGACGCCGTCGTGCTGGCACGGCGTGACCAGCGTCGTCGTGGGCAACTGTGGCTTCGGCATCGCCCCGACCCGGCCCGATCACCGCGAGACCATTGCCCGCACGCTGGAGAACGTCGAGGGCATGGCCTTCGACGCCTTGGTGGCCGGCATCGACTGGACCTTCGAGACCTTCCCGGAGTACCTGGCCACCCTCGACCGCCTGCCCAAACGGCTGAACGTCGGGGTCCTGGCCGGACACACCCCGACCCGCCTCTACGTGCTGGGCGACGAGGCCTCGGACCGGGAGGCCACCGAGGCGGAGGTGGCCGAGATGGCCGCCATCATCAAAGAGGCCCTTGAAGCCGGTGCGGTCGGCTTCTCGACCTCCGGCGCCCCGACCCACGCCGGGGCCTACGGCAAGCCCGTCCCCAGCCGCTTGGCCGCCTACGACGAGATCAAGGCGCTGGCCGCGACCATGGGCGAGGTCGGGCACGGGGTGATGCAGGCCACGGTCGGGGCCAACCTGTTCATGGACCAGTTCGCCGAGATCTCCGAGCTGACCGGCCGCCCGGTCTCCTGGACGGCCCTGCTCTCGGGCATGTGGGGCGAGGGTGGTGCCGTGTCGATCATCGACGCGACGGCCCAGCGGGGCGGCGAGGTGTGGCCCCAGGTGGCCTGTCGGCCGCTGGTCATGCAGGTGACCATGGCCGATCCGTTCCCGATGGCCACGATGGCCTCCTTCCAGGAGGTCCTCGCCGTCCCCCACGACCGGCGGGCCGACGTCTACCGGGACCCGGCCTGGCGGGCCCGGATGCACGCCGACCACTCGATCTGGGGTGAGCGCCTGACCAAGGCGACCATCGAGGAGACCAACCGGCACCACGACCTGGTCGACGGCCCGACCGTGGCCGAGCTGGCGGCGCAGCGGGGGGTGGATCCGCTCGACCTGATGATCGACCTCGCCCTGGAGGACGACCTGGCCACCCGCTACCGCATCGTCCTGGCCAACGACGACGAGGTCGAGCTGGCCACCCTCCTCCAGGACGAGCGGACGGTGCTCGGCCTGTCCGACGCCGGGGCCCACGCCAGCCAGCTCTGCGACGCCAACTTCTCCACCCACCTGCTCGGGGTGTGGGTCCGCGAGCGAGGGGTGCTGAGCCTGGAGCAGGCCGTGTGGCGCCTCAGCGGCCAGGCCGCCGACGTCTTCCGGCTCGGGGGCCGGGGCCACATCGTCGAGGGCGGTGCGGCCGACCTGGTCGTCTTCGACCCCGACACCGTGGGCTCCGAGCCCCTCGAGCGGGTGTGGGACCTCCCCGCCGGCGCCGACCGGCTGATCGCCCGCAGCCGGGGCATCGAGCACGTGTGGGTCAACGGGACGGCCATCCGGCGTGACGGGGAGGACCTCGACGACCGCCCCGGGGCGCTCCTGCGCGGCGCGCCGTGAGATCGCCGGGTCTCCGCGGCGACTACGGCTGCGGGCCGTCGGATTGAGCAACGGCTACTCACCCCGCGGGGGAGCGGGTGGGCGATGATGGGCCCATGATCGCCATCATCATCATCTTCGCCGTGGTGGTCCCGCTCGTCATCACCGTCGTGGTGCTGAAGAACGTGCGCTCCGCCTTCGGGGTGTCACCCGAGAAGCAGGCCCTGGCCCAGAACCTGGTGGCCACGGGTCAGAAGGCCCGGGCCATGATCCTGAAGGTGCAGCCCACCGGCATGATCGTCAACGAGATCAACATCCAGTGCCTGGTGGACTTCCAGCTCGAGCCGCTCAGCGGCGGAGGCAAGTTCATGGGCCAGAAGAAGATGATGATCAACCAGACCCAGATGCCCCGCGTCGGTGACCTCTGGCCCTGCTGGTACGACGCCGCCGATCCGACCCAGTTCGCCGTGGGCATGCCCGACGGGCTCTCCCAGGAGCAGGTCGGCCTGTTTCGCGAGTTCGGCATCCCGCATCCGCTGGACCCGAAGTAGCCGTTGCCGGAGGGGCCCCGCCGGCCCCTCCGGTCACCCGGCCGGGTTGGTCGCCGTCAGGTCCCGGGGGACGATCGAGAACCCGGTCCAGTGCGGGTGCATGTGGTCCTCGTCCTCGTCCCGGGGCAGGTGGTGGAACGAGGCGCCGTACCAGACCACCAGGTCCTGGCCGTTGCTGAGGCTCTCGCCGTTGGCGAAGGCCGCCACCGAGTCGTTGGGTGAGCTCCGGCAGTTCCCGGTGGGGACGTTGTGGGTGGCGAAGCGCTCACAGAGCCGGTTGCGGGTCACGTAGAGCTGGTTCTGGGAGTACGGCTCGTAGGTCGGGCCGCGGAAGATGTTGTCGGTGTTGGGCAGCAGCTCCCAAGAGACGGGGTGGCCGTCGGCGTTGTCCGAGACGGTGTCGAGCACCCGCCAGCTGCGGAAGCCGCCGGGGGCGACCCGGCGGGCCACCTCCGAGGTGAACGGCCGACGGGTGTTGCGCAGTTGGCTGCGGCCGTTGGTGGGCAGGGCCTCCATCTCCTCGACCCGGTCGTTGCCGGCACCGTCGACGTCGAAGTCGAGCCGCCAGTAGAAGTTGTGCATGTGGGCCACGGCCCGGTTGCCCCCGCCCATGGGCCAGGTGCTCTGGGGGCTGCCGCCGTAGAGCTGCAGGGAGCCCGTGGCCCCGACCTCGGGACGGATGGTGCCGTCGTCGTCGAAGTTCCAGGCGACGACGTAGTTGTAGGCCCCGATGTGGCTGACGCTGAACAGGTTCAGCGAGGTGGCCTGGGCCTGCTGGGCGTAGTCCTTGTAGGCGTAGCCGGTCGGCGCCTCGGTCTGGCAGAGGACGTTCGAGTTGATGGTGGTGTCGGTCAGCAGGTCGCCGTTCGGGCAGTCACCGGGCTGCAGGTCGTCGATGTACCAGTCGTACCCGAGGCCATAGTCGGACAGGTCGTGGAAGCGGGCGCCGTTGTTGTCGTAGGGCACGTGGATCTCGGCCAGTGAGGCCCGGAAGAGGACCTCGATCGGCTGGCCTCCGATGGGCGTGTAGGTCACGTCGTGCAGGACGATGCCCTCGTTGAGCTGGCGCTCCCAGCACATCTGCCAGCGGGCGCCGTTGGTCAGTGTCTCGTCGACCTGGTAGCCGCTGGAGCAGTTGAGACTGCCGGCGGCGTCCGCGGCCAGGTTCAGGGCGACGGGGACGGCGCCGGCGAGCAGGACGATGGCGGCCGTCGCGCCCCAGGAGCCGAAGCGGTGTCGCGTGGTCTCGCTCATGAGAAGAACCCCGTGCGGGCGAGGACCCGGTCCGTGGAGAGGTCGACGATCGGTAGGAGGTTGATGAGGAGGTCGTCGCTGGACTGCAGCATGAGCTGGGCACAGCGGTGCTCACCGCAGTCGGCGGCGGCTGTCCCGACCGCGGCCGGATTGGCGTCGGCCCGGAAGATGATGGGCTGGACCACGACGTCGCTGGCGGGGTCGGTGAGGTCCCGGCCGGTGGCCTGGCGGTAGCGGGTGGCCAGCAGCTGGGCGAACTGCGGGTCGGCCAGGGCCAGGTCGAAGGCCCGGTCGGCCTCCTCGGGGATCAGGGGCAGCTGGGTGTCGGGCAGGGTCTGGCTGTGGTCGACCTCGCCGGTGGCGGTGTCGACCACGCTCCAGGTCAGCACGTCGTCGTCGTAGGAGTAGACGTAGACGTCGGCCCGCCGGAGGCCGTCGTCCTCGGCCGTCTTCTCCTCTTCGTGGCGCTCGACCTGGAGCACGACGTCGTCCTCCCCCAGGCCGGTGGTCTCGGCGGGGTCGGATCCCCGGGCG
>Ga0315283_10002416_pt1 | contig 15599 bp, 12 predicted proteins | sample YL17G09_0_MG_FD_204541 | JGI IMG/M metagenome (GOLD analysis project Ga0315283, IMG submission 204541) | Sediment microbial communities from Yellowstone Lake, YNP, Wyoming, USA - YL17G09_0 | ecosystem: Environmental > Aquatic > Freshwater > Lake > Sediment | place: USA: Wyoming | collected... | reverse complement strand
AGGGGATCGAGTTCGACTACTGCTGCGTCCACGCCGCCTTCGCGCTGCGCGAGGAAGGCTTCGAGACGATCATGGTCAACTGCAACCCCGAGACGGTCTCCACGGACTACGACACGTCGGACCGGCTCTACTTCGAACCGCTGACCGTGGAGGACGTGCTCGCGATCTACGAAAAGGAGCGGCCCGAGGGGGTCGTAGTGCAGTTCGGCGGGCAGACGCCGCTGAACCTCGCCGCCGAGCTGGAGGCCGCGGGGGTCAGGATCCTCGGCACCACCCCTGACGCCATCGACCTCGCCGAGGACCGGGACCGGTTCCGCATGATCATGCACGAGCTCGGGATCCCGCAGCCCGAATCGGGGATGGCGGCCAACCTGGTGGAGGCCCGCACGGTGGCCGCACGGATCGGCTATCCGCTGATGCTGCGCCCCTCCTACGTGCTCGGCGGGCGCGGGATGCAGGTCGTCCTCGACGAGGAGATGCTGCGGCGCTACGTCCTCGCGGCGGTCGATGTGACGCCGGAGCGCCCGATCCTGATCGACAAGTTCCTCGAGAACGCCATCGAGGCCGAGGCCGACGCCATCGCCGACGGCACCGACGCCTTCGTCCCCGCGGTCATGGAGCACATCGAACTGGCGGGCATCCACTCCGGGGACTCCGCCTGCGTCATCCCCCCGATCAGCATCCCGCCGCTGCACCTGGAGACCATCCGCGACTACACGCGCAAGATCGCCATCGCGCTGAATGTCGTCGGGCTGATGAACATCCAGTACGCGATCGCCGGGGATGTCGTCTACGTCCTCGAGGCCAACCCGCGCGGCTCGCGGACCGTCCCGCTGGTCTCGAAGATCTGCGACATCCCGATGGCCAAGCTCGCGACCAAGGTCATGCTGGGCAGGAAGCTCGGCGAACTGGGCCTCAAGACCCGCTCGATCCCGCACTTCGGGGTCAAGGAGGCGGTCTTCCCGTTCAACATGTTCCCGGAAGTCGACCCGCTGCTGGGGCCCGAGATGCGCTCCACCGGCGAGGTTCTCGGCCTGGCACACTCCTTCGGGCTGGCTTTCTTCAAGGCGCAGGAGGCCGCCGGGCAACGGCTGCCCACCGCGGGCCGGGTGCTGATCACGGTCGCCGACCGGGACAAGGAGGGCGTCCTCCCGGCGGCCAGGGAGTTCGCCGCTCTTGGCTTCGAGATCCTGGCGACGGGGGGGACGCACGAGTTCCTGGCGCGCAACGGGGTGGCCTCGACAAAGGTGGCCAAGCTGCACCAGGACCGCCCCGACGTGGTCGACGCCATCAAGAACGGCGAGGTCCAGCTCGTCATCAACACGCCGGGCGGAAAGAGGGGCAAGGACGCCGACGCCTACATCCGGCAGTCGGCCATCAAGCACAAGATCCCGTACGTCACCACCACCGCCGCCGCCCGCGCCGCGGCCATGGGGATCGCGGCACAGCGCAACGCGGGCGAGGGTGTCCAATCATTGCAGGAGTACCACGCGGGGATTCGTTGAGGGGGCGCGCATGGAAAACTTGAACGAGCAGGGCCTGGTGCGCGCCATGGCCACCGGCGCGCATCTGCTCTACGTGGTGACCGAAAACGAGCGCTATACCGAAGGGATCGTTGTACGAGCGGCTGCCCAGGTGAACGGCGCGGGAACGATGTTTGTCTGGACCTGCACCGACGGGTTTCTCCGTGGGGACAGCGTGATCCCGGAGACGAAGGATGCGCTCGCCGCGCTCGACTTTGCCCTGGCTCAGACCGGCCCGGCGCTCTTCCTGCTGAAAGACCTCGCCTCTTTCTGGCATGACAACCCCTTTATCGTCAGAAAGCTCAAGACCTTTGCGGCGCGCGGCGGCGCCGGGGCCCTTGTGGTACTGGGCCAGGATGAGCAGACCCCGCAGGCCCTGCGGGAGGATCTGACCGTTTTTCGTCAGGGACTGCCCAGCGTCCTGGAAATTCGTTCCTTTCTCGAACAGGCTGCGGGGCGGAATGCGCACTTATCCAAGATTTGCGCTGGGGACCCGGGATTGCTGGACAAGCTGGTCGAAGCGTCCCAGGGGCTGGACCTGGTCGAGATCGAACGGGCGGTCCGCGCCCTGGGGCTCTCCCGCAAATCGCGGGGGGAGGAGATCGTCCAGGCGCTCTTCGAGAGCAAGCGGGAACTCGTCGGCCGCAGCGGCATCATGGAATTCGTGGTGAACGACACCAGCCCCGAGAAGGTCGGGGGGATGGAGAACCTCAAGCACTGGATGAAGCGCCGCGAGAAAGCGTTCGGTCTGGAGGCCATCACCTCCGGGAAGCGCATGCCGAAAGGGGTGCTGATGATGGGGGTGGCCGGCTGCGGCAAGTCGCTCTTCGTGAAAGCCATCGCCGCCCACTGGCACCTGCCGCTGATCCGCCTGGACATGGCGGCGGTGTACGAGGGGACTTTCGGTTCTCCCGAGACGAGTCTGCGCAAGGCGTTCCGGACCGCCGAGGCAGCGGCCCCCTGCGTTCTCTGGATCGACGAGATCGAGGCGGGCATTTCAACGCAGGGGTTCAAGATCGAAGGGGGGCCGGCGTCGCGCGTGCTCGGGTCTTTTCTGACCTGGATGCAGGAGAAGACGGCCCCGGTTTTCGTCGCAGCCACCGCCAACGCCATCGAGATGCTCCCCGCCGAAATTCTTCGCAAGGGGCGTTTCGACGAGATTTTTTACGTCGGGCTTCCCGACCCCGCGGCGCGCGAAGAGATCTTCCGCATCCACCTGGCGGCCCATAAATGTGACCTGGCGCTCTTCAACATCCCGCTGCTGGCCAGTTCCACCCGCGGCTTTTCCGGCGCGGAGATCGAGCAGGCGGTGCTCTCGGCCGCCTTCGAGGCACTCTCCGAGCGCCGTCCGCTCTCCCACCAGGATGCGCTGGCGGCCATCGGCCGCACCGTCCCCATGTCGGTGACCATGGCCGAGCAGATCAAGAAGATCGAATCCTGGGCTTTCAAGCGGGCGGTGCCCGCCTCCGGCAAGGCAGGGTAGTCCCTGGACGACGGGAGGCCCGCAAGCGAAAACAGCCGAAACCGACGGGGGGAGAGGCCGATGATCGGGAGACGCACCATCGCAGTGCCCGCCATTATTGCCCTCATGATGTTTTCGGGGTGTGCGGCCGGGGTCATGATGAAGGCGCCGAATTCCCTGGAGCGACCAGGTGACAGCGACGCCACGGTCTATTTCTACCGGAATCGTATCTACTTTGGGGATGGTAGGACTTACAACGTTTGGGACGGCGAGAAACTGGTGGGCGTCCTCGCGGCTGGTTCGTACATACCCTACCATACCTCGCCCGGAGAGCACGTCTTCATGGCGCACTTTGAGAATTGGTCGTATCTGAAGGCGACGCTGGCGCCCGGGCAGCGATATTACGTGAATGGACAGCTCTATCCGGGGTTTGTTCAGGCGCGGGTGATGCTGCTGCCGGTCACCAAGAAGAACCCCGAGGACTTCGACAAGGCGGCCGCGCGGCTCAATGACATGAACCCGACGATGGTGAGACCCGAGGATGAAGAGGGCTATGTGGCTCCCCGGCGGGAGGACGTGCGCCGCGCGCTCGAGGCCTTCCAGGCGGGGAAGGTGGAGTCGACCACGCTCGCCCCGGAGGACCATGACTGAGCGCACCTCCCGGGTGGGAGAACACTTCCTCCCTGGAAAGCGCTCGGGGTGGACCAGGCCGAATGTGGGCCTGATGAGTAAAGATGGGTATACACCTCATCAACGGGGGATCGTTGCGATGAACTGCGGATTTCAAAAGGGGTCCCTCGTGCACACAATAATGAGAATTTCCTTCTCTGCTTTTGTCGCCGCACTCCTCATTGCCACAACTCACTCAACGGCCTGGGCGACGGGGTACGGTCTCGGACTCTCGTACCACGAGGACAAGACCGAAATCACAGAGTCCAACGGCAGTTCTGTTGATCGCCCTTCGTATGGAACCTCATCAATCGGCGTGAACCTTGTCCTCGACACCGCCGTGGCAAAACGCAGGCTTTTCAATTACCGGCTATCGCTCGGGTACGAGCGGCAGACATTCGATTACCCCAATGACGAGGAGCTTCAGTATGGCGAGGTGGCCCAAAGGATAACGGTAGGCAACACTTTCGGATTTGCGGTGGCGCAGACTGTACGGCTGCGGGCGTGGCTGGGGCCGCGACTGGCTCTGGGGTATGCCTTCGACAGCAACAAATCAGCGGACTATTACAATTTGAACCTTGGTCTCGCGCCGGTCATCGGCGTAAATATCCACCTCGGCCCCCTGATTTCCCTCGGGTTGGAACTCGGGTACGATTACAGCTTGTATGTAACCTCTGAGCCAGGTCTGGGGCTGACCGGCAAAAGCGGCACCCGACAGGGGCCCTTTCTGAACGCAGTGCTGTTTTTCCGGACCTCCGAGGATCGCTGGCAGGCTCCCGAAAAACCAGCCGATTCTCACGTCCAGACCCCGGGAATCTTTGTGCCGCAGTAGCCGCAGGCGCCGCCCTTGATCTCGAAGGTCGGGATAGCGTAGCCGCGGCGCTCGACCAGCAGCTTCTTGCAGTTGTGGCACCAGGTGTTCGCGCCTTCGTGGTTCGGGATGTTGCCGATGTAAACGTAACGGATGCCCTCGGCCATGGCGATTTTGCGGAACTGCTCCAGAGTCGAAAGCGGTGTTGGCGCCAGGCGGTCGAGCTTGTAGAGCGGAAAAAAACGTAGAAAATGCAGCGGGTGATCCGGCCCGAGCGCCGCGAGTATCCAGCCGCACATTCTCTTGACCATCTCCGGGTCGTCGACGTAGCCCGGCACCACCAGGTTGGTCATCTCGAAGTGGATGCCCTGCTCGTGCAGCGTCGTGAAGGTGTTGAGCACCGGCTGCAGGCGCCCGCCGTTGAGCTTGCGGTAGATGTCGTCGCTGTACGACTTGAGGTTGACATTGGCGGCGCCGAGCACCTTGCACAGTTCCAGCAGCGGCGCGCGGTTGATGAAGCCGTTGGAGATCCAGAGGTTGCTCAGCCCGGCCTGCCGCGCCAGGCGGGCGGTGTCGATCATGTACTCGAAATACGTGGTGGCCTCCGAATAGCTGTAGGCGACCGAGGCCGAGCCGCTCTTGATCGCTTCGTCAACCACAGCCGGCGGGAAGAGCTCCCTGTGGCGGACCTCGTGGGGTTTGGCCTGGGAGATCTCCCAGTTCTGGCAGTTCAGGCAGCGAAGGCTGCAGCCGGTGGTCGCGATCGTGAACGCCTTGGTCCTGGGCTTGTAGTGGAAGAGTGGCTTTTTCTCGATCGGGTCGACGTTCACGGCGCAGGGGTTGCCGTAGGCCAGGGTGTAGAGCGTGCCACCCAGATTGACCTTGGAGCGGCAGACGCTGCGGTCGCCCGGGGCCAGCACGCAGCGGTTCGGGCAGACGCCACACACCACCTTCTTATCTGCGAGCCGCTCGAAGGAGAACCCCTCCTTCGACCACTTCCACAGGCTCTCCGGCGCGTCGTTCTTGAAAATCGTGCCGCGGATGTCCGAGGCCCCCGAGGTTTCGGCTTTTTGGTCGCCGCCGGGCCAGAAAGCGCGGGCCGAGGCCGGGCATGAGGCGGCTGCCAGCGAAGCCGCGCCGTATTTCAGGAAGGCCCGGCGATCAATGCGCGTCATGGTGCGTTGCCACCAGCACGAGACTTGCGACTTTCAAGCCGGCCAGGCACAGGATTGCCGAAAAGAGACCGAGCCAGGGGATAAGCACAACGCTTGTCGCCAGGGTTCCGCAGGCCGCGCCGATCAGGTCGGCCGAAAAGGCGCGGGCCGCAGCCGGGTTGCCGCCGCCCCCGAGCTGCAGCACCACGGGAAACTGGCAGCCGCAGGCGAAGGACACCGCGAAGCCGAAGGCGAGGAAGAAGGCTTCCGGCAGCCGGTCGCCGCCAAGGTGCAAGGCCAGCACAAACGCGGCCAGCAGCAGGATGAGCAGCAGATCGGTAGCAATCAAAACCCACCTCCCCCGGCTGCCCAAGCTGTTGCCTAGCCACGCGCCGGGCAACAGCCCCGCAAGAAACACCGTGACAATCAACCCTATCTCGACATAGATGTACCCAAAATAGATCTGAAAGGCGAAAATGACCAGCACCTCGGAGCCCATCGCCGTGGCTCCGGTGGCGAAGAGGACAAACTCCTCGCGCCGCAGGCGGCTGAGATAGAGCCCCGCCAGGACACACAGCACCGCCGCGAACCAGGCCGGCGAGGTGGCGAATTTGGCGAACCACTGGGAAAACATGACGCGCATGAGCCGCGGCGATTCGTCCCGGTTGACGGGCTGCCCCTCGAGGAGCAAGTCGTTGAGCCGCCCGATGCGCTCGGGCGTGACGTCGCCTTCGTAGTAGCCGCTGATGTAGTCGGCGACGACTCCCTGTGCCCGCAGGCGGGCAGGGATGTCCGGGTCGATCGGCCGGTCGCTGCAGAGGAACACGGTGCTGCGGCCCGGAAGCAGCAGGACATGTTTGAAGTGCCCGGCAACCGTGGCCTTGAGGATCGAGAGCTTGCGGCGCTGGGGCTCGGCCAGGTAGCTGTCGAACCCCTCCATGCCGAAGGAGAGGATACCGCCCGGGGACAGGCGTCTTTTGGCCAGCGCAAAGAAACGGTCCGTGAAGAAGCGGTTGGTTTGAAAGGTTTCCGGCTCCTGCAGATTGACCAGGATGGCGTCGTAGGTCCGCCCGGTGCGGCTGAGCCACCGGCGACCGTCCTCGTTGATGATCTCGAGGCCCGGGATCTTGCGCAGCAGGCCGTACGAAAACTGGACGGCGCTCATCTCCGGGTCCAGTTCCACATAATCGACGCGCACCGGCCGGTATTTTTCGACCTCGGCGAGCATGCCGCCCACGGCCGAGACGAGCAGAACGTTCTCGACCTTGTCCAGCTGTGAGAGCGGGAAGTGGACTGCCTCCTCGGCCGCACTCTGGTTCTGGGTGCTCAACAACGGCGCGCCGTTGCTGAACAGGGTGTACTGCTCCCGGCTCTTGAAAACCGTGATGCGGCCGTGCCGGGATTCCTGGTAGTGAACCAACTCGGCCTCGCGTGCCGTCAGCGTGCGTCGCTCCCCGAGAACACCGGCGACGAGCAGGGCCAGTACCCCGAGCGCGGCAAGGACGCTCGCGGGCCTGAAGCGGCGGCCGGAACACGCCAGATACCAGCCGAGGGCGAGGAGCGGCAGGTTGGCGATGAGCACGGCCTGCAATGGGGAGACCAGGGAGACCAGGGCAAAGGAGAACAGGGCGCCGCCCGCCACATCGCCAAGGTTGTCGGTCATGTACACAAACGCGCCGGGATACCGGGGGCTCCCGGCGCGAAGCGCGAACAGACTGTAGGGCAGCAGAAAGCCGACCAGGAGGCAGTACGGCGCCATCGTGCCGACGGTGTAGGCCAGAGTCGGGTAGAAACCGACGGACGTGCCGTGGATGAAGAAGACGTCGCGCAAGCCGCGGACGGCGAAGAACAGAATCGGCGTGAACCCGGCCAGCAACAGCGAGAGCCAGCCGAGCTGTCGAGCCCCAGCCGGCTGGCGGTCTGTGGCCCGCCGCGCGAGCCGAGCCCCGACTCCACCCAGCAGCAGCCAGCTGGACAGGATGAGGGCGATGACGAACTCGTTGCCGTGGAACAGCGCGAGAAACTCGCGGATCAGCAGCAACTGAGTCACCACCGACGAGATGCCGGTGGCGACCACAGCATACAGGATGGGCTTGTTATCCCTATCCGGGCGCACGCTCGTCACCGCCGCTGGAAGAAGTTTCGGACGCGCTCGAAGAAGCCGCTGATGGCGCGCCCGACACGCTGGCGCAGCGAACCACCGTGGATAGGACACGGGCGCTGCGGCACGACGTCCCCAGTCTTGAAGTACTCGATGTAGGGCGGGCACCGGTCTGAGGGTGTCTCGAAAGAGACGCTGCAGAGCTCGACCGCCTGCAGATCCGGCGGCGCCACGAAATCGCCCGGCGGCAGGACGGCTGAGGTTTGGCGCATAAACGCCATCCAGATCGGCAGGGCGACCTTCGCGGCAAAGGCCTCCTCGCCGATGGGCTTCGGCTGGTCGAACCCGACCCAGACGCCGGCCGCGAGGCGCGAGGAGAACCCGACAAACCAGGCGTCGCGATAGTCGTCGGTGGTGCCGGTCTTCCCGGCGACCGGGAAGCCGAGGACCCGAGCCGCGGCCCCCGTGCCGCGCGTCACGACATCCTGCAGCATCGAAAGCGCCTGGAACGCCGCCGGGGGAGCGAGGACGCGGCGCCGCGCCCCCTTATCCTCATAGACGGTTTCGCCACGCTGGTCCTCGATCGCCCAGATCGCCCGGGTGTCGACTGCCCACCCGCCGTTCGCGAACGGGGCGTAGGCGAGGGTGAGCTCGAGCGGTGTCGCCTGCCCGGTGCCGAGGGCGAGCGACGGCACGTCCGGCTGCGCCGGGAGTCCGACCTGGAGCGCCAAATCGAGCACCGCCGGTGCGCCGACGCTCCGGAGCACCGCGACGGCCGCCTCGTTATTCGACACGGAGAGCGCCTCGCGCCAGGTCAGCGACTCTGCCGGGTCGTCCGGGTCCGTACGCCCACCTTGCTCCTGGAGGGCTGCCGCGAACCCGGGCGACGCTATGCCGGGAATGCGAGTCACGGGGGAGCCGCCGCGCGCGAGCCCCGCCGCGTAGACGAATGGCTTGAACGCCGACCCCGGCTGGCGTCGCGCGAGGGTCGCCCGGTTGAAGGGAAAGGCACGGAAGTCGGAGCCGCCCACGAGCGCAAGAAGATCGCCGGTCTGCGGATCGATCGCGACGAGGGCCGCCTGCAGGCCCGGGTGGGCGAGACGCGCGAGCCCCTCGGAGACGGCTGCCTCCGCGACTCTCTGCAGGGGGCTCCGGAAGGAGGTTCGGATGCGCCAACCGAGTGGAACCTCGTCACCGGCTCGCTGTCGGAAGGCGCGCCGCAGGTACTCCTGGGCGTAGCCCGAGAGCGTGAGGTCCGCCGGAGGTTCCGGGGCGATGCGCACCCGCTGTCCGAGCGCCGAGCGCTCCTCGGCGGCGGTGATCGAACCCACAGTGCGCATGCGGGAGAGCACCACGCGGCTTCGGGACAGGGCGTCGTCGAAATGCGACCGCGGCGAAAGGGCGCTGGGCGCCCGGATGACCCCGGCGAGGAGGGCCGCCTCGGCGAGCGTGAGGTCGGCGGCGGACTTGCCGAAGAAATCCAGCGCAAAGGCCTCCACGCCGTACACGCCGCCGAGAGGCACATGGTTGAGGTAGAGCTCGAGGATGCGGTTCTTGGAGAGCTGCGCCTCCAGCAGCAGGGCAAGCACCGCCTCGCGCGCCTTGCGGCTGACGGAGCGCTCCCGGGAGAGAAAAAGCGTCCGCGCGAGCTGCTGGGTAATCGTGCTCGCCCCCTCGGTCACCCCCCCCGCGCGCAGATTGTGCGCAAGGGCACGGGCGACGGCTATCGGATCGATGCCGTGATGGCTGAAAAAACGGTGATCTTCGATGGCCACGACCGCCGCGCGCAGCGACGGGGAAACACGCTCGAGCGGAATCTCCCGGCGCCGCGGGTCGAGTGGGAACCACGGCATGCCGTCCGCGTCCAAAAAGACCGTGTCTGACGGACCCTGGGTCAACCGACGGATGGCGACCGCATGAGAGAAGATCCACCACCCGCCGAGCACCGCCGCTGCGATGACGGCGACAAGGGCCACGGCGAAGAGCGGGCGGCGCAGGCCGGCGGTGAGACGCGTCCACGACCTTCCGTTTCTGCCGCCCAATAATTCTCCGGATTGTTATCCGAGCTTCTTCCCGCAGGAGGAGCAGAATTTAACGCCGCGAGCATTCTCTGCGCCACATTCGCACGTCACCGCCGCCGCTCCGGCCCCGGAGGCGGGGATCGCGGGTTTTGCTTCCTGGTGACTTTGATCGAGCGCCGCCTGCTTGGCCGCGATCTGCTGATCCAGGGAGCCGATGGTCTCGCACACCGCTTTCACCCCCGCGTCGGCGAGCGCCCCCTTCTGGAACAAGGCGTAGGCCAACGCACCGAGATCCTCGAGGGACTTTTTCCTCTTGTCCCGCAGGCTGCTGATCTGCAGCTGGGTTTGGGTGTCCTCCATCAGCTCCTTGCCCTTGGCGCCGATGGTGTCGATCCCTTTGCTGAGACCGTCCTTCATCTTGTCGAAGAAATCCATGGTTCTCCTCCTCCCGCTCATATGCCTTTCGCGCACCCGACCCCGCGCCCAGCGTGACGTTCGGGAACTCCCAAGACAATGATTTGAAGATAGAACCCATTCCATCATTTGGCAAGACACCAGCGAGTCGGGAGAGATCCACGTTGACAACACGCATGGGAAAACGGACATTGTGCTCATGTCATCTCGCCGACCAACTTTCGATGGGACATCTCTCGTGGCGCCGAGCATCGGCTCCCGTAATCACACAACTTGGAGGGAATGTCGTGCCACCTGCCGAATATGCAATGCAGTGCCCCGCCTGTAACACCCTGTATCCCTTGGAGGCGAAGTTCTGTCGAGTCGATGGGACGCCGCTGGTCGCTGCGGCGACACCTACCTCGCCTGCGCCCCCTGTTCAGGCACCCCGCCCCGCCCCAGGCGGCGCAGGCCAGAACCGGACCGCCATCGTCGCTTTAGCCACGGTCGTCGCGCTGCTGGCACTCGTGGGGATAGGATACTCCCTCTTCCACTCACGCCCGCCCCGGGCGTCGTCAGAGCAGCGCGGATCAGACGCAAGCGCCGGCCGAAGCGGCGGGCCGGATGGCAGCCCAGACCGCCCCGGGAGCCCGTCGCCCCGAGAGGAGGCGTCAAGTGACGCGACGAAGGGGCGCGACAACACCCAGGGAGGCGATGTCGTCACGGACGACCGCCGGACCGCCGGCGAGGTGGCGCAAACGGAGAGCAAGGCCGAGAAAACCCGGAGCCAGACTCCCGTGCTCCGATGCACCGAATCCGCCTGTTTCGAGCTCTTCGCCGCCCGGCTCTCGCCGGCGACGGCGCGTCCGGGCCAGACCGTGCGCTGCACCGCGCGCTATACCTTTCGTCACAACGAGGGAGGACACGGTCCCCTGCAGGTGGAGCAGTCCGTGCAGGCCGGAATCCGCTCCAGCCGCGGCGAAAGCCGCAGGGTCGATTCCGGGCCTGGACCGAACTCCTTCGACCTCGCGTTCAGGGTGCCGGACCGGGCGGCCGCGGGCACCTATCCTGTCACCCTCTCGGTGCGGCGACGCCGCGTGACGGAGAGCATCAAGCTGCAACTGGTCGTGGTCCGATGATCCCGGCGGAAGGCGGGGTTTCGGTCCTCGAGAAACCCGGTTTCATCACGGAGTAATGTTACAGGAAGATGTTCAGGCCGAGGTAGATCTGGACGAGAAAGGTGCAGAGCAACAACAACCCCAGAGCAAAATGGGGAGTCCGCCAGGGAGACTGGGCGCCGCGAATTCTTTTTGAAACCATAAATATCGAAAACACGACGACCAGGAGAACAGTGCCGCCGGCAAGGTGGCCGGGAAAACGCACCCAGAGACCCTTGTGGAGATAGACGGTGATCAGCCCGGCCAGGTAGCCCATCGGCAAAAGGGTCGCGAGGATCGGCCCCAGCGTGCGGTGCCTTTTGACCACGCTGAAATCCTGGAGAACGCCTGCGACCCTCCTGCGCCGGATTCGCCACCCCAGCCGGCCCTGATACACCAACGCGAAAAACAGGGTGCTGTTGAAAAAAACGTGCACAAGTTGGAGGGTGGAAACAACCCTGTCGGATACCATTGGTGTTCCTCAAGGCTAGCCGGCTTATTCCGTGACCTCGAGCATCCCTTCCATCCCCTTGTCCTTGTGGCTCTTCGAGAAGATCAGCTTCTTGGTGCAAGTGAAGGGATACTTGCCGGGCTTTGTCGGGGTGAATTTGACAAGCTGGGGTTTGGTGTCCAGGGAGACGGAAACATCGATCCCCGCCTCGGGGGCCTTGATGACGAAATCGTGAGGGGTCATCCCGGACTCTTTCGTGAGCGAGAGCTCAACGGGGACGTTCACTTTCACGACGACGTAATTGGGGTTGTAAAAGTAGCCGCCGCCGAGAATCGCCACTCTCTGGACACCATCAGCGTCGACGGTGGCGACGACTTTCTTCTCCGCCTTGGGATCGGTCTTGGGAACGGCCTTGGGGTCGCTCTGCCCAAAGACGGGTGCGGTCAGAAACAGGATCAACCCGACCGCTGAGCACAAAGACTTTGAAAAGGTTTTCATTGCCGCTCCTTTCGTGCCATCAGAGCATTTTTTCCGCCTTCACAATCCTATGATACTCCGGGTGGACCGAGATACAAGCACAATGTAATAGACCAGCCGCGCTCGTGCAACCAACCGACCTTGACGCCAGCGCCAACACGGGTACAATCGCGCATTTCAACCAGAGGACCCAAAGGAGACCCGCCCTGATCACCATCAGTCACCTCGAGAAGCAGTACGGCGGGGAGTACCTCTTCCGCGACCTCTCGCTGCGCATCGGGGACGACGAGCGCATCGCCATCGTCGGCCCCAACGGCGCGGGCAAGTCCACGCTGCTGAAGATCATCCTCGGCCTCGTCGACCCCGACGCCGGCGAAATGATCCGCTCGCGCTCGCACACCGCCGGTTACCTGCCGCAGGACGGCATCGCGCACGCCGGGAAAACGCTCGCCGACGAGACCGCCACCGCCTTCGACGACCTGCTCGCGATGCATGCGCGGGCCGAGGAGATCGCCGGCGAGATCGACGCGCTCGTCGCGGCCGGCAGGGGCGAATCCCCCGAGGTGCTCGACCTGGTCGACGAAATGGGCAAGCTGCAGCACCACCTCGAGCACCGCGAGGGCTGGTCGATCGGCGCGAAGGTCGAGGAGGTGCTCTTCGGCCTGGGCTTCAAGGCGAAGGACATGCAGCGCGAGACCTCGGAGTTCTCCGGCGGCTGGCAGATGCGCATCGCCCTGGCGAAGCTGCTGCTGCGCGAGCCGACGATCCTGATGCTCGACGAGCCGACCAACCACCTCGACATCGAGTCGCTGACCTGGCTCGAGGAGTACCTCAAGGGCTACGACGGCTCGGTCGTTGTCATCTCGCACGACCGCCGCTTCCTCGACAACCTCACGCGTCGCACGATCGAAATCGCCAACGGCAAGGCCGCCGAGTACAAGGGCAACTACTCGTACTATCTCAAGGAGCGCGAAATCCGTCTCGAGATGCTGCGCTCCTCCTACGAGAACCAGCAGGAGGCGATCCGCGCGACCATGGCCTTCGTCGACCGCTTTCGTTACCAGGCCACCAAGGCCCGCCAGGTGCAGAGCCGACTCAAGCAACTCGACAAGATCGAGCGCATCGAGATGGACGATGAGCAGGGGAGCATTTCGTTCGATTTCCCGCAGCCGCCGTCCCCGGGGCGCATCCTGATGAAGCTCGAGGGGGTGACGAAGGCCTACGGGCCGGAGCCGGTCTTCTCGGACCTCAATCTCACGCTCGAGCGCGGCGACCGCATCGCGTTTCTCGGCTCCAACGGCGCGGGTAAATCTACGCTGGCGCGGATCATCGCCGACCTCGAGCCGATCCAGGCCGGGACGCGCACGCCGGGTTACAACGTCATCATCTCGTACTACGCGCAGCACCAGGCCGACGACCTCGACCCGAAGAAGACCGTGCTCGAGACGCTCGAGGACGCCGCCCCGGCTGGACTGCAGCAGGGCCTGCGCCGGCTGCTCGGCTGCTTCCTCTTCACCGGCGACGACGTCTTCAAGCGCGTCGGCGTGCTCTCGGGCGGCGAGAAGAGCCGTCTGGCGCTGGCCAAGATGCTCCTCGTACCCGCCAACCTGTTGATCCTCGACGAGCCGACCAACCACCTCGACGTCAAATCCAAGGCGGTTCTCCAGGAGGCGCTGCGACGCTTCACCGGGGCCTACTGCATCGTCTCGCACGACCGCGACTTCCTCGAGCCGCTGGCGTCGAAGGTCGCGGAGTTTCGCGACGGCCACGTTTCGCTCTTCCTCGGCGGCGTCACCGACTGGCTCGAAAAGCAGCGCCGGGAGCGCGAGGCGGCGGCCGCTGCTGCGAAAAAGTCGTCAAAAGGTCCTGTGCCTCAAGCAGCCGTCCCGACAAAAGTTTCGGTGGCGAAGCCGGCACCTGCGGCTGCGGCCAAAGCGGCGGTGAAGCCGGGGACAAGGCCGGGTGCGGACGCCGTCCGCACCGCGCCCCAGCCGCACGACAAGGACCGCAAGCGCAAGGAAGCGGAGCGGCGGCAGGAGCGCACGAAAAGGCTGCGCCCGCTGCAGACGGCCCGCGAGAAGCTCGAAAAAAAGATCGCGGAGCAGGAGGGGCGGAAGAAGCAGATCGAAGCCAGCCTCGGCGACCCTGCCGTCTGCCAGAGCCCGGAGCGGGTCAGCGCCCTCTCGGTCGAGTACCGCGAACTGACGACGAACCTCGCCTACAGTTACGACGAGTGGGCAAACCTCGAGGGTGCGATCGAACAGGCGGACCGGGAGACGGCGGGCTGAGACACGCCCATCATTTCCCGGAACACCCCGGGAGCGACATCGGCGAGCACTCGGGGCAAATGCCGTGGCTGAACTCGGCCTCGGAGTGTTCCCGGATGTAGGTTTCAAGCTGGTTCCAATCACCATTCTCGTCCCGGATTTTCTTGCAGTTGGCGCAGATCGGCAGGAACCCGCTGAGCACCTTCAACTTCGCCAGGGCCGAACACAACTCGTCCCTCTGCTCTTCGACCCGGACACGCAGCCGGTGCGCCCCCAGGTGGGTCTGCACCCGCGCCAGCAATTCCTCGATCTGGAACGGCTTGGAGATGAAATCGATCGCGCCGAGCTTCAGTCCCTTGACCCGCTGCACGGTTTGGTTGAGCGCGCTCAGGAAGATGATCGGGATGTCGCAGCTCGCATCGCGTTCCTTGAGCCGGTGAAGGACCTCGAAACCGTTCATGCCCGGCATCATGATATCCAGCAGGATCAACTCTGGCGGGTTGTCCACGACCGAGGCCAGCGCCAATTCCCCGCTGTCCGCGACGTGCACCAGGTAGCCATGCCCCGTCAGGGTGTCGCTGAGCAGCTTCAGCAAGTCGTGGTCGTCGTCGACCGCGAGGATGGTGACCGTGCCATTCAAGGCAGCGGCGTCCGGCCCGGGGAGTTCACGCTGAGCCGCCGTGCTGGCCAATGCGCTGTACATTTTCGCAATATATCAGATAATCTCATGGTGCGCCAGCGCCTCGCCGGACGCCCCAGGGTCACGTCAAAGTCCCTATAACCGCTCCTTGTTTTACGCGCGATACCCGGCAAATCCCCCTGTTTCCCCCTTTGGCAAAGGGGGAGCAAGGGGGATTTGCCGGGAAGGTGCTCAACGACTGCTTCCCCAGGAAAATCAGTGCAGAACATGCGACTTTGACAGGGCCGTGCCGGACGCCGGCTCGAGCCCGCTAACCCGGCTGTGCTACCCTGTCTGTCATGCTTCAGGGCCGCAAACGCTGCGAAGAGACCGACCGCGAGACATGACGCTCAAGCGCATTCCCGTGCAGGTCGAAGCCGATTTCGCGGGGTGGCGCCTCGACCTCTACCTCCGGCAGAAGATTCGCCGCCTCT
>Ga0315283_10002413_pt1 | contig 15602 bp, 41 predicted proteins | sample YL17G09_0_MG_FD_204541 | JGI IMG/M metagenome (GOLD analysis project Ga0315283, IMG submission 204541) | Sediment microbial communities from Yellowstone Lake, YNP, Wyoming, USA - YL17G09_0 | ecosystem: Environmental > Aquatic > Freshwater > Lake > Sediment | place: USA: Wyoming | collected... | reverse complement strand
CTCTTGAACTGGTCAGATGCCACGAACTGCTTGAGCGAGTACAGGCTCTTCCAAAGCTTTTCGATTGCCTTGTCGTCACCATCAGCCACAGCACTGCGAGCATCGAACTCAGACTTGTCATAGTTGCGGTATCCCTCAACCTGACGAATCTTGATCTTGAGGTTCGCACCCTTCCAGAAGTCGAAAGGATTGTATGCGTTGGTTGGATCATACGCAGGATCATCCGGTGTGCGACCAGCCTCATCGAATGGCGGATGAATCTGTTCATCAACCTTGTCGAAGATTTTCTTGCCGAACTTCCACAGGAACACCTTACCCTCATTCTCAGGGTGCTTGGCGTCCGTGATCACCATGATGTTAGTGATGTAGTTGAGCCTGCGCTTCTGTTCACTGACGATCTTCTTGTTGGCGTCGATGCCGGTGTTCCACAGTGTTGAGTTGTGTTCGCACGTTGGGCATTTGCCATTCACAGTCGTTGGGCAGTTTTCGATATACCAGCCGCCTGCGCCCTTGAATCCGTGTGAGAAGATACGCGCCCAAGGGAGAGCATCTTCACCATCGACTGCGGGAGCATCTAGGATTCTGACCACTGCGTAGCCATTACCTGCCTTGTCTGTTTCTGGTTGCCAGAAACGTTCATCGTCTTTCGCGTAACTCTGCTTCTGAGTGTCGGCAATCGCCTTGTTCAGTTTGTCCAGAGAAGAGCTATTCTTTTTGAGAGTCTTAAAGTCTACCATTTGTGTATTCCTCGTATATGGTTGTATTAAGTGTATGTCGTCTTATCCACATGATTCATAGTATCTACATAGTATATATCAAACCTCCGCAGGTGTCAAATGTTTTCGCACTATATTTTTGAACTTGGCTGTGTCTATCTGTAAGAACGGTGTGTACTTCTTAATCAGGTTAGACACACAGGAGTAGTGGTAGTCGTTGCTGTAGACCTTATCCCAATTAGCCACGCAGCCGGTGAGGATATTCAGAATCACCACAGTCTCTAGTGTGATATCACCCTGATTCATCATCACGAAGACTTTCGGATATTCTCCACCTGTTCTTGAACGTAGCATATCGTTAACGCCACCGTCAGCAAGAATCTTCTCCACATCCTGACCAAAAGTATAGGTGAGCGATTCATAAGTTTTCTTCCATTTGTGAAATATGTCTTGGGCTTCTGGTTCCAGCAATTCCTTTGTCCAGCACTTCTGCTTGATTAGAAAGTTGGATACTAGGAAAGGTATTACATCTTCGTCGGGTGTGTTGCGTGCGAGCCGATGGAACATGTATTTGTCGTTGCGTTTCTCATAGGTGTGCGGCTTCGCATTCGTCTTACCGTTATACTTGAAGTAGTCGTAAGAATCGGTCATGAAGTGTAGCTTCACCGCATGATAGGCGCAGTAGAACTCGTAACCATTCACAACATTCTTCTGGTTGCGTCTTCCCTAAGTGCCAATTCAATCTCTTCGCGCACGATTTGGCGAATCTCGGCGGCTGTCGGTGATGTTGGTCGAGATTCGGTGTATGTGACATGTGCTAATGATTTCTGAGAACGCACAAAACATGTTGGGCATTGAACCAATGAGCCATTGGACATATCAATTTCACCATGACAATCGGGGCAATCAAAGAATGTCGTTGCGGTCACACTCATCATAGCTTCACCGTCACCTTGGGTATGTTGCGAATAGCTTCTAGCTGCGCAGAGATATCACAGTCGCAGGAAGTCAGGTCACGCGCACCGCACAACGGACACATGCCTCTTGGCATTTCAATTACAGGTGGTGCTGTCTCACCATTGCCGTCTAGTTCTGCCACGATGCGACTCATGAGCATTCCATCGACACCGACACCAGACTGGACACCCATCATGTTGAAGAGCTTCACTGTCTCTATTAGCAGTTGTGTTTTGTTGTCACTCATATTAACTCACACAGTAATGTATACAGGCACCGACGATTGATATCCCAACCACGAACTTGAATACAACACCAATCCAAAATCGGATTACTATGGCTTGTAACATCAAGTCACCATTTGTCTTATAATTCATTTATTACCCTCTACTGGTGCGACCACTGCGGATACCACGCAATGTTGATTGCGCGGAAGATCCTTCTCACAGGCATCTATGGCATCCCGTGCCTTACTAACAATGGATTGTGGTAGGTTTACCACCACCGCCAACACTACCGCACATAACAGAAAACCAAAAGAGAAAGCGGGGAGTGTTGAGTCGCTCACAATTTCTCTCCTGCTTCAATAGCGGATTTTATGAAATTAGCTAACTTCTCACCTCGCCCATTCTCCATCATCCACAACGGAGTGACGTTTCCGAGCATAGGATTTGGTGTAGTCATCCACGCAAACAAGAAGTCAATACCTAGAACGTGTTTGCCTGCTGCTTCGTCTGCTGCTATCTTGGGGAATAGTGGCTTACAGACATGTCCTGCTGTGAGTGTGTCACCACAGAAAGAACATTTCCCATAGAATATTTCATCACTTTTCATAATATCCGCCAACAGGCTAGAGCGACATCGAATATCCACCAACAGGCTAGAGCGACACCGATAAAGATTCCCACACCGACCGCTATGAGCATCAATGAGAACAATCCTTTGGTCGCTTCGTTCGCAATTTCACTACCGAAACTCATGTCTTCACCAATGTATAGCCATGTGATTCTAGAGAGCCAACACATGAAAGAAATTTACACCGCTCGCTAACAAGTTCATACATCACATAGTAATAGTCGTCGTCGCCATGAAGGACACCGACAAAGGTATGATAGGTGCCATCTAAGTCGTTGTATTCAAACTTCTTGCCTAGTAGCGGCTCATAATCTTTGATGATGGCACGCCAGTTGCCACGGCAGATACAGTCTTTATCTTCGTTCATATAGGTAGCTTGCTGCTCTTTTCGAGGATATTGAGGTCCATGGCTTCATCGTGGAGTCGAGCCTTGAGAACTTCATTCACAAGGGTCGCGGCGATTTCCATTTCTAATCCAATCTCCTCGCAATAAGTCACGATTGCGTCAATACAATCGGTCTTGAAATACTCGGCTCTATCTAGAATTAGAATTGAGAACTCGTCTTTTTCGTCGCGTGTTGCCATAGGATTACATTATACCGGATTCTACATCCAGAGTCAATTATTACTTGCCAAGTAAATACCAGTCTGCTTCACCTTCTCACGATAGAAGATGTGGTTGCCGATACGCTCAATGCGAACCATTTGCTTCGCCCAACGGGGGTGGACATACTGCGCATGATAGAACAGGGCTGTGTCTAATTCAGGTAAGTTTGTTCCGTCAAGGACGAACTTCTGCGCAATGGCGAGCGCATCGTCCCATTGCTCATTGCTCTTTGGTTCCTTGTTTTTGACAGCCATACAGGTCCATGAGAATTGACAGATTGTGCGCATTCTGCCGCGAACCTTTACCCGGTCGCGCTCATAGACCACACCACAGATATCGTCAGCAAACCTGTCGTCGGCTGTGCGATTCACCGTCACCTGTGCGACCGCAGCCTTGCCGCGAATTGGTTCACCACCGGCTTCCCAATAGATGTTGCGAGCGAGACACTGAATCTGCTTCTTGTCTTCGGCTGTTGCCTCAAATACGATATGAGGGACAGGTAGGTTCAATGCTTCAAGCGAAGCAATGATGCTCTCTTCATTCTCAATGAGATAGAGTTCCACGCTGGAAGCGAGCGACAGTACGCCCAAGTCTACGGAATCGTTGCTGTTGGTTGTTTGTTGATACGGCTGAATCGCCGCGCATCCCACAAGAATCATAGTCATCACAAGAATCATTAGTCGGCGCATGTTATTACCCTCCATGTGTAGCGACTTGTAAAAGGGGCAGGGAAGATACCCTGCCCCTTTGGTTGCTTCATTAACAAGGCGTTTCCTACCTCGGAGTCGGTCACGCCGCTAGGCGAGCTTCCTCATATACATCTGCGTTAGCATTTGTAGAGTTTATGCGCATTAGGTGCGTCATCTTTCCAGTGGTCCGTTCCGCTATCTTGCCCTGTCGAAACCGTGACAGACCCATCAGAAGAAAACTCTTTGAATTCTCTTGTGGTGGATCTGATGGGAGTCGAACCCATTTCCAGAACACCGTCACTTCACATCATACCACTATATCAAAACCCTCTTTGCGTAACCTAGTTCGACTAGGTGTTCGCTCAATTGAATCAGTGCGCCTGTATCATGGGTAAACTGAACATCAGCTTCCCAACGATTGAATGTGGTCGCCGTCGTCTTGTACGTTGTGATGACCACATCCTTATTCTCAATCAAGGCTTTCACGTAATCCGATGCTGCCTTGCCTTCTGGTGTTGGGTGTGCGCCATAAATCTCTGGCGTATCCACACCCCTCAACCGAATTCTGATCTTATGATAGACCATGAATCCAAGGTCTACAGCCACATCGAATGTATCGCCATCTACCACATGATAACAATGCGCTCTGTATGTCCACATTATTTCGGCACCCAAATCTTTGAAATGAATGCTTTAACCCACGCAGGCTGTGGGAATGACCATCCCACCAATGCGCCTACGACAAATCCTAGTAATAGTTCCATGTTCTTATACCTGATTTACGTTGCCGCCGCCACCGGGATTGCCCCTACCACCACCGCCGCTTCCGGTCGATGTTTTCTTTGCCGTGACCTTGCGATAGATGAAGTAGCCAAAGCCTACCAATACTACCACTGCTGCGATTGTTCCTAATACGTCCATTTGATTATTCCTCGGGAGTGTTTAGCCACAAGAGATAGGCTAGTGTTGCGAATACCAGTAAGAGAACCAGAATCCTCATTACGCAGCCAATCTCTGTTCGTATTTATCTCTATACGAGATTAGATCGTTCATGTAGGGACGGAACTCATGTGCCAACAGCTTGAAGGATTGGCAGAATTCAGTATCATCTATGCCGATCAGGACCACGATTTGCTCGATTTCCTTACCAATCATTTCTTCCCACATCTTCGCATACGCCACACCCTGCATAAAATAGCCACTCACCCATGCGAGTTTCTTAGGTCTTAGCGAAGTCTTGTAGTCTACGATGGACAGGTAATTGTCATACAACCCCACAAAGTCGGTTGTTCCGGCTAGGCGCAGGGTGTGAGAAAACAGGGGTGCTTCAATCGCATGGACTTCGGAGACTCGTAGATCCACCACTTTCTTCATGCGGTGAAATACTGCCTTGGCTTCCGGCATGAGATTGGCTTTGGATATGTCCTCGTTGCGAAGATGCTTTTCGAGAATCTTGTGAACTGAATCGCCACGGATAGAGGCTTTCTTTGAGATTTGGTTGGCTTTGGTATCGCCCACTTTCTTTCGCCACTTCGCAATACCTTCGCGAGAATGTTCCTTGAGAACTGTGGTGACTGAGGGATATTGTCTACCGTCTGGTGTGGTGTAAAGTCTCTGCCCATCTTCGGCAGTCTCTTTCAGCATCACCGGGAACTCATGATGAATGTGTTTGAACATAGGTTGTATTCTTAATTCTATACTTTCTAAAGCCACACAGTCATTATACCGGACTGTGTGGCTCCTGTCAAGTCTAATTCCAATGTATTTACACTATACCTAGTTCTAATTTGGCTAAGATATACGCCTTGACCAATCCACTCCGCACGATATCTTCGGGTCCGAACTCTATACGGTCGAAGAGGTCGGTATGATCTAAGATGCGCATGAAGGAATGAAGACCAGCCCTTTCTTTCTCGCGCTCCAAATCTGTCTGTCGGAAGTCGCCGCAAAAGACGATACGGGAATTGTCACCCATGCGAGTGACTACCGTATCCAGTTCTTGAAGCTTCATGTTCTGGCATTCATCCACAATCACGATAGAATCGCGAAAGGTTGTGCCACGCAGGAATGATGTGGTGGTGAAATTGACCAGTCTCTTCGTCTTGAGGATATCATAGCCATCGCCGCGACCGAACAGATTGTCGCATATGTCACGATATGGGTCTTCGTAGACTTTTGATTTCTCGTCCACTTTACCCGGCAGGAATCCCATGTCTCTTGATGGAACAGTAGAACGAACGATTATGATGCTGGTGAAAGTGCTATCTGGTTTGAGGATTTCCTTTAGTGCGAGAAAGAGGGATATGTAAGTCTTGCCTGTGCCAGCAACTCCGTGGAGCAACAGGTTTTGGTTCTGGTGCCACGATTCAAATGTGGCTTGTTGGTTTGAAGTCAGTGGGGTTACATGGCGAAGAGAAAAGTGCTGTGGTTGCTTTTGCTTCTTGTGGTTGGACATGGGATTCCCTTGTGGGTTGTGGAAACAAAAAGGGCGCGAGTCCTTCCGAACCCGCGCCCCGCGTTTATCACTTCTTACATGCTTTTTACTTTCGTCTTGCTCTCGCTTCTCGCGCATCTCGTACTTGTCGTGCCTGTAGTTTGTTGTGTTTCTCGACTATCTGTTCTGTCTTGATTCGCTTCGCTGTCTTGTTCCTGTGGTGGTCTGCTGCTACTTCGCTATGAGGATTCTGTTCACCGATCTTGGATAGGACTTCACCCCACCCCTTGTCTCGTTTGACTGCCTGATCCGTAATGGATCCGGCACCAGCAAATCCGCGCTTGTTGAAAATCGTATTGTCTATGATTCGTTCTAGGTTGGGATGATCTTCCTTGAATTTGTCGTAATCAGCCAGCTTGATCGTATACTCTTTAGTCTTACCGCTTCGCTTGTTTTTGAATGTGTAAATTGGCACGATCAATCCTCATAGTGACTTTCTATTTAGTCACGCGAAAGGGCAAAACCGATCCCACTTCGCCAGAATATTATCCATGCGACCGAATGGGATGAAGAGGTGAATCATCAGCCAGACAACCACCCATAACGACCACCACCCGATAATGACGGGCAATCCTACCAACATTCCGAGACATGGTGGCACATACATTTCCATGATGGTGTTGAATTTGTTCATTTTTGAAGTAACCGACTGACCCAAGATTTTTTCTGTTCAAACCATTTGCCATCAGGACCACAATCACCCACCGTATATTGGTGCCGTGCCCAATATGCGTGTTTATGGTCTGGACTAAAACCGGATATCGGGTCGAATAAATCAGGACGACTTGGAGAAAGGCACTGGCTGAGAAGACCACCATTGAACCAACGACAATTTTTACAGATAGGAATGTTGTTCATTAGCCATTTACTTTTCTGGTAGATTTCCAGTCGTGAACGAATTCAAGCAAGCACCACGCAAGCCAGATAGTCGCAATGATGTAGCAGAACAGCTTATCATAACCTGTTGCCGCGTAAGAAGCAGCAATCCAAATCTGACTCAGGATCAGAGTGAACTGGAATTCGGTCATATTCCTGTTACTCCTACGATGAGAGCAAGAAACATCCACGCCACACCCAACAGGAGCGGGATAAATCTCCTGTCCTGTTCTGTTACAAAACTGGTAGCGAGAAATATGTTGCTGATCAGCGCAGAGAATTCTACGTGGGTCATTCTTTTTCTTCCGATTCCTGATTGGCACCGATGCCAATCAACCCACCTAACACGGCACCGAATCCGGTGAAGAGTGTGAATAATGCTAACCACACACCATCTGCGACACTTTCCAGATTTGTTGTGAGGTGGTCTAGTGTGAAGCCGCCCCAAACGAAAAAGAACACACCGAAACCAATGGCTCCACCAATGGCGGCGAATATACCAACCCGCATCGCTCCACTCATTCCTTGAGTTCCTTATAGATAAGACCACCATTGAACCAACGACAATTTTTACAGATAGGAATGTTGTTCATTTACTTACTGGCTATGAGGATAATAATCGCCATTGCCAACCACACAATTCCGATCAGAGACATTATTCCCTTGGCGGGATGTGGTGCGCACCAACTGGCTGCGATCCAGATGTTCGCGATAATCAAAAATGCGAAATAGCGTTCCATTATCCGATACCCAACTGGCTCTTGATATCCGACAGGTCGGCGTCGGTGTACTCGGTGATGCTCATGTCATCAAGGATAGGAACACTGCCGTCGAGTTGGTCGCCCAAGCTACCGACACTCTTGACCGTCTTTGTGACATTGCGGAGAATCGGATTGCGTGCCTTCATCTTCTGTTCCGGCGTCAGTGCCTTCTTTTTCTTTGAAGTGCGTGGCTTGCGAGTCGGTGAGATGCTAGTCTCACACTCGGTAATGTTGACCAGCCGATAGGCGGTGACAGTGCGACCGTCGCGAACAGACTCAATCACGGCATTGAACTTGTGGCGCAATGCGTGGATGTAGACCGCAAGCGACCCTGCGGAAAAGTTGAGAGCCTTGGCGAGTGCTTCGGGCGACACACCTTTCGAGCCGCCAGCCTTGAGAGCCGAGAACAGGTCGAAATACTTGGTGTGCTTAGTGGACTTCTTAGACATAGTAAACCTCAATTAAAAACATGGTGAATTAGATTCAAGTAATAGTATAACACTAATCTAAGTCGGTGTCAACCTCATTGTCGTCCTGATAGAATCGCTTCATATCGCGACCCAATTGGTTGCGAAACGGACTATCCGCTTCGCTATCGCTGTAATGCGAATTAGCTTTCTCGCGCCTCTTGTTGCGGCGGGTATCTTCCGGTCTGCGACCAGAATCATCCTTGCGGAACGTGCGTGACATTTTATCTTTCCTGTGTAATGTCGTTGAAAATACGGAGAAACGCTCTATCGTCGTTTTCTTCGTAGAAAATTTGAGAGTAGCTTTCGTCTGCCATCAAATATTTATTACAGATGTATTGACCGAAACGAAGTATTCCGTTTACCACATCATCCCGATCATACATCACATACTCTTTCGAGAGTTGAACGGTATCCAATTCGGGGATGAACTTATTCATATTTCACCGATACATCTTTCTGTGCGACATAGTAGTGACGATGATTGACGAGGAAATGATACATCTTGGATTCGGCGTCCACCAATTCATTCTCTTCGAAGAAAAGGGGAATGTCGTTTTCGTAAGCAGGGAAAGTAATCACACCGTTGATAGTGTTTTCCTGAATGGTTACTTTTGAAGCGGGTCGAATTGTATACATCTTCATAGGTCGAGTGCCTCCTTGATTTCGTCGGGGCATTCAACATCCTGATGGGCGAGGAAATACTCGCGCATCATGAGGTAAAGACCCATGTAGTCTGTCGGAACATTATTAAGAGATAATCTAATACTCTCTTTGATGATCGAATTGACCCCTTCTTCAATTTGGTCGATGATTGTGTCGTATTTCATCACTCAATCCCTTTCCATCTTTTGTATGCCGCTTCGCGGTCGTAATCCTCTCGCGGCAGCATCTTGACCGGCTTGCCTTTCTTGATAGCATACCGATATGTAGCCCATGTTCCTGATCGAAGTTCCTCGTTATTGCTCTTAGGAGCCACGATAAGAATGTCGCAAGCATCCACGATATCGTGATTGCGCTCAAGGTAGGGTTTCGGTGGCAAATAGGTCGCAAGGTCGCGGCAATATGCGCGTTTGCTGGTATTCACTGGCGGATGAATCACGATGCTCCAACCGGCGAGATAGGCAAGCCTGTGCGCCTCTTCATCCGCGCCGATACAGTCACCATGATGAAACTCGCGCTCTATGTTTTCGTGATTCGGATCCCTAGCGTCGGCAAGAAAGTGACGCAGCCGTTCTAGCTGGAAATCACTCATTCCGATTTGGGTGCCTGTGAATCCGACTTTCATGTTACTTACTCACCGGCAGGAGTTCGTTGGAAAGGTCGAGATACTTGCGCCGACGATCCTTTGCCTTGCTCAGTTTGCGAACGAGAAAGCGGCAAGTAGTCGCTCGCTTTTCATACCATGGCTTGCTGAACGGCGGATGTACCTGTCCTGCGGTGCGCCAGTTTTCGACTTCGGCATCGCGCAACAGGGACCGAATCGTTTCGATATCGGTGCGGTTGAGTGTGACGGTGACGGTATCGTTTGCCATGTTACCCGATGCGCTCCATGATGCGGCGATAAACGTCACGCTTCGCCATCATGTATTCGTAGTCGCGTTCGCCGGGACGGAAATTGTCCCATTCGTTGATATGCGCATTGAAGCGAATGTCAGCCGCGAGCGAACCGGGAACATTGTAGAACTCGCGGAATCCATACAGATTGTAATGCGCGATAAAGCCACACGCCTGATTGATGAACCGGTAGCCAGTCATGCTCAGTGTGTCGATGTTCTTACATGCGCGAACAACGTTGTTGACGATAAGAGTCTGCTGTCGGGGAGTCAATGGGGTAAGCATAATTAGAAGTTGCTCAGGTCGATGTACTGGAAGCCCTTCGGCATTCCGTAGGTTTTCGGAAACTGGTCATCCTCTTCGACTTCGGTGAAGTTGACGTTCATGACTGAACATGGCTCGTCATTCATCTGCGTCATGAGGACTTCCAGATTGCCGTGCTTGGCTTTCAAAGCTTCAAGCTTGCGGATTAGTTGGGTGATATTCATATTAGCACATCACGCCGGGAAGAAGAGAAATGTTCACACAATGCTGCGTGTGGTGAATGCGAAACGGTTCGCTAGTCTGCGCCATTCCACCCTGTCTGTCGCCTTTTAGACGCTGTACCAGAAGAGTCTTGTCGGTCATCGACAGAACCTTGACGGTCATGAATTCGGCGTATCGTCCAGTCTGTCCATAGAACAGAACGTCACCAACATTGATTTCTTGACTGATGAAGTCTTTCATATTACTTGATCACCTGATAAGGCTTGTTCCATGAACCGATGTTGATATCCTTGTACCAGCCAACGTCGAAATAGTCGGTCTGGATATCGGAATTGTCATGGTTGCCGATGTTCATGAGTTCAAGCAAGCGAACGATGAACGACTTACACGCGCCAGTGAAATGATCCTGCGCATGGTACGGGTTTACGTCGCAATACGCCTGACGAGCCGGGGGAGTGTGGTCGGGATACCGGTGCGCATACTGCGGCAACACGGTGTCGTAATAGTTATCGACAAGCGGAAGCTTGCCCGACTTGATATTGACCACAAGGGTCGCGTTATGACGCACGGCGATTGTCGCCTTGACGCCATAAGCCGCGCAGTGAGCCTTGATTGCGGGAGCGAGGGTAGCCTTGCGATCCTGTGACATGTAAGCCATAATTTACTCGGTTGATCTGTTTCAGGGCTTCTTTCCTCACCCTGTAATACCAGTATATTAGAAATAGCCCTATTTGTCGAGTCCAATAAACCTTTGAGAATCAAGCACTTACGAATGCGCTGTAAGCTCCTATAAGCCGTTCTGAGCGTGGCTATCTGGACCCTTGGGGTAGGTAGCGGGTCGCCCTTTTAGGCTGTTTTGGAGCCTTCCTGCGACGAGTCGGGCGGGATATCTAGGTATGGCAGGGTCGTCAGAATCATGACCGCTTCCCATCTTTCGAGTGCCGCATTCGTGACGTTTCGAACGTCTTCGAAGGTAAGAGACTCATACACAACAAGACGCGGTTCGTTCATGTAGCGATTCGGATAATTGATCTTGCGGCGTGCTTGAGCGAGCCGACGATTCGTATCCAACACCAGACAAGCGCAAATCACTTTCTGTAGAATTTCGTCTGCGATTTTATTGCCGGTCGCAACCTGATTCATCAGGATCCACTCGGTCGCGCCAAGCTTGGCGCGAGCATCATCAAAACGAAGATGCTTGATATAGTGATGCCAAACAACTCTTGCGACTCTGTTAGCAAGCGCAGTCTCGGAATCGTATAGTCGAGTCCGCAGTGACTTGAGCGGAGCAGGCGGGTCTTTCTTGAGCTTCTTCTTCTCGGCAACAGGAGAATAGATTGTCGTTTCGTATGATTTCCATGTAGGAGTCGAATATCCTGTCGCAATGTCAATGCCGTGGGGTAGCGGCACATACAGCCATTTGAAAAACCGATAGACTCCATATAGGAGCAATGCGACCGGTGTTGCTAGCGAAAGATAGACTAGGATAGTCGAGAACATTTAGGCAAGTCCGAAAAACTTCATGAACATGGCGACGAGCAGGACTGCGACGAGCAGCACCGCACCCATGAACGCAAGCTTAAGGGTCCACCACAGGATTACACCGATAACGAATATCGCGGCAATCAGGATGATGGCGGCAATCGGCAATCCTACGAGAATGACGGCGACCCACTGCCAGATTGTTAGATCAGTTGCGATTGAAGGATCCATTACATGTCTCGCTTATCGCGGAACCCGATGAACACCGGGAATCGCGGTTTGTCTTTGCTGCCGCCAGCAAAAAACTTATATTTCACGATCTTGCCGACGAGGTTGATATCCTTCCACAATTGCTTGCGCGTGTCAGCATCGAAACCTGTGCCGATAGAGAATTCCACCTTGCTCTTGAGGTCGCGAACGTTGAGTGCGCCGAGCGTTCCCATTGGGGTCATGTTCGCCTTGTGCGAGGAACGCTCCGAACGTCCGAGAGCATTCGTTGTCTTCTCGTTTTCGTTCTTCATCAACTCTTCGACACTAAGAATAGTTGCCTCAGAATCTTCGAATCGCTTGAGCTTGAGTAGGATGCCTTCCTTTGTGGAAGAGCGACCATGCTTGTACGGACCCTGTGGGTCGCGGATCATGACGCCTTCCAATCCGGCGTCCAGTTGCTTCGCTTCGAATGCGTCAAGTTGCTCCATCGTGCGGAGCAGTGAGTGTTTCACTACCTTGACCGGACCCTTGCCGTCGAATTTGAGAATCGACTCGTAGCGGAGTGCGAAATGTGTTGAAGGATCCATGAGGGTGTTGTCGAACACCCAAAAGGTGAAATCGGGTTCACCCTCTTCGCGCATGACGGCAGAAACCGTCTTGCGGTAAACGTCGGCTGCGCCAACTTTGCCTAGCATGAGTTCGCCGTCGAGTCCATCGAAACCTTTCGACAGACACTTCTGGACATACGCATTCGGAATCGGCTTAAGGCTGCGGCTCATTGCCACGCCTTTTATGACGATACAGCGAACACCGTCGAGCTTCGAAGATGCCATGACCGGAAAGCGCACCGCGCCTTCCACCTTGCCAGCCAGCATTGGCTTGAATGTTTTACTCATAAATCTATTATCTCACAGAACACACTAAGAAGTCAAGTCGGAATTGCTAATGATAATCAATCACTTACAAGTTCTAGCAGTTTGGTGATTGCTTTTTCTAGCTTGGCACCATCGTAAACCGTGAGGTTCATGCGTTCCGCATCTATCTGCCGCACCGCACGTTTCGCCTCTTCTACCTTTCCACTGCGAGCCAGTGATGCGCATTCCACCATTCTTCGCGCCCGACTGCGCTGCTCTTCTAGATGTAAGAGATAGCGTCCACATTCTTCGATTGCTTCATTTTTGGTCATAGTATTCTCTCGCTTGCTCTTCGTTCAAGATTCGACTGCTAATGCTCGCCGGGAATTGTCCATAGATATCAACCATCAGTCCGGTCATGCCATAGGCATCTTTGTGACAGGTGTAGACGCTATCGGTTTCTCCGTGGAAATGGATATACTCTCCATCCCTCACTGTCTTGACGATACCAGAATTGATGCGCCACGAATCGCCACCGAGATATCCACCATACCAGCCGCCGAAGACCTTCATGAGTTTTTCGCCTTCGGTGGTGGTGAACTCCACCAGCACCCATTTGTCGGGGGTGTAATTGGTCATAGCACTACATCATCCTTTTCTAGCGGCAGGCAGAATTTCCATGTCTTGCTGTCGGGTCCGTTGGTCACGATCTTCTTGTAGCCGTTGATTCGCATGTTGTCGCGCAGGATGTTTTCATCCGGCAAATCACGCGCCACGATTTCCTCGTATGTTTCTACGATGGCATTCAGGTAATACATGCCACTCGTCTTCACCACCTTGCTGTAGAGAGGCTTTCCTGAATCTATTCCGGTCCTGTTACGAGTCGAGAATCGGAAAGCATAATACGTTGCGCCATAGCGTTCCTTGATAGTCTTAGCCATGCGCTTTGCGCTTGCGATATTCCAACTCGCGATAGGCTTCTCGGTAGACTCAGCGAAGAGGGTGCCGGGACTATAGAAAGTCACGAAATGCTTCAATTCTTTCTTAGTTGCCATATCATTAATCCTTCATGTAACCATATTCCAAGTCGGCAGGAGGTTCGCCTAACTCTTCCTTCAACTCTTCCAATTTCTCTTTACATTCCTGTGGCATCGAAAATCCACCACAAGAGCGAGTTTTCCCATTACGATTCCATCGCTCGTCACTAGGAGAACGCAACCACCAACTACCTTCACGCATCATATCACGATACCTCTTTGCGGGACATTTCGACAAGTGCGTAGAGTAACTGACCTTCATCAGTGATGACCTCTTCGTTCTCGCCGTCTTTCGACTCATTGATTGCTTTGGTCAGCCAACGATAACCCTCGTTATTCACACCGAAGAATGTTGACCACATCTTGCGCCAGTTGCCTAGCGTAGAATCCTGACCTGTTGACATTTTGTTCATGATTACATCACTCTGTTGTTGTGGTGAGTCCGAATCTCGCGAGCCATCAGGGTGCGCTTTACTTCATCCCATGACCATAGCTTCATATCACCGTCAGGACGGGTATCTACTCCAACGTCCATTGCGCGTCCCGGCACCTGTACGGAGCCATGAACGTGACCGTATAGATGGAACGAACCGCGACCGATTGCGTACCACTCGTAGATAGGGAAGTGGAACAAGCATAGCTTGATGCCGTCCAGATTGATTTCCTTGTAGTCGGAAATCGAAGTGAACTTGTCCCGAATGTCCTTGTTGGACTCAATCACCTTATCGTGGTTTCCGTAGATAAAGTGAATCTGCCCCGGCAACTGGTCGAGGATGTTCCGCGCACGGCGTCCGTCGCAGAAAAAGAAGTCGCCCAAGTGATAGACACGATCATGCTGCGCGACCTGATTCTGCCAGTTCTCAATGAGGATGCGGTCATGCTCTCCTATCGAAGAACCCTTGCGCGAGTTTGGGCAAAACTTCTGGATGTTCTTGTGTCCAAAATGCGTATCACTCGTAAAGAATACCTTTTCCACCTTCTTCTCTCCAAAGGTTCCCCAATCTGTTACTGTCATCTTTTCCATAATTCACTTTCCAAAAATTTCATTGCCTCGGCGCGTGTTTCTGCCTCGAAAGGTTCGACTACCGCCACAACAAAATCGTTACCATAGCAATCGGTTGTGTAGTCCTGAACATCACCGAACCATCGCTTACACTGGACAGTGCCGTTGCTGTGAAGATATCCCCACCACATAATTTTGTTCATATTCCTGCTCCAATAAAATCTTCCATGAAGTCGCGGCGCTCCTGCGCGGTCAACTTTACAAACTCCACCTTGTTCGCACGGATATACTCAACAAGAGGATAATACTCTTCATCAATCCAAGTCTTTGCCGTATCTAGCCAGTTGTCGCAAATCTTCATGGGGTCTACCCGTGAAAACAACTTCTTGACCAGATAGAATGGCGACTTGATCTTGAGAGTAGTGGTCTTTCCGTAGACAACGAAACCTTCATGCCGTGCCATCTGTACGGACTCTAGAACGTCACCGAATGGGCAACGCCGCCAATCAGGACGCAAGCATCCAAGGCTTGACGCATGGATATCCAAATCC
>Ga0315283_10002412_pt1 | contig 15603 bp, 10 predicted proteins | sample YL17G09_0_MG_FD_204541 | JGI IMG/M metagenome (GOLD analysis project Ga0315283, IMG submission 204541) | Sediment microbial communities from Yellowstone Lake, YNP, Wyoming, USA - YL17G09_0 | ecosystem: Environmental > Aquatic > Freshwater > Lake > Sediment | place: USA: Wyoming | collected... | reverse complement strand
AGGTAGGACGAGAGACCGCAGACCACGGTGCCGCCCGCGCGGCTCTCGAAGCGCGCGAGCGCCTCCACCAGCGCGGGCACCGTGCGGTAGTCGATGTGGCGGACCTGAGAGCAATCGAGCAGCAACTGCTCGATACCGCGCTCGCCCAGATCGTCCAGCGTGCGACCGAGGCGCAAGATGGCCACGCGCCCGAGCCAGCCCCGCAGGGCGAAGAGCACGACGCGACCGGCCGGCCGCTCGCGCAGCTCGATGCGCGCCGAGGCACCGTGCCGCCCCCCGCTCAACTCGAGGTTGAGCGCCATGGCGATACGCTCCTCGTCTCTCTGCGGTCGGGCAACCATGGGGCTCAGTCCCTGAGCTTCAGCGTCTCGAGTCGGGCGAGTGAGTCGTCGGACAGCACGGTCTTCTTCTGGCCGTACTTCTCCGCGCTCCAGATGGCGATGTAGCCAATGATGCCGCGCAGAACGACATCCTTGCCGAGACCTGCGCGGTCCTGCAGTGCCGGTGGGATCGTGATCCGTCCCTGGGCGTCCACCGTCACCCAACACGCGTCCTCGAGGAACGCGAACACGAAGTCGCGGTCCTCGCGGTCGCCCTTCAGCAGCCGGTTCAGCTTCTCCTCCATCGTGCGCCAGTCCTCGACGGAGTAGAGCAGCAGGCAGCCTTCCGAGCCGTACTTGAGAAAGAAACGGTCGTGCGTCTTCCTCGTGAGGGAATCGCGGCGCAACAAGACGGGCACGCTCAACCGGCGCTTCGGGTCGAGCGTACCCTTCTCAGTGCCATAAAATGCGGCCATCTTCCCGTCCCCTCAGAACTCGCGATGCACCACTTTGTGCCTCACTTCACCACTTCATCCCACACACGAGGCAACATAGACGCGCATTGTGCTGATGTCAAAGGAATTTGTGTGCGTCTCGACGAATATTCTCGGCCGGACACTGCACGATTGTGCAGTTTCAGTGATTCAGGCCTCTGGACAGGGTCGGCGCACCGAGGGAATCGGCCACCGCCCAGTCCACTCGATAGAAAGAGTAGAAGGGCGCGGGCCGCCCCGGGCCCGGACCCAGAACACTGGCCACGCCGAGCAGCGCTAGCGCGGGTGCGTAGCGGCTGCGCTGCCGCAGGTCGTCGGGTCGGGGCCCGCGATCCACGAGATACTCGGGGCGCGCGAACGCAGCGAAGCGGAAGCTGGCGATCGCCTCCTCGGGCGTCTCGCGCTCGAGGTACGGCGCCATCTGCGGCGTCACCAGCCCCGCGAGGTCCACGACGCGGCGCCGGCTGAAATAGCCGAGCGCGCCGATCTCGGGCGTGGCGATCACGCTGCGCTCGGGCGTGTTCTCACTCAGCCAGCGACCCCACGGTACCAGGCTCCCGCACAGTCCCGTGCTGAGCGCGCGCACCTGGGGCAGCACCACTCCGCGGAAGACCGTGATGTTCTGCACCAGCATCAGCGCGGCGATCGTGGTGCCGAGCAGCACCGTGCGCCTCGTGCGCGGCGTGGCAGACGCCCCCAGGCTCCAGCACTCCCCGACGCGCCACGCCAGCCAGCTCAGGACCGGCAGCAGCGGGAGCAGGTCGCGCGACCGCACCGGCACACCGCGCGCGACGTAGAGCGCCGGCACCAGGGCCAGCCACACCCACGGCAGCATGCGCTGCGCGCGCTGCGTGAGCGGTCGCCAGGTCCACACGCATGCGCCACCGGCCAGCAGCGCCAGGACGAGCAGCGCGGCCATCAGCCCGTCGGTGGCTCCGACGATCCGGACCTGTCGCCACAGGTTCTCCAGCTGCACGTCGAGTCCGGCCGGACCGGACGTCTTCGCCATGAGGCTCTGCGGCAGGACGCTGCCGAGATAGAAGCGCGCGAACAGCAGCCAGGCGCCGTAGATGGCGAGCGGCGGCAGCGATCCGAAGACGAGGCGGCGGAGCCCAGGGCGGCTGTCGGTGTCCACCAGCAGGAATACTCCCCACAGCCCGAGCAGCAGCGCGGCCTCGGGCCGCGTGAGCGCGGCCAGAGCCCACAGAGCCCCGGTTCGCACCGGACGCGCCCCCCAGGTCTTGCCCTCGGTGAAGGCCACGAATCCTGCCAGCACCAGCGCCACCGCGAGCGGGGTCTCCATCCCCGAGAGCGACCATCGCAGCATCCAGGCGTGACCTGCCCAGGCTACCGTCGCCGCCGCGCAGAGTGCCGGGGTCTGCAGATTGCGGCGCATGAGCTGCAGGAAGAGCGCCACCGACCAGAGCGTGGCAAGGAAGCCGAGCACCCGCGCCACGCGCAGCCCATCGAAGCCGAGCGCCATGCCGTCGGCGATGAGTGTGACCCACAAAGGGCTGGCGCAACCGTAGACGCGTTCGCCCAGATTGAAGACCAGGCCTTGCCCGCTGGCAAGGTTGCGGGCGTACTGCAGGTGGATGAACGTGTCATCGGTGAGGTACTGGCGCAGAGGCCACATCAGGGCCGTGACCAGCAGCAGCGCGACGGCGAGCCCCACGCGCTCAACGAGCGTCATGGGGCGCAACGGTCCGTGGAGCGTGAAGGTCATCTCGTGCCGCCTGTGTCCGCGAGTTCGTCGAGCAGCGTGGAAAGACGTGCGGACAGACTCGAGCGAGTGTGCTCCTCGAGCCAGTCCGGACGCCACGGGGGTGTCTGCGTCTCCGTGCCGGTGCCCTCCTTCCAGGCGAGGTAGCGGCGCTCGATCTCCGCGGCGAGCCCCTCGTGGTCGCCGGGCGGCAGGCAGGTCCCACCCGCGCGGCGCACAAGCCGGGCGGCTTCGTCGTCCTCCTCGAGCAGCGCCAGGATCGGCCGACCCGCGTCCAGGTACTCGTAGGTCTTGCCCGGCACCATCGTCCGGTAACCGCGCGGCTTCCACAGCAGCAGCAATTCCGCGGCCCGTTGCAGCGCGCGGGCCTCGCCATGCGCAAGCGGCCCCGCGAACTCGACGATGCCCTTGAGGCCAAGCGCCACCGCGCGGTCCTCGTAGTCCGTGTCGAAGGGTCCCGCCAGCCGCACGCGGATGCGGCGGCGCGCCTCGGGGCGCCGCGCCAACAATTGGTGAAGCGCTTCGAAGAGCACTTCTACATCGGGCATGAGTGAGAGCGTGCCGGTGAAGACCAGCGTGAAATACAAAGGATCGCGCGGCACGTGTCCCGGCGCAGACGGTGCCGACGCGACGACGTTCGGCTCATAGCCATTGGGCAGGTACACGACCCGACGCGGTCGCGCCTCGGCATCGTGCTCGAGGTCATCCACGTGGGTGCGCGAGGCCGCCAACACGAGGTCCGCCCCGGTCAGCACGCGGCGCTCGAGATCGCGCTGGCGGGCCGTGTGCCACGCGGTGGGCGGGCAGCGGAAGTGCAGCCCGATCCAGGGATCGCGGAAGTCCGCGACCCAGGGCAGTCCGAAGCGCCGTGCGAGCGGCAGCGCGGCCAGGTGCACGCTGTCCGGGGGCGAGGTCGAGAGCACGACCGAAACATCGCCGCGAGAGAGCCGCTCGGCCGCCACGCCGCGGGCGCGGCGGGCCCAACCCACGTAGGAGTCCGGCAGCAGCAACCAGTCCGAGACCATGCGCAGGCCGCTGAAGACCAGGCCCGAGCGCCGGCCCGCGGCACCAGGCCCGGCACTCGCGGCGGAGGTCGCGGACCCGGTCGCGGGGTCACCGCCGCGCTTCAGCTTCAGCCAGGCGGAGAGCGCGCTGCCCCCCGGCACGCGGATCACCTCGGTCCCGGACGGAATACGGCCCACGAGCGTCTCGTCCCTCACCCAGTAGTCCTCCGGCCCAGCGCACACCACCGTGCAGTCCCAGCCATGTTCGGGCAGCCAGCGGGTGAACCCTAGCACGCGATGCACTCCACCACCCCCGAGCGGAGGGTAGAAGTAACCCAGCAGGAGCAAGCGGCGATTCACCTCCGCCCCCCCCGCCAAGTGCTCGCGAGCCCCGCGAACATCGCCTCGATGCGGCTGAGGTTGAGCTCCCGGTCCGCCCGCGCCTCGATTACGCGGCGATTACGCGCCCGCGCCGCCACCACCCACTCCGCGTCGCCAAGCGCGCGTTCGAGGGCGATCGTGAGCGCAGCCGCGTCGCCGCACGGGAACAGTCGCGCACCATCGCCTTCGGCCACCCACTCGCGGTTCCCCTCGATGTCGCTCACGACCGGCACGGCACCCGCGGCCATGGCTTCGAGCAGCGAGATCGACGTCGAATCCGTGAGCGAGGCCGAGAGGTAGACCTCGGCGCGCGCCAGCAGCGTGGCCAGTTCATCGGGCGCGAGGCACCCGACGAACTGCCACCGTCCCGCCGGCAGCAGCGCCGCGGCCTGCCGCTCGAGCCCGGCCCGCAGGCTGCCATCGCCGGTCACGACCAGACGCGCGCACGGATCGCGCTCCAGCACCGGCTTCACCGCGCGCAGGATGGTCTCGAGGTCGTAGACCGGCTCGTGCATGCGCGTGCTCACGATCAGGCCCCGCACGCGCTCCGCGGACAGCCGGAAGAGGGCGAGATCCACACCCCAGGGGATCATGTGCACCTTCGCCGGGGCGGCCCCCAGCGCGCGCGCCGCCCCGGCAAGGTTCGCCGCGTCCGCCAGCACCAGGTCGGCGCGCCGCAGCACGAAGCGGGCGCGCGCGCGCTGCAGCGGGCCACGCCGGCCCAGCACGAGCAGATCCGAGCCCCACGCGGTCACCGAGAGCGGGCGCCTCCCCGAGAGCGCGCCGAGCAGTCCGTAGTTGGGAACGTAGTGCGCATCCACGAGGTCCGGAGCGAAGCGCTCGAGCGCGCGTTTCAGCGCGGGCAGCGCGAGCGGGTAGCGCAGGAAGCCGGGCAGCGGCGCGCAGGGCAGGCGCTCCGCCGCAAGGTCGGCGGGCGGCGGCTCGAGCGACCAGACCCGCAGGTCGTGCCCGCGTGAGCGGAACCACCGCGCCCAGCGGCGCGTATGCTCCACGCTCGCGTTGGAGAGCGTCGCGATCTTCACGAGGCCTCCCCGCGCGCCCTGCCCATGCGCACGCGCCGCTGCAGAGCGGCCAGCGCGCGGCCCGGGGCGGATGCCGCGCTGGCGTCCAGCCAGCGCACGGGGTAGCGCTCCATCCGCGCGCCGAGCGAGTCCTTGAACGCCGACACCGAGTTCAGATCCCCGCTCGCCCCCAGGTTGACGCGCGCGCGCCCAGCACCGTGCGCCCATTCGACCACCGCCCAGAGCAGGCACGGCAACGCGTGCAGGCGCCGGGCCTCGGGGTCGGCCCCGCTCCACCAGGGCATCGCCTCACGCGGATGGTCCAGCACCAGGGTCGCGCACACCAGCGCTCCACGGCACCGCGCGGTGAACAACCGCGCCACGGGACCAAGACCGTCCCCGGCGTCCTCGAGCAGCCGGCGCGACAACTCGAGCGGGAGCGGCCGGTGCGTGCGCCAGGCGCGCGACTGCGCGGCGTGCAGCGCGTAGGCTTCCTCGAGCGCGTCCGGCTCCTGCGTACAGACGAGCCGTCCGCCGGCCTGGCGGATCTCCTGGCGCGACTTCCGGTCCACCCGTGCCCACGCGGCCTCGAGTCCGTCCGTGAGGGCCACGAGTGCGGCCTCGAGCCAGCGCGTCTCTCCCGTCACCGGCCCGAGCGCGCTCGGCGCCACCGGCGGCCCCCCGGGCCGGTAGAGCGCCCATTCGCCGCCGATCGCACGCGACTCGCGCTGGAGCGAGCCGAGCCCCGCACCTGCCGCCGCGTCCACCACCGCGTGCGCAGCGGCATGCGCGAGCGGTGCTCCCGACAGCATGAAGGGCAGGGCGTGGAGGGCGTGGAAGCCGGCGCGCCGCTCGACCAGCACAGGCATGCCACCGACGAGCGCGCCGTCGGCCTCGACCGCGAGACAACGCACGCTCAGACCCGGAAGCACCGCAGCCAGAGCCACCCAGAGCGCGGGACGATGCGCGGGCGTGGCGGCGGGGGCAGTCACGAGCAGGTCGCTCCACCCCGCCGGCGGTCCGTCGAGAAAGCGGAGGGCGGCCTCCACGTTCCTAGCGCAGCAGCGCCACGCGCAGGGTCCGCGCGTGACCGCTCGCCTCGACGCGGACGAAGTACACGCCAGGTCGCACCAGGGCCCCCGACGCGTCGCGCCCGTCCCAGAACACCTGCCCGTTCTGCCCGTCGAAACCGTGCAGCTTCCGACCGCTCGCGTCATAGACGACGCCCTGGTACGCGGCGGCGTTGCCGGCCAGGCGCAACGTGAGACCTGCGCCGGTCAGCCAGGCCGGGTTCGGGTACGCGCGGACCTCGAGGGTCGGCAGCGCGGGCGGCACCGGGGGCACGTAGGCCGGATCGAAGCGGCTGAGCCCCGTCGCCGTGCCGATCCAGACCACGCCGGACACCGGGTCCACGCGGATCGCGCGCACCTCGTCCCCGGCGAGCGGCGAGTTGAGCTCAGTGTACTCGAGGATGCTGCCACCCCGACCGTAGGCGTGCACGCCGGCGTCCGTCCCCACCCAGACCGTGCCGTCGGGGCCCACGTCCAGCGGATGACAGGCTCCGCGTGGGGCCGGGCTTCCGACGAGCGGCAGGGGCGCGCCGACCTGCAACAGGGTCGGGGCATGGAAGCGGCGCAGATCGTCGGTGGACATCACCCAGATCGAGTCCCGGTACGCAGCGATCCCAAAGATGTAGAGCGTGTTGATCGCGCTCAGAGCACCGCCCGACGCCAGCTCCAGCGGCCCCCCGGGTGTCTTCGGCAGTTTGAAGACGGTCACGCCCTTCCCATGGTATCCGGCCCAGAGGTTCCCGTGGGGTTGGTCCACGAGCAGGGCACGCACCGTGTTGGACAACATCGTCGGCGTGTTCACCGTCTGGTAGTTGGCCCGGTAGACACCGTCCGGATCGTAGTATTCGATCCCGAAAGGCGGGGTATCACCAGGCCAATCCATGCCGAACCACCGGCCACCGCTCGAGTCGCAGGCCGCAGACCAGCCGAACGTGTGCCCCACGCCCCCCCCGTGCCGGTAGCGGGTGAACTGCGGCGGGGAAACGTCGTCGTCGAACGACTCCATGGCTGAGCCCCAGTTGCCGACCCACTTCCTCCCCTGCTTGTCCACGAGCAGGCTGAAGGCGAACGCCGAAGTGAGGAAGGTGGTGGTGGTGTCGCAGTGGCTGCCAGCGTAGCAAGTATCGGCCGCGAACCAGTTCCTCCAGCGCGTCCCGTCGAAGCGGCCCACACCTTCGTCGTATGTCGCGACGTAGACGCGCGAGCCTTGCAGCACGATGTTCTGGACGTTGTTGCCAACCGGGGCATCGGGCTCATGGAGCGTCCAGACCGCCCCCGTCCAGTCGAAGAGCCCGGCACGATTCGCGGCCCACACACGCCCGGTCTGGTCCGTGGTCGACACGACGATGCCGTTGCAGAACGGGTTGCTCTGCACCGCGCAGGAGGACGAGCCCGGGGAATCCGGGAGAAGGGCCCAGTCTGCACCATTCCAGCGATAGACGCCCCAGCTACTGCTTGCGATGATCACCCCGCGGTCGTCGGACAGGGCCAGCACGGTCCCGATGCCACCGCGCGGGATCCAGGTTCCGCCCGCCTCGTGGAAGACCTGTGGCACACCGCCCGCCACGGTCATCAGCGTGCTGCCGTCCCAGGCCAGTGCGAGCAGGGTCGTGTTCGCGAATGCGGCCAGGGGCCAGTTCAGGAGTCCGCCGGAGGCCCGGCTCACGTAGAGACCCTTCGCGGTCGAGACCCAGAGCGAGTCGCCGCGCAGCACCACTCCGCTGATCTCATCGCTCGCGAACGGTGAGGGGTTCACACCTTCCGGGACGGCCCCGGAGATCTCGTAGCCGTTCCACAGAGCCACACCCCGCTCGGTCCCGATGAGCATGGTATCGCCCACCGCACGCAGCACCTCGATGGCACCGCGGGGCAGGCCATCGAGCTCGTTGATCAGGTCCCAGCGCTTGCCGTCCGCACTCAGTCGGCTCACGCCGCGATCGCGGGATCCGACCCAGAGCCGGCCCGAACGGTCGAATTCGAGCGCGGTGAGTGCCTGGCTCGCGAGTCCGCCAGGCTCGCGGGCGATGCTCTCGAACCGGTCCGTCGCCGGCAGGTAGCGCAGCAGGCCACCATCGAGCGATGCACACCAGATGGTGTCGTGTCGCGCCACGAGATCGCTGTAGATCTCGGCTCGCAGGTAGGTCGTCCACGCGCCCGCCGCAGCGACCGCCGGGAACGACGCGGCCGCCAGCAGGAGTACGAAAGCGAGCCGGACGGACTTCGAGCCAGGGGGCATGGTTCTCATTCGATGCGGCCGAACATGGACATGAAGCGCAGGCGCCACACCAGGCCCACAGCTTCCCAGATGATGCGCCGGTTCATCTTGGACACACCGGCACGGCGATCGGTGAAGACGATGGGGATCTCGCGGAGGCGGAACCCCTTCTTCCAGCACTTGAAGCTCATCTCAATCTGGAAAGCGTAACCGTCCGAGGCGACCCTGTCGAGCCTGACGGCCTCGAGCGCCCTGCGGCGGAAACACTTGAACCCGCCGGTCGTGTCGTGCACCGGCAGGCCGGTGATGATCCGGCTGTAGAGATTCGCCGAGTACGAGAGGATGAGCCGGCCGAGCGGCCAGTTCACCACCGTGACCTTGCCGTCGAGATAGCGGGAGCCCAGGACCAGGTCCGCGTCCCTCGCAGCCTCGAGGAAGCGCGGGATGACGGCCGGGTCGTGCGAGAAGTCGGCGTCCATCTCGAAGATGAACTCGGCCCCGTGATCGAGCGCGTAGCGGAAGCCGTCCCGGTAGGCCGAGCCCAGGCCGAGCTTGGCCGGGCGTTCGAGCAGGTGGATGCGCGGTTCGCGCTCCATCCACGCCCGGACCACCTCCGCCGTGCCGTCGGGCGAGCTGTCATCCACCACCAGCACGTCCACCACGCACGGCAACTCAAGCAGGCGCCCGAGCATCTCGCCGATGTTCTCGCGCTCGTTATAGGTCGGGATGATGACCAGCTTCTCCACCTTACGCGACCTCCTCGCGGGCCTCGGACCGCGTCACACTGCCAGCGGCCAGCGGCCCCCGGCTCTTCCACCACGACCAGGCGAACCCCCCCAGCACCACCAGCAGGCTCAGGAGCGACAGCAGCAGCCCGCGCATCACGGCCGGCGATTCGTAGCGGAACTCGACGCGGTGCCGGCCGGCCGGGACGAGCACAGCACGCAGCAGGTAGTCGGCCTTGAGGATCGGCGTGAGCTTGCCGTCCACCCGCGCGGTCCAGTCCGGGTACCAGAGATCCGCGAGCCGGAGCAGCACCGGGCCGGGAGTCTCCACCTCCACCGTCACATCGTTCAACCGGTACGAGGCGATCCGCACCTGCCCGCCCGCGGCGGAGCTGGGCTCGAGCCCGGGATCCTGCTCGAGGTAGGAGAAGTGCGCCATGTCACGCGTGCCGACGCGGATCGAGTCGAGGATGGCCTTCCCCGGCTGGATCACCTTGTAGTGGTCCACCAGTGTCACGCGTGGCAGGGCCGAAGTGTTGTCGTAGACGAACATGCCGTCGTCCCGGTACACGAGCTGGACGAAGCCCGGCACACTCGGAAGCTCCCGCTCGGTCACCAGGTAGCGCACGTTCAGCAGCCGCATGAAATCCAGGTTCATCTGCGCTCTCAGGTCGGCGAAGTCCTGGAAGAGCCGCGGCTTGGCCGCATGCATGCCGCCGATCGAGGAGATGCCGTAGCCGGCGTAGCGGGTGGCGAGCGGGTCATCGGGCGTCATGATGCGGAAGGTGCCCGGCGGCCCGACCTTCTCCAGGAACTCGATCACCCCGTCACGCCCGCCGAACGAAGTGCGGTTGCTCACCTCCCCGATGGTGGGTTCCATGACGCGCGCGCTCACCGGCCACAACTCGAAGAGCAGCAGCACCAGCACTCCGCCCGTGGCGGCCAGCGCCGGCAGCCGGCCCCGGCGCGCGAACCACGCCAGGCCGATGGCGAGCAGCCCCAGCAGGCAGGCGCGCCCGAGACCCGAAACAAAGCCCTGCCAGGCGAGCGCGGCATCCTGGGCCGAGAATCCCGTGGGCCCCTGGGCCGAGCCCATCGCCATGCCACCCTTCTGGGCCAGCGCCAGCTTGACGTACGCCTCGCGCCACAGGCCCTGCCCCATCACGCCCACCACCAGCGCCAGCGCGAGCACACCCGCTAGCACGATGAGCAGGTTCCCGACGCGGCGCGCACGCACGCGCGGCTCGGCCCCCCCGGGGTCGCTGCCCGGCAGGATCGCGCTCCAGCCCCAGGCCGTGCCGAGCGTGACCGCCAGCTGGAACAGGATGATGACCATCACCGGCACGCGGAACTTGTTGAAGAGCGGCAGGTGGTCGTAGAGGAAGCCGTAGGCTGGGAAGTAGCGCCCGAAGGCGACGACGAGCGCGAGCCCGGCCAGCACCAGCGCGAAGGCGCGGGGCGCGCCACCGGCGAGGAACGCCGGGATGGCGAGCAGCACCGCCACGACGCCGAGATAGGCGTTCGGGTAGTCGGTGAATGGCATCCCGCCCCAGTAGGTCGCGCCACCGAAGCCCACCCAGCCCGGCACCAACACCGAGGGCAGCTCGTAGGGCGCCATGGACCAGGCCGTCGCGTAGTCCATGCCAACGCCGCCGCCCGCTCCGCCTCCGCGGATCGAAAAGCGCGCGTAGTCCTGCAGCGGCAGGTTGTAGAAACCCGCGATGCCGAAGGCGAGCCCCGCGGCCAGGGCGACGCCCAGCGCGCGCAACGTGAGCGGCAGCAGTTCGCCACGCCGCTTCAGGAGCGCAGTCACCCACTCGACCACGAGATAGATCGCGATGGCGATCCAGGTGTAGAAACAGATCTGCACGTGCGCCCGGAGCAGCTGGAAACCGCCGGCCAGCGCGAGCCAGGCCAGGTGGTGAAGCCCCCCGCGCCTCAGCCAGCGCACTGTCAACCACAGCATCAACGGCAGGTAGGCCGAGTCCACCAACTGGCTGCCGTGACCGTGCGAGCCCACGGCCACCAGGTTGGGGGCGAAGACGAAGGCCACCGCCGCCAGTAGCGCCCCCTCGGCGCGGGCTCCCAGCTCACGGGCCAGATAGAACATGAACAGGCCGCCCAGGAAGTAGTAGATGAGCATCCAGGTCATGTCCGGCAGCGGCACCACCTTGTTGATCAGCGTCAGCGGCCAGTCGGGCGGGTAGATGAGCGGGTTGTACGTGCCGCTCGCGAACGAGGGCATGCCGAGGAACACGTACGGGTTCCAGAGCGGGTAGACGTGTTCCTGGTAGAGCGACTGCTCGCCGACGCGCACGAAACCGACCGGATTCATCGCGTCGGGCGAGACGAACGTCTTGCCGTCGAGCACCAGCTGGTGGAAGAACACGACCGTCAGCAGGCCCAGGATGAGGGCCGCCCACCGGGCGGTCAGGGTGAAGGGACGCCCGCCCTTCGGGGCCGCGGGACGCGCGGGCTTCTGGACCTCACGGCGGGCGGACTTGCGCTCGGACATGCTCTCCCCGTGGATGGCGGTGGACGAATTCGCTTCAGGTCAGCGGAGCCCGGCCCCCGGCTCGCCGCTCGATCTCCTCGACCATGCTTCCGGCCAGGCGGTCCCAGTCGAACGGGAGCGCGAGCCGGCGACTCGCGGCGGGGTCGCACGGCGCGTCCAGCGCCCGCGCGACCGCCTGCTCCCACTCCGGGACGCTGGCGGCGAACTGCAACAGCGGCGGCGCGGACTCGAGGTCGAGCACGGGCGTGGTGACGACCGGCAGCCCCGCCGCCAGGTACTGGTAGACCTTGTTGGGGTTGATGCCCTGCACGTGCGGCAGCGCGGCACGGAAGGGGATCACGCCCAGGTCGAGTCCCTGCAGCCACGCCGGCACATCCTCGTAGGGTCGTGGTCCCAGCACGGCCACGCCCTCACGCGCGGCGAGGGCGCGCACCTGCGCGTCGGTCGCCGGGTCGCCCGGGCCGATGAGCACGAGCGTGCCCCCGCGGCGTGCACGGCGCAGCGCCTCGAGCAACTCGAAGTCGAGGAAGTGCGAGAGCAGCCCCAGATAGCCGATGCGCGGGCGCGGCAGGGCGGTCAACTCGGGCGGCACCTCGCGCGACACGGCGAAGCGGGCGTGCTCGACCCCGTTCCCCAGCAGGACCAGGGGCCGGTCCGTCTGACGGCTCAACTCGCGCCGGTAGTATTCGGAGACCACGAAGAGGGCGTCCACTTCGGCCAGGGTACGCTGCCAGTAACCGCGGGCCCAGGCCGGGGCCGCGGCGAACTGAAAGGGCGAATCGTTGAAGTCATAGAATAGCAACTTCCGCGGGAGTCGTGAAAGGACTTGGGCGCAGTAGATGTTCGAGGTTATCACCACCGGCCGGGGCTCGACCCCGAGGCGCCGCAGCATGCGGCCCAGGTACCGGCCCGCCGCCAACTCGATCAGCGCCCGCCCCGGCGCCAGGGACACCACCCCATTGTAGAGCGGGCTCGTGGTGCCCGGCTTGAGGAAGGGGACGGTGAAATAGGTGACGTTTCCCTCCCGCCGCGGCTCCCAGGGATCATCGCCCCGGAACGCCGGTGGCTGCGCGAAGAACACGCGCCAGCGCTGCGGGAAGCGCGACAGCAGGAATTGCTTGCGGGTGCGGAAGTAGCCCCAGCGCACCTCGGAGAGGACGAGCAGGTCCATCAGGCCGCCTCCGGGCCCATGCCCCCGGCGGCGATCCCGCGCCCCGGGCCGTGCGCGGCCGGCCGCAACTCGCGGGCCCGCTCCACGTAGGAGCGGTGCGCACCCGCGTTCGCCTCGGCCTCGGGCTGCATACCGAGCCGCGGATCGCCGGCCACCCAGCGCCGCGCCCAGGCCTCGAGCGAGAGCCAGCGCCAAACCTGCAGCCCGGTCGCCCTGCGTCCCGAGAGGAATTCGCCGAGTTCGGCGGCGAGCAGGTCGCGGTCGAGCCACTCGTGCAGCGGCCCGGGGCCGAGCAGGCGGCGGCGCGCCTCGGCGGCGTAGCGCCCGCGCAGCCACAGGTCGGCAGGGGTCTCGAAACCCTTCTTGTCGCGGCGCGCCAGCACCGAGGGCGGGATGCGGTCGGCCAGCGCACGCCTCAGGACCACCTTGGTGGTGTCGCCATCGAGCCGCATCGCGTCGGGCAGCGAGAAGGCGTACTCGACCAGCCGGTAATCGAGGAAGGGCAGCCGTGTCTCGATCGAGAAGGCCATCGAATCGCGGTCCTCGTAGCGCAGCAGCGAGGGCAGCAGCCGCTGCAGCGTATCGAAGGCGAGTTGGCGGGAGAGCGCGCTCGGGAAGCCGCGCGGCGGCTGCGGGAGATCGGGCCGGGGCAGGCCCCGCAGCGCCCCCGTGAGCACGCGGTCCTTGCCCTGCCCGAAGCGTCGCCGCAGCGGAGCGACCAGCCCCGCGGGCAGCCAGGGCTCGAACGTCAGCGCGAGCGTCGTGCTCGGACCGAGACGGCGCGCCACCTTCGGCAGCAGGCGCAGGAAACCCGCCAGGTCGCCACGCGCGACCAGGTCGCGCAGCCGCACCGGCAGATAGCGGAAGTAGCCAGCCAGCGTCTCGTCGCCACCCTGACCGTCGAGCAGCACCTTGAGTCCGTGCGCGTGCGCCAACTCCATCACCTTCCACTGCGAAAAGAGCCCCGGCCCGGCCGTGGGCTCGCCCTGGCGCGCCGCGAGGCGGTCGAACGTCGCCCAGAAGTCCCCCCCGTCCGGCACCACCACGTGCGAGTGCGCGCCGCTCGCCTCGACGGTCGCGCGCATCCAGTCGCGCTCGTCGAATTCCGGGCCCTCGTCGTAGGCGCAGGTGAAGGCGTGCATCGGGTGCGGCAGCAGGCGCGAGGCGGTGGTCACGACCGCGCTCGAGTCGAGCCCGCCCGAGAGGCACGAGCCCACCTCGACGTCGGCGCGCAGCCGCAGGCGCACGGCATCGGTGAAGAGTCGCTCGAACTCCCGCGTCTGCTGCCCGCCGTCTCCGGGCGCGCGCCCCGGCTTCAACGACCACCAGCGCTCGACCGCGAGGCCGCGCTCCCCCACCACCAGGTGGTGCGCCGCCGGCAGACTCATGAGCCCTTCGAAGAAGGTGCGGGCGTCGTGGTCCACCCAGTCGAGCGCCAGCAGGTCGCGGATGGCCTCGAGCCGCGGCACCACACGGCGTTCCTGCGTGAGGGCCAGCGCTTCGGGCTCCGAGGCGAAGGCGAAGCGCCGCCCGTCCCACTGGTAGTAGAGCGGCTTCACGCCGAAGCGGTCGCGGGCGCAGAACAACTCGCGCCGCTCGCCGTCCCAGAGCGCCAGGGCGAACATGCCGTTGAAGCGCGCGAGGCACTCGCGGCCCCAGCGCCGGTAGGCGGCGAGGATCACCTCGGTATCGCTGGTGCCGTGGAAGGTCTCGCCCAGGCCCTCGAGTTCGTGGCGCAACTCGACGAAGTTGTAGACCTCGCCGTTGAAGACGATCCAGTGCCGGCCGGCGGGGTCGCACATCGGCTGGTGCCCCGAGGGGCTCAGGTCCACGATCGAGAGCCGCCGGTGGAGCAGGCCGACGGTGAAGCGCGCGGCGTCCCGAGTGAGCCGCCTCGCGCCGGGCGCGAAGGGCAGGCCGCTGGTGAACACCTCGCGCGGGGTGTCGGCCCCGCCGAGGCAGGCGAAGCCACCCGCCGGATCGAGCAGCACCGCGCCCTCGTCGTCGGGCCCGCGGTGGCGCATCAGCCCCGACATCCGGTGCAGCCGGCCGAGGTCAGCGCGCCCATCCGGGTCCCAGAGTCCCGCGATCCCGCACATGCTCCAGCGTCCTTTCGACTCAGGTCCCGACCGGGACTTCGCGGACGGACTTCGCACGCGCCACGGACCCGCGGTCCCGCAGGAGTCCGAGCCGCCACGCCGTGGCCGCGAAGACCAGCGCGAGCAGCAGCTTCACCACGACTCCCGCTCCGCCCGGCGGCGCCAGCCGCTGCCCCACCACCGTGAGCGCCAGCGCCAGGGCAAACACCATCGTCAGGCGCAGGCCGCGGAACGGCACGGGATGCACGCGCTGCGCGACCACGTACGTCAGCAGCGCGGAGGTCACGTAGCCGAGCGTGGTGGCGATCCCCGCCCCCAGCGGTCCCAGGCGCGGGACGAGCAGCAGGTTCGCGATGAAGGCCATCACCGCGGCGCCGCCCGCCGCCCAGCCCAGCAGCGGGGTCCTGAGGGCGAGCCCGATGCCGACCGAGACCACATAGTAGGCACCCTGCGCGACCGCGGCAAAGGCCAGGAACGCGGCGGGTCGTGCCGCCCCCGCGTACGCGGGCGGCACCAGAACGGCCAGCACCTCGGGCGCGAACAGTCCGGCCAGCATGGCGGCCAGGCTCGCCGCCGCGACATAGGCCGCCAGGACGCGTGCGTAGAGCCGGCCAGCGTCGGGCGAGTTCGCACGCGCGAAGGCGAAGGGCCCGTACGCCAGCTGGAAGGCGGACACGGCCATGGTGACCAGCGCGAAGAACTTGATCGCCACGCCGTAGACCGCCACGTCCTCGAGGCTTCTCGTGCGCTGCAGCAGGTAGCGGTCCAGGGAGGTCATCACCCCGTAGGCGATGGCCACCGGCACCAGCGGCGCGCCGTAGCCGAGCATGCGGCGCAGCGTCGCGGCGCTGAAACGCGGCGCGA
>Ga0315283_10002410_pt1 | contig 15613 bp, 10 predicted proteins | sample YL17G09_0_MG_FD_204541 | JGI IMG/M metagenome (GOLD analysis project Ga0315283, IMG submission 204541) | Sediment microbial communities from Yellowstone Lake, YNP, Wyoming, USA - YL17G09_0 | ecosystem: Environmental > Aquatic > Freshwater > Lake > Sediment | place: USA: Wyoming | collected... | reverse complement strand
CCCTACACGGACAGCACCACGTTGGTCACGTTGCAGGCGCACCTGGCCTCGGCGCTGCCCCCCGAGCCTGAGTTGGCCCTGTTGGCCGCGGCGCTGCTGCCCCGACGGCTGGCATGGGAGACGCAAGCGGGCTTGCTTGGATCATCGGAGCGTTATGTAGAGCACATCGATCTGGGGTCGGCCTGGCAGATGTGGGAAGCGCGGGCCAGCCAGCTCGAGGCCGCCAGCCTTGGGGCTAGTGCGGCGGGGCCGGAGAACGAAAAGCTGGCCCGTTTGCAGCGGACGTTTTGGGCGGATGATGCTGCGGCGTGGCGAAAGCTGGCCGCGGAGAGCCGGGGCAACTACCGGGCCGAGATCGCGGGAACGGAGACGGGGCGGCACTGGGAGGCGCCGGCCGGGGCCGCGCGCGTGCTGGAGGCTGAAACCTCCGAGATCACCCTGATGCAACTCGCTTTGTTTGCCGGGGTCGCCGTGTGCCTTCTCGTGTCTCTTGTCCTGGCCGGCTGGCTGCTGACCTAAGGATTCGTCAAAGAATAAGTTCCCAAATCAGTCATTCCCGCGAAGGCGGGAATCCAGCGATCAGGCTCTAGATTCCCGCCTTCGCGGGAATGACGCCAGCGGGAAGTTGTATTTTTACGGACCCTAAGGATCACCACGGAGACACGGAGAACCATGAAAAACCCTCCGTGTTCTCCGTGCCTCCGTGGTTCGATCTTTATCCGCCGCGCCGCATCAAAGCGTGATCGGCCCGCCCAAGAACCTCTTCAGCAGCCTGACTGCGCCCTCCGCGTCGCGCTGATCCACGATTTGCGAGGGCGTGTGGACGTGCCGGCTGGGCACCGAAAGACACGTGGCCGGCACCCCCGCGCGCGATACCTGGATCGCGTAGGCGTCAGTCGTACCGCCTTGCAGCACTTCGAGCTGATACGGGATGCCCTCGGCCTCGGCGGCGGCGATGAGCAATCGGTTCAGACCGGGGTGGCTGATCATGCCACCGTCCTTGACCTTGATGGCAACCCCGCGACCCATGTAGACCTCCATCGCAGGCGTCGCGTAGGGCGCATCGCCCGTCAACGTCACATCCAGCGCAATGGCGAGGTCGGGCTCAATCGCGTAGGCCGAGGTGCGGGCCCCGCGCGTGCCCACCTCTTCCTGGGCGGTGAAGACCGCGTACAGGTCGTGGGCGATCTCGGCGTCCTTCAGATCGCGCAGAAGCTGGACCAGCACAATGCAGCCAGCACGATCATCCAGGTTGGGCGAGAACCACGCGCTGCCCTGGCTTGTGAAGCCCGGCCAGAAGCCCGCGACGTCGCCCACCTTCTGCCGCACCTGCTCGCGGGAGGTCGCGCCGACGTCCACGTACATGTCGCGCAGCTCAGGCACCTCTTTCCGCGGATCTTTCCGGCCGTCCAACCCGATGCTGCCCACAGTGCCGTCAGCGAAGCGCACCTGCGCACCCCAGCAGGCCAGCGGGTAGAGATAGCCGACGGGCGCGAAGCGCAGGTACCCTTTCGCATCCACGTGGGTGACCATCACGCCGATCTGATCCATGTGCGCAGCGACCATCACACGCTTGCCCCCCGTTGACTTGATGCCATCGGAGGGCTTGCCGCCGCCTGTGCCGCGGCGCACAGCGATCAGGTTGCCCAGCGTATCCACGCTGACTTCGTCAACCAGGCCCGCGATCTCGGCGCGGATCACGGTTCGGATTTCATCCTCAAATCCTGAGACGCCGAACGCCTCGGATAAGCGCTTTGCCAGTTCCTGCACGGAAGCCTCCTTATGTGACCGACGATGGATCAATGACTAAGGATGATAGACCGTGATCGTTCGTCCTTCATCCTTGGGGTCCGTAAAAGAATCAGTTCCCGAGCCGGTCATTCCCACGAAGGTGGGAATCTAGAGCCTGGCCCTGGATTCCCACCTTCGTGGGAATGACGTCAGCGGGAAGTTATATTTTTACAGACCCTTCGTCCGCGGTCGTCATCACGCGCCGCGCGTCAGATGACGCTGTTCAATCCGCCGCAGCACAGTGCCCACCAGCCGCACGGTGTTCTCCAGGTCGTTCAGATTCAGGATCGCGGCCGGGCCGTGGATGTAGCGACACGGGATCGCCGCCGTAATCGCGGGCACGCCGGCGCGCGTCAGGTGGATAGCGCCCGAATCGGTGCTGCCGAGCATGGGCGCCTTGTACTGGATGCGGATGCCCTCCGCCTCCGCGGTATCCTGCAGCAGCCGCAACAACCCAGGGTGCGACACGAGCGCGTGATCCATCAGCGACAAGGCGGGACCGTCGCCCAGGCGCGTCACCTGCGACGCATCCTCGTCCGGCGGCTGGGGCAGGTCGTCGCAGATGGTGCCTTCCAAGGCGATCGCCGCGTCCGGCTCGACGCGGTAGGCGGCCACGCGGGCCCCGCGCAGCCCCACCTCCTCCTGCACGGTGAACACGCCGTAGAGATCCACCGGATAACGTTCGGCCAACAGCCCGACCAGCGCGGCGCAGCCCGCCCGATCATCGAAGGCCTTGCCGCGCACCGTCGGCCAGGCCGGATCCTCGCTGAGCACCAAAAACTTGGTGGCGAAGACGCCGTAATCGCCCGGTTTCACCTTGCCGTTGGCGGCCTTCTCATCCCCTGCGCCGATATCGATGCCCAGGTCGTCGACCTCCAGCACGCGGCGCGCGCTCTCAGCGGTTTGCAGGTGTGGCACGGGCCCGGTAATAACGCCGGGAACCCGGTCGCCACTGACAAGTACCCGCTTCGCCAGCAGCAGACGCGAGTCAATGCCGCCCACCGTCGCGAACTTCAGCATACCGCCCTTGTCCACGTCGGTGATCATGAAGCCGACCTCATCCATGTGCGCGGACAGCATCACCTTGAGCCGCGGCTCGGGACCGGTCCCGGCCTTGAAGGTGATCAGGTTGCCCATCGCATCCACTTCAAGGCGATCGACCAGCGCCTCCACCTCGGCTTTGATCAGGCTGCGCACGGCCGCCTCCCGGCCGGATGGGCCGAAAGCGTCCGACAGGCGTCCGAGCAGGTTTTTCAGGTCGGTCATCTCACACCTCCTCGGCCAGACTGCCCAGGAATGCGTCATCCAGCCGGCAGATGAACGCCGCCAGCAGCCGCGCCGTGCGGTCGATGTCGGCCAGCACGACCGTCTCGACCGCGGTGTGCATGTAGCGGATGGGGATGCTGAGCAAGCCGGTGGGGATGCCCTCGCGCGTCACCTGCACGGCCCAGGCGTCGGTGCCGGAGGGACCAGGCAGCGGCTCGGTGACGTTGGGGATCTCCAGGGCGTCGGCGACCTCGCGCAGCCGCTTGACCACGCCGGGGTGCAGGTTCGGACCCCAGCCGATGGCCGGTCCCTTGTCCATCGCCACCGTCTTGCCGCTGTTCACCCCCGACGTAGCGCCGAAGGTCACGTCGATGGCGATCGCCAGGTCGGGCGCCAGGCCGAAGGCGCTGGTGATCGCGCCGCGCAGGCCGATCTCCTCCTGCACGGTCGCCACCGCGTAAACATCCCAGGTGTGGCGCATACCCGCCAGATAACCCAGCGCTCCCAGCATCGCCGCCAGGCTCGCCCGGTTGTCCAACGCTTTGGTCGCCACCCGGCCGCCGAGCAGCTCGGTGTAGGGCCCACGGATCGCGACGCGGTCGCCCACCCGCACGACGCCGCCGGCGAAGAAGGCCGCCGGCAGCCCCAGGTCGATGCGCAAGGCACGCAGGGGAATGACCTGCTCACGCTCGCCGGCCGAGAGCATATGCGGCGGCCGGCTGCCGATATAACCGGGCAGCCCCAGCGGGTGATGCTCAGCGCCCGGGCCGCTGGGATAGACGGTGACTTCCTGACCCAAGACGGAACGGGGATCCACCCCGCCGACCGCGGCCACGTGGAGGAAGCCCGCCTCTACCTTGGTGACGATTAGCCCGATCTCGTCCATGTGGGCGGCCAGCATGATGCGGCCCGGCGGCGTCTCAGCGCCGCGGCGCCGAGCGATGATGCTGCCCAGCGCATCGGTCCGCACTTCGGACGCGTACTCCTGCGCCAGCGAGCGCACCACCGCTGCGACGGCGTCCTCGGCCCCGGAAGGGCCGTCGGCCTCCGTCAGCTTTCGCAGCATCTGCTCGATGCCGGTTTTGTCCATGTCCACGCTCCTCGCCCGTCATTCTATTCCCGGTTGACCATGACGGGTGCATTCTGAACGTAGTCGATTCTAACCGTGCCGGCCCATCCCGTCAAAGCCAGACCACGACCCACTTCAGCTTCTATCTTGACAACCGCCGTCACCGCCTGTATTATTTTGATTGACCGATCAATCAAGACTGGAGAGTTGCACATGCCCAGGCGTGATGATCAAGAGTTCGAAGATCGGCGCCAGCAGATTATCAGCGGCGCACTGACCGTGTTCTCGGAAAAAGGCTTCGAGAAGGCCACTAACAAGGACATCGCACAGGCTGCTGGTATCAGATCTCCCGGGCTGATCTACCATTACTTCAAGGACAAGGGCGACCTATTGCGCCAGGTGATCGAGCAGCGTTCCCCCGCTCTGCAGACGTTGCTCAGCGGCGATCTGACGCTGAACCGGCCGCCCCACGAGGTGCTGGATCTGCTCGGCCGCACCTTCGTAGCGACGCTGACTGATCAAGAGGGGCTCGCGCTGGTTCGCGTCTTATTTGGTGAGGCGCTACGGCGTCCCGCCCTGGCCGATATACTCAGGAACCTGGGGCAGACGTACGCCCTTGCCAACCTGGCGCGATACCTCAGCGCGCAGATGGATGCCGGCGTACTGCGCCGTACCGACACGGGCGCGGCGGTGCGCTGCTTCATCGGACCACTGCTGGCCTACATCCTGTCTCGCGAGATCCTGGCGTTACCCGACTCGCCAAGCCTGACCGCAGAGACGATGGTCGCGATGACGGTGGAGACCTTCCTGAGGGGGATGGACTATCGGTATTCCGGCGCTGAACAGGGAGGGGGAAACGCATGAATTTCCGCCGGCTGCTTGCGTTGATCCGCAAGGAATTCATCCAAATCCTGCGCGATCCGCGCACCCTCGCCATCACCTTCGCCATGCCTGTGCTGCAGATTTTCCTGTTGGGCTACGCGGCCACCAACGACGTCCGCAACGTCCCGCTGGCTGTATGGGATCAGGACCGCTCCCGAGCTTCGCGCGAGCTGCTGGATGCGTATCGGGCCGCCGACTACTTTCACCTGGACTTCGAGGTGGGCAGTGAGGCCGAGTTGCGCCGGTTGATTGATGACGGCCAGGCCCGGGCCGGGCTGATCATCCCGCCCGACTACTCAACCCGGGTCGCGAGCGGCAAAGGGGCTCAAGTAGCCCTCGTAGTGGATGGTTCGGACCCCACTATCGCCGGCACCGCGCTCTCGGCTGCGACCATGATCGGCCAGACCAAGGCCCAGAACCTGGTCGTCGAGCGGGCCGCGGCGCGCGGCCAGTCCGCAGTGACCCAGATGCCAGTTGAGGTGCGCACCCAGGTTTGGTACAACCCGGATCTGCGGTCCTCCTTCTACATGATCCCGGCCCTGATCGGCCTGATTCTGATGACGCTGACCGTCTTATTGACCTCCACCTCCATCGTCCGCGAGCGTGAACGCGGCACCATCGAGCAGCTCATCGTGACGCCTCTGCGTTCACTGGAGCTGATCGTGGGCAAACTGGCGCCCTACGTTCTGATCGCGTTGATCGACATGGTCGAGATTCTGGTCGCGGGCGTACTGATGTTTGGTGTGCCGATCAACGGCAGTTTACCTCTGCTGATCTTGCTGGCGGGCCTGTTCCTGGTGACGACGCTGGGCCTGGGGCTATTCATCTCGACCATATCCAACACGCAGCAAGAGGCCATGCTGACGACCTTCTTCTTCTTGCTGCCTTCGATCTTCCTGTCCGGGTTCCTGTTCCCGCTCGCGGCCATGCCCTGGTACCTGCAGGCTTTCAGCCACCTCATCCCGCTGCGCTACTTCCTGATAATCGTGCGCGGCATCATCATCAAGGGTGTGGCCATCGATGCGCTGTGGACCGAAGTGATTGCCTTGAGTATTTTTGCCGTCGTCATCATGGGCGCCGCGGCCTCGCGCTTCCGCAAGCGCCTCGACTGATTGCGGTAGGTCATCGAACAACCGAAGAAAATTCACCTCAAAACATAACGGCATGAAGGGGGCAGACCGAAGGTCACGGTGTCTTTGTGGCTTCATATTTTCAATCTATTTAGCTCCGGCTCGTCCGGATGAGGAGGGCAATATGCGCAGCAGGCTGCGTCGGATCGTACCACTGTTGATCGTGCTGGCGCTGTTGGCAGGGGGGTATTATTGGTGGAAAGGGCGCGCCGCGGCCCCAAACGGCGGGACTTCCGTTTCGGGGACCATCGAGGCCACCGAGGTGACCGTGGCTGCCGAGGTTTCGGGCCGGGTAACCGCGGTCAATGCCGCGGAGGGTGACCCCGTCCGGGCCGGTCAGGAGCTGGTGGTCTTCGACACCGCCTTGCTGGAGGCGCAGCGTCGACAGGCCGAGGCTAACCTGGCCGCGGTCAAAAGCTCGCAGGCTGCGGCCGCGGCCAATGTCGCAGCCGCCCAGGCTAACCTCGATCAACTCAAGGCCGGCGCCCGCCCACAGGAGATCGTTGCTGAACAGCAGGCCGTGGTGGCGGCGCAAGGCCGGGTGTCCTCAGCCCAGGGCCAGATGGCGCAGACGCGCGGCGCGCTCCAGGCCGCGGCCGCCCTACGCGACCAGGCTGTGGCACGTTTCGCACAGTTGAAGCAAGGTGCGCGCTCCGAGCAGATCACAGCAGCGGCGACCGCCTATGAGCAAACCGAGGCGGCCGTGCGCGTGGCGCAGGCCAACTACGACCAGATCGCCTCGCGCGCCGATGCAGGGCGCTTGCCCCAGTCGCTGGCCCTGCAGCAGGCTACATTACAAATGGAAGCCGCCAAATCCAATTACGAAGGCGTGCTCAAAGGCGCGACCACCCCCGAGCTGGATCAGGCACGCGCCGGCATCAACCAGGCGGTGGCTGGCATCGTGCAGGCAACAGCGACAGTCAGCCAAACCGAGGCGGCGTTGGTGACGGCCCAGGCCGGCCGGGCGGCCGAGCAAGCCCGGCTGGAGCTGATGCAGGCCGGCGCGCGGCCTGAACAGATCAGGGCAGCCGCCGCCCAGGTCGCGGCTGCTCAAGCGCAGGCCGAGGCGGCGCGGAGCCAGGTGGCCGCAGCGCAAGCCGCTCTGAACGTCATCGACGAGCAACTGGCCCGCATGACGATCCGTGCGCCAATCGACGGGGTTGTCCTCAGCCGCGCCATCGAGCCAGGCGAGGTGGCTCTGCCGGGCGGCGCCTTGCTCGCCCTGGGTGACCTCCAGCACCCGACCGTCACCGTCTACGTGCCTGAGGATCGCTACGGCATGATCCGGATCGGCCAGCCAGCCCAGGTGACGGTGGACTCGTTCCCCGGCCGCGTCTTTTCCGGCACAGTGCAGCGCATCGCCGATCGCGGGGAATTCACCCCGCGCAACGTCCAGACCCCTGCGGGGCGGCGAGCTGTGGTTTATGCGGTGAAGGTTGCCGTCGACAATCCCGGAGGGGAACTTAAGCCGGGCATGCCTGCCGATGTCGCGTTCGGAAAGTAGGAGCCGATGGCCCTCCTGGAAGCATCCGACCTGCGGAAGCACTTCGGCGCCCTGGTCGCTGTTGACGGCCTCTCGCTGACCGTCGAGCCCGGCGAAGCTTATGGGCTGGTCGGGCCCGACGGGGCGGGCAAGACCACGGCCATGCGGCTGATGGTCGGCGCGCTCAGCCTGGAAGGTGGCGCGGTGCGTATTCTCGGGCACGACGTGACCCGCCATGCCGAGGCAGCTCGCGCTTGTATCGGCTACCTGCCCCAGCGCTTCTCGCTCTACGGCGAGCTGACAGTCTACGAGAACCTGATCTTCTTTGGTTCAGTACGTGGCATGGCGCGTCAGGCCCTGGACGGCAGGGCCCGCGAGTTGTTGGGTTTTGTGGGGCTGGCCGGGTTCGAGGATCGCCGGGCGAGCGCCCTTTCCGGCGGCATGAAACAGAAATTGGGTCTGGCCTGTGCGCTGATCCATCGCCCGCGGCTCCTCCTGCTGGACGAGCCTACCGGCGGCGTGGATCCGCTGACACGCCAGGACTTCTGGCAGTTGATCATCCGCTTGCTGGGAGAAGGCGCCGGCGTGGTCGTGAGCACGCCTTACATGGATGAGGCTGTCCGCTGCACCCGGCTGGGCTTCATGGTCGCCGGTCGCCTGTTGACGGCCGGTTCGCCGCGCGAGCTGATGAGACCCCTGGCCGGCCGTGTCCTCGAGCTGGCGGCGCGCCCCAAGGGGCTGGCACGGCAGGTCTGCCGGGCCGATCCCGATGTGGAGGACGTCGCCGCCTTCGGCGAGCGGCTCCACCTGCGGTTGCGGACCGCGGCGCCGGCGGTCCGCGGTGACCTTGCCCCCGCCAGCGGCGCCCTGGAACGCCTGCCCGGTGTGCTGACGGCCGCCGGCGTGCAGGTGCAAGAACTGCGGCACATTGCACCGTCGCTGGAAGATGCTTTCATCGCATTGCTTCGAGGTGACGCGTGACCGAGGCCATCATTCAGGTCGAAAACCTGGTCAAGAAGTTCGGCGACTTCACCGCCGTGGACGGCATCTCGTTTGAAGTGCATCCCGGTGAAGTGGTCGGCTATCTGGGACCGAACGGCTCGGGCAAAACCACCACGATCCGCATCCTGCTGGGGCTCTTGCGCCCGACCGCGGGCCGGGCCCAGGTGCTGGGTTTCGACGTCGGGCGCGAGGCCGAGTCGATCCGTCCCCTGGTGGGCTACATGAGCCAGAAAGCCGCGCTCTACGACGAGTTGACTGTTGCCGAGAACCTGACCTTTTATGCCGGCCTCTACGGGCTATCGACCGTCCAGCAACGCCTGCGCCAGCGCGAGGTGTTGGCGCTGGTAGGGCTAAGCGACAAGCAAAACGAGCGTGCCGGCCAGATCTCCACGGGCTGGCGCCAACGTCTGGCCCTGGCCATTGCCCTCGTCCATCAGCCCAGGCTGCTCTTCCTGGACGAGCCGACCAGCGGTGTGGATCCCGCGGCCCGGCGCGACTTCTGGGATCTGATTGACGAGTTGGCGCAGGCTGACACCACCGTCTTCGTCAGTACGCACTTCATGGACGAGGCCGAGTATTGTAGCCGCCTGGGCATCATGAGCGCGGGTCGTCTCCTGGCGATGGACAGCCCGGCGGCGCTCAAGCGCGATGTCCTGCCCGGCCCGGCCTGGAACCTGGTGGTCGATCGTCTGATCCCGGCCATCGAAGCCACAGAGCAGATCCCAGGCATAGCTCAGGTCGGTCTGCGCGGCGATCACCTGCATGCCATCACACTGGCCGGCCAGCACAGCGCCGAATCCTTGCAGGAGGCCCTGCTCGACCGGGGCTTCGCGGCTCAGATCGAACCCGCCGCCCCAACCCTGGAGGACGTCTTCATGACCCTGGCCGGCCGCGGTGGCGCAAGCAAAGGGTGAATCGTCCTGGTCCAGGCCCGTGAATGATGCCGCCTGCAGACGGTACGGAAGGAACAAAGATACGTGAAGCAGATTATGTCACGCAAGGAGCACTATTGCGCGAGCCACCGAGCGCGCGTCATCGACCATGCGCCAGACGTGCTGGTTGACCAACGAGTCTCGGTGTTGCCTGGTCGTCCGAGGCGCCAAAGTCGTCAAGCAGGATCAGCCGGATTCGGCGATTCGGACTCTTCACGAAAAGCTAACACCATCTTCATCACCTCCTAACACGTCTCTGCTACGCTGATGGTGCAACCGGATCCCGCCAACGTGGCGAATCGACATCCGGTGGGACAACGTATCACAATCCACTTGGAGGTAAGCTACAATGGGTTACTGGGGAGGACATGGGATGATGCGCGGAGGAGGGATCGGGTTCGGGCTGCTGGGCGGCTTCCTGATGCTCCTACTCGTGATCGCGGTTATCACTCTTGTGGTCTGGCTGATCGTGAAGCTGGTGCGCTCGACGTCAAGCGCGCCGGCACAGAGCACTCTGCCGCCAAGCGCGCCGCAGCCGCAGATCCAGCAGGGGGATCCTGTACTGGAGACGCTGCGCCGGCGACTGGCCGAGGGGGCAATCACGACTCAGGAGTATGACGAGCTCAGGCAAAAGCTCGGCGTGTAGCAGAAACAGATCATTGAGGCGGGGTTTGCGGAACTCCCGCCGCGCGAGCGCGTGGCGGGAGTTCTGCGCGTCCAGAAGAAGCCCGCCCTTCTCGCTCTTGCTGCGATGACACCTCCACGTGACATCGGGAATCAGCTCGCAAACCCTCCGCTCATTCGGATGACTCCCCTAACCTAACACATTTCTCCCCAACATAAGGCGAGCTAGAGTCGCAAGCCCTTGACATGTACCATCCATTCATGATATAAATATAGTACAAATATTGCGAGGCTTAGGTTCCCGTCGCGATATCGACCACTGTCCTGGCGCCTCTACCTCAGCCCGGTAGTGACCCCACCCGGTGCCAGGCGACTGCCAACCTGTCTATCCGCGAAAGGAGCATGGCATGTCTCTCCGTAGATACCGTAAATCCCTCTGGCGCTTGCTGGTCTTGGCGATCTTTTTACTGGCAGCGCTCAGCATCGTGCCCGCGACCGCGGCGCCGTCGGCCCACGTCAGCAGTCCGGCTGCCGGAACCTCAAGCGCCGGATCTGCGGTGACATCGGATCATTCCCACGGCCACACGCCTGAGGCGTACACACTCCCCGCAGGCGGCTTCAACGTCACCGGCCCGCAGACGATCGTGGTCCTGCGCGTGCGCTTCTCCGATTACAGCACCGCCACGCGCTACACCCAGGCCACGGTTCAGAGCTTCTTTGACAACGAGATCAACAAGATGTGGGGCAACATCTCATACGGTAACATCTCGATCAACACCACGGTCAGCGCACTGCTTAACCTGCCGCACCCGCGGTCCAACTATATCACCGACCACTCCGACGGCGACCTATCCGAAGGCGGGCAGTTCATGGCCGTGCTCAACGATGCGGTCGTTGCGGCCCACGCGGCCGGCATCGACTTCACGGTCGTAAAGGACGTCATGGTCGTGATGGGTGAGACCGATGCGAGCCAGTATCACCGCGGGCAGGCGACTACCTGTATGCTCGCCGTAGGTCCAAGCAGCAGTCTCGCTTCGGTCGGCTGCGCAATTTTCTCCGAAAACCCGGCCGACCCGAACGAGAGGGTGTGGGGGCGGTGGATGCACGAAATGGGGCACGCTTTCCAGGCCCCGAGCGGACCGGCCCATCCCTCCAACTACAACAACAGCTTCGAGCTGATGGACCGCCTGTATCCCGGCCATAGCGGCATGTTCTCGAAGCAGGCTGCGGGCGCGGGGGGCTTCCCCGGCTGGATCGATCCCTCGGTCTACGATGTTGTCGGTACTGGCGTCTCGGGTACGAGCGCCGTCGTCTACGCCGAGGAGTATCAGCCGTCCGACCTGCCGGTGGGCGGCAAACGCGCCATCAAGTTCTACGCATCGACCAGCGTCTACTACATCATTAGCGTACGCCAAGCCATGTATGGTGACGAAATCCGGCCGATACCGGATGATCACGGCGTGCTGATCGAACGCGTCCAACCCGGCGCCGATCCCTGGGTCACGGTGATCGGTCCGGGCGGCGACGCCACCAAGCTCTGGCAGCCAAACCCGAACATGACCATCCCCACCCCCGACGGCGTGTACATCACGATCGTCAAACAGCCGGACCCCTCGACATGGGCGTACCTCATCCGCGTGAACCGCGATGCCGCAGCGCGGCCCGACGTCATGATCTACCCCTGGCTGACGCCGCCCCTCAACACCTGGGAGACGCCCGATATCTGGGTGGACAGCACCTGCAACGGCTATGGCACCTTCATGTATGGCACCTACACGCCGTCGGGCGACAGCACGCCTGTTGGCTACGGCAACGGCGACAGCCCATGTGCTAACCACGACAACCGCGTTTTCGCGCGCATCCGCAACATCGGCAACGCGCCGGCCGCCAACGTGAAGGTCCGCTTCCAGGTCACGGACCCGTTGGGCGTGGGCATGAACGGCAGCACCTGGGTCGATATCGGGACGGTCGACTCCACAACGTTCGCCGGCCTGGCCTCGCTCTCGGCCGGCGCCTACACAGACGTTTATGTACCCTGGGTGCCTTCAATCACTTTGACGCCGGCGCAGATTGCCGCCGGGCTGTTCAACTATCATAGCTGCATCCGCGTGGTCATCGACACGGTGGCCGGCGAGACGATCGTGTCCAACCAGGACGGCATCGATGAGCAGGAGAACATCGGCCAGTTCTTCGCGGCGCCGGCCGCGCCGGGCGCGGCGGCCAGCAGCATCGACTATCTGGTACCGTTGCGCAACGACGATACCCTCAAGCCGAAGAGCTTCAACCTGACCTGGGAAAACGACCTGCCGCCAGGCTGGATCGTGAAGGTCAATGGCAATGATCCGACGGTCGAGATTCCGGCGGGGGGTCTCGTGCTGCTGCCGGTGAGCATCATCCGGACGGTGCCCGCGGTCGCCGGAGAGGTCTACAGCGTGACGCTGCGGGCCACCTACCTGCACCCGCTGCCGAGCGACATCACGGAGAAGGACCCGTTCAACGGCCTGCCCGACATTCACATCGAGTACAAGCCCTTAAGTGCGGCCACGCTCGGCGTCATCGTGGCCGACCCGACGAAGCTCAACATCAAGCCGCGGCGCGATCCGAACGGCGGGGTGTGCGTGACCGGTGCGATCGCACCCATACCGGCGATTCCGCCGGCCGGCGGCCAGGGCACCCAGCTCCAGATCGACATCCTGGGCGCTAAGCACAATCTCATGGGCACCAAGCCGGCCTTTCCGGACCGCCTTGGCCAGTTCAAAGTCTGCTGGTCGAGCACTGAGATCCGCAACCTGGCGCAGGCGCGTTACGCCGCGACCATTTACCAGGGGCAGGCTGACCTGGCCAGCCGCATCGGTGTTCCGCGGGCGCAGAACCTGGGACAGCCTGCGGCCGCCGGTACCTTCCAGCAGCCCGCGTACGCGGAACAATTCATCGCCAGCGCGTGGAGTTACTTGCCCGTGATCCTGAAGTAACCGGGGCTGGATCCGGAACCCTGCCCAGCAGCCTCCGGCCGCCCGCGCCACCAAGGGCCGCTAAATCGGAGACCCCCCGCCAGCTATCTGACGAGGGGTCTCCTTCCGTTCGAATCCGAGGTGCTTCAGTCTCGGGGCGCGTCAATGCGAGTGGCGTCGTGTGCGATTGTGCAGCATCCTTTAGGACGAAGCAATCCTTGACGCCGCATGAGATTGCTTCGCAAAAACCGCTCGAAGTAACACTCTGCCTCAGGATTGAAGTGCATCCGCGCACGTCGGGGCATTTGACACCCGCTCTACATCCTGTAGAATGACGACCGATGACTACAAGCACGCAAGCGCTGCCCGCTCAACCTCAGATAGGCGTGACCGACACCCCGGCCGAGCGGCTGGCGCGCGGGGGCGGGTGGTGGACGCTGATCCTGGCGCTGCTCATGCTGCTGGCGGTGACCGAGTCGCTGAACACGGCGGCCTGGAGCGACGGGCTGGTCGTCGTGCGCTATGCCATCTTCGGCGGCGCGCTCCTCGCGTTTGCCCTCTCCCTCACGCGCTGGGACGGCATCTTTCCGACCATCTACGGCCTCCTCGCCAGCCTTTTCTGGATCGCGACCTGCTTCAACTGGTTCGTTTTCCGGGAACTGACGCCGCAGGCCGGCGTGCAGGAGTTGCTGCAGCGCAACTGGGACTGGTTCGCGGCCCTGTTCACCGGCAAGGCCAGCGCCGACAACCTGATCTTCGTCACCCAACTGGCGCTCCTGGGCTGGTGGATCGGCTATCTCGCCCTGTGGAGCCTGATGCGCCACCAGCGCCTGCTGCATGCCGTGCTGCCGGCCGGGGTGGCGCTGATCGTCAACGCCTACTTCGCGCCGGAGGATATGACCGGCTTCGTCATCCTCTACCTGGTCGCGGTCCTGCTGCTGGCAATCCGGGTTGAGCTGGCCCGCAACGAGACGCGCTGGCAGCTCACGCGCGTCCGCTACGCGCCGGACATCGCGCTGGACTTCCTGCGCGCCGGGATGATCTTCTCCGTGGTGGTGATCCTGCTGGCCTGGGCCGTGCCCGACGTGGCCAATCACTTCACGATGGAACGGCTGCTCCGCCCCCTCGAAGGGCCGTGGCAGACGGTCGAGGACAACTGGCAGCGCATGTACAAGTCGCTGAGCCCCGGGCGTCAGGTGGTCGTGACGGCAACGTTCGGCAAAACGGCGCTGCTCGGCGGGCCGGTGTCGCTGACCGATCGGCCGATCTTCGATGCCGAAACGCCCGAGCGCACCTACTGGCGCGGCGCCGCCTATGATACCTACACCGGCCAGGGGTGGCTGAACACCGATCCCGAGGTGGTCGTGCTCGAAAGGAACCAGCCGTTGGGCGAGCCGGCCTACAGGGCCACGCGCGCCATCACGGCGACCATCCGCCCGCTGGAGGCCGGCCAGGATGTGATCTTCAGCCCGCCTGCGCCTGTGCGGGTGAGTGTGCCGACAAACGCGGACGCGACGCTGCTGCCGGGCGAGGAGGGCAAACGCACCATATCACTGCTGCGGAGCCGCGTGAACCTGAATCGCGAGGGCGGCTACCGGGTCGCCGCGCACGTTTCAGATGCTGCACCGGAGCGTCTGCGCGCCGACAACACCATCTATCCCCAGTGGGTGACGGAGCGTTATCTGCAACTGCCGGACACGGTACCCTTCGCGGTGCGCGACCTGGCGGCCAAGATCACCACAGCCTACGACAACCCGTACGACAAGGCCGAGGCCATTGAGCTGGTGCTGCGGACATACCCGTACAATCAAGGGATCGCCGCCCCACCGCCCGGCGCCGACGCCGTCGACTACTTCCTCAACGACGTGAAGCAGGGCTACTGCGACTACTACGCCAGCGCGATGGTCGTGATGCTGCGTTCGGTCGGCATCCCAGCGCGGTTCGCGGTGGGCTACACGCCTGGCAAAGTCGTGCCGCAGCCAGCGCAGGATGAAAGCGGGCTGATCCAGTATCGCGTCCAGGAGAACAACGCCCACGCCTGGCCGGAGGTCTACTTCCCCAGCTTCGGATGGGTGCAGTTCGAGCCGACAGCGTCCGAGCCGCTTCTGGTGCGGCCTGCCGTTGAACCCGAGGCGCCGCTGGAGGCAGGCCTGCAGCCGGAGGACATGCCAAAAACGGACAGGAACGCGGGCATCCTCCCGGATTCAGGCCTGCCCGGTGGTTTGCCGTCCGTAACAACCCCCGACGCTTTCTTGGCCTGGCTCGGGCGCAACTGGGGGTGGCTGGCCGGTCTGGCCGGGTTGATCGCGCTGGCGGTGGCCGGCGTTATATTGCTCGGGCGACGTCAGAGGGCCTTCTTCCGGGGTTCCGAGGCCTTATTCCGGCTGTTCGACCTGTTGGGCGCGTGGGCCGCCCGGCTCCACATCCCTTGGCCTGCCAGCCACACGCCGCTGGAGCACGCCGCGACGTTCAGCAGCGCCGTG
>Ga0315283_10002409_pt1 | contig 15614 bp, 14 predicted proteins | sample YL17G09_0_MG_FD_204541 | JGI IMG/M metagenome (GOLD analysis project Ga0315283, IMG submission 204541) | Sediment microbial communities from Yellowstone Lake, YNP, Wyoming, USA - YL17G09_0 | ecosystem: Environmental > Aquatic > Freshwater > Lake > Sediment | place: USA: Wyoming | collected... | reverse complement strand
GGGTCAGGCCCCAGCGGCCGAAGGTGTTGCCGGAGGCTGGGCCCCCTGCTCGGGCGCCGACGGCGCCGCCGGCTCGACCGCGAAGATCAGCCGCTCCCCGTCGCAGCCGATCGTCACGCTGCCGCCGCGTTCGAGCCCGCCGAAGAGGAGTTCGTCGGCGAGCGGGTCGCGCACCTCGGTCTGGATCAGCCGCGCCAGCGGGCGCGCGCCGTTGGCCGGGTCGTACCCGGCTCGTGCAAGGTGCGCAGTCGCCGCCGGGTCCAGACGGATCGCCACCCGCTTCTCGGCCAGCTGCGCCTCCAACTCGCGGATGAGCTTGCCGACGATCGCCTCCATGACCTCGGGGCTCAGGGTGCTGAAGGTGACGGTCGCATCGAGCCGGTTGCGAAACTCCGGGGAGAAGAGCCGCTCGATGGCCTCCTTGGCGCGCGCCGCTCCCTCGCGGGCGAAATCCGCGCCGAAACCGATGGCACCGGCAGCCGCTTCGCGCGAGCCGGCGTTCGAGGTCATGATCAGCACGACCTGGCGGAAGTCGGCCTTGCGCCCGGTGTTGTCGGTGAGCGTCGCGTGGTCCATCACCTGCAGCAGGATGTCGAAGAGGTCCGGGTGCGCCTTCTCGATCTCGTCGAGCAGCACGACGCTGGCGGGCTGGCGGCGCACGGCATCGACGAGGAGTCCGCCCTGCTCGAAGCCGACATAACCGGGAGGGGCGCCGATGAGTCTCGCCACCGAGTGCTTCTCCATGAACTCGCTCATGTCGAAGCGGTGAAATTCGTTGCCGAGCTGGCGCGCCAGCTGACGCGCCAGTTCCGTCTTGCCGACGCCGGTCGGGCCGGTGAAGAGAAAGCAGCCGGCCGGATGGTCGGGGTGACCGAGGCCGGCGCGCGAACGCTTGATGGCGCCTACGACGGTCCGCACGGCCGACTGCTGGCCGAAGACGGCGCTGCCGAGCGCCTCCTCGAGCCCGCGGAGGCGGTCCCTCTCCGAGAGTGTCACCTGCCGCTCCGGGATGCGCGCCATGCGGGCGATGACGCGCTCGATCTCGGGGATGCCGACGCGCGGCGTGGTCCCGGGAGACGATGCGAGGCGCAGCGCCGCCCCGGCCTCGTCGATCACGTCAACGGCACTGTCAGGCAGGCGCTGCTCGCGCAGGTGCCGGCCGGCCAGGCGCACCGCCATCTCGAGCGCCTCGGCCGGGTAGGTGACGCCATGGTGCTCCTCGTAGCGCGGCCTGAGCCCTTCGAGGATCTGCACGCACTCGGCGACGGACGGTTCATCGATAGTGATCTTCTGCAGGCGTCGGTGCAGCGCGCGGTCCTTTTCGATCTGCTTGAACTCCTCGAACGTCGTCGCCCCGATGAGGCGCACGCGACCCTGCGTGAGAACCGGCTTGAGCAGGTTGGCCAGGTCCATCGTCCCGCCGCTCGTGGCGCCGGCCCCGACCATCGTGTGCAGTTCGTCGACGAAGAGGATGGGCTTGGGGCGCCGCTCGAGCGCCGCAACGAGGGCCTTGAAGCGCTCCTCGAAGTCGCCGCGAAAGCGCGTGCCGGCCAGAAGCGCCCCGGCGTCGAGCGCGAAAATCTCGGCGCCGCGCAGCGTCTCGGGAGCATCGGCGTCGCTCAGGCGCTGCGCGAGACCCTCGACGAGCGCGGTTTTGCCGACGCCGGCCTCGCCCACGAAGACGGGGTTGTTCTTGCGGCGGCGGCAGAGCACCTCGAGCGCGCGGGCGATCTCGGGCAGGCGGCCGACGAGCGGGTCGAGATCGCCGGAGCGCGCCCGATCCGTGAGGTTGACCGTGAAGGACGCGAGCGGGTCGGCGGCTGGCCGGGGAGTCGCGCGAGCGCCGTCTCGCTGCGGGTGATCGCCCTGCGGCTCCGGCTCGGCGCGAGGGACCTTGGTGACCCCGTGCGAAATGTAGTTGAGGACGTCGAGGCGGGTGACACCCTGGGCCTCCAGGAGTTGCGCGGCAGAGGTCTTCGGCTGCGTCAGAAGCGCAGCGATGACATCCCCCACGCCCGCTTCATCTCGACCCGCGCTGGCCAGGTGCAAAATCGTCTGCTCGAGCACGCGCCGGAAGGCAATCGTCTGCACCGGATCGGACGCGGCGTCCTGCGGGAGCCGCTCGATCGCGCCCTCGAGGTGTGCGGCCAGGTCAGTGCGCAGCCGCTGGAGGTCGGCGCCGCAGGCGCGCAGGATCTCCTCGCCTGACGGGTGGTGGGCCGCCGCGAAGAGCAGGTGCTCCAGCGTGAGGTGCCCGTGGCGTCGGTGGACCGCCTCGCGGTGCGCCAGGACCAGAACCGTTTCGAGCGCTGCACTGATCATCGTCTTTTCGTTCACTCCTCTTCCATGCTGGCCCGCAGCGGAAAGCCGTGCTGCCGCGCCCGCTCGTGCACCAGGGCGATCTTGGTCTCGGCGATCTCGAAGGGGTAGGCGCCGCAGACTCCCAGCCCGCTCTCGTGCACGTGCATCATAATGCGGAAAGCCTCGGCCGGCGACTTGGCGAAGATGCCCTCGAGCACCTCGATCACGAACTCCATCGTGGTGTAGTCGTCATTGTGCAAAAGCACCTTGAACAGCCGGGGCAGGCGCGTCTGCGTCCCCTGCTGCTCGAGGACCTCGCTGCCCGGAACGCCCGTGATGGATTCCGCCATGCCTCAACCGCTCATTCGTGGGTTTTTCGCGCGTCTTGTATGGACTTTTTTAGCAATCTGCCCGTTCCCAGAGTTAAAGCACCCTGTTGGAATACTCTGCGGGGATGCTGGCCCTGTCAACCCCCGCAGGGTGCAGGCTGCAAGGATACTTAAAATTCTCATTGCCTCATTGATGCTCGCGCCGCACCGACGATGCTCGCCCGCAATGCTATTATCACAAGATGGAGCGTGGTACGTGATGAGAAGGGACGCGGGAGAAGAGATCGCCGCACGCCTGGCAGAGGTGCGCGCGAGGATCGGCCGTGCGGCCACACGGTCAGGCCGCCTTCCCGGCGAGATCACGCTCGTGGCGGTGTCCAAGACCGTTGCTGCGCAGGTCGTCGCGGCAGCCGTCGCGGCCGGTCAACGGGTCTTCGGTGAGAACCGGGTGCAGGATGCGCTCGGCAAGGCCGAGGCGTGCGGGCCCGGCATTGCCTGGCACCTGATCGGGCACTTGCAGAGCAACAAGGCAAAGGTCGCGGCACGCTTCTTTGACGTCATTGAGTCGCTGGACTCTCCAGGCCTGGCGTTTGAGCTCGACCGGCGCGCCGGCGAGGAGGGCAGGCGCCTGCGCGTTCTCGTGCAGGTGAAGTTGGCCGAGGAGGCGACCAAGAGCGGGGTCGCGCACCGGGAGGCTCCGTCGTTGATCGAAATCGCGGCGCGGTTGCCAAACCTCGAACTCGCGGGTCTCATGACGATTCCGCCGCCACCCGAGAAACCCGAGGACTCCCGTCCGTGGTTCGCACGCCTGCGCGAGATGCGCGACCTCTGGGACGGGGAATGCTGCCCGCGCGGGTCGTTGCGGGAACTCTCGATGGGGATGAGCACAGACTACGAAGTAGCGATCGAGGAGGGGGCGACGATTGTCAGGATTGGATCGGTGATCTTCGGCGACCGTACCCGCTAGCGCGCAGTGAGGGCTAATTTCTTGCCCCGTTTGTCGATGAGTTGCGGTGACTGCCCGGCTTCGTGCGCGGATGTCCGGGGGGCGGCGTACTCGAATGCCTGCTTGGCCGATGTCGTTTTTTTGCTGGGGGTGGCTGCTCCGCGCAGGCCCTCGACGAAGTAGTGGGTGAAGACACCGTTGCGGAGTTGGTTGCTCTCTCTGGGCGCCACGCCGTCCTGCGCGGCAGAAATGAAGATATAGCCGGGTCGTGCCAGCTCGTGACTCATGCCGTCGACGCTCTGCGGGGCAACGGCTTTGCCGCTGCCGGCCCGCAGCACGTATTTCTCCACCCCCGAGGGTCTGCCGGAACGGGAACCCATCCCGGTGAAGCCGACGTCCAGGACGACCAACACGTTGTTCATCGGCAGTGCGGACAGGAGCGCCTCGATGGTGTCGTCGCTCAGGTCGCGCGATGGCGAGGTGGGCAGACCATCGTAAGGCACGAGGTACTCGTCGAGGCCGTCTCCTTCGTCAAAGGGCGGCTGGTCGGGGCCGTAGCTGCCGCGGCCGGAAAAATAGAAGACCACCTGGTCGTCTGCGCTGACCCGCTTGGCGAGCCCCGCAAGGGCGGCCTTGATTGCGTCTCTGGTGGCCGAACTGTTGGTGAGCAGGGTAATGTTGTCGGTTTCCCAGTTCGTGCTGCCGCGCAGGGTGTCGTAAACATCAAGGGCGTCTTCCTCGGCCCACTTCAGGTTGAGCGCGGAGGACTGGTAGTTTGAAATCCCAACAATCACCGCCCAATTCTGCTTGCCGGTGTCGTCGTCGCTGGAGAAAATGTCGCCGCACCCGGTGGGCAGAAAAACGGCAAGGAGCGCCACGATGACCGCAGGGCGCACAAATGACCTGATCGCGGGTATACGCATATCGGAGTGAATTGTACGAGTTTGACCGGGGGAGGTCAAGGCCGTAAATGCTCCATGAGGAAAGTTGCGACCACCCCTGGTGGAGCGGGGGCTTGAGGGAGGAAAGGGGGCGAGAAGCATTTTCCTTATAGAGTCCGAAACGTTGCGGAATCCATAGGAAGTGGATCAGGTTGAGATATTTCCCGGGTCAACGGTAAGATCACCATGATGGATTGCACGGCTCATCTGGCCGATACGGCGTCAACATTGCACCCTCCCTCGCCCGGCCCGGGGGGGGGGAGTGCCTCTTCTTTGTCATCAGCGCCGCCGACGAGCAGACCTGGCACTGGACCCAGCGAGCGGCGACCGCACCCGTCCGGATGGAAGTGGCGGTCGTTGGGTAGGCAAGGCAGACACATCCTGCCTCAGGGCGGCAAGGAGGTGAGGGATGCGGCATCCTCGATCAGCAGCGCCCGACGCGCGGATGGGACCAGGTGGTCGGTGGCGGCGAGAATCGCACTCTCCACCGACTCGAAGATTGGAAGCGGCAGCCCGCCCTGGGCGTTCAGGTTCGGTGAGACCAGCCAGACGCGCCGCCCGCTCGCGGTGAACCGGAGAAAGCTCAAGAGCTTGTGGTCGCCGAGCCGATAATTTTCGCGGGTGTGCTGTTCGCTCGCCGCGAGCGTCGGCGGCGATTCGAGGAACTGGGTGAAGGTCGGCGGCCCGATTCCCGCGGGGCAGTCGGCAACGAGAGCCAGAATGCCGCCGGCCGCCACCGCGGACTTCCAGTGCTCGAAGCCCTTGAGCGCCTGGTAGAAATCGCGGTCAAGCGGATGATCGACGAAGCAAAGAACGAGTGGCGCCGGGCCGTCGATCTGCCGCCCGAAGAGAACCCGGCCGCGGGGAGCGAGGGCCTCGATCACGCCGTGCAGCGGCCCCGCGTGCCAGCCGTGGATCTCTCCGCGCGCGACGAGGGCGTTCACGCCAAGCGGTTCCGAAGCCCCCCTGCCATCCAGCCGCGCGCGGACCATGCCGGCCGCCTCCTCGAGGTCGAGATGCAGAGGGTTGTCGGAGAGCGCCCCGGGGGCCGCACCCGGCTCGATGGCCAGACGGTGGTTGGCTCGCATCGTTTCGAGGGAGCACAGGCCGGGGACGAGTGACTTGCGCCCCCCCGTCCACCCGGCAAAATAGTGCGGCTCCACCGAGCCGAGGCAGACAACCGCGGCCGGCCAGTCGAGCAGCCGGTTGATCTCCACCGGGGTGCCGCGGCTCGTTGTCCCGAGGTGAACGAGCGGGTCCGCGGCGGCGCGGTGAACGTGGATGCGCGACCGGACTTGATCGAGAAAGCCGCCGAAGATCTCCCGCAGCTCGGGTTCGGTTGGCGGCGTGTGGCAACCGGTGGCGACGGCGATGCGCACGTCGGGGGAGGACCAGTCGCAATCGAGAAGACCCATGAGCCATGGGGTGGGAGTCGCGCGCTGGGCGTCGTTGACGACCACGAGCAGCGGGCCGCTCGGCACCGACACCGACCGTGGTGCGGGAAGCGACTGCGGCGGTGGCGCGGGTGGGGTGGCCGCGAGGCGATCAATCCGCCAACCCGGCGGAAAACTCACCGGCATTTCCACCGCCCCGGCGCAAAGCACCCTGCGGATGCTGGTCCTTGATCGCGACATGGCAATCGGTATACCGCGAACAGCGTTGTTTTGCCAGCCGGCCCGTTCCGAGTTTTTCGGCAACCTGCTAGGATGAAACCCTCGAGGATCGGAGCTGACGGTTATTCAAGAGGGGGAGCGGCATGTACGATTTCTACAAGGATCTCATCGCGAAAAACGATTCGAAGATCGTGCTCCTGGTCATGGACGGGCTCGGCGGACTTCCCCGCGAGACGGGCGGTAAAACAGAACTGGCCACCGCGCGCACGCCGAACCTCGACCGGTTGGCGGCCATCTCCTCCTGCGGCCTCTTCGAGCCGGTGCTCCCCGGCGTCACCCCGGGGAGCGGGCCATCGCACCTGGCGCTCTTCGGCTACGACCCGCTGGAGTTCAGGATCGGCCGCGGCGTCATGGAGGCGCTGGGCGTGAACTTCCCCGTCGAGCGCGGCGACCTCTGCGTGCGGCTCAACTTCGCGACCGCCGACGCGCAGGGGATCCTGCTTGACCGGCGTGCCGGCCGTCCGAAGGACGAGGAGACGGTGCGGCTGGCGGCGAAGCTGCAAGCGGCGGTCGCCGTTTCCGGTTACAAGATCTTTTTCCGGCCGGTGAAGGAGCACCGCGCGGCGCTCGTCGTGCGCGGCCCCGGATTGGCGGAGGGGATCCGCGACACCGATCCGCAGGTAACGGGAAAGCCGCCGCTGCCGGTGGTCGGCACCGACGCCGAGAAAACCAAAAAGACGGTCGAGGTGCTGACCTCGATCGTCGCGCAGGCTGAACGGGCGCTCGCGGACGAGCCGAAAGCCAACAGGATGCTCCTGCGCGGGATTTCGTTCTTCCACCCGCTGCCGACCCTGGAGGAGCGTTTCGGCGTGCGCTGCTGCGGAATCGCCGCCTACCCGATGTACAAAGGTCTCGCGCGCCTGGCCGGCATGGCGGTGGACGACCGGCCGAAGACCCCCGCCGATCTGGTCGCCGTGCTCAAGGACCGCTGGGCGGACTTCGACTACTTCTTCGTGCACTACAAGTACACCGATTCCTCCGGCGAGGACGGCGACTTCGAGCGCAAGGTGCGGATGATCGAGGAGTGCGACGCGCTCCTCCCGGCGATCGAGGCGCTGCGACCCGACGTGCTCGCGGTCACGGGCGATCACTCGACACCCGCGCTGATGAAGGGGCACAGCTGGCATCCGGTACCGGCGCTGCTGCATTCGCGCTACTGTCTGGCCGATGGACTGCCCGGGTTTGACGAGGTCAGCTGCGCACGAGGCACGCTGGGACAGCGCCCGACGCTGCACCTGATGGGGCTGCTGCTGGCCCACGCACTGCGGCTGTCGAAGTACGGGGCCTAGAGCGCGGCTGCGCTGCGTGAACGCGCTCGATGGCGTTGCAGGACTTCCGCTCGCTCGCGCTGGTTAAGAGCGTGTCGGTCCTGGCTCATGAGAGGAGAAATCATTGGGACAGGGGGTCGAGGTAACGCGGGGATGCGCCGCACCAAGTGGCAGGGTGTTTCGGAACGTGACTGGCGTCACATTTTAGCCGCCGCCCCGTGTCCATAATAAACGTAACGACAATTAAACGACGTTAAAGCTCAAGGCGCTGGAAACCAGGAACCTTCGTGTAGTAGAGCAGCGGGTGAAAGGGGATCCGCCATGACGAGAATATCGAGTCTGCTGGCGCTCATTTTCCTGTCGAGCACGCTCCCCATGTGCGGGGGGAGCGGCGGCGACGGTGTTGCGGACCCGACCCCGGCGGAGAGAGCCGCTCAGTCGAGGCTGCGCGTCTTCCTCACTGACAAGCCCGCCGAGGAGTACTCGGCGGTGCGGGTGACGATCGCATCCGTCCGCATTCACCGCAGCGGCGACGCCGGGGAGATGGACGGGGGGTGGATGGAGATTCCGGTTGACCCTACGGTAAAAATGCCCGTCGACCTGCTGGTGTTGCGCAACGGCGTGCTCCTGGGGCTCGGCAGCGCGCCGCTTCCCGTCGGCCACTACCAGCAGATCAGGCTGGTGCTCGCGCCGAACACCGGCGCTGAGCCGCCTTTCAACCAGAGCGTCGTCACCGCGGACGGGGTGACCCATGCGCTCGAGGTCCCGAGCGGGACCATCAAGATCGTGCACGGGTTTTCCGTCGATACGCCGCAGGCGACCGACCTGACGCTGGATTTCGATGCCTCGCAATCGGTCAAGAAGCGCGGGAATGGCATCTATTTCATGACGCCGGTGATCCGGGCGACCAGTTCGACGGCCAGCTGATTCCGGCCCGCGCGCTGCGCCTGTCGAAGTACGGGGCCTCGAGTGCGGCTGCGCTAATCCTTCAGGCTCGTCCCTATCACGTTCGCTGTGCCGAGGAAGGCGAAGATCGCCATGGTGTGGATCAGCATCCAGGGCGTCTCATCGGACGGCATCAGGAAGTAGAAGCCGAAGCAGGCCGTGATCAGCGCCAGGTAGGTGATCGTCCCGGCGATGTGATTGTCGAACAATCTCGAGCGCAGCTGCCAGAGCTGATAGGGGAGGCCGACCAGCGGCAGCAACGCGACGAGCAGCGCGATGGGCGCCGAGCCGCTGGTGCGGTAGGACCAGAGCGTGAGCAGGATCTGGAGCGCGACGAAAGCCGCGAGGAAAATCGGCAGGTGGAGCTCCGGGTTCACCCGAGGCGCTCCAGAACCCGGAAGCCCGCGCGTCGCAGACTGGAGGCAATCGGGGTCGTGTCGCAGCTCTTGAGGCGAAAGTGGTGGACGCGCGGCGTTTTCCCGTGACTCGGGGAGACGCCGACGCTGATGATCTTGCCGCGGTGGCGGCGGATGATGGAGCTGGTGCGCTCCAGGGCGAGCGGATCGCGGCCGAGGGCGATATCGATGCGCGAGCTGGACTCGAGCAGCCCCATGATCTCAGTGAAGACGCCGAGGATGTCGGTCTCGGTGATGATGCCGACGACGCGGCCGCGGTCCACCACCGGCAGGCAGCCGATCTTGAGCGTGATCAACAGACGCGCTGCCTCCTCGATGTCGGTGCCGCGGGCCACGACGACCGGGTCCGCGGTCATCACCTCGTCGACCCGGACCCCCGGCGGCAGAAAGTAGGCTTTGCCGGCCCTTGAACCGCACGCGCCGGGGCGCTGCTGCACCATGACCCCGAGCACGTCGCGGTCTGAGACGATGCCGACGAGCCGCTCTCCCTCGAGGACGGGAAGATGGCGGATGGCATTGATCGCCATCAGGGTCTGGGCGTGATCCACGCTCTCAACCCGCTGGATCGTGACTACCCGTGCCTTCATGCGCCGCTCGACCCTCATGACAGACCCACCAGCCCGAAGTCCCCGCGCCCCACAGCTTCCGGAGGCCTTTCCCGGTGCCGAGTATAACGGCGACCGCGCGGGAGGGTCAAGGAAGTCCCGCCGAGCGCAGTGTCCCGGTTGAACGGAACAGCACCCTGGCGGCCTTGCTGATTGACGGGTGGGGGGGGTGCCGGTAAGATGCCGCACGCACAGGCAAATTCGGCCACCATGGCCGCGGGGGGATCGATGCCGGGGTACCCGGGCGGCACACGGAAAATTTGGACGGTCTCGGAGCTCAACCGCGCCGCGGGCGAGTTGCTCGAGGAGGCGTTTCCGCGCGTCTGGGTCGAGGGCGAGATTTCCAACTGGAAGGTCTACGGCTCGGGCCACGCCTACTTCTCGCTCAAGGACGACGGCGGGCAGATCGCCGCGGTCCTTTTTCGAGCCGCGGCGAAGAACTTTCGTTTCGAGCCGCGCGACGGGCTCGCGGCGCTGGCCGCGGGCCGGGTCAGTCTCTACGGCCAGCGGGGTCAGTACCAGCTCATCGTCGATGAGCTCGAACCCCGGGGCAAGGGGGCGTTGCAGCTGGCCTTCGAGCAGCTCAAGGAGAAGCTGCAGAAGGAGGGGCTCTTCGATGCGGCGCGCAAGCGACCGCTGCCTGCGTTGCCGCGCACCGTCGGTGTCGTGACCAGCCCGACCGGCGCGGTGATCCGCGACATCATCACCGTGCTCGGTCGGCGCTTCGCCAACGTGCGGGTGCTTCTCAACCCGGTGCGTGTCCAGGGCGAGGGGGCGGGTGCGGAGATCGCTGCGGCGATAACCGAGCTTGCGCGGCGGGGCGATGTCGATGTGCTCATCGTCGGGCGCGGCGGCGGCTCGATGGAAGACCTCTGGGCTTTCAACGAGGAGGTGGTTGCGCGTGCGATCGCCGCCTGCCCCGTCCCGGTCATTTCGGCGGTGGGCCACGAGACGGATTTCACGATCGCGGATTTCGTCGCCGACCTGCGCGCGCCGACGCCCTCGGCCGCCGCGGAGTTGGTCGTCCAGAGCAAGGATGCCCTCGAGGCCCGGGTCACCACGCTCAAACGGCAGATGCGCGCGGCCTGCGGTGCCCGCTTCCAGAGCGCGCGCCACCGGCTCGATTCGCTCGCGGTGCACCGGATGATCAGCGACGGGCGCCGACGCCTGCGGGACCTGGCCCAGGAGGTCGACGGCCTCGAGGGCGCCCTGCAGCGGGCGGGCGCCGAAAAGAGTGCGGCGCGTCGCCGCGCGCTCGAGCGGCTCGGCGACGCGTTGGCCCACCTCTCCCCGCGGGCGCGCTGGGCAGTGCTGGGCGGGCGGCTCGCGAATGCCGGCGCGCGACTGGCAGCCGCGGAGGGGCGATCGATTACGTCGCGCCGCAATCGGGTGGCGGTGCTCGCGGGCACGCTCGACGCGCTCAGTCCGCTCGGGGTCCTCGGGCGCGGCTACAGCATCTGCCGGCGGCTGCCGGGTCTCGAGATCGTCAAGGACGCCGCCACGGTGACGGCGGGTGGTGAGGTCGAGGTCCTGCTGCACCGGGGACGCTTGTGGTGTACCGTGAAGGAATAGCGCGGGAGGGGAGGTCAACATTCTCGCGGACCACGTGCATGGTGTGTTGAAAGAGCAGAGGGAGGGTGGAGAAGACATGGCGAGGAAGAAGGCACCCGTCGGCACGTCGGGGCCGACATTCGAGGAGGCGCTCGCGCGGCTGGAAACCATCGTGCGCGAACTCGAGGAGGCCGACCTGCCCCTTGAGCGCTCGCTCACCGTCTTCGAGGAGGGGGTGCGGCTCTCGCGCCTGCTCCACGAGCGGCTCAATGAGGCCGAGCGCAAGGTCGAAATCCTGATGAAGAACGAGGCCGGCGAGAAGGTTCCGGTGCCGTTTGCGACCGGCGTCGAAGCGGTCGGCGGCGAACCGGCCGCAGCCTCGGGCGTTGCCGCGGACGACGCGGATGAGGACGCCGAGGACGATGTTGAGGACGATGGCACGACGGGCGGGAGCCCGGGTGGGCATGGGCAGAGCGCACTCCCTTTCTAACGGTTGCGGCGGCGACCCGGCGGCCGACGCCGAGGTCTACCTGCGCGAGTCCGCAACCCTGGTCGAGGACTTTCTCGATCGGGTCCTTCCCCCGGTGTCCGGTCACCTGCCGCGGCTCGCCGAGGCAATTCGCTACAGCGCCCTCGGGGGCGGGAAGCGCCTGCGTCCGGCGCTCGCCTTCGCCGCGGCGGAGGGTTGCGGCCACGATCGCACGCTGGCGCTGCCGGTGGCGGCGGCCGTCGAGATGATCCACACTTACTCGCTGATCCACGACGACCTCCCGGCGATGGATGACGACGACATCCGCCGCGGGCGGCCGACGTCGCACAAGGTCTTCGGCGAGGCCCTCGCGATCCTCGCCGGCGACGCCTTGCTCACGCAGGCCTTCGAAGTTCTCGCGGCCGCGGCAGCGATTGCGCCCGCCCGTCGGGTGGAGATCGTGCGCGAGATCGCCGCGGCCGGAGGCGCCGGTGGTCTCGTCGGGGGCCAGGTCGCCGATCTCGAGGGTGAAGGCCGCGACCTCACGCTTCCCGATCTGGAGTTCATCCACGCTCGCAAAACCGGCGCCCTGATCCTTGCGAGTGTGCGCGCCGGCGCTCTCGCCGCCGGGGCCGATCCGGGGCAGATCGCCGCTCTTTCGGAGTATGCGCGTCGGGTTGGCCTGGGCTTCCAGATCACCGACGACCTGCTCGACATCGAGGGCGATCCATCTGCCACCGGCAAAGGCACGGGGCGCGATTCGACGCACCGCAAGGCGACCTTCCCGGCGATCTTCGGGATTGAGGCTTCGCGTCAACGCGCGGCCGAACTCGTTGCTGAGGCGCTGGCGGCCATCGCCACTTTCGGCGTCGAAGCCGACCCGCTGCGCAATCTGGCGCGCTTTGTCGGCAGCAGGAAGCGCTAGCGTGACCGCACCGCTTCTGGCGCGGATCGACGCGGGCACCCCGGTCGCCTCCCTCACGCTCGAGGAGCAAGCGCGGCTTGCGGCCGAGATTCGCGAAATCATCATCGCCACGGTTGCCCGCACCGGCGGTCACCTGGCGCCCAGCCTCGGGGTCGTCGAGCTGACCATTGCTCTTCAGGCTGTCTTCCCGACGCCCCGCGACCGCATCGTCTGGGACGTTGGTCACCAGTGCTACGCCCATAAATTGCTGACCGGCCGCCTCGAGCGTTTCTGCACGCTGCGGCAGAGCGGCGGAATCTCGGGGTTCCCCCGTCGCTCGGAGAGTTGCCACGACGTCTTCGGCACGGGGCACAGCGGCACGAGCATCTCGGCGGCGGCCGGGCTGGCGGCGGCGCGCGACGCCCTGGGGCAGGATCACAAGGTCGTCGCGGTCATCGGCGACGGCTCGATGACTTCCGGCGAGGCCTTCGAGGCGCTCAATCACGTGGGGCACCTCAAGCAGGATCTGGTCGTCGTGCTCAACGACAACGAAATGTCGATCTCCCCGAACGTCGGGGCGCTCTCGTCGTATCTGAACCGCGTGCTCACCGGACACCTGCCGACGCGGATGCGCGACGAGTTCGTCAAGTTCCTGCGTTCGCTCCCTGGTGTCGGCGAGCAGGCGGCCAAAATGGCCAAGCGCGTCGAGGAATCGGTCAAGGCGCTCATCGTGCCGGGACTGCTTTTTGAGGAACTTGGATTCCGGTACGTCGGCCCGATCCCCGGCCACGAGTTGAAAAACCTCATCGAGACCTTCCGCAACGTTCGGGATCAGTTCAAGAAGCCGGTTCTGGTGCACGTAATCACGAAAAAAGGCAAGGGGTATCCGCCGGCCGAGCGCGATCCGGCGCGCTACCACGGTGTCGGGCCCTTCGATCCGGCCACCGGTGCGCTGATTACGCGGCCGGCTCCGCCCGCGTTCACCACGGTTTTCGGCGAGGCACTGGTGCGCGAGGCCGTCCGCGAGCAGCGCCTGATCGCGATTACCGCGGCGATGACCGACGGGACCGGCCTGGCGCCCTTCGCCGCCGCGCACCCGGGCCGCTTCTTCGACGTCGGCATCGCCGAACAACATGCGGTGACCTTCGCCGCCGGCCTCGCCTGCGAGGGTCTGCGGCCCGTGGTCGCCGTCTATTCGACGTTCCTGCAGCGCGCCTTTGACCAGGTGCTGCACGATGTCTGCCTCCAGGGGCTGCCCGTGGTCTTCGCGCTCGATCGCGCCGGCCTGGTGGGCGACGACGGGGCGACTCACCACGGGGTCTTCGATCTCTCCTACCTGCGACAGATGCCGAATCTCGTCATTGCGGCGCCGAAGGACGAAGCCGAACTTGCGCGATTGCTCCGCACTGCGCTCATCCATCACGGGCCGATAGCGTTGCGCTACCCGCGCGGCGCCGGGATCGGCGTGGCAGTTCCGGAGGACCCCGAGCCGCTGCCCATCGGCACCTGGGAGACCTTGCGGCCCGGGGGCGATCTGGCGATTCTCGCGGTGGGCTCCTGCGTCTACCCCGCGTTGGAGGCGGCACGGGAGCTCGAAACCGAAGGCTGGCGGGTCGGGGTCGTGAACGCCCGCTTCGTCAAGCCGCTAGATGTCGTGCTTCTCGCGCAGACGGCAGCCGAGAACGCGCTGCTGCTGACCGCGGAAGAGAATGTCCTCGCGGGAGGGTTCGGCGCCGCAGTGCTCGAGCACTGCGCGGCGCACGGACCGTCAGCTGTGCGCGTCGAACTGGCGGGAATCCCGGATGAGTTCGTCGAGCACGGTACCCAGCAGGCCCTGCGCGCGAAATACGGACTCGATGCCGCCGGCCTCGCAACGAAAGCACGGAAAATGCTCGAGGACAAACGTGACGGCCGCTGAGATGACATGAAAACCACGCGACGGCTCGACCTCGTCCTTGTCGAACGCGGGCTTGCCCCCAGTCGCGAGCAGGCCCGGGCGCTGGTGCTCGGCGGGCGCGTGCAGGTGGCAGGGCTCCGGGTCGACAAAGCCGGCGCCGCCGTCAACCCGGCGGCGCCGATCGAGGTGGAGGGCGGGTTGCCGTACGTCGGTCGCGGGGGAATCAAACTCGCGGGAGCTCTCGAACAGTTTGGAATGACGGTGCAGGGACTGGTCGCGGCCGATGTCGGCGCCTCGACCGGGGGGTTCACCGACTGCCTGCTCCAGCAGGGGGCGTCGAAGGTCTACGCCATCGACGTCGGCTACGGGCAGTTGGCCTGGAAGCTTCAGAGCGACCCGCGCGTGGTGCGGCTCGATCGCGTGAACATCCGGATGGCCACGCCGGCGCTCCTGCCGGAGCCGTGCGATCTGGCGGTGATCGACGTCTCCTTTATATCGCTCCGGCTCGTGCTGTCTCCGGCGCTTGCGCTCCTGCGAGAAGGCGGGCAGGTGGTGACGCTGGTCAAGCCCCAGTTCGAAGTCGGAAGGGGGAGGGTCGGAAAGGGAGGGATCGTGCGTGATCCCGACCTGTGGCGCGAGGTGCTCGCGGGTCTCGTCGACCATGTCGTCGCCGCGGGCCACGCCGTGATCGGGTGGTGCGAGTCGCCGATCGCCGGGGCGGACGGGAACCGCGAATTTTTCTTTCACATCGGCAAAGGAGGGGCAGGTGACCGCAGCGCAACCATCCGCAGCGCCGTCGCAGCCTGGCGGCCCGCTGGTTCTTGAACCGCCGCGGCGCGTCGGCATCGTTGGCAAGCCGCACCACCCGCAGATCCGGCCGGTGGTCGAGCACCTCGTGCGTCGTTTCAAGGCCCTCGACGTGGCGCTGGTGATCGAGGAGCGCACCGCTGTCTGGGAGGACCCGGAGATTCCGCGGGTGGCAAGCCTGCTCGACGCGGGGCTCGACCTGATCGTGGTCCTCGGTGGCGACGGGACGCTGCTCTCGGTCGCCCGCACCGCGCAGACCGAGGGGATCCCGCTGCTCGGGGTAAACCTCGGGTCGCTGGGTTTTCTCACCGAGACCGCGCTCGACCGGCTCGACCCGGTGATCGACGCGGTGATCGCCGGAAGCTGCACCATCGAGGAGCGCACCATGCTCGAGGTCGAGGTGCTGCACCGCGAGCGCGCGCACGGCCCGTTCGCCGTGCTCAACGACGCGGTCATCAACAAGGCGGCGCTGGCGCGCATGATCGAGATGGAGGCTTCGGTGGACGGCGCCTACCTGACGACGTACCGGGCCGACGGCCTGATCGTCGCCACGCCGACGGGG
>Ga0315283_10002406_pt1 | contig 15615 bp, 14 predicted proteins | sample YL17G09_0_MG_FD_204541 | JGI IMG/M metagenome (GOLD analysis project Ga0315283, IMG submission 204541) | Sediment microbial communities from Yellowstone Lake, YNP, Wyoming, USA - YL17G09_0 | ecosystem: Environmental > Aquatic > Freshwater > Lake > Sediment | place: USA: Wyoming | collected... | reverse complement strand
AGTGGCACCTGGCGCTCGCCCACCCCAATCGCCGGACCCCGCTTGCTCAGCGTTCACGTGCGGGTGCTGCTTGACCACCGCTCCTGACCGCGCCTACGGTCGCGACCTGGGAGAAGGTGCGCAACCGCGCGAGCCGTCCCGGGTTCCGCGCACTGTCTTCGGGGAGGCGGGTTGCACGAGGTCCTGATCATCGGGGGTGGCCCGGCCGGGCTCACCGCGGGCATCTACTGCCGGATGCGCAGGCTTTCCGTGCTGGTGGTGGATGCCGGCCGCGTGGGTGGGCAGCTGGTCTCGGTCTACGCAGAAAAGCCGGTGCATGACTGGCCGGGCCAGGCCCAGGTGGTCGCCAATGACCTGGCCGATCAACTGGTCGCCCACGCGCGCGAGCTGGACGTCGAGTTCGCGGAGCACGAGAAGGTCGTGGACCTCCGCCGCCTCGAGGACCGTTTCGAGGTGGTCACCCGTGACGCGCTGACCCGCGAGGAGCGTGTCCACCCCGCGGCCTCGGTGATCATCGCGATCGGCGCGGGCGCCTTCGAGCCGCGCCGCCTCGGGGTGTCCGGCGAGGTGGGGCTGTCGGAGGAGTCCATCACCTACCGGATGCCCGAGCCCGCGAGGGTGGCCGGGCGCACGGTGGTGGTGGTGGGCGGTGGCGATTCCGGGCTCGAGAGTGCACAGGCCGCGCACCGCGCCGGGGCGAACGTGACGATCATCCACCCGCACGCCGGCCTCAAGGGCATGGAGGCCAACCTCGACATCGTGAACCAGATGCACCTCCCCCGGCTGCTCGACACGAAGGTGAAGGAGTTGGTGGTCGAGGGCGGTGTGCTCAAGGCCGTGATGGTCGAGACCCGCGGCGAGCCCGGATCCCGTCGGCTCGACTGCGACTACCTGGTCGTGAACATCGGCGCCGCCGTCAACCTCGAGGCCGTGCAGGGCTGGGGCGTGGAGGTTGCGGGCACGCACATCCAGGTGGACGGCAGCATGCAGACCTCGGTGCCCGGGGTCTTCGCCTGCGGCGACATCGTGACCTACGAGGGCAAGCACAAGCTGCTCATCACCGCCTCGAGCGAGGGCGCGGTGGCAGCGAACTCGGCCTATGCCTTCGTGCGCAAGCCCGCGCGCGTGACGATGAAGGACCTCTACCGTTGAGGCCGGACCCGGGGCGGGAGCCATGACGCCGGGTTGCGGGACTACATCGTGCCAGGGCACTCCGGGATCCTGATGCGCAGGAGCACGGGACCGCTGGCGGAGTTCGTGAAGCCGTAGGGGAGGCGCTGCGCGTGAGTGAGCCGTCGCTCGCCCGGGCGAGGCTCCCGGGCGTGCGGCGCCGGAGCGCCGCCACACCCGCGGGCCCGCCGCGCGCGCGCGACGGGCCCGCGGTGTTCTCAGCCGCCCGGGCGGCGGCGCGCCGCCCGGGTGAAGTCCTCCGCGGGGTCGCTCGGCGTGGCCTTCGCGCGATCGAGCGCGCGCCCGAGCAGGGCCTTCCGCTCGTCGTCCTGCGCCGATTCCAGCAGCCCGTTCAGTGCCGCGACGTGTGCCTCGCGCAGCGCGTCCTCCGGGAGCACGACGACATCGGGCTTCACGCCGACGCCCTCCCAGTTGGTCTTCGTCACCGGGTTGACCGCGCGTCCCGTGGCGATGAACGCTGCCAGGTGCTCGCTCAGGCGGACCATCCCGCCCGGGTTCGCGGCGCCCCCGGTCGTCGCGCCGTAGAGCGTGCCGAGCTTGTGGGTCTGTACGTCGTAGGCGAATTCCTCGGCGCACGAGCCCGTGTTGCCGCTCGTCAGCACGTAGAGCGGCTTGCCGTTCAGGCGCGGCCCGGGGACGTGCGCCGCGCTCCAGTATTGCTCGGTCTGGTCGCCGTCGCGCCGGTAGAAGTCGTTGATGTGCAACCGGTCGCCGGGCGCAACGAAGTAGGTGAGGACGGTCTGCAGCAGGTTCGGATCACCGCCCCCGTTGCGCCGTACGTCGATGATGATCGCGTCGGAGTTGGCCAGGAAATTCATGGCCGCGATCGCCGTGGCGTGCGCGTCGGGCAGCCCCGAGAAGAAGCGCAGGTCGAGGTAGCCGACGTTCCCCGCCAGGCGCTGGACGCGCTCGAAGCCGAAGTTCCGCAAGCGCTCGCCTTCGAGCTGGCGGCGGCGCTCCTCCGGGTCGGGCCCGTGCGTGTCGTCCCCGGACGACAGGGGCAGCGGCTCGTAGCGGTAGTGGACGCGCATGTGGCGGTCGTGGGTGTAGGCCTGCAGGTGCGCGAGCAGCGAGTCGGCGAACTCCTTCGAGCTGCTGATGCGGTCGTACTCGCGCTTCGCGTGGCGCTGGCGCAGGTACTTCGCCAGCGCGGCGCCCTTGTCCGGGAAGACGTAGAGGTCCCGGACCGCGACGGCGAGGGATTCGATCACTGTCGCCTTCGTCTTCGCGTCGATCGGGGTGTCGGGGTCGTCGGGTGATCCCGGCGCGAACTGCGCGCGGGCGGGCGCGGTGAGCGTGATGGCCGCGAGGACGGCGAGGGCGAGGCGGCGGATCATGGGTTCCTCCTGGTGCGGGGTCTCCGGGGACGGTGTTTCGGATCGGGGGCGGCGAGGCCGGCGAGCAGCAGGCCGATGACCTCGTCGGTGCGGCGCACGAGGGCGGCACGGTGGCCGATCTCGCGGGCGCTGAGGCTGTACGGCAACAGGGCGTTGGTGGCGGTGACGAGCGCGCGGCCCGGGTGCGGCGGGGCGGACGCGAGTTCGCCGGAACGGCGGCCCTCGTCCACGACCCGGTCGAGCACGGCCGCCTCGTCGTTGAAATGCCGGGCGCGACGCTCGAGCAGGGCCTGGCGCATGACCGCGAGCTTCTCGTCGATGCTGCGCGCATGCCGGCGCGCATAGTCGAAACGCACGAGCACGCGCGCGCGGAGCATTGCGCGCAGGCGTTCCGTCGCGGGCGCCGGTGGCGCGGTCAGGATCTCCAGCCGCGCCACGACGCGGTCGGCCATGCGGTCGATGCACGAGAGCGCGACGTCCTCCTTGCCGTCGAAGTGGAGGTAGACCGAGCCCTTGCCGATGCCGGCCTCGGCCGCGATGTCGCCGACCGTCATGCGGCGGAAACCGAGGCGGGCGAGCAGCCGGTCGGCGGCGTCGAGGATGCGCGAACGGATGGTGGGATCGGGTGTGCGGGGCACGGGCGCCTCCGGGTAAATGACCAGACAGCCATTCCGGTCATGATAGACGGCTGTCGGGTCCGAGCGGTCGCATCCCGGACGGACGCGTCCCAGCAGCGCACGAACGCGGGTCTCGTCCGGCGGGGTGGCGTCCTGCGCCAGGAAGCCGCCGCCGGCCTACCCGACGAGTTCGTTCCCCTCGTCGTCCTCGACGATGATGGCCCCGCACGGGCAGGCCTCGGCGGCCTCGACCAGGAGTTCGAGGCTCGCAGCCTCGGAGTCGAGTACCACCACCTTGTTCTTGCTGTCGAGCGCGAAGACCGCGGGCGCGATCTCCACGCACTCGGCGTTGCCACAGCATGCGCCGTGGCGGATGCGGACCTGCATGGTGAGCCTGGCACCTCCTGTCGGGAGCGAGGTCTCGGGAACCCCGTACTCGAGAGCGCGACTCTAGTCGCATCCGACGAGGCCGTAAAGGACGGCGCGCGCCCCTCGCTTGCTTTTTCGGATTCGTCCGTTGCCGACGGAGCTGCGTCCGTCATGCCCGGTCGCGTGGCGCGGATCGCCGAGCGGACCCGTGTGCTAGAGTCGCCGCGCACCGGGACTCACAGCCCATCCCTCCCACCGGAGTTCGCCATGGACGCCCTGACGCAGTATCTGGAGAGCCACCAGGAGCAGTTCCTCGAGGACCTCAAGGCGGTTTTGCGCATCCCCAGCGTGAGCACGGAGCCGCAGTTCAAGGAGGACATGCTGCGCTGCGCGCGCCACGTGGCCGACGACCTCAAGAAGGCCGGCATGACGCGCGTCGAGATCGTGCCGACCGCGGGCCACCCTGTGGTCTACGCCGAGTGGCTGGGCGCCCCCGGCAAGCCCACAGCGCTGCTCTACGGGCACTACGACGTGCAGCCGGTGGACCCGCTCGAGCTCTGGCAGACGCCGCCCTTTGAGCCCACGCTGCGCGACGGCAAGCTCTACGCGCGTGGCGCCTGCGACGACAAGGGCCAGGTCTACATGCACGTCGCGGCCATCCAGGCGCACATGAAGGTGAACGGGAAGCTGCCCATCAACCTCAAGTGCGTCATCGAGGGCGAGGAGGAGGCGGGGAGCGACAACCTCGAGAAGTTCCTGCGCGAGTGGCGCAAGCAACTCGACGCCGATGTCATCGTGGTGAGCGACACGGGCATGCTCGGCGCCGACCAGCCGGCGTTGTGCTACGGCCTGCGCGGACTCTGCTACACGCAGATCGACGTCACCGGTCCGGCGCGCGACCTGCACTCCGGCGAATTCGGCGGCGCGGTGCAGAACCCGGCCAACGCGCTGTGCTCGATCGTCGCGGGGCTCAAGGATTCCGCCGGGCGCATCACGGTGCCGGGCTTCTACGACCAGGTGAAGCCGCTGACGCAGGTCGAACGCGACGTCCTCGGGCGGGTGCCGTTCGACGAGGCGGGATTCATCCACGAGGCCGGCTCGCCGGTGGCGTTTGGCGAGCAGGGCTACACGACGCTCGAGCGCGTCTGGGTGCGCCCGACCTGCGACGTGAACGGCCTGGTGAGCGGCTACATCGGCGAGGGCGCGAAGACCGTGCTGCCCTCGTTCGCGTCGGCCAAGGTGAGCATGCGGCTGGTGCCCGACCAGGATCCGAAGGACCTGTTCGCGCGCTTCGAAGCCCACGTGAGGAAGCTCGCGCCTCCGGGCGTGACGCTCAAGGTGCACGATCTGCACTCGGCGCCGCCCTTCATGACCGATTTCGACCACCCCATGCTGCAGGCGGCGGTGAGGGCGCTGGCGCGCTCGTGGCCCAAGCCCCCGGCGATGATCCGCGAGGGCGGCTCGATCCCGGTGATGGCGACCTTCCAGGAGACGCACGGCCTGCCGAGCATCCTCATGGGCTTCGGGCTCGCCGACGACAACCTCCACGCGCCGAACGAGAAGTACAACCTCACCTCGTTCCACGGCGGCACGAAGAGTTGCGCGTACCTCTACGAGGAGCTGGCGAAGGGCGCCTGAAGAGGACCATGAAGGACGCTGACGCGTTGGTCCGCGAGACCCAGAGTCGCCTCGCCGGGCTGGCGCGTCCCGCGTCCTCCCACCCCGCCTCCGGAGGCTACGGCTCGCGGTTGCGGCGCCTCGGGCTGCGGGCCCCCGAGGTGCGCGCCGTGGCGCGGGACCTGGTGCGGGACTGCCGCGCGCTGCCCGCGCGCGAGGTCGTGCGCGGGGCTCAGGGGTTGGTCGAAAGCGGGGTCTTCGAAGGCGGCCTGGTCGCCTTCGAGCTCCTGTGGCGTCATCGCGTGACGGCCGCGACCCTGGCGGATCGCGATCTCGCCCGCCTGGTGCGGGGCGCGGACAACTGGGTCACGACGGACACGTTCGCCTGCCTCGTGAGCGGCCCGGCGTGGCACCGCGGGCAGGTGAGCGATGCGCGGATCGAGCGCTGGGCCCGGTCGCGCGACCGCTGGCTGCGCCGCGTCGCCCTGGTCTCGACCGTGCCGCTCAACCTGCCGTCGCGGGGCGGCACGGGCGATGTCCCGCGCACGCTCCGCATCTGCCTTCTGCTGGTCACCGACCCCGACGACATGGTCGTCAAGGCCCTGTCGTGGGCCCTGCGCGAGGTCGCGAAGCGCGACCCCGCCGCCGTGCGCCGCTTCCTCGATCGTCACCGCGGGACGATTGCAGCGCGCGTGATGCGCGAGGTGACCAACAAGCTCACGACCGGCCTCAAGACGCCGAAGAGCGGCCGCGCGGCGTTCACGCATCGCCCGTCGCGTGCGGGCGCTGCACGGCAAGGGGCGGCGCGATGACCCCCGAGATCCCGGTCCTGCGCGAGCTCCTCCTGCTCGCGGGCGCGTCGCTCGCGGTGGTGCTGCTGTTCCGCCGGCTGCGATTGCCGGCCACGGTGGGCTTCATCGTGACCGGCATCCTCATCGGCCCCGGCGGCTTCGCGCTGGTGCACGACCCGGAGCTGGTGCGCACGCTGGCCGAGTTCGGCGTCGTGGTCCTGCTCTTCACGGTGGGGCTCGAGTTTTCCTTCGCCGACCTCAAGCGCCTGGGCCGGCGCGCGCTGGTGGGTGGCGCGCTGCAGGTGCTGCTCACCGTCGTGATCGTGGCGGCCGCGCTGGTGCTCGGCGGGCGGCACCCGGCGCGCGCCCTGTTCCTCGGCATGCTGGTCTCGCTCTCGAGCACCGCACTGGTGCTCAAGCTGCTCACCGACCGCATCGAGTTGCAGTCGCCGCACGGCCGCACCGCGACCGGCGTGCTGCTCTTCCAGGACCTCATCGCGGTGCCGTTCCTGTTGCTGGTCGTGCCGCTCGGGCGCTGGGCGCGCGGCGAGCGTTTCACCGCGGCCAGGTTGACCGCGGAGTTGCCCGGGTTGCTGGTGGTGCTGGCGGTGGCGGCGTTCGTGTTCCTGTTCGCGCGCCGCGCCATCCCCTGGCTGCTCGGGCGCGCCTCGCGCTCGGGCTCGCGCGAGGCGTTCCTGTTCGGCATCCTGCTGGTGGTGCTGGGGAGCGCCTCGCTCGCCTCGCGCGCGGGCGGGTCGCTCGCGGTCGGCGCCTTCCTCGCGGGCCTGATGCTCGCGGGCTCCGAGTTGCGCGACCTGATCGCCGCCGACCTGCTGCCGCTGCGCGACACCCTGGCCAGCGTCTTCTTCATCGCGGTGGGCATGTCCTTCGATCCGGCGGTGGTGCTCGCGAGGCCCGGCCTGGTCGTGCTGAGCACCGCCGGTCTGGTGCTCGTCAAGCTGGTGGTGGCCTTCCTCGCCCTGCGCGTGAGCGGAGCCCCCGCGCGGGTCTCGTTCGCTGCGGCGCTGGCGCTGGCGCAGATCGGCGAATTCTCCTTCGTGCTCGCGCAGGCGGGCCGGCCGCTCGGACTGCTGGGCGAGGGCGGCTCGCAGGCGTTCTTCGCGGGCGCGGTGTTCTCGCTGCTGCTCACGCCGTTCGTGGTGCCGCTGGCTCCCGGCTGGGCGCTTACGCTGGACCGCGTGTGGCAGGGCGGTCGCCCGAAAGCGGCGGTGGGCAGGGATGCGGAGGACGGGACGCTGCAGGAGACGGGTGTGGACGCGGCACCCGGCACGCCGCGGCGTCCGCAGGTGAATCACGTGGTCATCGCGGGTTTCGGCGTGAACGGGCAGAACGTCGCGCGCGTGTTGCGCTCGGTGCACCTGCCGCACCTGGTCGTGGACCTGAGCCCCGACGCCGCGGCGCTGGGGCACGGGCAGGGCAGTCCCGTGCTGATCGGCGACATCGGCAACGCGCGCATCCAGCGTCAGGCGGGTGTGCCGCGCGCCCGGGTGGTGGTGCTCGCGCTGAGCGATCCCACGGCCACCTGCCACGCCTGCCGCGTGGCGCGCTCGCTGACGAGCGAGGCGTTCATCATCGTGCGCACCCGCTACGTGGGCGAGATCGATCAGCTCTACGCCGCCGGCGCGAACCAGGTCATCCCCGAGGAGTTCGAGACCTCGATCGAGATCTTCACCGCGGTGATGCGCGAGCTGCACGTGCCCACCAACATCATCCAGGCGCAGATCACCCTGCTGCGGCAGGAGCGTTACAGCCTGCTGCGCGGCCGGCGGCTGCAGGGTGCGATCCTCGATCAACTGCCGACCATCCTGCTCGAACGCACCACCGACACCTTCCTGCTGCTGCAGGAGTCGCCCGCGGTGGGCCGCAGCGTGGCCGCGGCGGGCCTGGGCGCCGAGGGCGAGGCGAAGCTCGTGGCGATCGTGCGCGGCGGCCGGCCGCTGACCATCGTTGAAGATGATTTCCGCCTGCGTGTTGGCGACACGCTGGTCGTGACCGGGACGCACGCCGAGGTGGACCGCGTGTTCGAGCGGTTGCGTCCGCCCACGGTGCTCGGGCCCCTTTGAAAAGGCTCTTGCGCCGGCCGAGATCCGGCGGCGGGCTGCGCCCGCGCTCGCGGGCGGGGCTATGATAGGATGCGAACACCCACTGGGGACCATGAGAACGATGCCCCTCCGAACACCCGCATTGATCCTGCTCGTCCTGATCCTCTGCCTCGTCCCGGTGTCTCTGTGCGCCGCACCGGCGGTGGCTTCCCGCGGGATTCACTTCACCTTTACCGGCAGCGTCGGGGAGCCCAGCGGCAGGCCGGTGCGAGGAGCGAAGATCCTGCTGCAGGGCCTGCCCGAGCCTGCGGCGGTCACGGATGCCCTCGGCCGCTTCGCCCTCGTGCGCGCGGTGCCCGACGTCACGGCGCTGGCCTCCGCGCCCCTCCGGCTCGTCCTGTACGCGAGCCACAAGGGCTGGAACCTCGCCCTCACCTCGGGCGCGGCCGCCCTGGTCATCGAATTGCGCTATGTCCGTACGACCGATGGCCGCACCCAGCTGGAAGTGCGGTCGAACGACGCAGGGGCGGCGAGTGCGGTGGCCGCTTCCTTCCGCGCACCCGGCGATGCGACGGTGGCACTGAGTTGCGAATTCCTGAGGTGGCTGGGCGACGAAGACCGCACGGAGCCTTTACTGACCGCGCTCGAGGTCGTGCCATTCGCCGCGGAGCCGACGGTGGCAGTCAAGGCCGCGCCGACCAGCCCGCCAGCCCCACGCGTGGACTCCGGACCGGTGGTCTTCACGCCGCCCGGCCTGACCGGGACCCCGAGCGTCGCGCGGTCCGACGCGGCGAGTGCTTCCCCGGTGTCTCCGGCGGCGCTGCCGGGGACGTCCCGTCCCCAGCGCCCCGATAGCATGCGCGCCTTCCCGAACGCTCCGGTGCCGGACACGACGCCGGAGCCCACGCCCGCACTGTCCGCGGAGCCCACGCCCGCACCGCCCGCGGACTCCGTCCGGATCCGCGTGGCGCCGCCGTCCCTCATCGCCGCGCCGCAGGAGCCGCGCCGGTCCGCGCACCTGCCCGACACCCAACGCGCCGCTCCGGCGACCGACACCACCACGTACGCTGTCATCCGGGTCTCGGTGCGGCCCGACACGACCGACCGCCTGGTGGACGCTGCGGGGTCCGGGGGCGGGGCCGCGCTGCGCGTCGCGCTTGGCCGCGCGTTGTCCGGTACGCCGTCGCGGCCAGACGCCGCGGTGGTCTGTGATTGCCCGGTGAAGGGTACGGTCGAAGTGCGCTCGGAGAAGCCGCTCTCCGGTTCGACGTGGGTGGTCGTGTCGCTGGCTGACGCACCCGCGTTCCGTGACTCGGTGACGCTTTTCATGGGACCGCCGCGCCCATTCGACCTGGGTCGCGTGCCCTGTGGAACTCACCGGCTCGACGTTCAGCCGCGCTCGCCACAGCGCTTCACCGTATTGCCTCCCGCGCTGAACGAGTTCGTCTGCGCCCCCGGGCGGTTGCAGCAGTTCCAGGTGGTATTGAAGCCGCGATGAGGCCGGGCGGCTCCTCCCGCCCGCGACGGGGGTCGCCGGAAGCCACGGCCCTGATTGAGCCCCGGCCCGCGCCGGGTTAGCCTCGGCGCATGGCAATCATTTCTTGCGCCGAGCGCGTTCGCACGCTCACCGAGCGACTCGTGAACATTCCGAGCGTCAGCCCCGACGTGGTGGCCGAGACCACCTGCGCCGCGGCCCTGCGCGCGTTGCTGCCGGCGGGGCTCGATCAGGGCGAATGGTACGCGCCCGACGGCCGGCCGGTGCTCTGGGCGCGGCTGCGTGGCCGGGGCGCCGGACCGGGGTCGCGGCGGATGGCGCTCCTGCTCTCGCACTACGATACCGTGGGCGTGGGCGAATTCGCCGCGCTCGGCGGGCGGCTCGGCGACCGCATCGCCTTCGACCCGGGAGCCCTGCGAGAGCTGTTTCTGAACTACGCAACGGACACGCTGCCGGCGGGGTCGCATGCTCTGCTCGAGGACCTGGCGGAGGAGAAGGCGCATCCCGGGACCTGGATGTTCGGGCGCGGCGCCCTCGACGCCAAGAGCGGCATCGCGGCGGGGATCGTGGCGCTCGAAGCCCTGGCGCGCGACGAGGCGCTCGCCGGGGACGTGCTTTTCATCTCGTGCCCCGACCAGGAGCACGCCTCGGCCGGGATGCTGGCCGCCGTGCCCGAACTGTCGCGGCTGAAGCGCGCGGAGGGGCTCGACCTGGTGGGAGGGCTCAACCTCGACATTGCGCCCGAGCCCATGGCTTACGCCGGCGTCGTGGGCAAGGCTCTCGCGGGGCTCTATGTGCTGGGCCGGCCCACGCACGCCGGTGCGCTGTTCGAGGGCGTGGACGCCGCGCAGCTGGCCGCCACCATCGTGGCGCACGCCACCTCGAGCCGCGAACTGGTGGACTGCGCGGGCGGGCACGCCGCCACGCCCCCGGTGGCCCTGCGGATTCGTGACCTCAAGTCGGGCGTCCACCTGCAGACCGTCGCGGAAGCCGAGATCGAACTCAACTTCATCACCATCACCCGGCCGCTCTCCGAGACCCTGGATGGACTGCGCCGCGTCGCGCTCGCCGCGCTCGCGGACCTGCTGCGATCCATGCGGGAGCTGGCGTCGTGGGCGCAGCCGGGCCTGCCGGTGCGATCCGCCGCCGCGGATCTGGACGGGCAGGTGCTGCTCTGGCCCGAGCTGCTCCGGCTTGCGGGCGAGCCCGGCGAGTTGTTCGAGATCAGCGACGCCGCGGACGCCCGCGTCGCCACGCTGGCCCGCCTGCGCCACGTCGTGCGCGAGTCGCGGCTGCACGGCCCGGCCGTCGTCATCCACCTGCTGCCGCCCTATTATCCGTACGCCGCGCCCGGCGACGGGCCGCTGGTGCGCGCGGTTCGCGAGGTGATGGCGCGCGAGGGGCTCGAGGTGAGACCCTTCCACCCGCTGGTCACCGACGCGTCGTACCTCGCGTGGCGCGCCGAGCCGCCCGGGGTGCTCGAACGCTACATGCCGTCCTATGGGCGTGAATATGCGCTCCCGCTCGAGGCCATGCGCACACTGGACCTCGACGTCGTGAACCTCGGCCCCTGGGGCCGTGATCCGCACGGCCGCTTCGAGCGCGTGCGCTGCGACTGGACGTTCGGGCGGTTGCCCGGGTTGGTGGCGCAGACCGTGAAGCGCAGCCTGGAGGCGTGATGAAACACTTCGACTTGGCCGATCCCGCGATCCCGGACGCCGCCAAGGGGCCGCGCCGACTCTTGCCCTGGCGCTTCGCGCGAAGCGTCACGGCCGGCTTGATCGAGCACCAGTCCATGGGCTCGGCCGCGATGATCGCCTACTTCATGCTCTTCGCCACCTTCCCCTTCCTGCTCACGCTCGCGAGCCTGTTGGCGTTCCTGCCCATCCCGAACCTCATGGATTGGCTCTTGCGCCTGCTCGGCGAGATCGTCCCGATGGCTGCGGTGGACCTGATGCGCAACAGCGTCGAGCGACTGGTGACCCGCCAGCGCAGCGGGCTGCTCTCGGTCGGCATCGTGGTGTCGGTCTGGGCCGCGGCGAACGCGGTCGAGGCCTTCATGCAGGCGCTCAACCGCGTCTACGGGCTGCGTGAGCACCGGCCGTTCTGGAGGACGCGCGGCATCGCCATTCTGCTCGCGGTCGGGGTCTCGCTCTTCACCGTGCTGGGGCTGCTCGCGCTCTGGTTCGGCTCGCAGGTGAGTCACTGGTGGGAGAACCGCGGCGGGCTGGGGCCGCTGCCGGTGCAGGTCTGGGACGTGGCGCGCTGGCCGCTCGTGCTGCTGCTCCTCATCGGAGCGATCGATCAACTCTACTTCATCGGCCCGGCCGTCCGACAGCGCTGGCGCTGGGTCACGCCGGGGGCGGTCGTCGCGGTACTCGGCTGGGTCGCGGCCTCGCTCGGCTTCTCCGCCTACGTCCGCAACTTCGGCTCGTACAACGCCACCTACGGCAGCATCGGCGCTGTGATCATCCTGCTCAGTTGGATGTACCTGACCGCGTTCTTCGTCCTGCTTGGGGCGGAGATCAACGCGGCGGCAGGTGAGCGGGAGACCTGACCGGCGGAGCTTGGGGATGGGACCGGACGCGGGGGTGACGAGCTTCCCCGTTGATCGTCAGTTGCGGTCCCTCGCGGGCGCCCCGATCACCCGCCGGTAGACCGCCTCGAGCCGCGACACCACCGCCTCGCGGCCGTAGCGTTCGAGGGTCTGGCGGCGAATCTGCTCCGCATCGTAGTTGCGCCCGTTCTCGAGCATGAAGCGCAGCGCCCCGGCGATCCCCTCGACGTCGCCCACGCCCAGGAGCACGCCGTTCTCCGGCGTGACGATGGTCTCGGGGCCGCCGCAGCGGGTGGCAATGACGGGTTTGCCCGAGGCTCCGGCCTCGACGAACACGATGCCGAAAGACTCGTGCCGGCTGGTGAGCACGAAGCAGTCGCAGCGCGCGAACTCTTCGCGGGCCCGCTCGCGCGGCAGCTGGCCGAGCCAGGTGACGCACGAGTCCAGCCGCAACTCGCGGGCCTCGCGCCGGTGGTGGGCGAGGCTCGGGCCGTCGCCGGCGATGCGAAGACGCACCCGCGGATGGTCGCGCTCGGGCAGGTCGCCGATGAAGCGCGCGGCGCCCCGGAGCAGATCGCTCACGCCCTTCAGCGGGTCCATGGTGCAGAGCGTGAAGAAGGTGAAGTGTCCGGACTCGGGGGTGGCCGCCTTCCGGTAGAGCCGCTCGTCCACCAGGTTGGGGATGATCTCGGGCTCGGGCAGGCCGAAGCCCGCGATGGTCCTGGCGAGCATCGGTCCCACGGCGATGCGCGCGGCGGCGCGTTCGAGCGGTTCCCGCAGGATGGTCTTGAGCCGGCCGTCGCGCCGCGCGTAGACCGGCAGCGGGAAGGGTCCCATGTGCTCGGTCAGGACGTAGGGGATGCCGGTCTCCGAGCCCAGTTTCATCGCCAGCCAGCCGGCAGGGTAGGAGACGTGCGCGTGCAGGACGTCCACCGGGCCGAAGCGCTGCCCGGCGCTCTCGAGGTTGCGGCGATTGGCGTCGAGCAGTGCTGTCCGGTTGCCGCCGAAGGTGCGCTCGGGCCACCACAGCGCGGGGGTCATGAACTCGACCAGGTTGGGTGCGAGTTCGCGTTCTCCGGTCCGCAACGCCAGCGCGTCGAAGAGGCAGCGCGGCGACTTGAGCAGGTGCGCGGTCGAGACGAACCCCTCGCCCTGGCCCCACAGGCTCACGCCCACGTTCCAGCCGGGCCGCGTCTCGGCGATAGCCAGCGCCTGCTCGGCCAGGAAGTTGCCTTCCCAGGGGAAGCAGCGGTGCGGGTGCCAGGATGGGATGATGAAGAGGTTCATGCGGCCCTCGTCCCCCGGGGCCAGGTCCGCACCCGATCGCGGGACGCGTCATGGAAGGTGGTTGGGGCCTCCAGCGCCCGCTGGCGGCGGAAGACGTGGACCTCGATGAAGGCGCTGAGCGAGTCGAACACGATGGTGCAGCATAAGTCGTCGCTCGCCGGGGAGCCAGCCGCCCGCCGTGTTCTGCGGGCTCTGGTTCGCAGCCCGGGACTGCGGCGAAGCCTTCGTGCCGTCATGGCCGGGCCCGCCCCCGCATCGGAGAAGGGCGCTCCGCACGGGCCGTCCCTGTTTGACCGGCGCCAGATGCATTGTCTAGATTGCCGTGTCCGGTCGGGGGCCCGTCGATTCGACGGCCATCGCCGCGATCATTGAGGGGGATCTCACCGGGGTCGGTCCGATGGCGAAGCCGCCGGAAGAGGACGCGTATTCAGCGCTTCGCTCCGCCGGTCTCCTGCTGTCCATCCCCACCCTGCTGATCGTCTCTCCGCTGGCCGGGTTCTTCCTCGGTGTCTGGCTGGACCGATGGCTGCACAGCGGCCCCTGGCTCTCGATCGCCGGTCTGGCGTTGGGTTTCGTGGCGGCCGGTCGCGAGACCTGGCTGATCTACCGCCGCACGCTCGAAGACGAGAAGCGACTCGAGCAGCAGAAGAAGAAGGAGAAGTGAAGCGCTCCTGACCGGGCGCCCAAGCCATGGGCCTCGAATTCCTCTCACGCGTTCGCAGCAGCACCCTGTGGCTGGCCGTGATCGCTGCCCTGATGGTGGCGAACTATGCGGGCTGGCGCATGGGCCTGGGGCTGGCCGCCGGGGTGGCCTGGTCGCTGGCGAACCTCGGGTTGCTCGAGCGCCTGATCGTGGTCATCACCGGCGCCGAGCGGCGGACGACGCTCTCCGCCCGGCGCGCTGGCTGGGTGCTCGCCGGGATGCTCGCGCTCTTCGGCGCCGGCGCGGTGCTGCTGGGGAGCCTGCCGCCCGCGGCGCTGGTCGCGGGATTCCTCGTGCCCTACGCGGTCATGATGTTCAAGGCGGTCGCGGCGCTGCTGCTCGACTCGCCGCTGTGGGCGCGGGTCACCCGCTCGCCGTGGCGCTCGCTCGCCCTGGTGGCGGTGGTCGCGGTGCTGGCCTGGGCGGTGGCGGCCTCGCTGCCCTCGCTCGGCGGCGCCAGCCCGGCGCAGGAGCCGCAGACGCAGGCGGCGGCCCCGGCCGCCGGCGACGCGGCGGAGCCGGTCGCGAAGCCCGGGAGCACGGGGCCCGAGAAGTTCGCGAACGTCGTGAGCGTGCTGGTCAAGGCCAATCCCGGGAAGGAGTGGTCGCACTGGCTGCACCGCTTCGAGCCGGTGCTCTTCTCGCTGTTCGTGGCGCTGCTGCTCTCGCTGATCGCCTTCCTGGCCACGCGGAAGAAGCAGTTGATCCCGGGGCCGCTGCAGAACGTCGTCGAATACGTCGTCGAGTTGCTCTACGATTTCGTGGTCGGCATCCTGGGGCCGCACTACGGGCCGCGCTTCGTGCCCTATCTGGGGACGCTCTTCATCTATATCCTGGCGATGAACCTGTTCGGCCTCATCCCCTTCATGGACTCGCCGACCTCGAGCCTCAACGTCACCGTGGGGCTCGCGCTCTGCACGTTCCTCTACGTGCAGTACACCGGCATCCGCGAGCTGGGGGCGCTGGGCTACGTGGATCACATGGCCGGCAGCCCGCGCTCCGCGATCTCGTGGTGCATGGTGCCCATCATGCTGCCGGTGCACCTGATTGGCGAGCTGGCGAAGCCGGTCTCGCTCTCGTGCCGTCTCTTCGGCAACGTCTTCGGCGAGGACATGCTGCTGGTCGCCTTCGCTTCGCTCGGCGTGGCGACGCTGTCGTTCATGCATTCGCCGGTCGGCATTCCTTGGCAGTTCCCGTTCCTGGTCCTGGCATTGCTCACCAGCACCATCCAGGCGCTGGTCTTCACCGTGCTCAGCACGATCTACCTGCTCCTCATGCTCCCGCACGAACACCACGAGCCTGAAGAGGCTTCTCAACCCGTCCACTGATTCCGGAGGAACGACCATGCCTTACGCTTCCGCACTCAGCTTCGCGCTCCCGCTCGGCATCGCCATCGCCGCCATCGGCTCGGGCATCGGTCTCGGCCTGATCGGCCAGGGCGCGATGCAGGCGATCGGCCGCCAGCCGGAGGCCGCCGCGAAGATCCAGCTCGCCATGATCATCATCGCCGGCCTGGCCGAGGCGCTCACGATCTACGCGTTCGTGACCATGTTCGTGCTGTCGGGCAAGATCGGCTGAGAGACCACCG
>Ga0315283_10002405_pt1 | contig 15618 bp, 8 predicted proteins | sample YL17G09_0_MG_FD_204541 | JGI IMG/M metagenome (GOLD analysis project Ga0315283, IMG submission 204541) | Sediment microbial communities from Yellowstone Lake, YNP, Wyoming, USA - YL17G09_0 | ecosystem: Environmental > Aquatic > Freshwater > Lake > Sediment | place: USA: Wyoming | collected... | reverse complement strand
ATGAGCGTCCTGACGTCGCAGATAAAGACCAGTTCAAGTTTATGCTTTACGAGACGCGCAAACTGTTGGCCGCCAGCCCGCTGACCAGCCAGGCGCTGCCCGAATTTGGCACCGTGGTGTTGATGAACATCATGAACAACATCGGGGCGCTGGCCACCCGCAACCACCAGCAAACCCAGTTCGAGGGGGCGGAGGCGATTTCAGGTGAGGAGTTGACCGAGAAATATCTTGTCAAAAATGCCGCTTGCTGGGCGTGCCCGATCGGCTGTACCCGCATCAGCAAGACCGATAAGGTGGAAGGCGAAGGACCGGAGTTCGAGACCACCTGGGCGTTCGGCGCCCAATGCGGTGTGGATAACCTGCCTGCGATTATCGAAGTGAATTCGTTGTGCAATGATTTGGGACTGGATACCATTTCGGCAGGTTCGACGATCGCCTGCGCGATGGAGTTGAGCGAAAAAGGCTTTATCGACTCCGACCTGCGTTTTGGGTGCGCTGACCTGTTGGCGCGTTGTGTGGAGGATATGGCTTACCGCCGTGACCTGGGTGTTGAGATGGCGGATGGCTCCTTGCGTTTGGCGACAAAATATGGGCACCCCGAACTGTCGATGTCGGCAAAAGGCATGGAATTTCCTGCCTATGATCCGCGCGGGATGCAGGGTCAGGGTTTGTTGTATGCCACCTCCAATCGCGGTGGATGCCATATGCGCGGTAACATGGTGGGACTTGAAGTGCTGGGACTGCCCAAGTTGATCGACCGTTTTCAGGTGCAGGGAAAAAGCAGTTTTGTCGTTTTGCATCAGAATGTATCGGCGGCGATCGATTCGCTCGTGGTTTGCAAATTCACCAACATGGGTGTGGCGGATGAATACTTTGCGCGTGTTTTGAGCGCGGTCACCGGCATTCAGTATTCAACCGGCGATATGACCCGGGTTGGCGAGCGCGTTTGGAACATAGAACGGCTCTACAACCTGCGGGAGGGTTTTACTAAAAAGGATGACACGCTCCCTGCGCGCCTGCTTCAGGATGCCCCAACGGAGGGCCCGTCAAAAGGCTGGGTGGTCCAGCTGGAGCCAATGTTGAAGGAATACTATCGCACTCGCGGCTGGGATGAGAACGGTGTGCCGAAACCCGAGAAGCTGGAAGCTCTTGGATTGGCGAAATTGTATTGATCAGTTGTGAGCACTGCTATGGAGAAAAATTATGATTGACCCGCGTATTTACGAAATGTTCTGCGAAATTGGGAGAGACCTTTACGAAGGGAATATGATTTCCTCGCATGGTGGAAATTTGAGCATTCGCCTGGGTGACCGGGTGATTATCAAGCGGCGTGGCGCGCAACTGGGCCGGCTCAAGCAACATGATCTGATTGAAACTCGTCTGGATAAGAACGATAGTGGCGTTGCGCTGGCATCCACCGAACTATTAGTGCATCGCACCGTTTATCTGAACACACCCGCGCTGGCGATCTGCCATTGCCATCCGCGCACGGCCATTGCTTTTTCGCTTTCACGCGACGAAATTGTACCTATCGATAATGAAGCTTCCTATCTGCTAAAGAAAGTCCCGGTCGTGACCGAGGAGTTCGCTTCAGGGACTCCACAGATGGCCAACAAGGTTGCTGACGCTCTTCAGAATTACAAGATCATCATGCTGCGCGGGCATGGCAGTTTCGCCACCGGGCAGACGCTGGATGAAGCCTTTTTCTGGTCCTCCACTCTTGAGGAAGCCTGCCAGATTATGATGTTTACGAAACAAATTAATGAACCTTTCATCGAATACCGCAAGATGAGCGAGTCTTATAATAAATTCTAGGCGGGTCTTCTGATGTAAGTAGTTGTGGTCAAAATCTTAGCTCGGTGGCAGCAGACCCATATTGGTGAACATTTATGCCTGAAACACCGGCTTAAGATGTATTCTTTATAACCCCCGTAGAATCACATTTCTTTTTTGAAAAGTTAGGGACTGCCCATCACTTTTTGGACAGTCCCTTATTCTAAGTAACTCATTCGGTGTAATGGTCATGACGTATTCGCAGCTCTGCGAACTCTCTAAATTAAATCATCAGCTCAATCTTGGACGTAGATGGCATAGTTCTGCCATAGGTTGGCAGCCAAGCGGCGCTTTCGCCTTAGGCCGGGCTCCGGAGAACTGATCGACACCGGCAAAGCATTTACGTCACCGGAACCACTTCGAAGTGCGGCTGATGATATCCGTAACTCCTCTAAGAAACTACCCCATTCTTTGAGAAAATCCGAGCTGCTCCAATGCTTGGGCCTGCCTACCTGCGGGACCAATTCGATCTCCAGGTCAATGCATACCTGCCACTCGGGGATATTGGTGTAATCGACCCGGTCGCCACCTTTGGTGAAAACATGGGGGCGGATGCGACGCAGCGCTTCACAAACCGTCTGGTCGTCCTCGATATCGAAGGGGATTACATAATCAACCCCTCGGATGCAGGAAACAACATTGCATCGGGTGTCGACGTCCATAAACGGTTTGCCTTTCTTACGTCTTAGAAAGCTGTCGCCATTGACCACCACCACAAGGTTGTCGCCATATTGCTTGGATTCGATAAGGCAGCTGGCATGTCCAGGGTGGATCGGATCAAAACCACCAGAGGTGCAGACAATTCGTCCCAGCTGATCGCGGAGCTGGTCGAATTCTTCAAAACTTACTATCTTGGCATAATTTTCCATTTTGATTTTCTCCTTTGACGGTGAACATATTTATGGGTGACAGGTCCCACTCCCGTTGTCAGTTGCTGTGCTGCCTGCAACGGGAAGGAATCTCCATGAATAACTGGTTGGATTTAGATCCAGCTTTATCAAGCCGTAGGTGTTTGCGATCACCATTTCACTGTTAGGCTCGTGGCTGCTGGTTACATTCCGCAGTTCTCCTCCTCCGGTACCAACCACAAATTGCCGGATTCCGCGGACTGGATCAGGATTGCCTTCGGGATCTTGAGGGGCGAAACGTTCGTAGTTATGATCATGTCCATTAATGACTAGATCTGCCCCGGATGCATATAGTGTTTGCCACAGATCGATCATCTGGGCATTATTCCCGTGCTCTCCCGAACTAAAGAGCGGGTGGTGCCAGTAGGCCAGGGTACACAGGGCGGGGTTAGCAGCCAGGTCGTTCTTAAGCCACTCCTCTTGAGGAGAGCCGGAATTGCATCCACCGACGAATTCACAGTTACTATTCAAAACGATGATATGCCAGTCTCCCAGGTCATAACTGTAATACCCCTTGCCCGGATCTCCTGCTGCGGCGCCAAAATATCCATAATAGCCGGACGCGTTTTGAGTGAGATAATCATGGTTACCGGAAGAGGGATGGGTGCGCATCTTATACTTTCCCCATGTGAAATCGAAACAATTTTGATATTCGATCGGTTTCCCATCGGGGTAGGTATTGTCTCCTAACGTAAAGATGGCTGCATTAGGAAACGATTCCAGCTGTTGGGCAGTCAATTCCACGCCTGTTAGATCGCAATTGCCGATATCCCCTGCTCCAACCAGCACATTCCCGCTGTCTGTTCCTGGTTGAGTTGTTGCCACGTGGTTATTGGATAGGGAGAGCGCAGAAGGCGGAACTCCATCATAATGGAGCGCGTCCAGGTAGGAACCATGACCAGACGTGCTTTCCCATTCCTGGGCACTTTCAACAGCGCTACCTTCGCCCCATTCATTAAATGTAGTAATCAGCTGAAAATTTGATCCCGATGCGATCATTGCCTGTATGGCTGTATTCCATGTATCCAGATCGCGCACCAGGCGAGGTTGTGATTTGCCAGCCAGCCAGAAACCCGGACTGATGGTGAAACTGTCTTTGCCGATCTGCTTCTGGGATCGACTGGGAGCATATTGGTGCCATGCGTCTGGTTGATTCGCACAAGACTGATATCCTGGAAATACCTTCAAAACCAGATAAGCTCCAACGGTGTTGGCTTCTTTCCAACGGTCAACCATTCCGCAGCCATCATGACTGTCCGCGTAGACAAAGACCACGAAGTGCCCGTCGATCTTAAAGTATGACGAAGAACTGGCGAATTGATCGCGGATATATTCCAGGTCTTTTCGAATGACCTCAATAGATGGATCGCTGTAACCTTCACCTTCTACATACACTGACCAGCGGAAACCTGTTTCCTCGCCGGCTTTTAATAGCTCGGGAACACGGTCATTAGTATAATGATCCTTTCCCCACCAGGAGGCAATTCCAGCCTGGATCTTGCCGTATTGCATCGCCGCTATATGCTGCCGGATAACCGCCTGGTCATCTTCATTGTAATAACCCAGTGACGGACGGTATTGTGTGAATGGATACTGTCCTTTCTGGTCCCAGGCTTGCGGGAACCACGGATAGTAAAATGCTGCCCGGATGGGAAAAGCCAGCTCGCCCGTGGAGCCCGGCATGGCAGAGGAGGGATCCGGCGCAGGAGTGGATGTACCAACTATGTGTGCCACAGCCGAACTTTGTTGCCCGGCCCAGGGTGCCTCAATTGGTTGAGTGGTTGCCTTTTTGGTATTGCCAAGATCGGGAAGATTCCAGGCAGCCAGGATCGTTTTCAGCAGACCATAGTGGGAATAAGGTGTATTGTCTTCAAAGTTAGATTTTGCCAGGGGAGAGATGAGGATCGTTGCGGCCTGCCCGCCGGCTTCGCTCCCCATTCCGCAGCAAGAGTCGTTGCTATGTTCACCCTCGTCATAAGTGATAACGATCAGGCTGTTTTTCCCAAGCGCGGAGGAATCCTGGAGCTTCGTCACCATGTCGTTAACCCAGTTGTCCGTTGTTTCAGATGAACAGTCGTGACCTGAATTGCACATGTTGGGCATGATAAATGAAAAGTTTGGTAATTGACCGGAACTCAAGTCGCTATCCAACTGGGTTAGAGGAACCACACTGTTATTACAGCGGGTGGGGTTGAGACGAATCGAGTCGAAGTAGATGAATGGATCATGCTTCTGGAAGTAAGGTGGCGCATTACCTACGAAGCAGGATGACGGCATATCCTCTTGATAGGTCTTCCAGGTCCGCCCGCTGGCCTCGATCAAATCAGCAAGGTTGGTTTGGTTCACAGAACAATCGATGCAATCTTCTGTGATATTTTGTGTACTGCCGCTTATCATCGCAATGTAATTGGGTAGGCTGGGATGGCTTACCGCGAAATAATTGGTCAGCAGCACATTCTGCTTGGCGAGGGCATTCAGGTGCTGCATCTGCGGGTTTCCAATAACATCTTTATAATCCCTGTTTTCCAGCACCATCAGGATAATATGCTCGAAATTGGGTACTTTACCCGAAATGGTGACAGGCGGCGTTGAAGTTGCATCCGCCGCAGGCAAGGTTGTTGGAGTAGGGTTTATGTTGGATTCTGGAATAGTCGTGACCGTAGGTGAATTTACAGTTGCGCAACTGCTCAGAACCAGGCATATCACTAAGGTGAGTAAGAGTGTTTTCATATTGAAATGTTTAATTCTTGTTTGATGTACGACATTTCCGATATCATTTTCCAATCAATTCCTTGCAATTCATAAGAATGAAATTCTGAGATAATTTTTAAATGCCAAAAACATTTCATTCATCAAGCTTTTCGCTTATGGTTGGAGATCGATGATCAACTGTGGGGCATTCACGCCCGATTCACGGGATGAGAGGCCGATCGCAGTCGAACCGGGGGTGGTGACGCCAAAGTTATAAGTGCCTGACCCGGTAATGTAGGAAGTTACATCCAGGGAGATCCAGGTTCCGGTCATAACCGCCGGCGACGAAGCCAGGAAGCTGCCCAAGGCTGGGGCGTTGCTGTAATTGATGGTGTTTTCACCCCAGCTGTTATCAGCGACGATCTGGGCGCCTATGCCCTGGGTGGAACCGCTGGTGGCATAGATGAGCAAACGAGCCTGGGAGATGGATGCCCCGCCCAACTCCGGAACAGTAAAGCGCAGGTAGCTGTGGACATCGGGAGAGGCATCCGCACGCAGGGAGGTGGACGCGCCATAGTTGGTGCCCACACTGGCTGCATTCACGTAGGCATCCGCTACCGGAATTAAGGTAAGGGTTTGACCCAGGGTGGCAGTAGGCGCCGGTGTGCTGGTCTGTGTGGGCACGACAATGCTTGTCGATGTGGGTGTGGGTGTATTTGTCTGTGCGGGGGTGGGCGTCATTGGAACGATCGCCGTAGGTGTTGGTGTGTTGGTCTGGATTGGTGTGCTCGTCACTGTTGCGGTAGCCGTGGGCGTAGCTGTAGGTGGTAAGGTAAAGCTGATGATTAGCTGGGCGGAGTTTGCTCCCGATTCACGGCTTGGGAAGCTGAGCGAAGAAGTGCTGGGAGTGGTGATCCCGAAACTGTAGATTCCTTCCCCGGTGATGTAAGAGGTTACGTCCAGAGAGACCCAACTTCCGGCTGAGATTGGCCCGGAAGATGCGAGGACACTTCCCATTGTCGGAGCATTGGTGTAATTCATGGTCAGTTCGCCCCAACTGTTATCCGCAACAGATCTGGCGCTGATACCCAGGCTCGAGGTATTGTTTGCATAGACCAAAAGATGTGCCTGAGTGATGGGTGTCCCGGCCAACCCCTGCACGTTAAAGCGCAGGTATGAATGTAAATCGGGTGAGGCATCCAACCTCCAGGTAATCGCCGAGCCGTATTTTGAGCTGGGACTGGAGGCTGACACATACGTATCGGCGGTGACGGGGAATGTCAGGCTGGCTGGCATACTGGGTGTTGTCACTGAAACTGGGGCGGTGACTGACGAATGGTTTCCGGCCAGGTCGAACGAATCGATCGTGTAATTGTAGGTAATGGCTGGCATGGCAGTCATATCGCTATATGCGAGGTTGATGCCAGGAACGGTTGCAATTGAAGATCCATCCCGGTAAATGGTGTACCCATTTACTCCGGTATTGTCACTCGAAGCAGACCAGGACAGATTCACCCTGGTTGCGCTGGCAGAATTTGCTGAGATCCCGATGGGCATTGTTGGTGCCAGGGTATCTGGTAAGGATGGAACGCATGGGACGACTCCATAATCCAGAATAGAGCCGTTTATGGTTCGGTAACTGAAATTTGCGCCATCTTGGTTGAGCTGCAATACCAGAACACCAAATACAGCGGGGTTGATATCGTTCGAGTAGGCCACACGGCTGTCTGAGTTTAGAATGGTCTGTAAACCATGACCGCTGGCTCCGGCGATGAATTCCGTGATGCCGTTGGGACTAGGTTGCCCGTTGGCGTCGAGCGGCATCCATCGTTGGTAATCATGGTCATGACCATTAATCACAATATCGACTCCATATTGAGCCATGAGTTTCCAGATGTCCACCATGGAAGTTTTAGGCCCTTCAGGACCGATATTAAAATACGGATGGTGATAATATGCGATTGTACAAACTCCGGAGTTTGCTGCCAGGTCTAGTTGCAGCCACAGGTATTGGGCTGATTGGGGACTAACTGGTATATTGGCCGAGTTGGAATTCAGGCTGATGAAATGCCAACCGCCTGCATTATAGCTGTAATAGTTTGGCACATTGTTCCAGTAATCAAAATAACCCGGTGCGGCTCCGCTCGTATATTCATGATTCCCGATGGTTGGGTTGGTGATCGAACGGAAACGCCCGAAATTGGTCGCTGAGGTCCCGTACCAGTTGTAGAACTCGGTCTTGCTGCCTTTTTCGTATACATCACCCAGATACAGGAACAAGTTCGGATTGAGCGACGTGACAAGGTCGGACACCTTTCCGGCGTTTATTTCGCCGCTTGCCCCATCTCCACCAGCCGCAACGATGAAGGGTGTCCCATTGACAGGCGCGACGCCGCTGGAAGGCTGGAACTGATTCGTATTAATTGGGGGATTGGTGATCCCGTTGTTGAAACTGACCGAGAGGATTCCCCGCTGGGATATGAAACCATCTCGCATAAGGGCTTCGGCGGAAAGGGTATGACTCCCATCCACCCATTTGTTTGTGGGCAGGATGAAAGTGTAGGGGGTCTGGTAATCGGTCAGCAGGTACGAATCATCCAGATAAAAAACCATGCGTTGAACGCCGGGGGAAGTCCCGGTTACACTCACAGTTGCCGTGACGGTTGCGTTACCGGAAAGTGTGCTCCCGCTTGCAGGGTTGGAAAAACATACCGTAACTGAGTAATTTGCCGAGGAAGGGGAACTGGTAGCACAGCCAGGGGCAGCCAAAACAGGATTCGATACCTCGACCAATGTCGCAAAGATAAGTACTAATATTATTGGAATGACTAAAAGATAGCGGTTAAATTTGGACATGGTTTCCTTTATTATCTAAATTACGCTGCATCCGGATTTCTAAAAATTACTCATGATCGCGACTAAAAAAAGATTGTTACCTGAGATCGATGATCAACTGGGGTGAGTACGATCCGGATTCGCGTGACGCGAATCTGATTGCTGTCAAGCCGGGAGTGGAGACGGAAAAATTGTACAGTCCTTCTCCGGTAACGGAAGGTGTCACAATCAACTCAATCCAGGTCCCGGCAGAGACCGGAGGAGAAGATGCAATGGTAGCGCTCATTGCGGCAGGCGCATTATTGTAATTTGTCACATTTTCTCCCCAGGTGGAAGTAGAAACAGCCTGGACATTGAGACCCTTAGTTGAAAAGCTGGTGGCATAGAACAGCAGCCGAGCTTTCTTGATCGGCATTCCACCCAATCCTTTTACATCGAAGCGAAGGTAACTGTGCAGATCCGGAGAGGCGTCCACGCGCAAGGCTGTCGATGAACCATAGTTAGTATCCGGGTTGGCTGCGTTCACATACGTGTCTGCGATTGGAGTAAAAATTAGGCTCCCCGGCATACCCGGGGTGGTCAGAGGGGCTTTGGCAGAGATTGCAGAATGGTTACCAGCAAGATCGTTTGCTTCAACGGTGTAACTGTAAGTTGTTTCTGGTCGGACGGAATTGTCAACATAGGTTAGGGTGGATCCCGAGACGGTATTCAGCTTTGTCCCATTGCGGAAAATCGTATATCCTGTAACGCTTAGGTTATCGGTTGAGCCTTTCCAGTTTAGGTTAACCTGCGTTGGGCCACCGGCTTTCGCGGTCAATCCGGCTGGGACTGCGGGAGGCTGCGTATCCGGTATGTTATTTTGAAGATCGAGAACGAGCTGTGCGGAATTCAACCCCATTTCGCGAGATTGGAAGGAAAGTGTGGTTGAACCAGGTGTGGTTAGTCCAAAACTGTATGTCCCTTCGCCTGTGACATAAGGGGTCACGTCCAGCGTCACCCAGCTTTCGGCTTTAATGGCTCCCGATGAATGCAGGAAGTTACCCATAGTTGGGGCATTAATATTGTTCACTTCGGTCTCATCCCAGCCATTATCCGGGACGGTCATCGCACTGAAACCTATGTTAGAGTTATTATTGGTGTATACCATCAGTCGGGCGCGAGTTATTGGCGTCTTCCCCAACCCTTGAACATTGAAGCGCAAAAAGGTGTGTAAAACAGGTGAGCCATCCAATCTTAAAGCTGTTGCTGTACCGTAGTTTGCTGTCGGACTGGACGCGCTTACGTACGTATCGGCTTCCACCGGAAAGGTCAGGTGAGGCGGCATATCAAGTGTTGTCAATGAATAAGGCGTGGATTGATCCGAATGGTTTCCAGCCAGGTCGAAAGCATCGACTGTGTATTGATAGGTGGTTGAAGGCAGGGCAGTACCATCAATATATGATAGGTCTATTCCAGATAGTGTTACCAAAACTGACCCATCCCTATAAATGGTATAACCATTGACCCCAGTTTTATCGGAAGATCCAACCCATTTCATATTTACCTGAGTTGGGTTGGATGCTAATGCGGAGAATCCAGTTGGCGTGTTGGGAGACTCTGTATCAAGACCGAACTTTAAACAGGGCACGACACCTGAATCAAGATTAGTCCCGTTGATGTTTTTGTAGTTGAAGGCCACCCCGCCTGGGTTAAGGGTCAGAAGCAAGGCGCCAAATCCAACGGGGTTGTCGTCAGTCGAGTAGGCTACCCGGGAGTCAGTTCTCTTTAAGGCCTGGATACCATGTCCGCTGGCTCCTGCAATAAATTCGGTTATCCCAGTCGGGCTGGGTTGACCGCTACTATCGAGCGAAACCCAGCGCTGGTATGTGTGATCATGTCCGTTAATTACAATAGACACACCATGTTCTGCCAACAAGGGCCATATGCTCCACATGGAATTCGTAGACCCTTCAGTCCCAATGTTGAATAATGGGTGATGGTAGTACACGATGGTGCAAGCCTGGTCATGATCCTTCAGATCCTTTTCCAACCACTGGTACTGAGCAGATTGGGGGCTGACGGGAGAGTAACGTGCGTTGGAGTTCAGACTAATGAAATGCCAACCACCCGCATCGAAGCTGTAGTAATTTGGAACATTATCCCAGTATTCAAAGTATCCTAGCGCTGCACCATTCTCATATTCATGATTCCCGATGGTCGGATTCGTGATGGGAAGAAAGCGCGCAAAATTTTTGCCCTGTGACCCATACCAGTTATAAAATTCCGTCTTACTCCCTTTTTCATAAACATCGCCCAGGTAAAGCAACAGGTTCGGGTTAAGTTTGGATAACAATGCGGTTACATCTACTGCATTTGATTCGCCGCTGGCGCCATCCCCAACTGCGGCAACGACAAATGGGGCTCCGTTTTGCGGGAGAGTACCACTGGCAGGCTGAAACTGTCTATTATTTACCGGCAAAGAAGAAGTGCCATTGGTGAAATTAACTGATAGGTTTGTTCGTGGAGTGATGAAATTATCCCGCATCAGTGCTTCGACGGAAAGTGTATAGCTGCCATCGGTCCAGTAGGTTGTTGGCAGTGAAAATGAGTATGGTGTCTGGTAGTCGGTTATTACATAGGCATTATTTAGATAAAATATTACTTTCTGAAGTGAAGGGTTTGTACCACTAACACTGACTTGAACCCTAACATTAACATCACCCGTGAGCGAACTATCATTTAATGGGTTGGTGAAGCAAATTGTGACAGTATAAATTCCAGAACCCGGTGAACTGTAAGAGCAGTTCGTCCCCTGCGCCAGGACTGGCTGAGTCAATTCACCCAATGGTGCAAGTACAAATGCCACGAGCAATATTACTTTAATGAAAATGCTGTAACTGTTTTTTATTACACACCTCAATATTTCTAAAGCAGCAAAAAACCATAAGTATGAGCAACAGGTTTACTGAACACGGCGGCGTGCAATAACGATTAACCCGGATAAAACAATTATTGCTAATCCACCAAGAGCAACTGTCCGGGAATTCTTAATCACTTCGGGAAATGTTCCAGCAGGTTCGCTGGAGTCGAACTCACCAATAGCGGGAGAGGGCATATGGTTGATTTCGCTCAAAATATCCAGGTACGCGGAGCCGTATGCTTCCGATGGCTCAATGTGTGAATTTTCGCTGAATTCATTCCAACTGATAATTCCCAGCGCATCAGGAGAGGAAGCTATAGCTGTGTTGATCTGTACGCGGAGAGTATCACCATTTTTACGGTCAACAATGCTGGTCCCACCAATCATCCGGGCATTGAATCCAGGTGCGGCTGGAGGTATCCATAAGCCGCCGTTTTGATGTACCGCTTCACCCATTTTGATCAATTTTTCCGGATATCCTGGAAATGTCTCCGGGTTGACGGAGGACCAGTAGTAAGCATTGCCATCAACCAAATCAGCCAGATGCTTGTACCCATCAAGGTTGCGTTCAGAAGCCAGGATTAGTAGTGAGTCTCGCCGGTCTTTGGTCACCTGGGCGATCTCCTCCAGGCTGAACTTCCATGTCCCGGACCATATAACCAGTGGCTTTTCAAACAACGCAAATGCATTTCTCCCTGAGAAGTGTTCAATAAAGAAATCCATATCACTGGCAATCCGCGCGACGGGTTGCGGATTTCGGTCGAAATCCAGCCCCTGGTAGATCACGGCCAGTTTAAAATCTTCCTCTTCTGCCACATCAATTAATTGTTCAAGGCGGCGATTGAGCACATCTGTGCTTTTCCAACTGACAATGAAGCCGGTAATCCCGGCCGCTTTCGCCCATCGGATGTGCTGTCGCATCACCGCGCGGTCATCACTTGAATAACGCCCTAGCTGTGGGTAATCCGTTTTTGCCCGGTCCCAGGAATTGCTGTCGTACCAGATATAATAATAGGCCAGGATCGGGACAGGGTTGGCCACAGTAGGCGGGTGATATGCCAACACTGGACTGACAAGGCTCAAAAAAAATACGCTTGTCAGTATTGTGGTAACCCAATTGGGAATGGCTGTTCGGTTAAATGACATACTAATTCATGACCTGCTAGGTTTTTTGTGTCGATTTCTATTGCTTCTTTTTTTAGTTTGAACGGTTTCCGCTTTTACGTTAGGAACTTCTTCCGTTTCCTTCAGGACATCGACTACGACCGTGTCCAAAGCTGCATCAACGGGATGTGAAAATACTTCTCTATCAGGCAGGTGAAATTCATCAGATTTCATCAAAGCACTATTAATCTTCTGAATAGTGCGGCTTACGGTATTTTTACTGACACCATAAGCCAGGGCAATTTCCGACTCGTTGTTATGCTCGCGCAAATAATTAAGGGTCAACAATAACTGATCTGGCAAACTCAGCTTGGGAGGTTTTCCAACCTTGGGTAGTCCTTTTTTCAAGAGGACAAGCATCTTTTGAAAGAATGTGCGGCTGACACCTGTATTGAATTCGAAATCTTCATCGTTCAATTGATCGACAGCATCGTAATTCATAAATTCACGATCGTTTATCGCCAGGCTGGCTGTATTGAAGTTATCTTCAGGGACCAACACGCCGGGGAGCACCACTTTTTCCTGCTTTTTCTTCTCGAAGTCAGATGGTTTATTTTTCACGAAATAGTGCATCAACCCTGGGCGACCATACAACAGTAATCCGAGCGCAATTATCGCGCCAAGCATACCGACAACAGATAAATCCAGATAAGTGATCACTTTGGTGTTAACTTCCTGGTTTCGTGAGAGCGCAACCGGTAAGCGGTTGCTTAATCCCTTGATACCGACCAGCTCGATATAATAGTTGCCGCGCGCCAGAGAGTAGATATCAGTTTTCCCAGCCTGGTTGAGCGGGTAGTTTGCTATCTTCCCATCAGGGAATTCCACATTGACCGACTTTCCTACGGCTGAACCAAATAGCCCATCTTGCGCGCTGATGTGGAGTGAATAGAGTAATAAGGAGATCGTCCAGGTCTCGTTCGGATGGGTATAAAATCGTTGCTGAGATTGATTAACCACGTTCGACCCATCGACTGTGACAGTGGTCACCGAATATAGTAGTTTTGTTTCTTCCAGCCCGGTTACCCGGCGGGCAATCCGGCTGGCAGGAATCCATCGGGGTTGTCCGTCAGGAAACTCGAAGACATCACCCTGTGCACTCCTGATTGAAAATTTCTCGACCCGCTGCGGGTCAACTGGGCTTCCATCCAGATCAATAAATTCCTGTCCGATTTTGTGAAAAACATTAAGACCCACCTGTATGACGCCATTATTCGGAACTTGAATATCCCGGAATGGCTCAAATGATTCTTCTGCCCAGCGCCCAAATTCAATTCGCTGAGTGGAATTATTGTATTTGTCCGTAAGGACATCCAGGCGATACACACCCGGTTTATAAATCTCGATGTTTGCCGAACCATCCGGCCCGGACACAAACTGCTGCTCGTCCATTTGAAAGGTTACTCCGGGGATCGGAGGAACGGTCTGGATCTGAACTTCGGACGGTAAGATTTTCAATGCGGTCGAGCCCGTCGATCCGCTCAGCCCCGATGACCCATTAAAAGTTGCTGTAATGTCATAAGTATCGGCAATTAGATCATTATTAAACTTGCGTTGAAAAATCCCTTTTTCATCAGATCGGGCCTGACCCAGATATTCACCATCTATTGTGAACAAGATGGGCTTATCGGGAACAGGTCTCCCGAAATAATTTGTGATTACTCCAGTCAGTGTAAAAGACTCCCCCAATTTCACATCTTCCGGTTCTGTTAACGTTATATATGTAGCGAGGCGCGGACCAGTGTTAACAAGGGATTCAGCCGAAACAGGTGAAACAGCGCTGCCCAGAAAGCCTGAAATGAGCAAGCCAGAGAAAAGGAGTGCGAAATAAAAAGGTCTTCTCATCATGTCACTTTATCTACAGGATTCTTGAGAAGCCTGCGTGAGCGGAAAACAAAAAATCCAACAGCGAGTACAGAAAGAAACAGCGCCAGGCCATAAGCCACATAAATCACTGTAACGGAGGTTCTTTTTGCAGAAAAATTGTTAGCCCTCGTTGATGGCAGGAATTCTGCCCGGCGCGGAGGTTGGTCAAAGTCAAACGCTGATAAAAAATTATTGGCGTTTGCGTCGCGCTCTGCCAGTGGGGCTAAACTCCAATTTTCCTCGATGAATTTCAAAACGGAGGTGAATTCGAGCTCGGTGCTGTCAATGTGACCTTCCCGTGCATATGGGCTAACCAATAAGGCCGGGACGCGCGGTCCAAACCCGTATTCATCAATCTGAGGTGGTACCTCATGGTCATACCAGCCGCCCCAATCGTCATATACTAGTAGAAAAGCGGAACTATCCCATGCACTCGAGCGCATCAATTCCTGAATGAGGGTTTTTACAAAGCGCTGCCCACTCGACGGGTATTGTGGGGGGTGCTCGCTGGCGCCAGAGGGGATGATGTACGCTACAGACGGCAGTGTCCCCTGTTGTAAATCCACATAATATTGATCGAGATCAACAATATTACTTGACAGCTCGGGGTCATCAAGGAAGCGGTCGAAATTGAGAAGCGGAACCCAGACCACTTGCGAAGCCCGGTTACCTGCGTTTCCCAGATTACGGTAATTAATATTTGGATCATAATTTTGCACGTAAAACTTCCAGGAAATCCCCTTCTCTTGCAACCGGTCAAAGATGGTTGGGACATTTGTTAGTTGGTCAGAGAGTTTCTGGCCGCGTTCAACTCTGGGCGGAACCGCTGCCACCCAGTACATGTGGTTGGAAAAGCTGCCGTCTTTGGCAGAACTAAAGAAACGGTCGAAAAGGACATAGCGGTCGGCCAGATTCCAGTAGTAGGGAATATCACGGTCGTCATAATAGCCCATCGCAATCTTTCCATCCTGTTTGCGGCGGTTCAGGGCAGATACGAATCCGTCCATCTTTCCGTCGTTAAACTGTTCCCGGAAAGTGGATTCGTTGTGATTGAGATCAGTGATCGTGCTGTTGCCAATGTGCCAGGGCTCCACATACCCAGCGTCAGGGTTTTTGGGATCGACCGGCATCTTCGTCCCATCAGGAAAACCATTTGCACCGGGGTAGGTTCCAAAGTAGTTGTCGAAGGTATGGTTCTCTTGCATTATTACGACGAAGTGTTTAATAGGTGTCTGGGTCTCGGGATCAGTTATGTCCTGTGGAGCTGCAATGTGTGAATCTTTCAGGACCGGGCCGAATTGGCTGGCTCCTACCAGAACGCTCAGTACGAATGTGAGAAAACCACGGTAAATCACGGGCGCACCTCATAAATAATAATGACCGGTTTGCTAATCAGGTTTCCCTCACCATCATTTACAGTAA
>Ga0315283_10002403_pt1 | contig 15623 bp, 15 predicted proteins | sample YL17G09_0_MG_FD_204541 | JGI IMG/M metagenome (GOLD analysis project Ga0315283, IMG submission 204541) | Sediment microbial communities from Yellowstone Lake, YNP, Wyoming, USA - YL17G09_0 | ecosystem: Environmental > Aquatic > Freshwater > Lake > Sediment | place: USA: Wyoming | collected... | reverse complement strand
CGGGGAGGAGGGGACGACGGGGGCACCGCCGCAGCCGCCGCCCCTGGCTCCTCCAAAGTTTGCCGGCGCGGGCGACGCGAGAAGGCAGACGCCGTCATCCTCGCCGGCCTTCGATCCCGAAGGAACAGCAGCATCTGCAGCGCTCGGAGGAGGCGCGATCGTCAGAGCGACCCCGGCGCGGGAGGCGAGGAGGCGGCGCTGTGAGGCGGAGCGCGCCGTCGCTGGGTGTGCCGCAGGGTGAAGGCTGCCGCCGGCGGCGTCGCCTGCGGCGCGACGAGGAGCGGAGGCGGCGGCGTTGCCGGTGGCGGCGACATCGTCGCTTGCGCCGCTCTCGGAAGCCGCTCTCGGAGCGTTCGAATGCCGGTTGGCGTCGTCGGCGTGGTGCCGCGTCTTTCCCTGGTGCTGCTCCTCGGATGGGAAAGAAGATCCCGCAGCGGCTCTGCTGCTGCCCGCCGCGTCCTCAGCCGAGCGCGAAACAACCTTGTCATTTTCGCCGCGATTGGGCATTTCGCGGCTCGCGGACCGTCGAGTTGACGCCCTTCTTCGCACGAGAACAGGGAGCCCTTGAGCACGCTCGCTTCGCTCAAATGCAGTGCTCCAGGAAGGGGGGGGCGGCACGAGTCGACGTCCCTCAATCTGTTGACGAAAATGAAGCGCAATGCAGAGGAGAGAAACGCGTAGGAGGCACGCGAGCGAGAGAGCCGAAATTGGCGAGAGAAATCGAGCTCTTCCTCGTTTTTTGAGAAAGAGGAGTGTTTTCCCCCCTGCTTCCCCTTTCTCCACTTCATCGTCGTCGTGCGCACCCGGGAGAGAGGGTTTTTCTCTCCCCTCTCTCTCCTCCCTCTCTCTCTCTCTCTCTCTCCTCCCGGGCGATGAAACTCCCCCCACCACAGCGGCCTCCCTCTTTTTCTGTTCGCGCCCAAGGCATCAGGCCGCTGAGCCATAGGTGAAAACAGAGGCTCTGACGAGGAAAAGCGGAGGAAGAAAAATTTCAAGGTTTTGATCGACGCTTTTTCTTTTCCTCACGAATCCCCCCTTGTCGTCGACAATCTCTTCTCTTTTGCAGGAACGGCGTCGACGCGATGGACGTCAACATCGACTCCGCTGCAGCAGCGGAAGCTAACGGAGGGAACGGGATCAGAGCGCTCCTCTCGGAGCTCCAGGGGGCGCTCCCGCCGCCGACGTCGATCACGGCGCCCGAGGCTCTTGTTGGAGCGACCTTGACTGCCGCTGGCCTCGCTGCGCCTGTGCCTGCTCAAATTCTCAACGCCGGCGGCAGCAGCATCGGAGGTCTAAGAGCAGCAGCAGCAGCAGCAGCGGAGGCAACGCCGACAGAGCCCAGAGAAGGCGAAGAAGAAGGAGAAGAGCACCCCTTCCTCGCCTCGCTGCGGAGGCAGGTCGCCGAGGCCGAGGCCTCGACGCTCGCGTCGGCTGCCGGTGACGCCCGCAAGCTCGCGGCCGCCGCGGAGGGGCGGGCGCTGCTGCATAGGCTCGCGGAGCAGACGACGGCGAGGAGCAGGAGCGGCTGCTCCGGGAAGGACCTGCTGACTGTCGAGTTCCTGAGCGTCCGCGAGTCGACCTTTTCTTCTCCCTCGCCGTCGAAGCAAAAAGGGCGAGGGCGCCGGCGACATCGGCAGACAGAGTGGCGCCTCGAGGCGAAAGTGTCGTCGTCACCTCTTTCTTCCTCTGCTGCCGACAGCCCCGTCGTTGACCTCTCGCGGGCTCGGCTGATCGTCGCGCCGTCGTCGGGAGGAGGGACCGAAGCGCGGGCACTCACGGCGGCGACGAGGGTAAAAAAAAGGATCGCCAACGAAAGCAAAGCGGGGCGCGCCTCCTCTTCTTCTTCCGTGCTGCTCTCCGCGACCGTTCTGTTAGCTTCTGAGCCGCACTCCGACCCATCCGACGACGCTCCCTTGTCCCTTTGGGTCTGGGTGACTGCGCCGCTGTTGGAAGAAAAAGAAGGAGGAGGAGGGGGAGGAGGAGGAAGAGGAGGAGCAGGAGCTGCATGTGTTGCCGTCGTCGCGGCGGGGAGGGCAGAGCTGCGGAGAAGCTACGAGCCTGCTGCTGCGGGGGCTGGAGGCATTGGTCGCCCTCCTGCTTTTGCCTCTTCTCAGAGCTCAGATCCCGGATCCGAGGACGAGGACGAGGGAGAGCGAGAAGAAGAAGAAGAAGAAGAAGAAGAAGAAGAAGAACGAGAAGAAGAAGCAGAACAAGCAGAAGCAGAGGCCGAAGGCGGCAGAAACAGAAACGGAAGCGGCCTCCGAGAAATGAAACGATCCCTCGCCTCCTCTGCCCGCCGCCTCGCCGCGGCCGCGTCGGCCCTGGCCGGCGAGGTTGACGCCGCGACGCTGGCAATGGAGCGGGCGCTGCTGCTGGCGAGGGGATCGAGGAGCGGGAACGGGAACGGGAACGCAAACGAAAGCGACGGCGAAAACGCAACAGCGGCGACGACCAAGGCCTGGCACGCCGCCAGCGACGCCGCGGCCCTCACCGACGCCACCGTCGAGGAAGCGCTGCGATAAAGCAGAAAGAAAATGATCATTAACTGATAAATTGTAACTCTAGAAAGGAACGGAAACCTTTTTTGTTTTTTTTACACGAAAATTTGAGGGGGGGGACTCAAAACTCTACCCCAGCTGCAGCGCCTTGAGCGCCGCCTTGGCGGCCAGCTCAGCCCTCGCCTTCCTCAGAAAGTCAGCCGCCAGCCCCAGCCTCTCGGCCGTGTCCCCGGTCTCCATCGCCGCCGCCCTGGCCGCGGCGAGGCTCCGCAGGCTCTCGGGGCTTCCCGCGTGCGGCACCTGCTGCAGCGCGGCGAAGCCAAGCCGGGCGCCGCGCTCGGCGGCGGCGGCCAGCGGAGACAGGGAGGGAGGAGACGCTGGCGACGGCGGCGCTGCTGCGGCCGCCGACGCCGACGCCGACGCCGACGCCGGCGAAGGGGAAGCGGAAGCAGCAGCGGCGGCGGCAGTCGAAGAGAGCGACAGCGGGGCGAGCCCCGGCACGTCGCCGGCCCAGTTGAGCGCCGACTGCAGCGCCGCGATCGTGCCCGTTGGGTCCGGCGAGAGCGGCTCGTCCTCCTCCTCCGCCGCCTCTTCCTCGTCTTCTTCGCCGTCGTCGAACCCTCTCCCGCTGTTGCTGATCCGAAGGTCACCGTTGCTCCTTCTCCGGGGCTCGCGGGCCCTGTTCCCGTCGCTACCGGCCGCGTTCGGCCTCGGCAGCTTGTAAGACAGGTTGACGACGTCCCAGAGCAGCGCCTCGACCTCCTGCGCCCTCCTCGCCAGCACGGCCGCGACGAGCGCGTCCTCCTCGTCGTCGGCGCCTTCTCCGCCCCCGCCTCCTTCGAGCTCGTCCTCGACGTCGCACCCTCCGCCTCCTCCGCCGCCGCCGCAGACGGCCTCGGCCGTCGGCGCCGAGTCCGGCGCCGCCTCGACGCTGACCCTCAGGTAGGGGCTGTCGTCCTCCAGGGAGAGCAGGGCGAGCCTCGCCTCGCCCCTGATCGTCACCAGGGCTCCGGGGGCGCGGGAGGAGGCCGGAGGGCGGCGCACGTCGACGACGCGGGCCAGAGTCGCGAGCCTGAGGACGTACGACCCGACGACGAGCGGCGGCGGCGGCGGCGGCGGCGAGGTGGGGCTCGGCTTCGAGCCCGAGTCGGACTGGAACCGCGTGTACTCCTCCGTGACGTCGTAGTTATTGGACGAAGCCCTCAGCGAGGAGACGGGCTCCGCGACCACGTGCGCGAGGCACCCGTCCCGCCGCGCGAGCGCCTCGTCGAGCAGCGCGAGGTACCGCGCCTCGAAGAGGTGCAGCCTCTTGGTCTGGCCCGGGACCAGCACCTCCGAGGCGGGGAAGGGCAGGGCGGGGAGCGTGGTTGGGAGGCGGGCGCGGATGGGTGGCGGGGGCGGGGCCGCGGAGGCGGCCTTGGAGGCCGCGGCGCGGCTGCTGGGGTTGAGGGGCCGGGCGGCGCGGGTGGGGGGAGGAGGAAACGGCGGCGACGATGATGCCGAAGACGCCGACGCCGACGCCGAAGAAGGAGAGGAAGAAACGACATCGCTGGAGTCGTCGCTGTCTTCCGGAGGCGCGGGCGGTTTTGCAGACGCTTTCGCTAGAAGAATAGATATGATTCTCCCCGCGCGGCGATGCCTGCGCGGGTTCACAGGGGACCGCGAGGGGGCCACAGCGATGAAGGGCTGCGGCCTCGACGAGACGGCCACGCCGGCGGCGAGCATCTTTTTCCTCAAGCAGATCGAGAGAAGAAAGGTCTCCGCGGCTTTCTGATTTCCTCCTTTTGCTTTTTCCTGTCGCTGAGAGAACAAAACTCTCTTCTCGAGGCGCGGAAAAAGAGGGCGAAGAGACGCGGAGAGAAGGCAAAGGAAAAAGCAATTGGTTGGTCTTGATTTTGGGAACGAGGAGAAAGGAGGAGCAAAAAAGTGAGAGGCTCGCAGCGAACGGCGAAGGAAAAAACTTCCTCCCAAACCGTAGCTGGCATCACTCTTCCGACTCCCCTTCATTTCAACCTTCTTCACGGGTCCAGGTGGAAAGGAAGCACCTTGTCCCTTCTTTTTCTCCTCCATCGCATCTCATTTGATTCTCTGTCTCGCTCTGCTTCAATCAAACGGGGAATTGGGAACCGGGTCACAAGAAAGAAAGGCTCTCGCGCCATCGGGGACCCCGAAAAACCGATTGCATCAGTCCGATTTCTAGTAGAGCCGATTTTCTGCTTCGAAAAGCCAAGCGCCCGCGCGCTCTCCTCTTTCCCCCTTGCAGGGCCAATTCGCCCCCAGGAAAAAAAAACACGCGAAAGAGATGCCTGAATACCGCAAGGAGCGCAGCTGCTCCGCGGGATCGAGCGGCAGGGAGGCGAAAAGCGATGGAGCATCCCCGCCGGCGCGCCTCCTCGTCGATGCTGCCAGCTCAACTCCTCGTCGTCGGAGAAGACTCGGTCGGAAAACAATCCATCCCCTCCTCCTCGCGTCGCTCGCGATCCTGTCGCTGGCCGCGCTCGCCAGCGCGCAGATGAGCTCGGCCTGGCTCGGCACCAAGGACCTGGGTACGGTGATGGAGGGCAAGCCCCCCGCGGCTCCTGCTCCGCCTCCGCCTCCGCCCCCTCCTCCTCCGCCGCAACCGACGACCGTGACCGCTGTCGCGTCTTCGTCGGCCGCGCCAAGGGACTCGAACGCCGTCGCGGTCCTCCCGGCCGGCCCGTCCACGACCCTGGCCCTGATCCCGGTCGGGGACGGGAGTTTCGCCGCCGTGCCCGTGGCGCTCGCGGCGCCGGCAACAGCAACCGGAGCAGCGACTCCGAACGGCGACGCCGGCTTCGGCTTCGGCTTTGGCGCCGCCGCCCTCCCCGTCTCTCCGTCGCCGCCGGCGACGGCGGCGGCGGCGGCGGTCCCCGCCGCTCCCGCCGTTCCCACTGCCTCCTCCGCGGCCCCGCCGCGATCCCTCGTGGGCGTCTCTCGCGCCGACGACGAGGCCCCGGATCCCATCAACGTCGAGCACGTCAGGCCGGTCGGCGTCGCCTCCCGCGCGGGTCGCCAGGCGCCGAGCACGGGGGGCGGTGCGCGGGGCATGCCCGGCGGGTTTGCGGCGCCGAGGGAGGCCGAGCCGGGCGTTGGCCTCGTCGTCGGCGCCGTCGCCCCGCCGCCAGCGACGATGACGACGGGGGTCGCTCCGAGGACTGCCCCGGCTCCCGTGTTCACCGGCGTCGAGCCGGGTGCCCCAGCCGCTGCCGCTGCTTCGGCCGCTTCCGCCGCCGCCGCCGCCGCTTCCTCCGCGCCGGCGTTTTCGACCTCGGCAGCGATGACGACCTCTTCCTCCTCTCCTCCCCCCCTCCTGCAGCAGCAGCAGCAGCAGCCCGCCGCGATCCCTCCCGCTCCGGGCCTCGTCGACGGCCTCTCCGCGGCCTCCCTCTCCGCCATGGCCGCCAACAGGCCCCCCAGGGCCGCCGTCCAGCCCCCGCCGGGCACGCTCATCGGCGGTATGGTCGTCGGCGACGACGGCCGGCCGTACCTGCCCGCCGGCCTCGAGGACGCCGCCGCGGCGAGCGGCGCGCTGCGCGGGGCGGGGATCCCGCCGCCTCAGGACTACTCCGCGGTGGCGGAGGGGTTTGCTGCCCCCGCCGACGCGGTAGCGGCGGCGACGACGGGGCCGAGGGGTCCGAGCGTGAGGCCGTTTGCGGCGCCCAACGCCAACGCCAACGAGGCCGCCGTCGTCGCGGCGGCAGCATCCTCTCCGGCTTCTTCTTCTTCTCCTCTTCCTGCTACTGCTGCTTCGAGCCCCGCACCCGCCACCTCTTCAGCTGCCCCGGCTCCCGGTCCTTCTTCCGCAGCGGCGTCAAACTCTTCTTCCTCCAAGGGGAAAGGCTTCGACTGCGTCGCCGCGGCGCTCAAGCTCATCGCGCCGACCAGCGGCAGGCCGCTATGCCCGACGGCGGAACTGCGCGAGTCGCAGGCGTCGCTGATCGCGAGGGCGCGGTGCTCGATGCTGGTGGATCAGGTGCTCGCGAGGCCGACCCCCTCTGGGCAGTGGTGAGTTAAAATATTTCGTTTTTCGATGCGCTGTCGAGATCGTTTTTGTTCTTCGCCGAAAACCCAAGGAAAAAACTCACCCCTTTTTTCTCTTTCTCTTCAACCTCCGCGACTGAAAAAAAAAAAAAACTCGACTCCCCTCTCTCAGCTGCGCCGCCCTGCGGGACTACACCAACAACGGCTGCTCCTGCAACGCCGACGTGACCGCCGAGGCGGCCAAGTTGGGGTTTTCGTCGACAATGCTTTTCGCGACTGCGAGGGTGGCGCAGGTCGCCTGCGGGCGCGGCACGGTCTTCAACTCGTGCGACCAGAGCTTCGGGTGCTGAGGGGTCGCCGGCTCCGGCGCGCAGAGTTCCGACAAGTTTCGACTCGGCAATACAAAACAAAACAAAAACGTTTCTTTTTTTTTCTTTTTCCTTTCCCCATCCGTATAATCCCGTTCTTTCCGCACCTCGTCATGCCTTTTTTTTCGAATGAGAGATACATACACGCACTTTTCAATCCGTCTTTCAGATAATAATGAAAACAAAACACTGCAGTGTAAAGTACGAGAAACACACGATTCAAAACTCAAGCCTCCGAGGCAGGAACCTCTTGGCGGCCTCCCGCAGCCTCGCGCTCGTCGGCCGAAGCGGGTCCGCGGCCCTCACGGCCCTCTGCCTTTCGATCGCAGCCTCGACCTCGCTCCTCACCCGGGCGTAGGTCTCCTCGGGGCTCGTGTTCCGTATCATCTCCGCGGCGTCTATCGGCTCGCAGAACTCGAAGTAGAGCCTCTCCGGCCTCGGCAGTGGGACGGGGAAGGCCGGGATGAGCCCCCCCGTGAAGGGCAGCGCGGCCAGCGGCGGCAGGGCCTCCTCGGCCTCGAGGCCCAGCGCCTTGAACGCCGCCCTGGCCAAGGGCCCGAGCACGGGGTTGCTCAGTTGTTCTTTCTGGTCCAGGATGACGTCGTAGGCCTCCTCGGCGCCGACCGCGGCGAAAGGGACGATCTTGCATCCGGGGAAGCGCGCCGCGAGCCTCACGAAATCCGCCTCCTTCTTCCACAGGAGCCTGTAGTCCTCCCCTTTCCCCTTGTTGACCTCCGCGGCCCCTCCGGGGAACAGCAGCACCGCCTCGCCCTCGGCCAGCAGCCTGAACGCCGAGCGGGGGCTGGCGGCCACGGCGCCAAACCTCTTGAAGACGGCCCCCAGCGGGCTCCCCGTGTCGAAGTGGCTCTTGTGGGCCAGGCCCCTGGCCTTGATGCCCCTCGCGTAGAGCTCTGCGAGGACGAAGACGAGGTCGAAGATGCCGTACCGGGAGTGGTTGCTGACGAAGAGGATCGGGGAGCTCCTGCTGTTCGAGGGGCTCTCTTTCGCCGCCGCCGCCGGCGTCGTTTGCGAGGTCGACGGCGACGGCGACGACGACGGGGACGGCGACGGCGGAGGAGGAGCGGCCGCGGAAGGCGAGCCCAGCGCCTCCAGAAACTCTCCTCCGGTGACGAGAGGCGAGACGAGCTCTCGCAGGGGGCGCAGCGACTCGAGGGCTCCGTCGAACTCGGGGTCGGAGAGGGACCAAGGGGCCGAGAGCGACGGGGAAGAGGCCGCTGTTCCTTCCCCCGTCGCCGCCGCCGCCGCGGCCGCAGCCGCCGCGCCAAAGCCCGCCCTCTCCAGCTCCCTCGCCAGGTCCAACCTCCCCTCCAGCAGCGCCGCGTGCCCGCTGTCCGGCAGCAGCAGCCTCCGGGCGTCGGGGAGGGCCCCGCACAGTCTCGCGGCCTCGGAGACCGAGGGCAGCAGCGCGTCCCGCGCGCCCGCGGCCACCAGCGTCCTCGTCGAAACGCGCCCGAGCGCCGCCGGGCCCGGGTCCGCCCTCGCCAGCAGCTCCAGCCTCGTCGCCACGCCGGCGGTCGTGCTCCTCGTGACGCCTCCCCCGCCGAGGGACATCATCGTCCTGGCCGCGGCGAGGAGGGCGCTGCTGCTGCTGCTGCTGCTGCTGCTGCTGCCGCCTTCTTCTCCTTCTTCTTCTTCTTCGCGGGAGGAGAAGGAACTCTTCGCTCTTGCGTCGAGCAGGAGCGGCGTGAGCACCGCCGCGGCCCCCCTGTAAACTGGTACCGGCAGGAACCTCGCTATCCCCGTCGCCGCGGCGACGCCCACGAGAGTCGAAGACAGGGACCTGCTCGGGCCCGAAGAAAAAGAAGAAGAGGAGGAAGACGAAGAAGAGGAGCTCGGAGAAGAAGAGGAGCTGAGCGCAGTCGCAGAGTTGATGAGCACGAGCGACGAGAAGCTCTCGGGCTTCCGGGACGCGAGCCGCAGCGCGAGGCACGCCCCGAAGCTCTCGGCGACGATCGCGGGACGGCGGCGCCGCGGCGATCCGTCTTCTCCTCCGAACGCAGCCTCGAAGGCTGCGTCGGCGGCGGCGACGAGCGGCGCCCACGGGTCTTCTTCGTCTTCGCCGCTGCCGCCGCGCTTCTTCTCGCTCTCGCCGTCTCCTCCTCCAAAGTCGAACGCCGAAGACCAGACGTCGAAGCCGGCGTCGGACAGCAGGGCCGCCTGCCTACCCAGGGAGACACCCGTCCCGTCGGCCCCGGGGATGTGGACCAGCGGCGGGCAGGAGGGCTGCGCCCTCGCTCCTGGCGGGCGGAAGATCTTGAACGACGCTGAGGTCGACGAAGCGGCCACGGCGACGACGATTTGACTTCGCCGGTGACGATCGTGACGTCGCGAGGTGTCCGCGTGACGCGGCGAGTGCCCCACTTTTCTACATGAGAGCATCCGTGTTATCATGGGGCATCCGTGTTATCGGCGGAAGCGGATTGGCGAACAGAGACTCCACTCCTCGAGAGATCGGGGCGGGCGATTGGACCCCTGTGTCGGCGTTGAAGGGGAAAAAAAGTGAGAGAAAACGAGTGTGAGGCTGGCCATTTTCATCTCAGTGCTTTCCTTGCGTCTGAAGGCATTCGCGATGCGGCCCCTCTCCACGCCACTAACGCGCTCCGCTGCCCAGGGCACGCCGCCAGCAAAGTCAGCAGCGACGGCCCGAGCCCGGCGCGCGAGACGGAATCTCCCACAGCCCGTCAAGCCGCTGGAATCGAGGCCCCCAATCGCCATGCCGCCGCCTCCGCCGACGACAGCTTTCGTCGCCGAAGAAGAAGACCAGGAAGAAAAAGAGAAGGACGAATTCGACGACCCGTCCTTTTTCGCTGTCGACCCCGAGGTCATCAAGCTCGAGGGCGGCAGCGCCGCCGCAGCCGCCGCAGCCGCCGCCGCAGCAGCCTCCGGGGCCGTCGTCGTCATCTCCTCCTCCAATCAGAAGAAAACGCCGGGCAAGATCCCGGCGACGGCGTCGGAAGCGGCCGGCCGCGCCGCCGCGCTCGACGCGGCCGTCGCCTCCCTCAGGCCCGCCGAGGTCGAGCGGAGGACCGATCTGCTCATGGCGCTCGCCACCTCGGGCCCCCGCTTCGAGCAGGTCCTGGCCGAGGGGATCTCCGCGGGCCTCGTCGACGCTGCGACGCTGCGCCTGCTGGAGCGGAGGATCTCCGCGTCCAAGGCGTCGCTCGGCGAGAGGGCCGGCAGCGGCAGGAGTGGCGGCGCGCCCCCGGGCGAGGAAGAGCTCGCGGCCGTGCGTGGCCTCGCGGTGCTCTGGTCGAGGCTGGTCAGCGAGGTGGAGCGGCAGGAGGCGCCTGCCGCGGAGAGGGCGATCGACGACGCGCTGAGGGAGCTCGCTGCCGCCGCTGCCGCCGCGGCCGGGGGCGCCGGGGGTGCCGGGGGCGTGGTGCCCGGGGTGGGGGGCAGGGAGAGGGCGGAGGCGGTCCTGCGCCGGGCGGTGGGCCTCTCCTCGGGCCGCGGCGGCGTCGGCGGCACGATCAGCGCGGCAGGGGGCATCGACATCCTTGCCGTCGCCGCCGCGAGCGAGCTCCTCGAAGAAGAAGAAGAAGAAGAAGAAGACGGAGAAGATTCTTCTTCTTCTTCTTCTCGTCTCCCTTACCAGACGGTGCCTGCGGCCGTGCTCTCGGCGACCTGTAGCTCGCTGCTGATGGCGGCGAAGAGACAGGTCGGCGAGGTCGAGCGGGCGCTCAGGGCCGCCAAGGAGAGAGGCGGTTCCTCGTCGTCTACGGCCTTTGGAAGGGCCGAGAGGCTCGCGGCGGACAGGAGGGAGCTGGTCGCGGCGCTGCAGGAGGTGCTGGACATCGTCAACGGGCTGTGAGGAGGATGAGATGCGGGCGGGGTTGTGTATTTTTATAGCAAGTGTCGGTTTGACTAAGGTGTTTTTTTTGTACTAGAGAAACACAAACTCTCTTCTCTCTCTTTCTTTTTCTCGAGCGCCTGGCGGGCTCGCCGCTTCTCGCTCTCTGTCTCTCTCTGTCCCTTGACAAAAATGATAGCATCAAGCTGCTCTCACATCACAAAAAATGCGATGCGGAAGACGCCACAGCAGCAGCAGCAGCGTCGGCGACTTTTCGATGCGGTCGATCGAGTCCGGAGGCGTCGAGCGGCCATCAATGCCTCTTCTTCTTTTGCGCCTTGGTGCCCAGTCGCCGCGGCTGCTGCTTCAGCTTCTCTGCCTCTGCGAAAAGTTAGATATCTCAACGTGCTACCTCCCTTGTCGAAATTGTCTGGCGCTTTGCTTCCGAGCCGGCGAAAAACCGTAACTCCACTCCACGCTCTCCCGATGATCGCCGCTTCCTCGTCGACCTCTACCTCAACCTTGCTCGCTGCCTTCGTGGCCGGCACCGACTCCTGGCGCGTCTGGGCGGGGCTGCTCGCGGCCGCGGCCTTCGGCTCCTGGGCGGAGAGGAACACCGCGTGGGGTAAGGAGCTCTCCGGTCCTCTGGTTTCTACCTTGGGAGGCTTGGCTCTGGCGAGCTGCGGGATCATCCCGGCCGGCGCCGCCTCCGAATACAGCGCTGTCAACTCCCGCCTGCTGCCGCTGGCGGTTCCTCTTCTGCTCTTCACTGCGGACCTGAGGAGGACCGTGGCCGACGCGGGCAGGCTGTTGGTTCCGTTCCTGCTAGGGGCGGCGGCGACGGCGGCGGCGACGGTGCTCGCCTTCGCCGTCGTGCCCCTGACAGCGCTCGAAGGGATGGCAACGGCGGCGGCGGGCTCGGCGGCGGCAGGCTCGGCCGCTCCCTGCCCTCCTCCCGTTCTTGTGGGCTGGCGAGTCGCCGCCGCCCTGGCCGCCAGGCACATCGGCGGCGCCGTCAACTACGTGGGGGTCTGCGAGGCGCTGTCGGTTCCCGCATCGGCCGCCGCGGCGGCGCTCGCGGCGGACAACCTCGTCTGCGTTGCCTACTTCGCTGCGGTGTTCCGGCTCGCTCGCGGAGTCGTGCCGGAGCTTGGGGACTGGAAAGCCAAGCCCTCTTCTTCCTCTTCTTCTGCCGCTGCTGCTGCCGACCTCTCTGCTGCTGAGGAAGTCTCCAAGAGGCCGGAGGTGACCGTCACGGACGCGCTGATCGCCCTCTCGATCTCGGCGCTCGTCTGCTCCCTCGGCGGCGGGCTCGCCTCGGCCGTTTTCGGGCTGAGCCCGGGCTCCTCCGTGATCCCTGCGGCGACGGCCCTCGCGGTCGCGCTCGCCACAGCGTTCCCCGGGCTGACGCGCCCGCTGGCGCCGGCGGCGGACGCCGCGGCCGCGGCCCTGCTCCAGGTCTTTTTCGCCGCCGTCGGAGCCGCGGGCTCGGTCGCCGCCGTGCTCGGCTCCGCGCCCTCGCTGTTCGCCTTCTGCGGGATCCAGATCTTTGGCCACCTGGGAATCGTCCTGCTCGTCGGGAGGGTCATTCCAAAGCTGCTGGCGAGGCTGCTGAAGCGCGAAAGGGGAGGAGGAGGAGAGGCGGGCTTCGCCCTGCGAGACCTGCTGCTGGCCTCCAACGCCAACGTCGGGGGGCCGACGACGGCCGCGGGCATGGCGGCCGCCAAGGGGTGGAGGTCCTCGGTCGTCCCGTGCGTGCTTGTCGGCACCTTGGGGTACGCGACGGCGACATTTGTGGCCTTGCTGCTCGGGCAGGGGGTCTTGAAAGGGATGCGGTGACTTGTTTTTTGTTTTTGTGAGGGGCTCTATACACTAGGAAGTACATGGTGTCTCTCTTTCTTTCTGTCTTTCTCCTTTCTCTCCCAACGTCTCCCACTCGTCCCGCGGCGCGGCCTCTTCCGATTACTATCGAGACTTCTGTTGCTGCTGCTGGGCGTCCTCCATCTCCTCGTCGTCGCCCGATCCTTCCTCTTCCCCGCCGCTTCCGCTTCCGCTTCCGCTTTCGTCGCCTCCGTCGTCGGCGAGCAGCCCGACGCCGAAGCCGCCCCCGCGCCTCGGGCGAAGGACGAGCTCGACCAGCGCTGAATGCGCAGGAGAGGGCCTCCACCCGGCGTCAACGGCCTCCGCGGCGGCGGCGACGTGGTCCAGGGCGTTATCGAGCGGAGCGGGAAGGGAAGTAGCCTCGAGCTTCGTTTTCATCTTTTTCCCGACGACGGCGGCGGCGACCGAGGCGGACGCGACGGCCCCCACCACCCTCTGCCTCGCCCTCCCCCCGCCTCCTCCTCCAACAAATCCCCCGCCCCCGGCCCTCTCGATCGCGATCTCCTCCCCGTTGGCAGGCATGTGGACAGGGATCCCCTGGGAAGACTCCAGCTTCGCTTTTAAAAAGCTCATCTTGGAGCTCTCCCCGTGGACGAGGACGACGGCACCGGGGGCGACGGCGGCGACGGCTGTTTTTTATCGTACGTTTGTTTGTTTGTTTGTTTGTTTGTTCAGGTCGGGTTGGAGAGAGAGGAGGCAAAGAAAAGGAGAGAGAGAGCGCTTTGTGAGTTTTTTTTTTCTATACTGACTCCTCGTTAAAAGAGGAAGAGAAGGGAAAAAACTCGAAAAAGGTCAAAGAACTCCTCCCTCTCTCACCGTCGGCGATTCCCTTGGCGTCCGCGTGCGCCGAGAACGACAGATACGCCACCTGACACTGCACGTCCACGGCGGTCCCGCGCTTGTCGATCTCGACGAGGCGTTTTGGGCGGCGGCTGAGGGGGGCCTGCAGGGAGGGGTTGCTGTTCGGTCCGGCTGCCGAAGAGGTTGGAGCCGCGGCCGCCATGAGCTTGGCGCCGACCGTCCCCGAGACGCAGTACCCAGGGAGGATAATTAGATTCCGCGGATCGGGAGCCCAGGCCCTGAAGACCTCAAGCGACTGCCCTCCATGGAGCATGCCCGGGGTCGCGAAGAGCACGCATGGTCCCGGGACGTCAGCGTCGCCGCGGCGGAAGGGGCGCATCTTGGAGAACTCAAAGGGGCGGTCATTGTTGTTTGCCGTCGTTGAAGAGGAAGAAGAAGGGGCGTTCGCGCCTCCGCCTCCGCCGGCAGCGGACCCGGCCGCCCCCGCGGCCCTCGCCCTCACGCGCTCCGCAGCCCAGCCCATAAGTAATTGATAGTACGCATTCGCCCTGGGCACCTGATTCGATTGAGAAGGGGGAATTTGAGGAGCGCAGGAGCGGAAAAAAAGGTGAGCTTTTTCCATTTTGTTTCCTCTCGAAAGGCCTCGGCCTTTCGACCATCACCGCCCAAAACAAAAAACGAGTACCATCCCCGCCGAGTAGAACACGGGAACCGTCGCCCACAGCCCCAGCGCCGACCAGTGGTCTTCTATTAAGCACATCAGCTCCTGCGCCCTGCCCAGGGCGAACACGGGCACCAGCACTTTCCCGGCGCGCGGTCTGCCGACGGCCGCGACGACGGCGTCGAGGAACTCACGCTCGCGCTGCTTCTTCGGGCCGCGGACGGTCGTCGCGTAGGTCGACTCGGTGATAAAGACGTCCGGCCTCGTCCTGAGGGGCCTGGCCGGACCGAGGTGGCGGTCGGGCGTCATGTTGTAGTCTCCTGAATAGAGCACGCTCGCGCCGTCGACGGCGAGCAGTGAGCCGCTCCGGTCGCCAAAGATCAGTCCCCTGTTGCGGTGCTCGCTCCCCGCGTCAGCGACTCGAACCTCGAACATGGCCGCGCCGAGGACGTGTCCCGCGTAGAATGCGCGGAGGGTGAGCTTCCCTCCCGCGATGGGGACCGTGGCGTGGAGCGGGACGGCGACGGCGGCGCGGGAGGCGGTGTCGATGTCCGCCCGCGAGAACGAGACCTCATCGGTGGTCGCGTTGCCTCCTCCTCTTCCTCCTTCTTTCCCGCCTCCGCCTCCGCGGCTCGTCACGACCTTGTGAAAGTCCTCGAGCATCAGCGGGAGCATCGCCTTGGTTGGGTACGTCATGTAGATCGGGCCGTCGTACCTGTGCCGGACCTTGGTGGAGTCGCCGCTGCCGCCGGCCCCGCCGCCGCCGCCGCCGCTTCCGCCCCCGCCTCCCCCGACGAGCACCGGCAGCGCGCCGCAGTGGTCGAGGTGGAAGTGGGTGACGACGACGGCGTCGAGGGCCGAGGAGAGGGACCCCGCGGGGGAGATCGAGGCGAAGTCCGGGTAGCTTTTTTTTTTTTTTCCCGGTGACGAGAGAGTCGAGGCAAGTTTCGAGGTTTCAAGGTAAGCAAGGGAAGCGAAGAGAGAAAAAGCAGAGAGGAAAAAAACTCCGTTTTCACTCACCGCCTCGAGTCGTTGAAGCCCATGTGCATCCCGCAGTCGAACATGACGCAGAAGGCGTCGTCGAGCGTGACCAGCACGCAGGAGCGGCCGACGTCCTGCCCGGCGCCGAGGCAGCGGACCCTGATGGCCGGGGAGGAGGTCGAGGTGGTCATTTTCCCCCCCCTCTGTGGAGTCGAGGCCTAGACGTTTTTTTTTGCCGTCGGCTAAGGCCGGCGGCGACGACGATCAACCGCTTTGTCGTGCCCTGTCTCTCTCTTTTTCTCTGTCGCCCGTGGTCTCTCTCCCTTTTGATCGGCGGGCTCGCTCCCTGTCGGCGTCTCGGTTCTCTGACAAGGAGAGAACGGAGCCCGAGTGCGCGAGCGAGCGAGAGAGAGAGCGAGGGACAGAGAAAAGGGAGTTGACAAGGAAGAATTTACTGTAGAAGCCGAACACTGTCGTCCACCTACTTTCTTTCCGCGCAACCTTTTGTTGGTCTCCTCTTCTTCGTTCGAGAACGAAGAAGAGTCTGCTTTTCTCTTCTTCTTCTCTCTCTCTCTTGCCCTGTCGCGGGGGCGGGCGCGCCCGCCCCAACAACAACTTCG
>Ga0315283_10002401_pt1 | contig 15628 bp, 14 predicted proteins | sample YL17G09_0_MG_FD_204541 | JGI IMG/M metagenome (GOLD analysis project Ga0315283, IMG submission 204541) | Sediment microbial communities from Yellowstone Lake, YNP, Wyoming, USA - YL17G09_0 | ecosystem: Environmental > Aquatic > Freshwater > Lake > Sediment | place: USA: Wyoming | collected... | reverse complement strand
GCAGTACTCTCTTCCGGGTTAATCTCCATACGAACATATCCATTATCGCATATGAAGGGCCTGAATTTCAAAAGTGTACCGCTTTCAAGGAATGCTATCGACGATGTTGTGCTGGTTCCGCTTTGTGTTGTGCTCTCAGTATAACCGGTTTCATTGCCAATATTTATATGACCGGCCTGTTTATTAAGAGCCATAATTTTCGGATTGGCCAGAACCGTCGCATCGGTAATTCCCTCAAGAGCGGTAATATATGATACAAGATTGTCATTGGTAAAACCGACATTGAGGCCGGTTCCAGCCGGTATATCTAAGGGCGCACTTGCAAATCCGACCGTTATACCGTTGGTAGTCGAATTTACCGTAACACCGCCTATAGTATTCCAGTTTATGCCGAATTGCGTTGTCTCAGTAAGTGTCGCCTTGAGAATCGTAACTTCAATCATTATCTGCTGCGGCTTTATGTCCACTTCCTTAATCATCGCGCCAATCTGGTCGAGCCGCTCAGGGAAATCGTAAACAACAACCGAATCCTTCATACTCATCGAATCGCCGCCTTTGCCGGCTTCGGTATCCACTCCGGCGGCGCTTGTCGTGCCAACCTTACCTGCTTCACTCAGCACCGGCGTTACCAGCGCTTTTATTTCAGCGGCGTTTACATAGTTCAGGGTAAAAACCCTGCTGGTCATTCGGGAATTATCGTTAACCATTTCGGTATATTCATCGGCGGCGTAAACCTTAATAAAATTGTCGCCGATTTCGTAGCGGTAATCTTTCCCGATCACGGCATTTAATGCCTCTTCGAAAGTAACCTCGTAAAGGTTGGTAACGTTAAGGCTGCCGTTGACTTTTGCCGACGGTATTATATTTTTCCTGTACTTGGCGGCAAGGAACCGCAATGCGTCCCTTACCGACATATCCTGCCTGAAACTGATAGACTGGACCGGCTGGTTAGTAACGGTTTCGCTCGTCTCGGAATGCTGTATCTCATCGGCGAATACAAGACCGCTGTCCTGCTGTTCGAGCAATACAGATTCATCTTCGGCCGGCAACGCGTTCGGTTCTGTCTGACCGATTACGATTGCCACTGAAGCGGTCAATGCGATTACGCATAGAAATATCAGATTTCCGCGGTCGATTTTCATTTTTATTTTTGTTTTTCTTTTTTTCCGTTTCATATTCTCTTCCTTTACTATCCAGTCCTTAAAAAGGCTGAGGAATCTTCTTGGTAATAATTATTCCATTACAATCGAGTTCAACTCTGTCGGCCAGAATGTCCGTAACTCTGAAATGGTAAACCTGGCCGTCAAACTTAAATCTGAAGCTTTGACCCTTTTCAAAGAGTCTGTTTTCAATAAATGCCTGTGGTTTTTTATCGTTAACAATCGCAATCAGCCGCAGACTGGCGGCGGCAGCCGCCGCAGGAGAATCGAATTTTTCATCCGTTGTCTCTGCCAGATTAATCTGCTGGTTATTCTTCCCGTACAGGTCCTGTTTTTTAAACCTTTTGAAGTTTTTGGTCGTAAAGAAATCATTGGCGATCATATTATGTCTTTGAGGTATATATGGTAATTCTATATATTCCATTTTCTGGCTCTGCGCTAGCGGCAGAAGCTGATTGGAAGCACCCGCAACAGCTGCCGATGCCGCGGCAGGTTTGTTTTTGCCCGCAAAAACCCTTATCCACATCACAGCCATAACCAGCACCAGCAGCAACGCCACAATCAGCTTTTTACGCTGAACTGTATTTCTGGCTGTCGTTGCCCTTTGCCTGTCGATATTTGTATGTACCGGTTGTTTCATTTATTGTGTCCTGTAGAACATTTCTACCTTTGCATTCATTGTCAGAATACCTTCGAGTTTATTGTCGTTAGTCAGCGATACTTCCTCGATGCGGACAACTCTTTCAAAGGATTCCATCGCCTTGAAAAATCTGAAAATCTGCACCAGTTTTCCGCTGCATCGGATATTAACAGGGATGCCGGACAGGTCTGAAGTTTCAATTTCGTTTCCCGGCTGAATAACAAGTTCTGTCAGGCCGTGCTGCTGCATTACCTCCGCAAGTTTCTGCAGGAATGTGCCATGCGACCTTCCGAGCGGTATTTTTGCGTCGAAATTTCCTATCTGCTGTTTCGCTTCTTCAATCTGCACATAAAGCTGCGGCAATACATCAATACGTGCGCTGGCGGCAGTGTTATCGGTTATCAGCTGCGCGTTGGCGGTATTCAAAGCTTTGGCCTTTTTACTCAGGGGCATATACTGCAGGAACACAAAAGCCACCGCCAGTGTTACTACCGCAATCGACATAACAAATTGTTTGTTTTTTATTACCTGCATAATTCTTTAGTTCCGTTTGAAATTCGCAAGATAGCAGCTTATTTCAAATTCACTTGCCTGATATTCTCCGATTGTTACATTTCTTGAATAACCCGGTACAATCTGGAAGAAATAATCCGACTGTTCCAGCCTGTTAATAATTTCCGCAACCTCTGTCGCGTCAGCGGCAAAACCTGCAAGGACGATTTTAAATCTTTCGCTTTTCTCGAAAGACGAACCCTGCCCCGGTGCGGCTGTGGAAACGGTTCTTATACCTGTCTGATTATCCTTATATTCAAAAGGCTCCGCTTTTATTTCGATTTTTTTCAGAACAACCCTTCCGTCGAGCAGGTATGTAAGTTCGGCGAGTATATTTGAAACGACAATTCTGGACCCGACCGACTTAAGAACATCGGATTTCACCTTTAACTGCTGATATTCCTTTTCGGCCGTAGAATATTCTTCTTCCGAACGGGCCTGTATGAGCCTCGCGTTTTGCAGCGTCGCGTTTCTGGCCTTGACTATTGCGACCCTGCCGTTGGCAAATGCGCTCCAGACAAACATAATAAACACAATCAGTCCCAGCGCGATATAGAACTCGCGATGTTTCCTTTCCTGCATACGTCCCTGTCGGTACCAGTCCGGTAGAAAATCAATTTCTTTCATAAGCTCTCTGTTTATCTGTCAAATGCAAACCTTTAAGGCACAAACCCGCGGCAACGGCCCACTCACACAGCATCGCTCTTTTGTCCCCGGGGAACCTAACATTCGAAACATCAAAGCCTCTTAAAGGTTCGGTAATTTCTATTTCTACTCCTAAATGACGCTTAATAGCGTTTATAAGGGTTTCTTCATAAGCTTCGCCACCGGCGAAAACAATCTCGCTCGGCCGCTGTCCCCTGAACGTTACCGCGTAGTATCTGAAGCATAGCGATATTTCTTTGGCAAGCTCATCGATAACCGAATACATACTGTCGATAACAACCTGCCTTGTGGCAGGCTCTATTTCCTGCGATTCAACTGCATCTCTGAGTTTGCTCCTCAGGTGTATCGCCTCTTCAAGACCGATGCCGAGTCTGGAAGCAATCTGACGGTTTATCTGCTCGCCGGCGATATTTATCTGTTTTGCGAAAATTATTTCGCCCGCTCTGCCGATAATGACGGTGGTGCAGCTTGCCCCGATATCTACAAAAACATTTGCCTTTTCCTGGTCGGCGGTTCTGCGAAGCGACCGCTGCAGGCTCCTGAACAGCGCCGACGGCACGGTGTCAATCGCTACGGGAGTTACGCCGGCTTTTTCAAGCATATTGATATGGTTACTCAGCGCCTCCTTATCGACGGCAAACAGAATAACCTCATTTTTAACTTCTTCGCCCTGCCGGATACTTCCCGCGGAAATAAATCTTATTTCGTGAGTTTCCGCCTTGAGGCCCGACCGTTCAATCATACCTGCCTTGAGTGATTTTTCGATTTCATCCTCGTCGCAGCTGTCCAGTCTGAGACTCTTGATAATCAAATCCGAACTTGGCAGGCAGGAAATAACTTCCCTTTTCTGGAATCGGTTTCTGGCCAGTATATCGCTGATTGCCGCAATCACGGCTTCAGTCCTTTCCTTACTGTCATCTGAGTTTTCAGGGGTTATCTGCGCCTCGTCGGCTGCGGTAACGATTATCTTGCCGCCCTCGGAATGCAGCTGCAGCATCTTTATCGAATTTCTGCCGATGTCCAGTCCTATTGGACTTGTTTTTGTTTTTAGAAAATCAAGCATATTTTTAATCCGCTATTCAATACTTACATATCCCGTTACCGGTGCAATTTTCACTTTCAGGGTATTGCCCTCGGCACGTAATTGCACAAAACCGTTAGTCAGGCTGCTGCCTGAACCGTCGGAGGGCGCCCCGATGTTATCGAACTTAACCGTGTTCGACGGGGCAAAATTCGTGCTTACAATATCAACCTTGCTAAGCCTGTTATCGCCGGCAAAATTTATAACGTAATTAGTCCCGATACGAACAGGATGAGTTATCACCTGGCCGGCGGAATTCTTAATGCAATAGCTTTCCGCAACGGTATCGAAAACAACAGAATGAGTTTTGCCTGTACTTATCGCCATACTTTTCGCGTACTCAAGGTCAGACGCGACCATATTGGCCGCCGTTTTTAACTGCATCGAAGCTGCGGATGTGTACATCGGTACTGCTATCGCCGCGACGATGCCGACAATCATCAAAACAATAATTACCTCCAACAGCGTAAACCCCGTTAGAGATTTTCTTTTTACAAGAATCTGTGATAATGACGGATTCAAGCCATACGGTAATGACCGTTGACTTAAATCAGCAGTTCCCTCTAACGGGGTAAACGCTGATAAGGCGTTTTTATGGTTTTTTCCCATATTTCAATCTCTAAATGCAGTAAATCCGCATTAACACATTATATTTTTCGTCTTATGAGAACTTCAGCTTAACTGCCTTAATAGTGGTTTTTTATCGCAGGAATGTATTTTCAGAATTTATTATCGGTCCTCGCAGCGGCAAAAAAATTCCCTTCTATTGTGGCGATTACAGGGTATCTGACGGCCTGTTTATTAGGTAAAAACCATTAGACTCTGCAAAGTCATTAAAGACTGCTGCGAGTTTTTTGGGATATGGATTTCTGCTATGCTGATTAATTAATAACCGGTTTTAGATGATTTTCCCTGAATGCCCGATAACATTTAAATCCGAAAATCGAATATCGAAGCACGAAACAATATCAAATGTTCAAAATCCAAATTTTCAAAACAAAAACATCCACACGTTTGAAGAACTGTTTTGAATTTTGGTGATTTGAATTTTGAATTTGTTTCGGATTTCGGATTTCGGATTTCTTTGCCTACGGATTCCGTGTAATTGTTTTGTAAAATGCTCCTGCCGCAGGCGACCATCTGTCTTTCACGCCGCTTGGCCAGACATAGATTGCCGCCTTTACCGGAGCGGCAGTTACCGTTGTAGAACAGCTTCCGCCATTCATTTGCCAAAAACTCACAAGGTCGGCTGATGCAGGCGAACCGCCGGCAATAATGTTCAAAACTTCATCTCGCGAAAGTGCCTTCTTATAAACACGCACACTGTCAATCGCGCCGTTAAAATATCTTCCCTGCTGTTCGGAATTGTCGGCGATATAAACAGACGCTGAATTTGTACTGAAATCGCCGGCAGTATACTGCCAGGTATCTAATACTCCATCAATATAAAGCCATATTTTATTATCATCGCGAACACCGGCTACATGATGCCATTGGCCATCATTGACGTTTATATTGCCGTGAATAGAGCCGCCCCAGAGACCTGAACAGATAAACTCTATATAGTTCGTATTTGAGTACCTTTGCAATCGCCAGCTTGAGTTGCCCTTGGCTACTATCGCCTGATAATCGCGGTCAAAGGCGTTTACTTTTATATATGCCGTAACGCTGATTTTCCTATTGATATTAAGTCCTGATGGATTTCCTATATCTATAAAATCGCCGCTGCCGTCAAAATTAATTGCACCGTTGAAAACACCGTCCACCCATGTACAATCGCCGTTGACAATGCCGTTATAGCCGGAGTTGGAATAATCCGGCAGAATATATCTGATTCCATCGTCGGCAAAAAACGCTCCTGTTATATTTGCGGATGCGTTGTAAACAGGTGTTTCAACTCGGCCGTCAACGAAAACCAGTCCCGCAGCTGTAATCGTAGCTCCTTCTTTTATTATAAGATTGCCGCTCACATAAATTGCCGGGACGTTCTTTTGGGCGGTAATAACATTGGTTGTGCCGGTAATTGTCAAATTGCCGTTTACCGCAAGACAGCCGTTAATGGTAACATTACTCTTGATTTCCAAATCGCCGTTCTTATAAAAAATCTGTGCCGCACCGCTCAAAGTCGTGCTATTCAGACTGCTGCCGCTTATGGACTGTGTGGTAAAGTTTGTAGTAAGTAAGCTGTAAGTAATATCAGGCCTGCCCAGCGACAAAGCAGTTTTAGCTTTTGTCTGACCGGTTATCGCGTTGCCGGCAAGCGAATCTGCGAAACAATCACCATTCAATACGCCGTTGTTTTTGACGGCGCCGTTGCAGTAAGCGTCGCCTGCTATATTCATACCCGGATAAAACACAACAGGAACTCCCGACCAGAATCCCACATCGGGGTCGAGCCTCATATTCGCCGTAAAGCTGCTTTGAGCGGCATTGACGCCGCCGACCTGCCTGTACGCCGACGATGTTATCTGCCAGTTAAGTTCCGAAAGTTTTGTAACGCTTACATCGTAATAATCGTTTCCGCTGACTAATTGCTGAGCTGATGCGCCTGTAAAATATTCGCCCGCAAGGTCGTGCGGATACATAATAAGTCCTTTGGCCTGTTCGAGACCGGACTCGGCAAGATAATCCATATCGGCTTTGAGTTCCATATTTTGTCCGCAAAGCAGTTCCGTATCGCCGCGGACTATAAAACCAAGTCCTACAATGGCTATTGTCGCCACGAGTACGAGGATAATTAAAAGAGCAATTCCTTTGCTGCGGGTTTGTCTTTTTCCATATTTCATTAATTATCGTCATCCACAGGGTCAATCTGGCCGCTGCTGTTGAGCAGATAATCGGCGAAACATCGAAGTTTACCGCTTATCTGGTAATTCCGGGCGATGCCGTTCTGATTGACGGTGAAAAAGATGTTAAGCTGTTTTGTAAACGGCGGCGACTGGTCCACCGTGAAAGATACATTACTGCAATTATTAATCAGAGTAACAGAATCTACCTGACAGTTTGCTTCAAGCCATGCCCTGGCCTGGCCGTTTGATATGTCCGAAAGCGTCAGCACAAAGCTTGCCGTAATGCCGGCAGCCTTAAAACTAACCAGATTTAAATTGCCGGTAATGGCCTCAAAATATATTATTTCGCCTGGATTTATCTGGTTGTCGCCGCTGTCGTCCGCCCGCCATATCGCTACGCCGCTGCCGGAATTTGCGCATACCAGTTTACTGCTCCTTAAAAGCTCCGACATACGCACAGTCGTATAACGGATTCTGCTGTAGATGTCTGAAGTATTATCCGAAGAATCATTTGCTGAGCCGAGAGCGAAAGACAATGTCGCCACAGCGGCAAGGATTATACTCGTCACCCACACCGCCATTAGCAGCTCTGCAAGCGTAAAACCTCTGTATTTAAAAACTGCTTTTTCCATATTTATAGTTTTATACCTCTGTGAGCTCTGTGTTCTCTGTGGCTTATCCTTTGCTTTTCAGTCTCACAACTTCGACAAGTTTAAGGCCGTCCTGATAGACTCTGACTGTTATCCTGATAAAATTCGGCGTTCCGATACTTTGCTGCTGCGGCATATACACATATTCGCAAACGGCCCCTCTGCTGAAATTAGCGTAAATAGGGTCGCTGAAAACGACGCCTGATGCGTTTTTTACCTGCCCTTTGGATTCGGCGTAGCTGCCGTAAGTGGGAACTATCTGGTTGAAGCTGGTATTGATAATCTGTTCGACAAGGTCGGCTGCCAGTTTGGCGGCAATTGTCTCATTGCAGCCCTGCTGCTGAACAGCGGCGCTTGATGCGAATGGAAGAATCAGTCCCGCTGACGCTATCGTCAGAATGACAAGGGCGATAAGCGCTTCAGCAAGAGTAAAAGCCTCATTTTTTGTCGCAGCTTTTATCATAACCTTCTTTTAACTTCGTGCTTTTGTCCGACCTCGCCTCGCTTCGCGGGCGAAGCGGGCCTCGTCGAGACGGATGCCTTTACGGCTAATATAAAAAATGGCTGGTCAGTCTTGCAATTGCCGAACCGACCAGCCTGTATGTTTTCTCCGGTTTTATCCGCCGGAGCTTCGCCGCCTGATCTTACAGACCAGCGTGAGCTGAACTATCGTTTGCGTTAAACGCACCGGTTGTGGTATTGAAATACCATCCGCTGCTGGCGTTTCCGGCAGGTGTGCCCGTACCTGCGGTTACCGTTCCCGCAGTATTACTGTCAACGATGAACGGGTTCTTGGGTATCTGCTGCAGATAAGGACCATAGACGTCTGCAGCAGGAGCCTGTGTCGTAACATATGAACCATCAGCCTTTGTGTAACCTGTCATCGCCTGGGCGAAAGTAACGCCGCTTACCGTAGCCGGCAGTGTGCCGCCGTGCTGAACCTTATAAAGCTGAATCTGCGAACGAGCCGTCTGCAGGTCGCTTACAAGGCTTGACAACTTGGCCTCTTCGCTCGCATCGCTGAACTGCGGTATTACTATCGCAGCGAGTATGCCGAGGATGACCACGACAATCAAAATTTCCACTAATGTAAAACCATTTCTCTTTTTCATTTGTTCTTCTCCTATACTAGTAAAGGTTTTTATATTATTAAATTTCCAACGACACTTTTCGCTCTTAATTGCTGTAATTGCTATCGGTCAGGCGGCCAAAGGACTTAATCTACTGTTTTATTTGCCCTTTTTTGATTAAAAACCGCTCTTTAACGCCCTATAAAACTTCAATTTCCATTTTAAAATAAGTCCGAAAACAACTTCTTCAGATGCAATCGGACACCGGGTAAATACGTACGAAATAAAAACTGAAATGCCAAATCGGTATGGGGAAAAAACAGATATCCAACCCCTATTTATCGGGATGTATTTTCAGGCCGGTAATTTTGATTCGCCGGCTTGTTTCTCCGTTATGCTGCATATCTATATATATGCAGTCAAGTCCCTTAAGAGCCCCCGCCACTTTATCGGCCCATTCGACAAGAACAACTGACTGGGGCCCGATAAATTCTTCAAACCCCAAAGCCTCGAATTCCGAAATTTTATTTATTCGATAAGCGTCGATGTGGAAAATATTAAATCTGCCCTGATACTCGTTGACCATTACAAACGTCGGACTGTTAACGTGCTGTGGATTTGCCGCCCCTGCTCCCGCCGCGATGCCTTTTATTAAAGTAGTTTTCCCGCTGCCAAGCGGCCCGGTAAAACAGATGACCTCACCACCTTTGAGAACTTCGCCTATCTTTTGGCCCAATATTCTCGTTTGTTCCGGTGACGTCGTTTCGGTAGTAAAATTCATAATAAAATCTTTTATTAAAATATAAGTTCAAAAATTATACCATTGAAGTAGGCTACTGCTACCAGATACAAAATTGAGAATACAACGATAAACATCCATCGTCCCGGAAATCTATCTGAATCTTTTAACCTATCGCCGGCCTTCCCTTTTATTATTTTTGTTCCGAGATATACCCCTATCAATGTTAAAATATTCCATAAGCCGATTACTGAATAACCTCTCCATTTACCAAAAAGCAAAAGCCCTGCGAAACCTGCACAAAGATAAGATAAAAATAAGATAATAATAGCCGTGAAAACAAAGAATATTATCTTATTTTCGCCGAATGAAGCAATTCTGTCAGCATATATGATGTCTTTTCTCCGACAAGGATCCAGCCATAAATCATCGACGGGTTCTCCGCCTCTTAAATTAAAATGTATCGCAGTGTAAAACATCCTGTCATTGGATAAATCTTCTTTTAGCACATCAGGAGTATTTTCCGGCAAACCTTTCTGTGTGTAATATTCGGGAAACAACCTGTGACGGAAATAAAAAATGTCAGCATCAGGTTCTACCATACCCTTTACCAAAATGTGTACCATAGTATACTCATTTTCAGAGCCGTTTGTCGGAACGAGAGGATAAAAAGCTTTTTTAACAGGAAATTCGACAAAAAGGCAGGGCCATCGGCTTTTATCGCCTTTTTTCATTTCGTTGTCAGCCTTGTATTCAGGAAAATTTTGCATTAATTCCTGTTTTGAAGAAATCCATGCGATTACAAGAGCGTAATTTTGGGACAAATAACCTTCAAAGACCTGCATTTGATTGCTATCGATATTAACTTCTTTGGTTTCAAGATATTTTTCAAGAGCCTCGACTGATTTTGCGCTAACTGTCTCAGAATGAATTCCCCATTTATCTATCTGGTTATGAATTATTATGGATTCTGATGTTCCCAATGATGTATATTTTGCTCCTTCACGGAACAGCATAAAACTAAATGGCATAGTATATATCTGTGTTGATAAGGCTATATTAAAAGCTCTATTTATTAACTCTTTAACTTGGTTGTGAGGATTTTCCCCTGTAAAATTTGGGAAAGAATCTACAACCTCTGTCTTTATTTTGTTTGGATCAGAAGGTAGCGGAAAAATCCACAGTGCTTTATCTTCAGATTCGAGTTCAAGAGACACAGCAATCAGTAATTTTTCAATACCATTATTATATATAATAACAGCTCGCTGTTCTTTTTCTGAAATAGGCATTAGGGAATGATAATCATTTCCTTTAAAGGCTATCCCATCGCCCAAAACAGGTACACATATAAACGAGAAAAACAGAATCATACTCAGCCAATAGTTTTTAAAAAAATCTTTCTTTAACATATTAACTGCTCCTCAAATGATCATAACCTTTAGGTAATAAATCAAAAACTTTTCCATCAGCCATTTCTATTTTTACCGAATGACCGCCGATAATTTTCCCTATCGCGGTAAGTTTAACTTTAAACCGCCAGTGCTTTTTCAAACGTTCGAATTTCTTCTGCGGCATTGTAAATAGAAGCTCAAAATCTTCGCCGTCATTGAGCGCGTTGTTTAAATTTCCGGCATTTCTGGAAACTGGAATTTTATCAGCTTCTACAATTGCGCCTTTTTTGCTTAGTCTGCATATATGATTCAAATCTGTGCTCAAACCGTCGCTTATGTCCATCATCGAATTTACGCCGGCTTCGGCAATCGCAAGGGCCTCTTTTATCCTCGGCTCAAAGCTAAGATGTTTCCCCGCCAGCGAACCGCCGAGAGTGCCCGTTACGCAAATTACATCGCCGGTTTTGGCCGTGCTTCTTTTAACTGGTTTCGTTTTTCCAACTGTGCTTAACATCGCGACGCTTACCGCAAGCGGCTTATTCCAGCTTGTCATATCCCCGCCGATAAGCGGACAGTTATATTTTTTCGCCGCGGCGAGTATTCCCCTGTGCAGCTTTAGTAGGGTGGGCTTTAGCCCACGTGGTTGCCTCGGCAGAGCGACTGACACAACCGCCGCCAGCGGTATTGTCGCCATTGCTGCGCAATCGCTTAAACTGGCCGCCATTGACTTATAGCCGATTTGTTCGAGCGTTGCTTTTCTCGTATCGAAGTGTACCCCGTCAAGAAGCATATCCGTTGTGATAAGAACAGAATTGCCCTTCGGCAATTTGATTTGCGCCATATCGTCGCCGATACCAATGGGAAATCTCACGGCGTTTAATTTTCCTTTAGCCGCAAAATACCGAACAAGCTCTGTCTCGCCGCTGCTCATTTTTCAGACAACTGTTTTTTCCAGTAATTTATCTGTTCAGCCATTTGCGCAGGCGATGCAGCGGAAGCTGTAGCATAAGAATTCGCTACATTTTTGCTTCCGAGGCATTGATAAACATCTTCACATATTGATTCTGAATGTTTTTTAAATTCTTCGATACTAACCTGTGATAGACTTTTGTTTTCTTTTTCGCATTGAGCGACAAGACTGCCGACTATGCCGTGTGCCGTGCGGAATGGTATGCCCTTCTTAACAAGATATTCCGCCAGTGCCGTCGCATCGAGAAATCCTTTATCAAGACCGGCAGAAATCTTTTCTGTCTTAAATGCCGTATTCTCGACTATCGCACAAGCCATATCAAGACAGGCCTCTATCGTATCCGAAGCCTTAAAGGTATGAACTTTATCTTCCTGCAAATCGCGGTTGTAGCCGCTCGGCTGGGCTTTAAGAATCGTCATAATCGCCATAAGTGAACCATAAAGGGTTCCTGTCTTGCTGCGAATAAGTTCGAGCATATCAGGATTGCGTTTCTGCGGCATCATACTCGAAGATGTGCAGAAAGCGTCATCTATGCGTATAAAATCGAATTCCGTCGTCGAAAAGACAATCCAGTCTTCAGCCAGTTTCGACAGGTGCGCGGAAATCAGACTGCAATCAAAGATAAATTCAGCGCAGAAATCTCTGTCCGATACTGAATCTATCGTATTATAGGTAATATCCGAAAAGCCGAGCAATCCGCAGACCTGCTTTCTATCCAAAGGCAGTGACGAGCCAGCTATCGCCCCGCTTCCAAGCGGCGAAAGATTCAAAAGCAGCCGGCAGTTTTTCAGACGCAAAGAATCCCGGTTGAGCTGTTCGACAAAACTTAAAATATACGCCGCGATGGAAATCGGCTGGGCACGCTGAAAATGCGTATATGCAGGCATAATGTCGGCCGTATATTTTTCAGCAAGTTTTACAAACGCCTTTTGTAATAACGCGATTTTAGCCTGGATTATTTCTATTTCGTCCCGCATCCACAATCGCATATCGGTTGCGACCTGGTCGTTCCGGCTTCGGCCTGTATGAAGTTTCTTGCCTGCGTCGCCGATTTTCGCAATCAGTGCAGCCTCAATCGCCATATGGATATCTTCATAGGTCTTATCGAATTTGAATTTGCCCTCGGCTATTTTGTATGAAATCTCAATTAAGGCGTCTTTAATCTGTTTCAATTCGTCTTTTGTCAGGAGTTTCTGTTCGCAGAGCATCTCAGCGTGGGCGATTGAGCCGACAATATCATATTTATAGAGTCGCTTATCGAACGAAAGCGATTCGACAAAATCAACAGCCAGTGAATCGGTAGGTTTGCCTAAGCGATGTTCCCAACTTTTTTGTGGTTCAGCCATAATTATTCTCCGGTAAATAATATGTATGGAATTATAAACCACGAATGAACACGAATAAACACAAATTTTTCAAAAATATACCTCTGTGTTCTCTGCCTGTCCGCCATAACTCGTAGCAACGGCAGATGATCTCTGTGGCTTTTTCAAAAAAAACGTGAGTAATTTGCCGTCTTTGCGCATAATATAGGTAGAAGCGGTTAATCGGTAAGGACTTCTAAGCCGGTGACAGAGACAATTGAACAAAATGACTGGGTCAAAATCAATCAGGCTGACAGCCATGAATGGCGGTTGCTCCTGAAAACTGCGATTCCGCTTATATATCGGATATTTATGTCTCGCTGGCCGAATCCCTCACTGGCCGAAGAGTTAACTCAAAAGACGATTTTCGATGCTGTCAGGGCCGCGAAAAGTTACGACCCGGCCAAAGGTTCGCCGCTCAACTGGCTCTCGGCCATCGCCAGGAACAATCTTGCTTATGAGCTCAGAAGCAGAGCGGCAAGACCGACCGTCGATGGCGATTTGACAGACTGGCTGGAAATTATTGATACTCAGCCTATGCCGGATGAAGTCCTTGAAAAATCCCAGACCGCTGATGTCGTACGACAGGCATTAAATAGTCTCGACGAAAAATCGCAGGATGTGCTAAGGGCAATGTATCTTGACAATATCCCCGCACGTCAAATCGCGGAAAAAATGAAACTTACCGAAAAAGCTGTGCACAGTCTTTTATATCGCGCAAGGATTTCCCTGCGGGATAAACTAAAATCGTTGAATCCTCAAAATGAGGCGTAAAATGAAAAAGAAAAATGAAAAATTTGAAAAAAATATCTCTCGGCTGATAAAGCTGACTAACGATACTAACGAACCTGCTGGAAACTTTGTCGATAACCTCACGAATCAGTCTATTACGCAGCTTGCCCGGCCGGAGAGTAAAGGAGTTAATAAAATGAAACCTATAATTAAATCCGCCCTTAAAATTGCGGCTATGATTGTAATCAGCGCAGGCATCCTGTCTGCCTTTCTTATGCCGAGTATGCATCGTTCTAAAGGATCTGCCGGCCGGGTAATGGAATATAACAAAAAGCCTGCTCCAGCACAACAACCTCAAATTGCAATTAAAGAACAGGAAAGACTTGCTTCGCGACAGCCTCAAATTGCACAAGAAATGAATAAAAAGAGTGATAGGAGTGCTGATGCTTTTGCAGCTAAGAGAAATAAATCAGAATCATTTTATATCGCAGGTGATAAGATGCAATTGCAAGAGTATCGAAGTGCTCCGGCAGACCGTTTATATTACAACGAAGCCCAAAGCATTCCTCCGATGGCTCATGGCGGAACAACGCCGCCGAATGGCGAATCTGCCGATGCGATGTTCTTCAAAAATTACGGCGTAAATCCGTTCGTTGACACCGAGGATGACCATTTGTCAACGTTTGGAATGGATGTCGATACGGCAAGCTACAGTCTGTGCCGTTCATACCTGCAAAATGGCGACTTACCGCCTGCCGATGCCGTGCGCGTGGAGGAATTTGTAAATTATTTCAAGTATGATTATAAACCTCCGCGGACTGAAACCTTCGCCCTTTACACTGAAATTGCACCCTGGACTTTCGGCACCGGCAGAAATAACAGTTACCTGATGAGCGTCGGCCTCATCGCTAAAAAGGTCTATCCAGAGGACAGAAAGCCCGCGATTCTTACCTTTGTAATCGACGTATCCGGCTCGATGGCCAGAGAAGACCGCCTCGAATTGGTTAAAAAGTCTCTGCGAATGCTGATTAACAATCTCACACCCGAAGACAAAATCGGCATCGCGGTTTACGGCTCAAGCGGCCAAAAAATCCTGAACCACAGAAGCCTCGAAGATAAAGATGAAATCATCTCCGCCATCGATTCTCTGCATACCGATGGTGCGACAAACGCCGAAGAAGGAATCCGCATCGGCTATGAAATGGCTGAAAAGGCATATAGTGAAGGTTTCATCAACCGTGTAATTCTATGTTCCGACGGCGTGGCGAACGTCGGCAATACCGGCCCTGATGAAATCCTCAAAATGATAAAAGAAAAATCGCGAAAAGGCATTACACTTTCAGCTATTGGTTTCGGCATGGGCAATTACAACGATGTTCTTATGGAGCAGCTCGGCGACAAAGGTGACGGTCATTATGCGTATGTTGACACATTCGAAGAAGCTCAAAAAATATTCGATGCTGATTTAACAAGCACACTGCAGACTGTTGCGATGGATTCCAAGATTCAGGTCGATTTTAACCCCGATGTTGTTCGCAGTTATCGTTTAATTGGTTACGAAAACCGTGATGTGCCGGACAAAAAGTTCCGCGATAACAAACAGGATGGCGGCGAAATCGGCGCAGGCCGGAATGTTACCGCTCTCTATGAAATTAAACTCTGGCCGGAAAAAACAGGCAAAATCGCGACGGTATATGTTCGCTATAAAAACCCAGATTCCGACAATGTCGAAGAGTTTAACAAATCGATAACAACTAAAAAGATACTTGACGATTTCGATTCAGCCTCGACAAATTTCAGACTCGCAGCCGCCTCGGCCCAGTT
>Ga0315283_10002399_pt1 | contig 15629 bp, 14 predicted proteins | sample YL17G09_0_MG_FD_204541 | JGI IMG/M metagenome (GOLD analysis project Ga0315283, IMG submission 204541) | Sediment microbial communities from Yellowstone Lake, YNP, Wyoming, USA - YL17G09_0 | ecosystem: Environmental > Aquatic > Freshwater > Lake > Sediment | place: USA: Wyoming | collected... | reverse complement strand
CCATCTTCCTTCTCAAGTACGGTAATCTGAAACTCTCTCCCGTCTATAAATTCCTCTGCATACACGTCCTGGGAAAACCGTGTAATTCTGTCTCTCACGACCCGCACTAATTCATTTTTGTTTTTTACAAACGATGTTTTTTCAATGCCAACACTGCAATGTTCTTGTGCTAATTTTACGATAACCGGATAGGTAAAAAGGGCAGAGATACGTTCTTTCCCTGTGGAAAAAACCTGCCAACGGGGAGTAGGGATGTGAAACGCGTCAAGTGCTTTTTTCATCGTAACTTTATCTACTAATGTAAAATTTTCTTGTGTGGCTCCTGCAAAGGGAATTCCACGCTTGGTAAGCTCTTCCATAGCAAACAAACTTAAGGGAAAATCCTCACCGGTCCAATCAATAAGATTGATAATACAATCTGCGTGAATTTCCCGTATGGTTTCCCTGATACGGTCTTCCGGTACCTCAACCAATACGGCTGTTACGCCTTTTTTTTCGAGAGCGGACGCGACTTTCCGAGCAGAAAAAACAGTATCCTCCTCTGCTATCGAGAATGGAGTTTGTAAGACCCGTTTGGTTGGTAAACTGTAGAGAATTGCGATTATCATTGGCGGTGAAACCTTTCATGAACTTTTTTGAGTTGCGGATTGGTGACATGGGTATAAATTTGGGTCGTTGAGATGTTTTTGTGGCCCAGCATTTCCTGAATTGCCCGGAGATCGGCTCCGGCTGACAGGAGGTCAGTCGCAAAACTATGACGGAGTCCATGCGGGGTGATTTTCATGGATAATTTTGCCTTTTTTACATATTTCTCAACAGAGCGCTCGACACTTCTTGCTGATAACCGCAAACTTTCTCCGGTCCGGTCGTTCTGGTCAGGCTTTTTACCGCCATACCGTATAAATACCGGCGGCAACGAATCAACACGTGTATCCAAATACCGCTGTAACCAGGAAACTGCTGAATCTGAAAGAAAAACGACGCGCGGACGCCTGCCTTTCCCGATAATGCCAAATTCTTTTTGTTCAAGATTTATCTTATCACGGTTGAGCCGTACCAGTTCCGAAACCCGGAGGCCTGTGGAAAATAACGTTTCCATAATTGCCTTATCCCGGAGTCCGTCCGGTTTTCCTATTTCCGGCATGGATAAAAGCCGTTCCACATCCTCCCGTCCTAAAAAATTAAGACTCCGCGATTCTGCTTTCGGGAGATCTATCGTGTCAGGAGAAACAACAGGAATATCCCGTTTAATGCAATACTTCAAAAATGACCGGAGCGCAATCAAATGATAATTTTGGGTGACACGTTTAAGAGATATTCCATGTTCATCAACAAACCGGGACAAAAAAAGCCGGTACTGCCGGATGGACTCCGGTGAAATATGTTTTATCGTTAATGATTGCCGTTTTTCCTTATCAAATGGAACAACTTCCCCGCTGGGGGAGGGGGTTGTCTCACCGGTCAGATACCGCATGAACCGGTCCAGATAGTGCCGGTAATTGCGGATGGTTAATAAAGAAACATTGCGCTCAATTTCCAAATGTTCCAAAAATTCATCGACGAGAATAGGTAAACTCATATTGGTATATTTTTATAAGGCGCGGGTCCTGCCGCGGGTTTTCTCCCAAGAATACCCACAAGGGGACCCCTTCTTGGGAGCCCCTCTACCCGCGTCACCCGCGCTCAAAAAACGTCTCAACAAAAACCATTTTGCGACTTTTGTAAAAATGTCGCAACAATGGCGTGTAATTGTAGGACGTTTAAATAAACGTCCCTACAATCTACAATGTACGACTAGAGAAAAATTGTCAAGAGATCAAACCATGATATACTTATATAATGAAACTCGGCATAAAAGTCGGACCGCAACACCAAAGCATTCTTGATTTAGAAGAAACAAACGCTCCGTTTGCAGAAGTATGGTTTCGGATCGATAAAAAAGATGACTATCAAAAGCTCTTTTCATTCCTTAGGAAAAAACAAATCGATACCGGGCTCCATTTCTGGGGTTTAACCCGCGAAGGCATCGTACCGACACTTGCTCATGACGATCCGTCTTTGCTTCAGGAGTCCATGGATCTCATAAAACAAACCATTGATATCGCATCTCACCATAGTTTCTCATACGTCAATATCCATCCGGGCTTCAGGATGCGTATCGGATGCGAATATACGGATCTTATTTTTTCTTCTCTGGATGACCATATCGTCCCGCAAGAACAGGCCACGATTCATTTTCTGGATTGCATAGACCGGCTGACCGCCTACGGAGCAGAGAAAAATGTCCTTTTGACTGTAGAGACGACCCCAATCCGTCTGCAAACCGGATCGCTGCACAATAATAAAAACAGACATTCCATACAGGATTTTTGTGAGTATTCCTATATAGATCTTCCTACTGATACGCTCCAATTTGCCATTACCAATGATTTTGGCCATACCGCGGCAAATATCATATCAGAAAACGCAAAACCCATATGGGATTTTCTGTATAAAAAAACCATTGAGTATGCACCGAAAACGCGGTTATTGCATCTTGGGTTTATTGTCCCGCCTTATAATGGTACTGACTATCATGACCAATTAGATAATCCAATATTTGAAACACCGGATGCAGTTCCAAATAAAAACCAAATGGTTAATCTTCTAAGGTTATTCCAAAAAAGAGATGATGTTTGGGCGCTTGTGGAACCAGACGGACAGCACCCGAAAAATTATTTTTTAGCCCAAAAACTCCTCTCCGAAGCAGGTCTCTGCCCCCCAGAAATTGAGGCTAAATCCGAGCCTCTGTAGTGCCACAGGATGGCAGCAAAAAAGTTCGGACGTGGGTTTGTATGTCGTGATTTTAGCCGATTATAACGCCCTATCCGTGAAACCTGCCTGCCAGCAGGCAGGTGGGGGAATAGACAAAATTTAACAAAAAACGGAAAAACCCAAGAAATCCTACCCGGGAAAACCAGGTGGGAAATCATCAAATTTTTTGAAATTTTTTTGTCAAATCTTGGTGGAGAATACAATAAATGTTTCAAAATAATTATCAATTTTCCATTTTCAATTTTCCAGTTGGCGGACCACTCCCCCCAAGGGCCTCCCGTACATAACGTCGTAAAAGTATTCTTGTACGACGTCTTACTTCTTTATTCTCTCCGGACAACTCCGTTCTTATGTAGTATCCCTGAAATCCAATCAACATATGCTCTTATATATGCCAGCCTCTCAAATGCCCTCTACGGGGTTCCTATCTAAAATCCTATGATAACCCAAAGGTCATTCGTACCATTGGTCAGTTTTACAAAACGCTTCCTATGAGAGAAGCATGTATGCACGACTATTGAAGATACGCACTCTATCTCAATCATTTCACCCCCATACAGAAATCACGTTATGCAGGCATCTCAACGAGGTGCAGATGGAACTGGTGCACAACCGCAGCTTGTCTCTGTTCGGGTTTCGTATAGTAGATTGGTTTAGCAAGTATTGATGCTCTAAACTATAATTTATGAAGCTAAATTTACTAATTGTTACTATATCATCAGAAGATAAAATAGAGCGTAAATACGCGCTAAAATGACACTCCTGAGGCCAGCCTCGCCTAGCGGAGGAAGCATCAAATAAATCAATTAGCACTCTCAAAAAGAGAGGCGTAAATGAGGCTAATTTGGAGCGTATTAATAGTCTAAACTCTAATTTTTGAGGCTATAGAGTGCACCAAATATGTGCTCTATAAGACATCGTAAACAGAGCGTAGTAATAAGCCAAAGCATAATATCCGAAGCTGATTCCATTCTCTTTAGGCTCTCTTAAAGCTTCAATTGGAGTCAACCAAGGCTGTGAAATGGCTATCCAGACGTCGTGAAATATATTATCCACATCACTATAGGCTTAATTACCGTATATATATCAAACTATATCACCTATCTCCCCTGCCTGCCTTTTTTACACACCGCGCCATCTCGTTGTTGCGAGAAATATAAGAGAGATAACGATACACACGAAAAAAAATTCAATAACGGTTTTCTTATACATTTTTTCAATAATGTACTGCTGAGCCATACCCACCAGACTATAAAAAACCGATGAGAGAAAAAGTGCAGCCATCATACGGGGAACCGGCCAAAACGAAAGAATCCACGTTACCTGCATGAGTACGACAGTAAGCACGATCGTCACTGAGACCAATCTCCCACTCGCCTTCTCCTCCAACTCCATGGCCCAAAGAAATTGAAAAATACAAATATAGCTTAAAATCCCAATACCGATACTATTAGGAACCGGCCCTCCGCGAAATGCAAATACTGTCTGCACAAGCAAAAAATACGTAACAAATGTCATGAGAAATCCTACGGAATGCGCGGCCCGGAGAAGTGCTATCGTCCTATTTGCCGCAACATTATATATATTCTCCGTCAAAAGTAATGCATAAAATCCAAATGCGTAGAGGGCGGCAATAGGGATCCTTGTGAGCCACCGGACAGGCAGGAGAAAATAAAATAATGCAACAGCTGCTGAATACAGCGTCGGTAGGACAAGGAGTGTAAACCACTCAATCCCCTTCAGGTCTTCATGGAGGGTGAGTGCCGAAAGAATAAATGCACAAAATGATAAAGCCACAACACACAAATACCGGTAATCTGATGGGACAATCTGCGTCAAAACAAGCATGAACGTCAGAAATAACGTTGCCCATACGAACCGCTGTCGTTTGGAAATTCCTATCCTCATAATCCATCCAAATATTCTCTGGACTAGTTGTTTCGGACTTGTAAAAAAAAGCTTCATATGTTAGTTATATATTGGTATACACCCGTTGAATATCATCACTTTCTTCAATACGCTCAATAAGTCCGTTAATTCGTTCCTGATGATCCGGTGAGAGCACAATGTCTGCTTTTGCTTCCATGACCGGAGAGAAGGAATCAACATGTACATTTTTTTCTTCCAGGTTTGTTTTTACGGCAAAAAGCTGATCGGGTTTCGTATACACCTCAAACACATCTTCTTTCTCAATAACGTCATCGGCACCGAATTCAAGAGCATGCGTCAGTATCGTATCATACGGCATTTCTTTCGGAACAAGGATGACCCCACGGTGGTTAAAAAGATAGGACACTGCCCCGGGGCTCCCCATAGATCCTCCTGCATGCTCAAGTACTTGTTTGAGAAAAGAAACGGTTCTGTTTATATTATTTGTTGCCGCTTCGATATAGAGAGCAACTCCAAACGGCCCGTATGCTTCGTAGACAATCTGATGAATATTCTCTCCTCCCACCCCTTTTGCCTTATCAATTGCACGCTCTATATTTTCTTTGGGCATATTGACGCTCCGCGCTTTTTCTATGGCCAGCCGGAGATGAAAATTCGTATTTGGATCCGTAACTCCTCCGCCGTCTTTTACGGCAATCGCTATTCCCCGTGTTGCTCTGGTAAACGCAACGGCTTTGAGAACGTCAGTGGTTGCCTTTTGATGTTTTACTTTAGACCATTTTGAATGACCGGACATAAATTAATTTATAAAGCTATAAAGTAAAAAGTTAAAAAAATAAAATATATTTTTTTTTCTTGATGACTTGATGAACTTTAGAACTTTCAACTCTTATTGTACATTCCATATTGACTTTTCTCAAGAAAACGATATGCTGTCTTTCATGACTGACAGCATTTTAAGTGACACAGCCGTCAATTATGCCCTATCTCAAAACTGGCTCGAAGCAATCGCTGTCAACAAACAAATACTCCAACAATCCCCAAAAAATATTGAGGCATTAAACAGACTTGGTTTTGCACTTCTGAAAACCGGAAAAATCCGTGATGGGAAACAGATGTTTGAAAAAGTATTGAAACTCGATCCGTACAATAGGATAGCAGGAAATAACATTAAAAAAATCGACTCAATGAAAAAAAGTGCGAGCGACTTCATCCGTGATTGTCCTGTATCACCCTTATTGTTTTTAGAAGAACCGGGCAAAACAAAAATAGTTGAATGTGTCAATATAGCCTCAGCTCAAATACTTTCCTCCTTGTCCTGTGGGCAGGAAGTGTATTTTAAATTAAAAAAACACGGGATTGATATTCGTGATACAAAAGGCATTTATGTCGGAGCACTCCCCGACGATCTTTCATTTAAGCTACTTCTTTTTATAAAAGGCGGAAATCAATATTCCGTAAACATTAAACGAATTGCAAAATCCTGTGTATCGGTGTTTATCCGCGAAATAAAACGGGGGAAAAAATTCCAAAATCAGTCATCGTTTAGCGGTACGACCAATTATACCTCCTATGCGCATGATCATGAACGTACAGATTCAAAACAAAGAGAAGAACCGGAAAAAGAAGGTGATGAAGAGTAGCTTCAAAAAGGAAAAAATCTTTTCTCAAAATCCGTACCGACAATAAGAGTTACATCACTCTGAGAATCCTGCGCATCTTCCTGAAAAGTACAACCGTATAACCATTGAAGCGTTTGTACCGTATTGGTTTTGTAAATTTCTTTTTTTCCTCTGATAATACATGCGGAGGGTTCCATGCTGTCAATATTTGCAATTGAGCTTACATGAAACCCTACTCCTTCCATGATGCGGCTTATTGTCTGAGCAAGTCCTGATGACTTCGTACTGTTAAAAACTGCAATCCTTAGATTTTCTTTTCGAATTTGCGGGTCTTCTGCATGCGTTCCTAAAATGAGCGCGAGCTTCCCGGAATCAATCTTCTTCACGCTCGTTCCGTCAGCAAGGGTGCTATCCACAAAGACCGCTTGGTTTGAAAGATCTATAAATGTCATATCTGTAGGACCCATTCCCATGACTGCCCGGGACAATTCAAATAACATTCCCGGAGAAATATTTGTTTGGTTTTTTTGGAACAATACCCGGATGCATGAGAAAAAAGACAACGCATTCTTTATCTGAACATCAATACTCCCTGTGCTGCCTCCCCGGGACACCGGGTTGATAAAAAACCGAACCGGGATACCGATTGCTTCCTCTACCGTTTCAGTTAAAACCACACCGCGGCGCTTATCCAGACTGTCGAGCTTCCAAACCGAAGAAATCGGATACGATCCATATCCCCTGACCACATCTACATACACATCGGATGGAACGCTCACGGCTGTTATGGAATTTCGTATTTGATCATACGAGAACACAATGGTCGGATCTCCTACTATCACCACCCCAACGCGGGTTGGAATGCGTTCGTGGATAAAATATATGCTGAGACAGGTCACCAGTAGTACAAGAAGTGCGCTAAAAAATAAAAATATCCACGGATTATTGAGTTTTTTTCGGGCAGACATAACAATTTGATGACAGAGAACAGAAAGCAGAAAACAGAAAAACGAAGTGAATAGCTTCTTATCCGCCATCCGTCTTCCGACTTCTGTCTTCTGACATTCCCCATGCCTCTTTTAATGCTACAAAAGAATCACTCTTAATAGCAAGTCGGATTTCACCTACCAGTCGATTAATAAAGGAAATATTATGAATCGTTGCCAACCGGTATCCCAACAGCTCCCGTACTTTGAAAAGATGATGAATATAGCCCCTTGTAAAATGAGTGCAGGTGTAGCACGGACAACCCTTTTCTATTGGATCAAAATCCCCCGCATATTCCGCTTTCAGAATGTCAATTTCATATTTTCTATTTTCATTTAGCATTTGGCATTTAGCATTTGGCATTGTATAAACCTTCCCCATCCTCGCCAGTCTCGTCGGCTGGACGCAGTCAAACGTATCCATCCCGTGTTCAACAAGGGTGAATATGTCATCGATTTCCCCGACTCCCAAGAGATGCCGAGGCTTTTCTTCAGGTAAAAAGGGGCAGACCCAATCCAGGACATTTTTTGTTTCCTTTTTACTCTCCCCGACTGCCACCCCGCCAATGGCGTACCCGTCAAACGCAAGGGAAGTAATAAATTTTGCTGATTTTTCCCGTAAATCCTGAAAAATACTCCCCTGTATAGAACCATACAACGCCTGATATGGTTTTTTTAATTTAGCATTTATCATTTGGCATTTGGCATTTGCATTTAGGCTTCTCTCCGCCCACCGATGAGTCCGTTCCAATGACTTCTCCGCTTGCTTGTGGGTCACGCCGCTGGGGGTACAGTCATCAAAGGCGATGTGGATATCTGATCCCAAGGTCCACTGGTACTGCATGGAATTTTCAGGATTGAAGACATGCTCACTTCCGTCCCAATGGGATCTGAATACCACCCCATCATCATTAATCCGTACCAGCGTCGGTGATTCATTTTGATCACTTTGCGTCGTTCGATACCGGGAATCAATACTACCTAAATGAGTCAAACTACTGCTATACTTCTCTCTCCCCAATGAGAACACCTGAAACCCGCCGCTGTCGGTGATAATCGGTCCGTTCCACCCCATAAACCTGTGGAGCCCGCCTGCTTTTTTGATAACATCCAACCCAGGACGGAGATATATATGATAGGTATTGACGAAAAAGAGCTCAACCTGAAGCTCTCTGAGCTCATCCGGGGTCAGGGATTTGACGCTCGCCTGTGTCCCAACCGGCACAAATGCCGGCGTCTCAATATCCCCGTTCGGGGTGTGGATAACCCCTACCCGAGCTTTAGTATTTTTTTCCTGGTGGCTAATTTGGAAACGAAAGGTATTCACTATAGCGTATTGTACCACGCTTTTTCTTATGAACGAGATTAGTTTCATCCCACACCGTGCTCGATTTTGAGGCGGGAGATTTTACCGGAAAGGTCGTCAGAGACTACGCCGTATTCCGGAAGCAAACGGTGGATGATGGAAAGAGCTGCTTCAAATTCAGGCTGTACCACGATTTGCACTCCCAGTGATTTTAGATATGTTTGATCTTCTTCATGATGGGTCCGGCAAATAATCTGAATGTTTTTATTGAGAGTGAGTGCATGTCCGATGATAAGTTCCTGCGTATGACGGTCCGGAATAGCAATGATAATTGCTTTGGCAAAATCAACCTGCGCTTTATCCAGCACATCCCGGTCAGCAGGGTCTCCATAGACGACCGTTATTCCTTTGTCTTTTACCTTGGCAACAGTTGTATGGTTATAATCAACAACCACCAGTGGAATTCCTGCCATTTCCAGAGCTCTGCCAATGTACTTGCCTACTCTCCCGTACCCGCAGATGACGACATGGTCTTTGAACGGAAGCTCTTCATTTTTTTCCATTTTCAGATTCGTTTTTCTTCCAAACAAAAATATTTTCTCTCCCAAGAGGTGTTTGAGGCCGTAGTATAGCTTTTGCCCGTGTGATATAAGGGGAGAAGAAAACGCGATAGTGCCAATAACAAGAGAAATACATAACATAAAATCCTGGGGAGAAAGCGCGCCGGTTGTTACCCCCTCTTTTGCTAAAATAAACCCGAATTCACTTATTGGGATAAGTCCAAGCCCCACCAGAAACGAAGTTTTCGGATGATATCCCAAAAATCTACTCAAAAGAAAAACAACAACGAATTTGAGTATGACAATCAGGATGATCATCCCAAGAAACATCGGCCACATAAAAAGCATGGTTGATAACGATATGCTCATGCCCAAAGAGACAAAAAATACAGTGGCAAAAATATCCCTAAATGGGCGAACTTCTGCAAACACCATGTGATTTTGGCTCGTTTCCGCTATCATCAGTCCAGCGATAAATGCCCCGAGCCCTGCCGAAAGTCCGAATGCGTAGGCAGAAATAGCGGAAAGAAATACGATGCTCATGGTCATTATGAGATACACTTCCCTGCTTCCTAATTTCGCAACCCGGTCCAGGACGAATGGTATTCCGGTTTTTCCGAAAAACAATACCAAAAAGATTGCGGCTCCAGCTTTTGAAAGTTGCAGTGCAAGCACTGATATCGTGCCAACAGGCGTGGCGGATCCTGAAAGATAGATAGACGCCAAAGCTGGAAGGATGACCATAATCGGAATAACTGCCAAATCCTGAATAACGAGCCAACCCGTCAGAATATCTCCCGGAATGGTATCCAACTCGCCTTTTTCAAAAAGGATTTTCACAACAACAACAGTTGAGGATAAAGAGCCGATAATTGAAATAAACAAAGACAGGAAAAACGGCATGCCGACCACACCGAATAACACCAAGAAGAGAAGCGATGTGACTAAAATAATCTGAAAAAATGCTGCCCAAAACACCGTTCCCATCATGGAACGTAAACGGTGAAAAGACAGCTCAACTCCAAGAGTAAAAAGAAGCAGGGTTACTCCAACGTCTGATATCAAATTCAAAAATTGCTTGTCAGTAAACTGTGGACCGATGTTTCCAAATACAATACCCATGATAATATACCCAAGCAACAGTGGCACCTTCAATGCATGGGCTATAAACCCACCGGCAACCGCAGCTGTAAAAACAAAAAGAAGCGTTGTAACGAGTGTGAGAGACTGCGGATCCATAGCGATAATTTTAAAATCTCAAATCCCAATTTTCAAAAAAATCTCAAACCACAATCCGCCAGCTGGCGGATCAAACCTGATCCGGCTCTGCCGGACTATTGAAAATTTAAAATTGAAAATTGAGAATTCTTTTTATATCATCCGGTATCGGAGCTTCATATGCAAGAGGTTTTCCGCTTTTCGGATGAGTAAATGAAATTTTCCATGCATGGAGCATAACCCGCGGGATATCCTTCCGGTCGTCCCGGCTTTGCTTTCTCCCTGCATACAGATAGTCGCCCAGTAAGGGGTAACCGATATATTTTAAATGAACCCGGATCTGATGCGTTCTCCCCGTCTCCGGATACACTTCCACGAGAGATATTGGTTCATCGTTCGTGGTTCGTAGTTCATTGTTTGAAACTCGTTTGAATTTTGTCACCGACTCTTTTCCTCCGGGTACAACGCCGAAGCGTTCTCTGTTCCACGGCAAACGACCAATAGGAACATTCACTTCTCCCTGTTCTGCGATAATTCCGTGCACAAGGGCAAGATAGGTTTTTTTTACTTCGCGTTCTTTAAACTGCCGTTGCAGTTCATAAAAAGAAGCCGGGTTTTTCGCAATAAGAAGTATGCCCGAAGTTTCCTTATCAATCCGATGGACTATCCCCGCCCGATCAATAAATTCTTTATTTTCTTCCGTCCTCCGTTCTCCGTCTTCCGTCATCTGTTTCTCAACCCAATCCTGTACTGTTTCCGTTTTTACACTTTCAGCCCGATTGACCACCATTCCCGGAGGCTTATCTACTATCATCACATCGTCATCCTGAAAAATGAGAGAAGGAATCATGTGCGTTTTTTCTTTTCTTCACACTCTTTACACAACATTGCAGTCGGAAGAATGCTAAGCCGGTCCGTATCGATCATGCTCGTACACTTTGTGCAAAATCCATACGTCCTCCGGGAAATCCGGAAAAGCGCTTCATCAATATTTTTCCTTTTCATCCGTAATTCCTCAATAAGTGCGCTAAACCTCTCATGGCTGGATTCCTCGTCTGCATCACGGTCTGACGCGGCATTATCCGTCAGACGGTCCGGATCTGAAAACGGATCCTGTTTTACCAGTTCATCAATCCTGGCTTCCAAAAGTTTTTTTTCTTCCTCAAGGTGAATACGGACATCACCGAGTATTTCGTCCGGGAAATTTTGCATACAATCCTCCTAACATCAAACGCACTTGTTTATACACGATCGGAATATACTTTTTAATAATTTCTTTTCCTCCGCCCCATGTGATAAGCCCACCTGCGGCCTCCCCAAAAATTCCGATACACACCCATTGATTTAAGTTCAAACCTGAAAAGTATACAGGGCTTTCATTCAAAAATTCAAGGCTAAACATGATAACACTGAAAAAGAAAAAAAACCACAAGGCGTATAACCCTGACCGTTCCAATGAAGTTTTGCGGAATCTCCGTACCCCGGAAAGAATAAGGAGAATGCAAAAAACTGCAAACATTTCATACAGAGCCACCGGATGAACCACACCATCTTTGCCCGGCATTCTAATGCCCAGTACAAACGTGGTGCTTTTCCCGATGATTGATCCGTCTAAAAACGCGGCGAGTGCTCCCCAGGTAAATGCCGAGGAAAATCCAATCGTGAATGCGTCTAAAAAAAGAGACCGTCGGATCAAAAACGTACGGCTCATGGTAAGCATGACTGCTCCCCCTGCTAAAAATCCCCCGTAAAAAGAATACCCCGGTTGGATCCACAGAGTAAACATGCGGATCCAAAGACTGCCCATAAACAAGTGCCAGTGGGTAACCACAAATCCCAAACGCGCTCCGATAAAAGAGGCAATTGTCCCATAAAACATGAGCTGATAAATATGCTCTTCAGTAATGGCCTGATTTCTAAGTTGCCGCCAAAAAAGAAACGAAAAAACCACCCAGGAAAGGAAAATAAACACCAAAAAACTAGAAATGTGCAGAGGTCCTATGGATAGAAGAGTTGGAAACATATGGTTAGTTCCTTGGTCCTGGCTCCTGGTTCCTGGTAAAGTATAGTTCTAGAAACTAAGAACTTCGTTTATTATACCGTATCCTATATATGCCGTATAACGCGATGATAACTCCCAGAACAAATATGACTTTCCCGACCCCTACCACATCTGCTAGGATTCCTCCGATCATCACCGGAAGTATTCCCACTCCTCCTACAAATGCCCCAAGTACTCCATAGACCCGTCCCCGCATATCTCCATCGGCCTCTTTTTGCAAAACACTGTTTGCCGGAACATCCAAAATGCTGTTAAACAACCCAAGACAGAAAAAAAGAAATACTTCCAAAGGTATGATGATGAAATCCGTAAACAACCAGTCAAATCCTGCATACCGCTTTAAATGCACGGTGACGGAAATAATGCCAAGGACCAGCCCTATTCCCAAAATACCCACATTCATAAGTTTGGCAGGCTTATACACATATCCCCGGTTTCCTACCCAAACTGCTCCCAAAAGAATACCAAGAATCACCGGTCCTATCACAAGAACAGATGCGTCCGTCACGTCAATTCCTAAAACCTTATCAGCAAATCCGGGTCCTAAGGTGGAAAGCATCGCAATAATAATTTGCGTCCCGGTAAGAAGCAGCACTGCATCAAAAAGGACAGGAGAATGACGCACATATGCTGCGCCTTCCCTCAACGATAACCATAATTTTTTAAAAATCCCGGCAACGTCCAGCGATTTAATCTTCTTCCAAAGTCTCGTATCATCTGAAGATGCCGGAAGTTTGAGAGATATCCACCAGGACACCATATACAGACCAGATAAAACCAAAAGGGAAACGTACGGTCCGAGAAACCGCAAAATTGGTCCTGATGCAATAAACCCAATTGCAATACTTCCGTAATACGCAAAAGAAAAAAGACTGTTTGCCGATACGAGATGTTTGGCAGGAACAAGTTTCGGAATCATCGTTGCTTCGGCCGGAACAAAAAATTGGGTGACGACAGCATTGAGAAATAAAAGGACATACACGACTCCGATATAGTGCGAAGTAAAAAGAAGGCCTAACACCAAGACTGCCCGAATAATGCAGCTATAGAGAATGATGATCCGTTTATCTATGTAATCAACCGCAGTTCCTGCAAGAAGCCCAAAAAGCACAGAAGGAATGCCATATGCCATAAAGAGTCCTGATACCGCAGCATTGCTCCCCGTGTTTTTATACACAATAAGCCCGAGGAGGAGTAAGGTGATATTGGCAGCAAACTGCGAAAAAATCTGACTAAGCCAGAGGCGTAAAAATTGCCTGTGAGAAAGAACAGATATAAACGGAAGTGTTTGAAGAACCATAAAATAGAGTATAACACGAAAATACTCCTGATATACCCCACTTCAGGGAGGCTAAAGGTTGCATATACAAAAAGAAGTGTAATACAATAAAATCTAGTCTATGCTAGAAACAACTCATGCCCTCATAGCCGGTACGATTGCCATCCATACGAAAGATCCGGCAGCCGCAATAACACTTTCGTTTCTTTCACATTTTTTGCTGGATGCAGTTCCCCACTGGGATCTTGGATCAAATTGGAGGAAACGAAGAAAGCTCTACACGGGAGTGGCAGCAATTATTGATGTCATCGTCGGGTTTGGATTAGGCTATCTCATGTTTGGAACTTCAGTCCCGCTCCCTTTGCTATTTGCGGCAATTACTGCATCCATGCTGCCTGACTGGATGGAAGCTCCGTGGTATATATTTTTTGCCAACCACCAAAAAAAAGAACCCGCCAAACAAGCGGGCTTTTTTGAAAAACTGACGTTTTGGATTTACAAAATTGAAAATAAATTTCACAATAAAACAGGATTCCTTTTTGGCATCATAACGCAAATTGTGGCTGTGGGCTTTTTTTGGCTGCTCCTCAAACCCTGAAGTTATTTCGTGAGGAATGAAAGAATAAGCCTCACTCCCCATCCGGTTCCGCCTTCGCCCATAAGTGGAGTTGATTTTTCCTCCCATGCAGTTCCTCCGATATCAATATGCGCCCATTGTACATTTTCCGGCACAAATGGCTTGAGAAACAAAGCCCCGGTGATAGCTCCTCCTGCGCGGGTTTTTGCAACATTTTTGATATCAGCAACCGGGCTTTTGAGAAGCTCCTCATATTCTTTTGCCAAAGGCAATTCCCAGAGACGTTCGCCGGTTTCTTTCCCTGCCGCAAGCAATTGATCTGCTAAAATCTTTTCATTTGCAAAAAGTCCGGCAATCTCCTCTCCCAGAGCAATGGAACATGCACCGGTAAGGGTCGCAAGGTCAATAATGACGTCGGGATGAAATTTATGTGCATACGAGAGCGCATCAGCTAAAATTACCCTGCCTTCGGCATCCGTTGAGATAATTTCTATGGTTTTCCCGTTGTAGGAAGTCAGAATGTCTCCGGGTTTGACCGCACTTCCTGACGGCATATTTTCACATAATGGGAGTAGGCCAATGACATTGACTGATGGTTTTAGTTTGGGAAGAGCGGAAAAAATTCCCAGGACTGATGCGGCCCCCGCCATATCGAGTTTCATCGTTTCCATGCTTTTATCCGGCTTGAGGGACAATCCCCCGCTGTCAAACGTCACGCCTTTGCCAACAAGAACAATTGTTTTTTCTGTTTTTCCTTTGTAGGAGAAGACGATAAATTTCGGCTCTTCATCACTTCCCTTACTTATTCCAATTAAACCACCCATACCTAGCTTTTTAATTTCTTTTTCACCCATCACCTCACAGGTTATGTCCGGACTTTCTTTCGCTAAAGATTGGGCAATAAGGGATAAAAACGTCGGCGTGGTCACCGATGAGGGCTCATTGACAAGATCCCGGGCAAAAAGTGTAGCTTTACTGGTAATTTGTCCTATCGCAATACCTTTTTTAACCTCTTTATCATATTGAGGTTCAACAACAAATGTGACTTTATCAATTACCGATACGTTTTCTTTCTTTTTGTGTTTCGTAAACTCATACGCGCCAAGCTCCAATCCTTCTACAGCTCCTTTTACCAAATTTTCCGGGGAAATATGTATTTTGTTTAATTCCTTTATCGGAAATGAAATCGTTACAGTTTTCGCATGCACTTCCTTTACTTTTCTGACAACCCCCGCAAAAGCCGTCTGCCAATCAGCCATATCTAATTCCTCTAACTTTCCTAGCCCGACGACGAGTAATTTTCTGTCTTCCGTCC
>Ga0315283_10002396_pt1 | contig 15635 bp, 8 predicted proteins | sample YL17G09_0_MG_FD_204541 | JGI IMG/M metagenome (GOLD analysis project Ga0315283, IMG submission 204541) | Sediment microbial communities from Yellowstone Lake, YNP, Wyoming, USA - YL17G09_0 | ecosystem: Environmental > Aquatic > Freshwater > Lake > Sediment | place: USA: Wyoming | collected... | reverse complement strand
GCCGCGGCCCCCGCGGGGTGTTTGTGGGGGGGGGGGCGGGGGGGGGGGGGGGGGGGGGGGGGGGGGGGGGGGCGGGGGGGGGGGGCGGAGTCTTCGTCGTGCGGTCGAGCGCTGCTCCCGCCGCTGCCGCCGCAGCAGCTGCAGCGGCGGCGGCGGCGGCGGCGGAGAGGTTCGGGAGGAGCCCGGTCCCCACTGCCAGGGCGCAGCTCAGGCAGCTGCAGGCGCGCGTCGCTGCGATCTCGGCCGCGGCGGAGTCCGCCGCGGCCGCCGCGAGGGCGCGGGGGGCGGGGGCAGGAGGCGGCGGCGGCGCCGCCGCCGGAGGGGCGATGATGATGATGATGAGCACGAGCCCCCCTTCGCCCTCGGCGGCGCTGCGCCCCGTCCTGGGGGTCTCCCCCTCGAGGGGAGACGACGGGAACACCGAAGACGAGGACGACGACGAGGAAGAAGACGACGAGGAGGAAGAGGACGAGGAAGAGGAGGACGTGGGGCGCCGCGGCGGGGGCGGAGAGGGCTGGGGAGGCGGAGGAGGAGGGACGTTGCGATCCCTCGACGGGCTTTTCCAGGGGGTGCTCTCTTGAACTGTTCAAAACCATCTCTTTTTTGTCCCCCTTAGCTTTCTCTCTCACTTCTGTGCCTTGATAAAATAAAACAAACCTCCCGCTTTGATTCTCTCCCCCACGAGCTTGTACTCTTTGCCTTGATACAAAAATTAACAGATCACGTTGCCCTTTGAAAGCAAAAAAAGGGGGGAAAGGGGGCGAGAAAGGGGAAAGGGCGCTGCCGCCCGTTGCCGACCTCGGACCTCGACCCTGAAAAACAAAGAAACAAAAAACAAAATCCGCTCCCATCCATTCATCAGCTTTTCTTTGTTGTTTTTATTTTGTAATTACACACGCGCGCACGCGCTCGCGCCGTCTCTTCATTCCAAGAGTGGAGCGCATTGAAAAGGAGGCTCTCGTCAGACGACTTTCCTCTTGTTCACGAACACCTGTTTTTTTTTTTTTTTTTTTTTGAGGGGGAGAGAGAGGGCGAGGCGAAGAGAGGAGGTTGAGAAAGTGACGGGTTTTTCCCCCGTTTTGTGTTTGCTTCTTTCCCCCTCCCCCGAAACGCAACAAAGCGAACAAGGGAAACTCACGAGGCTTATCCGCCGCGCAGAGCGAGGGACCCTCTCCCCGACCCGAACGCCCGCCGCGCCGCAGTTGGCGCACTCGTCCCGAATGATGTCGACGCCGACGGCCGGGACTCCGTGCTCCCAGCTCTCGTAGCTCTCCCCTCGTAGCGACAGCGCCGCCCGCGGGCGGAGCAGGAGCTGGACGGTTCCTTGTTTTCCGGACTCCCTCTCCTTTCCGGACTCCGCCGTCTTCTCCGCCTCCTCACTTCCCTCTCCTTTTCCCTCTCCTATTCGGTGCAGCTCCAGGGCCGCGGACCCGCAGAGCGTTATCGTCGCCGAGGCGGCGTAGAGGGGACCGTCCCTGTGCCGTGGCAGGCCCGCGGCGTTTGCGTAGTCGTTGACGAGCACGTGGTTCGCCGGCTGCTCCGCCGCGAAGGCGCCGGCCCGCGTCAGGGCGTCGCAGAGGCTCTGCAGGAACTGCGGGAGCTCCTCCGAGGACGCGAGCTGGGAGGGGGAGCCTCCGAAGTTGGCGCGGCGGCGGCGGCGGCGGCCGGGCGCAGGGAGAACAGCGCTCGGCGTCGCCGTCGCCGTCGCCGTCGCCGCAGCAGCAGCAGCGAACCGGTCGTCGCTCTCCTCCCCGCCGATCCACCTTCCCTCGGACACGAGGTCGATGGCAGCGACCAGACTCGCCTCCTCCTCCTCGCTGACGAAGTCGGGCCAGTAGCAGACCCCTTCGAGGACATCGGTGGCGAGGGCGACTTTTTTCGGCGGGTCGCTCTCAGAGGTCGAGGCGCGCTCGGCGATAGCCGCGGCAGCTCGCGTTGCTCGATCGATTATCATCGCCCTCTCTTCCCTTTTCCTCCTCGCCGCTGCCTCCCCCCCGTCCGAAGATTCTTTCTGCTTCCGCGCGGCTCGCATCAGCTCCCTCACGTCGAGGCGCGTCATGTCGAATGGGCGTCGAGCGCAGGCGGGATGCCTCCCTCTCTTTTCGGATTCTTTTTCGTCTTTTTGAAACGTATTTTTTTGATTTTCGTCTCGTTTTCGGTTCTTTTCTTACTTTTTTTTCTCGCTCTTCTTTCTTCCGCGACCTCATCATCAACACGTCCTCACGATCCCGCGCGCGTCGGCCACAAACCGCGCCATCGCCGCCCGGAACTTGCGCTTGACGGCCCTCTCCTGGACCACACGCGAGCTCACCACGGCGCGGCCGCTCGGGGTCACAGCAGCGGCTGCCCCGGGAGAGGCGCCGGCGACGATGCCGTCGTCGGGGCGCGCGCCGGCCTCGAGCGCGGCGAGCGCGGCCCGCAGCCTCGCCGCGCGGGTTTCGTTCCCTGCTCCCGTCGCGCCTGCGGCAGCAGCCGCGCCTCTCCCCCCGCTCCCGTTCTCCTCGCTCTCGACGGACGCGACGAGGGCGTCGCAGGCCTCCCTCCACGCCAGCGGCGCGGCGGAGGCCAGGGGGAGCAGCGCGTCCGCGCCGGCGTCGGTCGCCTCGCGGCTGACGACGGCGGCCAGGCCCGAGCCGAGGCCGCTGCCGCCGCCGCCGCCGGCGCCGCCGCCGCCGTCGAGCAGCAGCCTCGCCAGCAGGGGCCCCACGAACCTCCTGGCGAGGGCCGCGCCGAGCTGCTGCGCCCCCTGCTGCGCCTCGGGACCGGCCGCCGAGGCCCGAGAGTTGGAGGCGGCCCAGCGCGCGAGCGAGCCGAGGGCCTCGAGGCAGGGCCCCGCGCTGCGGTGGTCGCCCGACGCCGCGCCGGCGTCGAGCGAGGCCAGCAGCGCCGCGCCCAGCCGCGCGGGCAGCGCCGGGACGCGCTCCGGCCAGGTCTCCAGGACGTCGCCAAGCAGGCCGTAGTAGGCTCGGGCCAGCTTGGGGTACGACAGCGCCTCGGGGGTGACCAACGGCAGCAGGGCCTCGAAGGCCGAGAAGACCGAGCGCGCCGGGTCCTCGGGCTCCGCCGCCGCCGCCGCCGCCGCCGCAAACGCCCGGGGGGGCGGAGGAGGGCCGCCAGGGGTGCTGTCTGCGACGGCGGCGCGGGCGGCAAGCCTCGCCACGAGCTTGACCAGCGCTCGGAGCTCGCGCTCCCGGTCGTCCGCCTCGGCCTCGCGCAGCCTGGCGCAGGCGGCCACGGCCACGAAGCCAGCCCTGGAGGCCGCGTGCGCGCGCGCGATCCCGAGCGCCCAGCGCGCCAGCGCCGCGCCGTCGGCCGGCGAGGGCGCGTGCGGCGCCAGGGCGTCGACGGCGTCTGCCGCGAGCCGCAGGAGCGCTTTCGCCACCCTTGGATCGCTGCCGGCGCCGCGGAAGGCCGCCGCGGCGAGCTGCGCCACGGGGGCGGCGGCGCCGTTGCCGAAGGCCGCGGAGAGGGCCGGGCGAGCCCGGAGCGGGCAGCCCTCGATGAGACCGCGCCAGGCCTCTGCCGCCCGCAGGACGCGCGGGGCCGGCGCCGCCGCGGCCCGGCTCGTCCCCGCCCCCGGCGCGGCCCCCGCGGCCGCCGCAGCTTCGGCGGCGGCCAGGCGCGCCAGCTCGGCTGAGGGCCCGCCGGCGAGCCTCGCCACGAACGCGCTCGCCGTCGCGGCGTCGGGGGCGCCCGAGGCCGCGCGGGCCAGCGCGGCGCCGAGGGCGCGGAGCAGCGGCTCGGCGAGCGCTTCGAGTGCCGGGACGAGCGGCGGCGGCGGCGGCGGAGAAGAAGCACTTTCTCCTCCTCCTCCTCCTCCTCCGGGGAACGAAAACGCCTCGGCGAGCGCGCTCCACTCCGGCGAGACCCCCTTCACCAGCAGCGCCGCAGCCGCCTCGGCCCTCCGCTCCAGGCTCGGCAGCAGCCGCCTGGCCACCGCCGAGTGCAGGTCCGTCTCGCCCGGGGTCGCGACCAGCCAGGAGACGGCGAGCCGCGCCAGGCCCGCGAGCGCCGCCTCGCCGCGGCCGCCCGCGGCGGGCCCGCCAAACGCCAGGGCCAGCGCCGCGGGGAACGGCGTGCGCTTCCACTGCGGCGCGCTGGACTGCCGGTCCGGAGCGGGGAGGTCGGGCAGCAGGTAGGTGGCCGCCCAGCGGGAGAGGGCCAGGGACAGGGCCTCGAGGAGGCGAGGGGAGCACGGCGGCGGCGAGGGGCCCGCTGGCGCCGCCCCGACGCCGCCGCCGACGCAGGCCGCGGCCTCCAGCAGCGCCGAGCTGAGGGCCAGCACCGGGTCCTCGCCGCCCGAGGCGGCGGCCAGGGCGCTCGCCTCGGCGAGCCGGGGGTGCAGCGCCGGCTCGCCGTCGTCGGGCGGGCCCGGCGCGAGCAGGGCCGCGCTCGCCCTCGCCAGCCAGACCAGCCGCTCGAGCGGCGCCGACGGGTCGGCGCCCGCGGCGGAGGCGCGCGCCAGATCCGCCCGCGCCGCGGCGAGGGCCCCCGCCAGCAGGCGGCAGCTGGCGGTGGCCGAGGCGTGCCCGATCGCCGCGGCGCGGGAGGCGCCGTCGGCGGCTGCGGAGGCGTCCTCGGCCTCGGCCGCGGCCGTCGCCTCGCCCTCGGCTTCGTCTTCTGCTGCGCCGGCGGCCGCCGAGGCGAGCTCGGCGGCGACCAGCGCGGCGAAGACGCGGTGCGACGCCTCGACAACCGCGGGGGGGAGCGGCGTGGGGAGGGCCGCCTTGGCCCGGGCCGCCTCGGCCTCGTCCCTGCCGAGCGCGTCCCACAGGCCGTCCAGCAGCACCGCCGAGGCGTCCCCGGCGGGGCCGCCGCCGCCGTCGGCGTCCCCGTCGGCCCCTCCCGTGGAGAGGCAGGCGACGGCGAGCTCGGCGAGCGCCGCGAGGCCGCCGATCGCCGCCGGGGTCTCGACCCCGGCGGCGACGCTCGAGAGCGCCGCGGCCCCCTGCGCCGCGGCCAGGGCTCCCAGCGCCCGGGCCGCGTCGGCGAGCTCGGACCCGTCGCTCGCAAAGGTCTGAGCCGCGCGCGCGGCCTCGAGAGGGGGCCAGGCCCACGGCAGCACCGCCCGGAGCATCGACCCCGAGTGCTCTGCCCTCGCGCGCCTCGCCTCGGCCGCCGCCGCCTCCGCGGCGGCGGCGGCGGCGTTCGCGTCCCCGCTCCCCCCTTTGTGGGAGGCGGAGGGCGAGGGGAAGACGCCGATGCCGTCGAGGCTGCAGAGGAGCACGACGACCTGCCGCGCGCTCGCGAACAGCCTCGACGCCTGGGGGCCGGCGCTCGAGCCCTCCGCGCCACGGGCGGCGGCCTGCAGGCGCGGCAGCGTCGCCAGGAGCGCGGAAACCGCCGGGTTGCGGAGCAGCAGATCCCGGAACTCCCTCGTGGGGCACACCTGGATGATCGACGGCGCGTCTCCCCCGCCGCCGCGAGGGCCTCCCGATCCGCGGCCGCCGGTCCCGTGAAAGTCCCACGAGAGGACGGTCGAGGCCAGCGAGAGCGCGGCGTCGGCGGCCGCGGCGGCGTCGGGGTCGACGAGGAGGGCATCTCCTCCTCCCCCTCCTCCCGCTCCTCCTCCTCCTCCGACCGCCGCACTGGCCGCGGCAGCAGACGCCCCGACCGCCAGCCCCCACAGCCTGGGGAGCCACTCCCGCTGCAGCGAGGCGCGGCAGCGCTCGTGGTACTCCCACGGCTGTCCCAGCGGGCTCGCCGTCGCGGGCGCAAACTCGGAGACGACGGCCTCGAGGGAGGCCAGGGCGACCGCCGCGGCCCTGGCCCCCGCGCCGCCGGCCGCGGCGGCCTCGAGCTCGCTGAGAGCGGCGCGGCGGTCGTCGTCGGTCCATCCGGACCAGCCCCAGGCGCGCTTGAGGATGCAGGCGTGCGCCGCGAGGAGCTGCGTGCGCACGAGGCGCTCCCCCGCGGCCGCGGCAGAGGAGGAGGAGGGGGAGGAGGAGGAAGAGGACGGGTCCGCAGGAGTCGAGCTCGAGCTCGAGCCCGCGCCCGTCTGCAGCAGCCTGTCGAGCAGGTACCGCCGCAGCGCGTCGACCGAGCCCGGGCCCAACTCGTTCCACCGCGACAGGACGGCCCCGCGGAGCGCGAGAGCCGCCTGGAACCTCGCGCCGGCCGACGCGGCCGGGGCGGTCGAGTCGAGGACCGCGCGCGCCCCCTCGAGGCACCCCGGGGAGGCGCGGAAGGCGAGGAGGGCCGCCTCTGCCGCGGAGCGGGTGGCCGGGTTCTGTCGTTTTATCCAGGTGGGTGGATCGGCGCGATTGAGGCGAGAGATTGGGGTGAGGAAACGGAGGGAAGAGGTTGAAGCGACGGGCGGGCAGGGCGGAGAGGAAACTCCCTGATCGACGGCCGTCGCCCATCAAACTATTTTCCCAATCCCCGTTCTCCCTCACCTGCAGCTCCGCGGCCACGTTCTCGAGGAGCGTAATCGCGTCCATCTCGCCGACTCTCACTGGCGCTGAGGAAGAGACACAAGCGAAAAGAAAGAAAGAGAGGGAGAGAGAGAGAGCGCCGCCGAAAGAGCACGACGACGAACACACCGAGCACGAGCGCGACCGAACAAAAGAGAGTGTCAGCGAAAAAACGTCGTCAAAGGAGAACGGAAACAACTCACTTTTTTCCTCTCTCTCTCTCTCTCTCTTATTTTTCCGGAAGCCCTCGCTGGACCCTTTTGCGGGCGGTTCAGCACAGGGTGACGGCTTTCATCGACCGATGCGAGGCCTCACGGGCACTTCGCTTCCCTCCACGTCGGCAGCCTCGACGATGCCGCCGCCGGCGTGGGCTCCTTCCAGGAGCCGGCTACGCGCTTTCACCACGACGCAGCAGCATTGGCGACGAAGCTCGACGGTGACGATGTCGCTCTCCTCTTCTTCTTCTTCCTCGTCAGGAGGAAACAGCCAGCCTTCTCCCCACAACAGCGGCGGCAGCAGCGGTCATGGAGTCTCCGGCTCTGGGGGTGGCAGGCGGAAAAAACGTCCAGGTGAGATGGGAAAGAAACGCGAGATAGAGGAGGAGGGAGTCAAAAACCTCAGCTCGCTGATATTTCACTTCTTTTTTTTTCTCAACCCCTCTCTGTTCACTCCTTCGGAAATCTCAACCTCTTCTTCTTCTTTTCTCTCTCTCTCACTCACCGCCCGTCGCCGCTGCACTCCGCCCCCGACCTCTCTCTCTTCCCCCAACCAACAAAACACGCCCCCCAGGCCTCTTCGAGGTCCTCGTCGAGACCCCGCCCCCGCGCTCCCTGGGCCTGCACGACCTGCCCCCGGACACGCACAACGGCGACCGCATAGAGATCGACGAGAGGGCCTACGTCGTCCGGCGGTTGGTCCTCAGGTATCGGCTCGAGAGGGGGCGGTACGTCCGGGCGGCGCAGGCGGTCGAGGTCGCGTCGCAAGGGAGGTTCCTCGTGGACCAGTTTCTCAACCAGCTCGTGGAGAAGTAGAAGAGGGGCGAGGACCAAAAGTGAAATATCAGCGGGCTGAGGTTTTTGACTCCCTCGAGGCCAGCGAGAGCGCGGCGTCTGCGGCCGCGGCGGCGTCGGGGTCGACGAGGACGGCATCTCCTCCTCCCCCAGGGGGAAGTGGCAGACACGATAGGGAGAGAGAGAGAACGGAGTGGCAGGGAGAGATAGGGAGAAGAGAGAGACCGACGTCTTTCTTTCTTTTTTTTGTCTTTTTGGTTTTTGATTTTTTTTTCAAGAGTTGGAGGAAACGCCAAGGAAAAGAAAAAAGTTGAAGAAAAGAAATCAAGGTCTTGTTGTGTGTGTGTGTAAAAAATGGCGAAACTAACCAATCAATTGAGGGGATTTATAAAAAGCTGGTGGGTAGAACCGAATTGGAAGGCGGAGGGGGGGGGGGGGAGAAGAGAAGCGAGAGAGAGAGGGGGAGGGAGATCAGCTCGACCTCGACCTCATCAAAACCTCTCGGTCAAATTTCTTTCCCCTTTCTCTTCCTCTTCTTCATTCCATTCACATCGTCTCCGGCAGCAGCCTCCGCTGCATCGCGAAGAACGCCTTCTCGTCGCCGTCGTCGAACGCGGCGTAGTTTCGCGACTCGTCGTACATGTGGCACTCGGTGAAGATCGCCTTCATCATCCGCCAGTTCCACGACCCTTCCGTCATGTACCTGAGTTTTTTTCATTTTCGGGTTTTTTGTTTTTTGAAGATTTTTGAGGTCTGCGGTTTCTCGTCTTTTATTTGCCCCGGTTTTCGACTCTCCTGGTAATTGACGGTCGAGCTCGAAGAAAACACAGTAAAAAAGAGAACAGAAAGAGAGCAACAGCAGGCTCCTACTCACTTGCCCCAGTTGGACCTCAGCGAGTCGGTCGCGGCGCGCAGGTTGTACCACGGGATCTTGGACGAGACGTGGTGGGGCACGTGCACGTTGATGTCGTGGCAGAGGAACTCGACGAGGGCCGGGTAGTCGCAGTGGACCTGGTGAGGGGGGCGAGAGGAGAGAAGGGCGAAGGGCGAGAGGGAGAGGGGGAAGGGGGGGAGGCGTTGAGCTTCAGAGTTTCTTGCTCCCCGGGGGCCTGGAGAAAAAGCGCGTCCTCACCGTCCCGCTCAGCTGCGCCTTGGCCGCGTTCCACTCCCCGGCGGGCTTGAACGGGATGTGCGGCGCGGTGTGGTGCACCACGGTGAACGTCGACATCCAGAAGTGGTAGCCCAGCCAGGGGGCGAGCCAGTGCTTGAGCACCGCCGTCGCGCCGCCGTGGCCGACGCCGCCGCCGAGGTGGCAGATCAGGGGCAGCCCGACGAGCGCGAAGACGGCGCAGGCGGCGAGCGAGACCAGCACGCGGGGCCTCTGCTTCTCGGTGTAGAGGTCGAGGTTGAAGTGCCAGATCGCCCAGTGCCCCACCGAGGCCCACAGCTTCAGCGGCGAGCCGAGGAAGAACTTGTACAGCGCGCCCTGCACGGGGCCCCACTTCTCGACGTCCGCCTTGGGGACGGGGTGCCACGCCGTGTCCTCGACGAGCTTGTTGGTGTGCGCGTGGTGGTGGTTGTGCTTGATGCGCCAGGGCTCGAAGGGGTACACCAGCGGCATGAAGGCGATGGTCCCGACGACGTCCTCGAGGAGCTTGTTGTGCGAGAACGAGCGGTGGCCGCAGTCGTGCCCGATCACGAACATCCCGGTCCAGGCGGTCCCCGCGAACGCCCAGGCCAGGGGCAGCAGGTACCAGGGCGCGTTCTGGATCAGGAAGGCGGAGAAGGCCACGGCGGCGACCGTGGTCGCCACGGCGCCCCAGGCGCGCCAGGGGTTGATGTCAAAGACGCTCGACGGCATCGACTTGATCACCTGGGTGAGCGAGACGTCGTCGGGGAGGTCGGCGCCGATCGTGCGGTAGCCCAGGGCCTCGGCGAGGCTGGCGCGGTCGGCGTCGGAGAGAGTCGAAACCTGCGGGGCGAGGTCGATGGCCGGGGCGAAGGCGAGCGCCGAGGGGGGGGGCGGGTTTTTGTTGGCGGGAGCCGGGGCGGCGACGACGGAGCGGCGGGTGGGGGCGAGGGCGGCGCGGCGGCTCGGGGCGACCGAAGAAGACTGAAGAGAGTGTTTGTTTTTTTAATGTTTCGCGGCGGAGGGGCGGGGGAAGAGGAACAAGGTCAGGTAAAAAAGGGAAGCGAAGAAGGCAACAAGGGGGAAGGAGGTCGAGGTCGGCGAGAGCGACGGTGCGACAGCAGCGGCTGCGGCAGCGGCAGCGGCAGCGGCTGCGGCAGCGGCAGCGGCTGCGGCAGCGGCTGCGGCAGCGGCAGCGGGGCAGCGACTCGCAACGAACGGCTGAGGCCACGACGGCGGAGCGAGAGCGAGCTCGTCGCAATCTCCCCATTTCTCGGGCCGCCTGCAAGGCCGGCTCCCTCCATTTTTATGCCATTCTCAAAATTCCAGTTGACTCACCATCTTCGAGACGATCGGCAGGGCAGCGGCGCGGCCTGTAAGTAGTTAGAGAGGGAAATGAGGGGCCGTCAAGAGGTGAGCAAAGAGGAGCCACACGAAGCGAGAAGCGAAAGAAAGAGAGAAATCGACCGAGGCGAAGCTGTGGTGCCACCTCGGGCCAGCCACGTTCTGGCGTTATATTCACTCTTCGACCGTGCGAGGGGCACTCACCGGAACGCGAGGCCTTCATCGCGGGGCGCGTGGCCTGTGACTGAGGAGAAATGGAGGGGAAAAAGGGTGAGCGAGACGAAACGAAGGAGAGGAAGAAAAAAAAGGCGACGACCGGCGTCGTCGCGGCGTCGCGAATGACAATGAGGGAGAATCTGCTTCCCGAAATTCGAAAGCTTTCAAGGGTCGCCCTCCTCCAACTTCGCACCTGAGCCGACGACGTGATCGAAACCATCGTCGCAGAGACAACAATGGGAACGAAAAAAGGACGCGAAGGGGGATGGTTTGCTCTTTTGAAAAGACGTGAAAGAGTGAAAACAAGCAGTCGAGCTCAGGCGAAGCAGAGCTCACTATTCGGTCTCTCGATTCTTCTTCAAAAGCTAGCTCGCGCCCCCAGCCAAACCAATCATGCCGGCTCCTCCTCCTCCGCCACGGCCCGACAGCGTCTACGTCCCCCGTGCGAAGGCGCGAAGCTCGACGCTCAGCGCCAAAAGCCAGTACCAGGCAGATAAAGAGAAGCGAACGAAGAAATACGCCGATGTCGACGGGAGGAGGATCTACGGCGACGCCCGGGGCTGGCGGGCTCGCCAGAGGACGGTGAGTGGGATTGTTTTCGGAGAGAGGTTTCGAGCTTTCATGCATTATGGCAGTGTCGGAGAGGAAGAGGTGGGGCGAGAGAGCGCGGCGAGAGGCTTGAGTGATTGCCAGCAAAACTTACAGCGAACACGGAAAACAAAACCAAAAAACCACAACCTCGACCTCAACAACACCAGCCCCTCGACGCCCTCGCCGACCTGCTCCTGACGCCCTTCCCCCCGGAGCTCCGGGGCAAGATCCGCAGGTCCGTGGCCAACACCGCCAAGGCCTTCGACGACCTTCTCATCCGGCTCGGCGGCGGAGGGCAGAAGGCGCTGGAGTAGAGAGAAGAAGAGAGAGAGAAGTACTTGATTTTTTAAAACAATGAAAAAAATATGAAACGAAACGAAAAAGGGGAAAAAACTGACCTCGGTTTTGAAACCGAAAAAGGAGAGCAGCTAGCTTATCTCGGGACGAGCTCGAGCAGCGGCCGGGCAGGGTGGGCGGTCAGCGCGATCTTCTCGGGGAGGTCGATCGGGCGAGAAGGAGACGAGGAAGAAGAGGTAGGAGGAGAAGACGGAGGAGCGCCGCGGGCGTCAACGCCGCCGACGCCTCTGCCTTTCTCTCTCTCTTCCCTCTCGGCCTCGTTTCCTCCTCCTTCGCTGCGACTACCCTCGACCTCGACCAGCTGGAACCTCGAGCACACCACCGCTAGCGCCGTGTGCAGCGTCACGAGCGCCAGCGTCTTGCCCGCGCAGTCCCTAGGCCCCAGCGAGAACGGCGCGTAAAAGGGGCGGCGGCGGAGTGCCACTTTCTCGCCGCCGCCGTCGCCCTTGTCTGCCGCTTCCGCTTCCACTTCCACTTCCGCTTCCGCTTCTTCCGCTACGAGCCACCGCTCGGGTCTGAACTCGAGCGCGTCAGCGCCCCATTCCCGCTGGTCTCTCTGCGCGTGTCTCATAAGGGCGTACAAAAAGGTGCCGTTAGGGATGACGACGGTGGCTGCGGCTGCGGCTGTGGCTGCTGCTGCGTCGCTCTTGTGCGACGACGACGGCGTCGACGAAGACGAAGACTGAGGAGGAGGAGGAGGAGAAGAAGAGAGAGGGAGCGTGAACTCCCGCGACGCCATCCTGGGCACTCCCGGGACAGTCGGATGGAGCCTCAGCGCCTCCTTGGCAACGGCGAGGAGGTAAGGGAGGCTCCGGAGGTCCGCGGAGGAAGGGAGGCGAGGAGGAGGAGGAGGAGGAGGAGAAGGAGGAGGAGGAGGAGAAGAAGGAGGAGGAGGAGAAGAAGCAACGCACAGGAGCCCCGCGGCGCGCAGCTCCCGCTCGACCCCAGCCTGCGCCCGCGGGCAGGCCGCGACCCGCAGCAGGGCAAAGGCCAGCACGTGCCCCGTCGTCTCGAAGCCGCCCATCACGAGCGTGCCGACCTCGGCGGCCAGCGCCGCGGCCGAGAGCGGCCTGCCCGTCGCCGGGTCGAGCACTGCCGCGAGCGCCCGGGCAGCGGCCGGGAGCGCCGAGGCCCCCTCTCGCGTCCCCGCCCGCTCGCGCAGGCTCTCGGAGGCCCTCGAGACCGCCCCCCGGAACTCCGCCCTCGCCGCCGCCGCGCTCCGCGCCGGCCCGTCCCTCGCGACCAGCCGCAGCGGGTTGGTCATCGAGGCCTGGGCCTCGGGGAGCGCCACCGCCAGGGCGGCGACGGGCGCGCACCTCGCCCCGACGTCCGCGGCGCCGAAGTCGATGCCCAGGGTTGACCTCCCGACGGCGGCGAGGGCGAGGCGCATGCCCAGGGCGTCGGCGTTGACCGTGATCGACAGGGAAGAGGAAGGAGGGGAAGAAGAGGAGGAGAGGATGACGAGGGAGTGGTCGAGCTCGTCGGCGGCGCGGCGGCGCCTTCCTGCGCCGCCCGCTCCCTCTCGCTCGCCCGCCTTCCGTCCCACGTCCCTCTCGGTGGCGGCGGCGACGGCTTTCCCCTGCCGCAGCAGGGAGTCGCACAGCTCCGCCGCCGCGCGGGATATCCCGCCCACGCTCCCCCTCGAGGCCGCGACGGAGAACGCCGGCGCTACACCTTTCCGCACCGCGGCCCATCTCGCGGTTTTCCCCGACGCAGTGAAGACCGAGGGCGCGCCTCCCCATAACGCGTCAAGGACGCCGTAGGCAGGGGAGTACTTGGGCAGGGCCTCGAAAGGATAAGAAGGGAGCTGCTCGCCGCCGCTCGCTTTGCTTCCCGCGGCGTCTTCCTCTCCTCCCGCGCAGCCATGCCGCGCTCCGAGGACGGCGGCGACCGCGGCCGGGTCTGTGACTACGACGCCCCTGTCCCCGAAAGGCAGCGCCACGGCGAAGACGCCGCCCCCGCCGAGCTCGTCGCTCCAGCGGCACATCGAGCGGTGGAAGTCGGGCGCCAGCAGCAGCGGCACGTGGCCGCGCAGCCAACCGAGGGACCCGGGCGCCAGCGGCAGCCTCGCCAGCAGCAGCCTCCTGCGCGAGGCGCGGCGCAGGGTGGAAGTCAGGGCGGAGGCGGCGAGGAGGGAGAGGAGCGCCGTGAGGGCCGGGGCGAGGAGGGAGGGGGCGCCGTCGCCGGGGGTCGTCATGTTTTTTTTTTGCGCGCGCGGGAGTCCTTTTTTGTTACCAAAAATAAACTTGCCGAAGATTTTGGGTCGAGCGAGAAAAACAATTTTAATCACCCTCAAAATTTCATTTTCTCTTTTTTCAAGACTACTTCTGTTCCGAAACGAAACCCCTCTGTCCTGCATGTTGGCCGCCCGCTCCTGGGCCTCCTCTCGAAAAAGTCTTCTTCTCTCTCTTGCGTCCCGCCTCGGAGGAATCGGCGGCAGAAGCTGGAGTGGCGGCGGCGGAGCTGCTTCTGCTTCTTCGGCTGCGACGACGACTACCGCCGATTCGATGGCGACGTCGCTGTCGATCGAAAACAACGGGGCTTCGAGGCGGGCCAAGTCCGACCTGAGTGCTCTCCACCACCCTTCGCTCGTCGGTGAGTAATATGGTGATGCCTCGGTCGTGTCGAAAGGCGCGAGGTTGCGATTAGAGCCCAGGAGACGAGGAGAAAACGCGCGAAGAAAGGAGTGGGTGCCGTCGACGCCGTGACGAGGGAAAGAAAAAATCAAAGAAAAACTCGTCCCTGACTAGACCTCTCCCTCGAGAAATCTTTCCCCTTCCTTCTTTCCCTCCTCCAACCGTCCGCAACTATCCAAACTCGAAACACCAGACGTCTGCATCATCGGCGCCGTGAGGACCCCGATCGGCGGGCTCCTGGGCTCGCTTTCGACCTTAACCGCGACCCAGCTCGGAGGGCAAGCGATCTCGGCCGCGCTCAGGGCGGCGAGGATAGGACCCTCGAAGGACCCTTGCCCTCCTTCCTCAAACGGTGGCGGCGCTCCTCCCTCTCCGAGGAACGGCGCCGACGGCGGTTTGGGGGGCCTCGACGTCGTCGACGAGGTCATTATGGGTAACGTGCTCTCTGCAGGGCTCGGGCAGGTGAGAGCTCGTCGTCGTTGTTTTTCACCCCTCTTTCCTCTCTCCCTTGTTTCGCGTCTTCTTGCGACGACCTCGAGACCTCACATTTTTGCTCCCCCCCCTCCTTTCCGCACGACCGAAACCTCGCCTCCAAGGCCCCGGCGACGCAAGCGGCCGCCTTCGCCGGCCTTCCCCCCTCGACCCCGGCCTTCACCGTCAACAAGGTCTGCGCCTCCGGGATGAAGGCCGTCTCGCTCGCCGCGGCGGCGATCGCGACGGGGTCGGCCGAGGTCGTCGTCGCAGGAGGGATGGAGTCGATGAGCAACGCGCCGTTTTATCTGAGGAGCAGGGGCGTTCGCAAGGGCGTGAAGCTGGGCTCCCTGGGGGAGATAGAGGACGGGATGATGGTGGACGGGCTGACCTGCGCACTGAGCGCTTGCGGAAGCGAAGGGGGAAGCGAAGGAAAGGTTGGGAACGCCAGTCGTCGCTCGATGGGGTCGATCGCCGACGCCGCAGCGAGGGAGGCCGGCGTCTCGAGGGAGGAGCAGGACTGGTACGCCCTTCTCTCCCACGCCCGCGCGAAAAAAGCGGTCGAGGAGGCCGCAGTCGCAGCCGCGGCGCACGAGGAGGAAGAGGAAGAAGAGAAGGAGCGAGACGGGAGAGGGGAGCCCCGGTCGACCTCGTACTATGCGTGGCACGGCCCCGAGGTCGTTCCCGTCCGGGTCCCTTCTCCTGCTTCCGCCTCCTCCTCTTCCTCTTCCCCTTCTTTCTCTCTGGTCTCCGCCGACGACGCTCCCGCGCGCCTCGACGAGGCCAGGCTCCTCAAGCTACCCCCGGCCTTTGGCGCCGGCGGAACCGCGACCGCCGGCAACGCGTCCCCGATCTCCGACGGCGCCGCCGCGCTCGTCCTCTGCTCGTCGTCAGCCGCGGCGATGCGCGGCGCGCGCGTGCTCGCGCACGTCGCGGCCTGCGCCGACGCCCAGCTCGCCCCCGAGCGGTTCCCCTTCGCTCCCGCCGAGGCCGCGAGGCTCGCCCTCGCGAGGGCCGGCGTCGCGAGCGCGGCCGAGGTCGACCTCTGGGAGGTCAACGAGGCGTTCGCGTCGGTCGTGCTGGCGACGGCGAGGGCGCTTGGCCTCGGCTCGCGCGCCGAGGTCGAGGCCAAGGTCAACGTCGCCGGGGGCGCCGTGGCGCTGGGACACCCCCTGGGGGCCTCGGGCGCCGCCGCGGTGGTGCGTCTTGCGCACGCTATGGCGGCGAGGAACGTGGCGCTGGGGGTCGCGACGATCTGCAACGGCGGGGGGGGGGCGACGGCGGTCGTCCTGCGGCGGTCGGTGAGGGAGGACGGCGAGCCAGGCGACGACTGAGTGGGAGTTTTTTTTTCCCGTTTGTTTCAGGCTGCATTCATCGCTTTTTTTGTATGGAATACTACAAGAGATCATTTCGGGGGGGCTAAAGAGGGCAAGTGCAAGAGTGTTTGTGCGTTGTTGTGCCCAAGGGG
>Ga0315283_10002393_pt1 | contig 15640 bp, 12 predicted proteins | sample YL17G09_0_MG_FD_204541 | JGI IMG/M metagenome (GOLD analysis project Ga0315283, IMG submission 204541) | Sediment microbial communities from Yellowstone Lake, YNP, Wyoming, USA - YL17G09_0 | ecosystem: Environmental > Aquatic > Freshwater > Lake > Sediment | place: USA: Wyoming | collected... | reverse complement strand
CCTCGGGCGCGAGTCCGGAGGGCGACCGTACCGTAAACCGACTCAGGTGAGTGAGGCGAGAAGCCTAAGGTGCTCGAGAGAACCCTCGCTAAGGAACTCTGCAATCTAGCCCCGTAACTTCGGGAGAAGGGGTGCCCTGGATGGCGTAGGCCCTCGCGGTCGAAGCTGTCTGGGGCCGCAGTGAAAGGGCTCGGGTGACTGTTTACTAAAAACACATCTCTCTGCTAAGTCGACGAGACGACGTATAGGGAGTGACACCTGCCCGGTGCTGGAAGGTTAAAGGGAGAGGTTAGTCTTTCGCAAGAAGGGCAAAGCTTTGAACTGAAGCCCCAGTAAACGGCGGCCGTAACTATAACGGTCCTAAGGTAGCGAAATTCCTTGTCGGGTAAGTTCCGACCTGCACGAATGGTGTAACAAATTGAGCGCTGTCTCAGCGAGGGACTCGGCGAATTTGTAGTGGCGGTGAAGATGCCGCCTACCCGCAGATGGACTAAAAGACCCCGTGAACCTTTACTGTATCCTGGTACTGGATTTCGGCAGGGCATGTGTAGGATAGGTGGGAGGCTGCGAAGCTCCGGCGCTAGCCGGGGTGGAGCCAACGTTGAAATACCACCCTTGCGCTGTTGAGGTTCTAACCTTCGCTTCTGAATCGAGGCGGGGGACAATGCCAGGTGGGCAGTTTGACTGGGGCGGTCGCCTCCAAAAGAGTAACGGAGGCGCGCAATGGTATCCTCAGCGCGGTCGGTAATCGCGCCTACAGAGTGTAAGAGCATAAGGATGCCTGACTGCGAGACTGACAAGTCGAGCAGAGACGAAAGTCGGCTCTAGTGATCCGGCGGTTACATGTGGGAGCGCCGTCGCTCAACGGATAAAAGGTACTCCGGGGATAACAGGCTGATCTTGCCCGAGAGTTCACATCGACGGCAAGGTTTGGCACCTCGATGTCGGCTCATCGCATCCTGGGGCTGGAGAAGGTCCCAAGGGTTCGGCTGTTCGCCGATTAAAGCGGTACGCGAGCTGGGTTTAGAACGTCGTGAGACAGTTCGGTCTCTATCCTCTGTGGGCGTAGGAGATTTGAGGGGATCTGTCCCTAGTACGAGAGGACCGGGATGGACGAACCTCTGGTTTGCCGGCTGTCCTGCCAAGGGCATTGCCGGGTAGCCACGTTCGGTCGGGATAAGCGCTGAAAGCATCTAAGTGCGAAACCCACCCCAAGATGAGATCTCCCATCCCTTTCGAGGGATCTGAAGGGCCCCCGTAGACTACGGGGTTGATAGGCCATAGGTGTAAGGCGAGCAATCGTTTCAGCCGAGTGGTACTAATCGCCCGTGAGGCTTGATCCTAAATACTGACGCAAGCCCTTTGGTCCGCCCGAGGTGCTTGGTTTCCAGATTAAATTCCTATGCAGTTTGAAATTGCGGTTCCGAGTGTGGGGAGCGGCGAGGTTTTTCTTTTGCTCAAAAAGACAATCTCCTTCTTGTGGTGTGCTCCGTTCCGCGGGCTTGAGAACCGCTTATAATTTGCTACGGTGGCTATGCCGAGGGGGATACACCCGTTCCCATTCCGAACACGGCAGTTAAGCCCCTCAGGGCCGATGGTACTGCTTGGGCAACCTTGTGGGAGAGTAGGTCGCCGCCGGGCTTTTTGATCAAGAGGGTTCGTTCTGGACCATTCAGAGCGAGCCCTCTTCGACGTCCTGGGGAGATGGATTGAATGGATACGTAGATAAAGGATAAAACCATGAGGAAAACGATAGTTTTTCTTGTCTTGGGGCTTTTCCTTGCAGGAGGTTCAGCGATGGCGAAGACGAAGGTAACTTGGTACGGTCAGGCGTTCATGGAGGTGGTGGCGAACGACGGGAAACGGGTGGCGGTGGACCCATTCGACCAGTCGTTCCTGAACTACCCCCTGCCCAAAGGGCTCACGGCGGACGTGCTCCTGGTGACCCACGAGCACGGGGATCATAATAACGTGGGATTGATCGGAGGGAATCCCTTTATCATCCGCAGCGAGAAGGGCGTGGGGACATTCGCCAAAGGGAATATATCTGTCGTGGGAACGGCGACCTTTCATGATGACAAGCAGGGTAAACAACGAGGCAAAAACACGGTTTATACCTTCAACGTGGACGGGATCAAGTTCTGCCACGTGGGGGACCTGGGGCATACCCTCTCCCCGGAGCAGGTGAAGAGCATCGGACAGGTGGATGTGCTCTTCGTGCCGGTGGGCGGGTTCTTCACCCTGGACCCCTCCAAGGTGGACCAGGTGATCAACGCCCTCTCCCCCAGGATCGTGGTCCCGATGCACTTTAAGACGGGCTACACCCAGGACCTGCCGATCCAGGGGCCTGAGGCGTTCTTGAAGAACGAGAAGAAGGTGAAGAAATTGGGGGTGCAGACCTTCGAGATCACCAAGGACTCCCTGCCCAAGGATCGAGAAGTCTGGGTCCTGGAAGTCAAGTAACATCGGCATACTTCCGGAGCAGGGGCGCACAGCCGTGCGTCCTTTTTTTTATCCCTTGCGACCCTTGACTTTGCTCTTTGGGTATGATATTATTGTGCTTTCCCTGCAATTATTGAGGAGGAGGATTGGAGAAAATCACCAAAGACCTGGCCCAGGAAGCCCTGAGCGCGGCGCGGGACGCGGGCGCGGACTATGCCGACGCGCGGTTCCTCCGGATGAAGCGTCAGAACCTCCAGACCGAGGACGTGCGGGTCTCCGGTATCAGCGACTCCGAGGAGTTCGGGTTCGGCGTCCGTGCGATCGCCAAAGGGGCCTGGGGGTTCGCCGGGAGCGGGATCGTTACGAAACAAGAGGTCCAGAAGGTCGCCCGCCAGGCCGTGGCCATCGCCAAGGCCAGCGCCATAGCCATGAAGAAGCCGGTCAGCCTGGTGCCCGAGCCCAAGCGGGTGGCTTCGTTCAAGACGCCCTATACGATCGACCCCTTCACGGTGGGAATCGGTCAGAAGGTGGGTCTCCTTCTGGAGATCAACCGCGAGCTCTTGAAGAACCCCGGAGTCAAGAAGGCCGAGGGGTTCATGATCTTCAAGAAGGACGAGCGCCTGTTCGCCTCCAGCGAAGGCTCGCTCCTCGAGAGCGAGGTCGTGACCTCGGCGGTAGGCTACCAGGCCACGGCTGTCGGAGAGGGGGACGCCAAGGTGCGGACCTATTATCCCCCGCCGATGACCAAAGGTTGGGAGCATATCAATGCCCAGGACCTCCTGGCGAACGCCACCCGGGTGGCCGATCAGGCGGTCCAGCACCTCCACGCCAAGGAGTGCGAGGAGGGGAAGAAGACCCTGATCCTGGACCCCCAAAACCTGGCTCTCACCATCCACGAGTCCGTGGGCCACGCCACGGAGCTGGACCGGGTCCTGGGCTACGAGGAGTCCCTGGCCGGGCGCAGCTTCGCCACGCCGAATTATTTGAACAACCTTGAGTACGGCTCTCCCCAGGTCAGCTTCGTCGCCGACAACACGCTGGCCCACGGCTTGGCCACCCACGGGTTCGACGACGACGGGGTGGAGAACCAGAAGTGGTTCATCGTCGAGGAAGGAATGTTCAAAGGCTACTCCACAAGCCGGGAGGTGGCCGGAGAGATCGGCTGGAACCGATCCACCGGCGGGTGCCGCGCCGACCACTGGGGTTCCATTCCCATCGTGCGCATCCCCAACCTGTCCTTGGCCCCGGGGAAGAAGCGCCTAAGCCTGGATGAGATGATCGCGGACACCAAGGACGGGATTATGATCGAGGGGCGGGGGAGCTTCTCGATCGACCAGATGCGCTGCAATTTCCAGTTCGGCGGGAATGCCTTCTGGGAGGTGAAGGACGGGAAGATTACCCGGATGCTCAAGAACGTGACCTACCAGTCCATGACCACGGAGTTCTGGAATTCCTGCGACGCGGTGGCCGACGAGCGCTTCTGGGTCCAGGACGGGATCATGAACTGCGGCAAGGGGGACCCGGTGCAGGTCTCCCAGATGACCCACGGCGCCTCGCCGGCGCGGTTCCGAAACATCACGGTGAGGAGGGGACGGGCATGAGAAAAGACGACGCGAAGGCCATCATCGCCAAGGCTCTGGCCCTGGCCAAGGCCGAGCATACCGAGGTGACGCTGACCGGCGAAAACAATGCCTCCACCCGGTTCTCCAACAACGCGATCACCCAGAACATCGCCAAGTCCAACGTCGCTCTCACGGTGCTCTCGGCCTTCGGGCAGAAGAAGGGTAAGGCCGCGACCAACGATTTCTCGGAAGAAGGCATCACCTCCTGCGTCCAGCGGGCCGAGGAGATCGCCCGGGCCTCGGAGCCGGACACGGAGTACATCCCCCCGGTTCCCCAGCCGGCCTTCAAGGAGGTCCAGGCCCATTTTTCCGCGACCGAGGCAGCGACCCCCGAGGAACGGGCCGAAGCCATCCGCGAGGCCTGCGGGTTGTGCGAGAAGCCCGGGATGAGCCTGGCCGGCAGCTTCGCCACCGAAGCGGGCTTTGCCGCCGTCGGGAACTCCCGGGGCCTGTTCGGCTTTTGGCCCTATAGCGACGCCCGCTACATCAGCACGGTGCTCACCGGGGACTCCTCCGGCTGGGCCGAGTCCGTGTCCAACGACGTGACCCAGGTGAACCCTCTAACCGCTACCGGGGTCGCGAAACAGAAGGCCGAGGCGGCCAGGAACCCCGTGGAGGTGAAGCCGGGAAAGTATACGGTCATCCTGGAGCCGGCGGCCGCGGCCGAGATGATCCTGTTCATGCTCTTCTCCATGGACGCCAAGGCCGCTCACGAGGGCCGGAACGGGTTCGCGGGCAAGGAGAACACCCGAATTGCCTCCCCACTCATCACGCTCCGGAATCAGCCGGACCATCCTTGCTGTCCGGGCGCGCCGTTCGTGATCGGGAACTGGGAATGGGTCCTTCCGGTGACCAGCGGAATGCCTGTCCCGGATGTGACCTGGATCGAAAAAGGGGTTTTGAAAAGCCTGATGTACTCCCGGTTCTGGGCCGAGAAGACCGGCCATGCCTACACCGGCATGCCCTCGAACCTCGTCCTCCTGGGCGGGGACGCCTCCCTGGAGGAGCTGATCGCCTCTGTGGACGAAGGGCTCCTGGTGACCCGGTTCTGGTACATCCGCTACGTGGATCCGATGACCATGCTCTTTACGGGGATGACCCGGGACGGGCTGTTCAAGATCGAGAAGGGCAAGGTCATGCACGGAGTGAAGAACATGCGCTTCAACGAAAGCCCCCTCGCTATGCTCAAGAACACGGTGAAAGTCGGCAAGGCCGTGCGCACGGGAATCGGCCTTCCCAACCTTACCCCGCCGCTTTTGGTCAAAGATTTCACTTTCACGAGCGGGACGAGCTTCTAAAAGTCATACCCTTAAAAAGGAGGTGCTCCATGAAATTATGGGTGTCGCTTCTTGGGGTAGTCTTCTTAGGGTAGTCTTCTTAGGTTTGGGGTCCTCTTACGCCCAGTGGACCGTGCAGATAGTGGACTCTTCGGCTGGCCAGTACCCCTGTATCCAGGTTGACCGCTTCGGATATCCCCACGTGGGATACTCCAGGAACCGGACCTCCAATGATGTCGAACGCTACGCCCGCAGGAACGGTGGTATCTGACAGACGGAGACCGTAGACTCCTCTTCAAACTCTCCTGGTCATTGGGGCTCTTTGGCCTTGGATACCTTGGGCCGACCCCATTTGGCCTACCTTTAGGGGACAGGCTCAACCGGCGTTCTACGACATGCCTATTGGGATGGTGCCCAATGGGTAAAGACTACGGTGGACACCAACGATGACACCTTCGATGCCTCCAACATCGTGGTTGACCGAAAACAGCTTCCATCATCACCCTTGCCGGGCGCGATGGCCTGCCCTGCGTCCAAACCCTCCTGGATCATTGCGCTGGCTTTTAAGCGAAACTTTGAGAGCGAAGGGCCGCCCATGAGCGGCCCATTTTGCACCGGCCCCTTGATTTCTCCCCTGAAATGGTTTATCCTTTATTAAGCAACAGAAACCCGACATCGGCGGAGGAAATATCATGGCTGTGAAATTATACCTGGAGGTGGATGCCTCGGGCCATGCCATGGCCCATGCCCTTGACCTGGTGGGCTGCTTCGATTACGGCCTCTCCAAGGACGAGGCCGTGGCCAAGATGCCGGAGACCATCCGGGAGTACCTGGCCTGGACCCGCAGGCACGGGGAGCCCCTCACGGTGCTGGAGCCGGTCGCGGTGGAGGTCATGGAGACCGTGCGGGGGACCTGCCCTCGGCACTCCGGGGATGCCGCGGCCCTGTTCAAGCTTGAGAAACAGCCGGCCACGGAGGAGATGATCGCGACCGCGATCCGCAGGATGGGCTACGCCCGGGAGGACCTCCTGGAGCTGGTCCGGGGCCTGCCGGACGAGGTCATGGACTGGAAGCGGGAGGAGCGGATGCGTTCCATCCGGGAGATCCTGGCCCACGTGGCCCGCTGCGACTGGCGGTATGTGACCCGCCTGACAGACGAGGACCCTCCGGCCAGCGAACCACCCGAGGACGTGTTCCTCTATTTGAAACAGTACCGCGAGTCCGCGGTGAAGCGGCTTCTCGGCCTGCCGGAGAAACTGCGGGCCGGCGTGTACCATCCCAAGAAGAACACCAAGCATCCCGAGGAGCCGTGGAGCGCGAGGAAGGTTCTCCGGAGGTATGTCGAGCACGAGCGCGAGCACATCGAAAACATCAAGCAGAGGCTCGCGGAACACAAGAGGCGCAAGCGGTGAGGAGGCGGTGCGGCATCTCCCGCTCTAAGGGGCTGATCGCCGGCCTCCTCCTCCTGGGGGCCCTGACCGGGTGCCGGTTTCCCCTGGGCTCGGTGACCAAGGAGGCCACTTCTCCAGCGAACCTGCCCGGGGGAGGGAGGATCTCCGGGAGCGTGTTCCAGGGAGCCTCGCCGGTTGCCAACGTCCGCATCCTCTCCCTGAACGAGGCCTTGGGGCAGTCGCCCGAGCAGTTCATCTACACCAACCATGACCTCTGGCACGGCATCGCGGTCTCGGACGAACGCGGGGCCTACGAGATCCTGGGCCTTTCCGGAGGGACCTATCACCTTCTGGCGGGCTTCGTAAATCCCTACGACAAGAAGGTCCAGCCCATCATCCTGGACCTGCCAGCCCGCCGGCTCAGATTCCCTCAGGCGACGCTCGTCCCCAACGGGGACGTGAGCCAGGACATCCAGGTCACCGAAGCCATCCGCATCTTGGACCGTCCCGGAACGGACTCCCTGTGGACGGAGGGCAAGACCGTGGTCCTGCCGTACCTCTTTGCCTGGCGTCCGATAGGGATGGCCCCCTCGGCCTACATCGTGATCATCCGCAAGGGGGCCGAGGTCCTCTGGCTCTACCCCTCCACCCGGATCCTGACCGACCCTTTGAGCTTCTTCACCTCGCAGTATTACGGCGGAGGGCAGGGGCTCACCCGGACCACGGTCGTCCTGCCGAATGCCGAGACCGAGAAGGTCGGGGGGGAGCTCTATCCCGGCGACCGGCCCCGCATCACGATCCTGGCGGTCACGGACCCCATCGGAATCATCCGTCCGGATACCCTGGACCCGCGCACCTGGCGCCTGACCTTCGACCCGGCGAACCTGCACGTGGTGCCGAGCGAGCTGTTCGACGGCGACTTCCGGGTCGGGCTGTGATCGTCTCCCTCCTGGCTGTCGCCCTGGCTGCCGCGGTCGGCGTGGCCTGCCTCGGCCCCTGGAAGGGGGTCCTTTTCGTGGCCCTGGGCCTGGTCCTCTCCGCGGTCACGGGGTTCATGGGCGCCTTCACCGGCGGGTGGGTCGCGGGACGAGTGAGGAAGGAGAAGCTGGACCGGGAACAGCTCGTGCGCTCCCTGGTCGCCGGGCATATCGCCACGGCCTTCATGCGGGGCTTCTTCTTCGCCTGGCTGGTCCTCTGGTTGATGGACCGGCAGAACAGCCTGGCCTTCATCGGTCCGCTCCTGATCGTGGCCTGGTTCTGGTCCCTCCGGGTCCTGGGGGACCTCTCCCTCTCCTACGGCCTGCACTTCCTGGGGGCGAAGCAGAGAGGGGACGAGGTGAAGGAGAAGCTGCTCCTGAAGCGGAAGGAATTTCTGGAGACCAATGGCCGGATCGAGATCCGGGCCCTGGCCGGGACCGCAGGGTTCGCCCTGGTCCTGCTTACCTTTCTGGCCTGGCAGCACTGGGGAAGGCAGTGACTCGTGACTCGTCATTTGGGGATTTAACTATGAAACGGCTCATCCTTGGTGTCTTAAGCTTCGGGCTCCTGTTCGCCGTGTCCGGGTGCAACCTCTTCTCCTGGACTCACGTCGCCGGGTCCTCCAACGACAGTGCCTCACTGACTGCGGACGGGTACGCGGCCCTGGAGCAGAAGAAGTGGGATACGGCCATCGACTACTTCTCCCGGGCGATCAGCCTGGACGCCTCGAACAGCCTGGCCCGCTACGGCCGGGCCAAGGCGCGGTTCCAGAAGGCCGACCTGAACGTCCGGGCCCTGGCCGACCGCTTCGGCTCAGGCAGCAAACCTGACGGCCAGGCGTTCCTCACACCTCAGGACATGAAACAAGCGTCCTGGCCGGACGCCCTGGTCTGGCTCCAGCCGATCATCGACGACCTGGACCGCATCATCGAGGGCCCCTCAGACGGGGCGATCCCGGCCAACGCCGTGGATGTGAACCTTGACTGCGCCATCCTGTACATCATGAAGGGCTCGATCTACCTCCTGGACAAGGCCGTGGCCATCCGCTGGAGCGCCCAGCAGGAGCGCTACGTGGTGGACTTTACCAACTCCCGGATAGACGACCCCACGGACCCGGTGGTGCAGACATCGCTCACGAACCTCTACCGGGCCACGAACCGCCTGGACACGGCCCTCAAGAACGCCAAGAACAACCTGGAGTTCGGGGCCGTCCGGGACTACCTGGAGCTCATCGAGAAGCAGATCGAGTTCTGGATCATCAACCCCGGTTAGACGATCAAATCCAAAATCCAAAACCTGAAATCGTTGCATAGCCTCCTCCCCAGGCTCCTTCTCCTCTTCCTGGTCCTCTCTGCTTACCCGGCCCTTGCCGGCATGCCTTCCGAGAACCCGGTTCCGGCCCGGGCCGTGGGCATGGGCGGGGCCTGGGCGGCCCTGATGGACGAGTACGACCTTCTGGGAGAGAACCCAGCCGGGCTGGCGCTCTCCACAGGGAAAGGGTGGACCATCGTGGGCACGCGCTCCGGGCTGTCCAACGCCTCCCTGGACATCGGGCGCTACGGGTACGACCTGTACAAGGCCAGCGGGCTGGCTGTGGACCTTTCCACCCTGGCCAAACTGGACCTGGCCAAGATCCGGGACAAGAAGTTCACGGCCGAGGGCCTGGCCCGGACGGGCTACCGCAGGCCGGGGTTCGGCTACGAGGTCCTGGGCAGGGTAGTGGCCGCGGGGGACCCGACCCTGGACGTGCTGGGCATCCCGGAGGTCTCCTACACCCTGACCGGGGACTGGGTCCTGGGAGTGGGCGCGGGACGGGCGATCTCCCTGGGTCCCGCGGGAAAGCTCGGGGGCGGGGCCTACCTGAAATACGTGGAGCGGGGTTACATCGACGAGAAGCGGCACTTCCTGGAGTTCAAGGGCCTGGACGCCGGCCAGATCGGGCAGAACAGCGGGCTGGGGGCCTCCCTGGACCTGGGCCTGGTCTACGAGTTCCGGCCGCGGTACCGTCTGGGACTTGTTGTTCAGGACGTCGGGGGCACGGGCCTTCACTGGCGCCGGGGAAGCCCCTACGAGCCGGGCGGGACGAGCACCATCGTGCCGGATGCCCGGGCGGGGTTCGCCTGGGCCCCGGTCCTGGGCGAGAACTTCGCCCTGCGCGTGGCCGGGGACCTCTCCGGGCTGAACCGGGGGGACGAGAACTTCTTCAAGAAGACCCATTTCGGGACCGAGGCGGAGTTCGCCAAGCGGCTCTTCGTGCGCGGTGGATTCAACCAGGGATACCCTACGGCGGGGGTGGATTTCCGCTGGCCCTTCCTCAGGGTCTCCTATTTCTTCACGGGCGAGGAGCGGGGGAAGTACCCCGGGCAGATGGGGACTTTCAAGCACTCCCTGGAGCTGGATTTCGTGGCCACGGTCATCCGCAAGATGCTGCGCAAGAAGGTGGGGCGGGTCGCGGGCCGCATCGCGGACGCCGGGACCGGGGAGGCCCTTCCAGGGGTGGTGATGCTGGCGGACAGCACCCTGGGGCCGATGGCCGAGGCCGCGGAGCCCTACGGGGAGTATTCGCTCAGCCTTCCCTCGGAGAGAGTCCACCGGCTGAAGGCGATGGCCGAGGGGTACGAGCCGGAGATCAAGGAGGTGGAGGTCGCCACGGGCGGGACCCACGCGCTGGACTTCGACCTCAGCCGGAAGCATTACCCCCGGGGGGACGTGGTCGGCCGGATTACCGACGCCCGGGACGGCAGGCCCGTCGGGGGCTTCGTCTCCGCGGCCGCCGGAGACACGGGCCTGGGCCAGGCCGAGGCGGATTCCACGACCGGGATCTACCATCTGGCCCTGCCTCCCGGGACCTACGCCCTGACGGCCAGGAACCCGGGCTACCGGGAGCTGGCCCTGCCCGGGGCCGTGCAGGACGGGGAGGTCACGACCCTGGACTTCGGGCTCGCGGCCCTGCCCCGGGTCGGGGAGCACATCATCCTTCGGGGCATCGGGTTCCGCACCGGTTCGGCCAGGATCCTGGAGGAATCGTACCCTGTCCTGGACGAGGCGGCGAGGATATTCATCGAAAACCCGACCCTGGTTGCGGAGGTCGGGGGGCACACCGACAGCCGGGGGAGCGCCCAGAGAAACCAGGACCTCTCGGAGCGCCGGGCCTATTCGGTCAGGGAGTACCTGGTGGAGAAGTTCCAGCTCAATCCCGACCGGCTGGCCGCCCGGGGGTACGGGAAGGACAGGCCGGTGGACACCAACGCGACCCGGGAGGGGAGGAAAGCCAACCGCAGGATCGAGTTCATCATCCTGGCGAGATAAGGCTGGTAAAGGTTGAGGTCAAGGTCAGGAAAACGGAGGGAAGGATCATGAAAAGACTGGCGTTGGGAGCGGGCATCATCCTTTTCGCGCTCTTCATCGGGACGGCCCGGGGGCAGGCCGGCGCAACCGGAACGGCCGCCGTTCCGGACACCGGGAAGAGGCTGGTGGACATCAACTCCGCCACGCCCCAGGAGCTGGACGCCCTTCCCGGGATCGGGGAGGCCTACACCCGGGCGATCATCGAGGGGAGGCCGTACAAGGACAAGCGGGAGCTCAGGTGGAGGAAGATCGTCCCCCGGGGGACATTCGAGAAGATCAGGACCAGGATCACGGCGCTCACTCCCAGGACCGATGCCAAGCCGGCGGATAAGCTCGAAGCCAGGCCCGAGGAGGAAAAGGCCCCCCCGGCCCCTGCGGCCAAGGACAAAAGTTCGCCCCTGCTGGTCAAGTAGAGAACCTCCGGCTTTTAGTTTGCTCGGATTCCATCGGTGGTTCTCTCCTTTTTACCGGATTTTTCTCTTGCATTTCCCGCGGGATTATGGTACAGTTAGGCCATCCGAAAAGCCGGCACATCCAGAATAGGCCAGGTTAGGAAGGACTCCTCTCCGGCGGACCCATTTTAATTTGTGCCACGGCATCTCGACCGACCTATTCTTTTCTCAATAAGGATGGGTCTTTCCGTTGTCCTTATTCCATGCAGAAAGGAGTGCGGAGATGAAAATGAAAACAGCGATCATGAGCGGGTTCCTCGTCGTCGCCCTTCTGGGCTCGGCCGCGGCCCAGCTGACCTGGACGCATCTGACGCCGGCCGGGACGCCGCCAGTGCCCCGGGCCAGAGCCGCGGCGGTTATAGTCCAGGAGCCGGATACGTTCGGGGTCCTGTACGTGTTCGGCGGCTTGAACTCCTCGGGGCAGTTATTCAACGACATGTACAAACTCACCCTGAAGCCCGGCCAGGAACGGTGGATCCCGATCCCGGAACAGGGGGACTGGCCCAGCCCGAGGGATCGGATGGTCCTGGCCTATGACCGGGCCGGCCACCGGCTCCTCGGCTTTGGGGGCGAAGCAGACAATTACGTCTTGTTTGGCGACAACTGGGCTTTCGACCTGAGGACCGAGCGCTGGTCGCGGATCGACACTGCCCAATGGTTCCTCTCCCCCAGTCCCAGGGTGGGATCCCAGTACGCATTTGACGAGGCTCATCACCGGGTCTATCTCTTCGGTGGCACGTCCTTCCAAGTGATCCGGGGTTATCAGGCCGGCTGGTGGCTCTACGATACCTGGAGCCTGGATTGCTCCACGGCCACCTGGCAGCAACTCAGCCCCTATGGAAGCCTGCCGTCCCCCCGTCAGGGCGGGGTGGGAATCCTCGACCCAAGGAGCGACCGCTTCCTCTTTTTCGGCGGACAGGCCCCATTCGGCACATCGCTTATCTTTACCAACGAGACCTGGTCCCTGGGCATGGGCCCGGTCGCCTTTGCCCAGCTGAATACGGCCGGGACGCCGCCTCCTCCGATGAGGCACCCCGTGGCGGTTTGCGATTCCGGCGGGCAGAGGATGATCTTGTTCAGCGGCCAGGACGAGTACGGCCAGCTGTATAACACCGTCTGGGAGCTGGGTCTCCAGCCGGGCTCGGAGCAGTGGCAGGTCCTGAGTCCCGGAGGCACACCGCCCCCGGCCCTGTGGCTGGCCGCGGCAGGATTGGATAAGCCCAACGGGCGCATGATCGTGTTCGGCGGGAACACCGCCTCCGGGAGCATCAACGACGTCTACGCCCTGGGGGGGTTGTTCTTGGGAGCCGAGACGCCTGACCCTTCCACGATACCGCCGGGGAATCAGCCGTTTTCGGTCCGGCCCAATCCGACCGGAGGGCAGGTCCGCTTCGACTACTCTTTGGGAAAGCTCGCGGGCGTGGAGTTGAAGCTCTACGATGTCACCGGGCGCCTCATCCGCTCGCTGGGCGAAGCCGCTGCGGCCCCCGGGGCCCATAGTCTGGTCTGGGACGGAAACTCGGGTGACGGCCGGCCCTGCCCGAGCGGGGTGTACCTCTACTCCTGGAGAGCCGGCGGGAAAGAAGCCAAGGGCAAGATCGTAATAACCAGATAGGACAGCTCAGGCAGTATTTGGTCATTCCAGTAGACATGGCAAGTAGCATGGATCCCGAACCCAAAGACGTCGGGCCCCCGGCCTCGAGCTTCACCATCCTGGTGGTGGACGACGAGGACATTTTCCGGGACCTGGTCGCCCGGGAGCTCGCCCAGATCGGCTACCGGGTGGTCACGGCATCGGAAGGCCAGGAGGCCCTGGTCAAGGCCGAGACCCCGGATCTCTGGGGGCCCCGGGGGATCCCGGACCTGATCGTCGCGGACATCATGATGCCGGTGATGGACGGGTTCGAGCTCTGCCGGCGGGTCAAGCAGGAACCACGGCTCAAGCCGGTCCCGTTCCTGTTCCTCTCGGTCAGGAGAGAGACCCTGGACCGGGCCCGGGCCTTCCTGGCAGGCTGCCAGCGCTACCTGGTCAAACCCTTCAACCGCGCCGCCCTGCTCAAGGCCGTGAACGAGCGCCTGCTGGACGCCCGCCAGACCCAGGAGCTGATGGCGGATGTCAAGGAGTCCTTCGCGGGGAGGCTCGCGGATTACTCGGCCCTGGCCCTGGTGGACATGTTCCTGCTCGGGGGCTGGACCGGGACGATCACGGTCCAGGCCCGGGACCAGGAGGCCCGGGTCGAGTTCGCCTCCGGCGAGATCAGCGCAGTCCAGTGGGGCCGGAAGAAAGACGAGGACGCCCTGGCCGACCTCCTGGTCCAGCTGGAGGGGACCTTTCTGGTCAGCCGGAACCCGGCCCCGAACCGCACACCGCCCCTGGCGGAATAACCCCCACCTTCCCGACCCCTTCCTATCATTGATCGCGAGGCCCGGTCCAGGAAGCCCGGGCCTCTCAGGTTTCAGGCCCGGGTCAGGTCTTGCGGTCCGGGCGGATTGACAGGCCCGGGGTTTTCTGGTATAGTTTAGGCCCGGAGGCGTTCCCGGAAGCGGGCAACGCCAAAAGGAGCTGCGGTCCGCTTTCATTGACTTCAACCATCGAACGAAAAAACGGAACGAATAGGGGGGATCCATGTTAGCCCTGAGGATGCGCCAGAAGGACGCGGAGTTCTATTTCGTCAGCTATCCCGCGGAGGACCTGCTGCGGAAGGTGCGCTTCAAGTCCCGCTTCTACGGGGAGCGGGGGGAGTCCGTCGGGGGGGAGCCGGCCGGGAAAAAGGACGACGTCGAGCAGTTGATCGGCGAGATTGAGAAGAGCTCCGGGGCCTTCCAGAGGCCGCTCAACCGCAAGAAGGTCCGCCTGATCCGGGACTTCTACCGCAACGAGAGCGACCAGCCCATCGTCCCCGGGGCGGTCCTGCTCTACACCTCCGAGGAGCTGGCCTTCGAGGCCCGGAAAGGGGACGAGCGCACCGGGAACCTGGAGCAGCCCAAGGGGGACTTCCTGATCATCGACGGCCAGCACCGCCTGGCCGGCCTGCACTTCTACATGAACGAGCCGGACGCCAACCAGAGGGTCGAGGTCCCCTGCGTGATCTTCGACGGCAAGACCGCGGACTTCGCCACCGAGATGTTCGTGATCATCAACTCCACCCAGACCAAGATCAACAAGTCCCACCTCGTGGACCTCTACGAGAAGATCAGCTTCGGGTCGGACCCGGAGAAGCGCTACGCCGCGGTCCTGATCAAGGACCTCTACACCGAGCCGGACTCCCCGTTCCGCTACCACATCAACATGCTCGGGGGCCGGTCCACCCAGGACATGTGGCTGAACCAGGCCCAGCTCTTCGGGGAGGTCCACGGCCTGATCCGGCGCGGGGACCTGGAGCTGGTGACACGGGACGACCGGGGTTTCAACCGGCAGCGGGGCTACCGCTACTTCCGGGACTTCTTCCGCGCGGTCCGGACCCATTTCGGGGAGGCCTGGGGGGACAACAAGAAATCCATGGCCACCCGGGACGTGACCCTGAAGGCCCTGTTCCGGGTCGCCGGGGATGCCGCGGACGTCTGGGGCAAGGCCATCGAGGAGGCCGGGGACCTGGAGGGGTTCTTCAAGGAGAGGCTCGCGCCCCTGGCCGGCCTGGTCCGGGAGTTCCGCAGGGATGACTTCTACGAGCGCTTCCCGGCCCGGGGGCAGGTGGAGCGCGTGGAGGTCATCCGCCGCCGGTTCGGGAAAGAGCTGGGGCTCAAAGCCTGATGCTCGGCGCGCTGGCCGGCGATATCATCGGGTCGGTCTACGAATGGAACCATATCAAGACCAAGGAATTCCCCCTGTTCAGCCCGGGGTGTCATTTCACCGACGACACCGTCCTGACCGTGGCCCTGGCTGACGCCATCCTGCACCGTCTGAACTACGCCCGGACCATGAAGGACTATTACCGCCGGTATCCAGGAAGGGACTACGGGGGTGCCTTCCACCAGTGGGCCCGGTCCGCGGACACCCGGCCCTACAACAGCTGGGGCAGCGGAGCGGCGATGCGCATCAGCCCGGCGGGGTTCTCCTGCCGGTCGCTCCCGGAGGTCCTGAAGAAGGCGAAGTCTTATACCGATGTCACCCACAATCACCCCGAGGGCGT
>Ga0315283_10002389_pt1 | contig 15652 bp, 14 predicted proteins | sample YL17G09_0_MG_FD_204541 | JGI IMG/M metagenome (GOLD analysis project Ga0315283, IMG submission 204541) | Sediment microbial communities from Yellowstone Lake, YNP, Wyoming, USA - YL17G09_0 | ecosystem: Environmental > Aquatic > Freshwater > Lake > Sediment | place: USA: Wyoming | collected... | reverse complement strand
CAGCCCCGGGGGGGGGGCGGGGGGGCCTGGGGGGCGGCCCCCTGGTCCCTTGTGCTCGTGCCCCCGGCCGCTCCAGCCCCGCGGGAGACGCACAGGCCCCCGGCCGGGCTGGCGCCGCGGCTCTGCGTCACAGGGGGGCCGGAGTCCCATGGTGGCCGGGCGCATGGTGCCTCTGCTCGGCCACCATGGGACTCCGGCCCCGGGACGACGGACCGGCCCACCCGGACAGACTGACCTATGACCCGCCGTTGCGATCGAGATCCGTCTGCGGCACAGCCATCACCACCGGCCCGCCGTCGGGCGCGTCGGCGAAGCGGCCGATGAGGCGGGCGAGTTCGCCCGGGCGGTCGAGCATCACGAAGTGCCCGCAACTGTCCATGCGCACCGCGCGCACCCGGGGCACCGCCCCGAATCCGAGCGCGGCCGCGGCCTCCACCCAGGGCTCGCCCTTCGGCCAGGAGCGCGGCGCGAGCACCACGAGCAGCGGGCACTGCAGCCGGGCCACGCGCGCCGAGAGGTCGGTCGCGAACGCGAGCCGGATCCACGGCTTGACGACCGCGGGATCCAGCGCAGCCACCTCGCGGTAGAGCGCCTCATCCTGTGCGGAGTCCCGACCGAACGCGCCATAGATCTGGCGCAACGCACCCGGGTAGTCGCGATCGAGCGCGGCGAGCGCGGTCCGGCGCTCCGCCCCTTCGGCCTGCGGTCGCAGCGCCGTCTCGATCAGCACCAGCGCTCGCACGCGGCCCGGGCGGGCACAGGCCTCGGCCGCGGCGACCAACCCGCCGAGCGAGTGGCCCACGAGCACCACCGGCTCCGGCGAGGCGCGCGCAAGCGCTGCGTCGAGCGCCCGGGTCGCGCGCTCGAGCGAGAACTGCCCGGGCATCGTGCTGACACCATGGCCCGGCAGGTCCACGAACACGACGCGGTGACGGCGGGCAAGGATCCGCGCGGTGGGCAGCCAGCGTTCGGTGCCGCTGTCGAGCCCGCGCACGAGGACGATGGCCGGGCCATGGCCGAACCCAGCCACCACCGGCGACGACGACGGCGAGAGGATGCGGGCGCCGAGCAGGACCAGCGCAAGCACGGAAACGGCGAGGATGCGGGCTCGAAGGGACAAGCTTCTCCGGAGCGCCCCGGGGTTGGGCGGGGCACTCTGTAGTCATCGGCCCGCGGCGGACCCGGCTGAAGGCCGGCGGCTTCCGGCAGGTCCCGGCATCCGGTTCCGAAAACGTCCGATGCCCCGGGCGGGGCTGTGGTAGAAGGAGAGCCTGATGTTCGACGACGACACCTGCTACCGCGCGTTCACGAGTCGCGACCGCCGTTTCGACGGCCGCTTCGTGACGGCCGTGCTCACGACCGGCATCTACTGTCGTCCGGGCTGCCCGGCGCGCCGGCCCGCGCGGCGGAACGTGCGCTTCTTCGCCTGCCCGGCGGCAGCCGAGAGCGCCGGCTTCCGGCCCTGCCTGCGCTGCCGTCCGGAAACCGCGCCGGGCAGCCCGGCATGGTCCGGCACGTCGGCGACCGTGGCGCGCGCGCTGCGGCTGATCGACGACGGGGCGCTGGACGAGTCGGGCGTCGAGGGCCTCGCCGCACGTCTCGGCGTGACCGGACGCTGGCTGCGCGAGTTGTTCGCCGGGCAACTCGGCGCCTCGCCGCTCGCGGTGGCCCGCACGCGCCGCGTGCACTTCGCGCGGCGCCTGCTCGACGAGACCGACCTGCCCGTCGCGGAGGTGGCGCTGGCGTCCGGCTTCGGCAGCGCGCGGCGCCTGCACGACGCGATTCGCGCCACGTTCCGCCGCGCGCCGCGCGAGTTGCGCCGGCGTCCGGCGGGACCACGCGCGGGCAGGAGCATCGTGGAACGTACGCGAGCTGCATCTGCCGCGATCCACACGGCCCCCGAGCGCGTTGCGCTCGAGTTGCGGCTGCCGGCCCGGCCGCCGTTCGACGCCGGGCCGCTGCTGCGCTTCTTCGCCGCCCGGGCGCTGCCCGGCGTCGAGGAGGTCGCGGACGGCGTCTACCGCCGCAGCGTGCGGCTCGCAGACGAGTCCGGCGTGGTCGAGATCCGCGCCGTGCCCGGCGAGACCGGCGTGCGCGTGCGCTGGCCCGCGTCGTCGTCCCGCGCGCTGCTCACCCTGGCGAGCCGCGCGGGGCGTCTGTTCGATCTCGCAGCCGACGTCGCCACCATCCGCGCGCACCTGCGGCGCGACCCGGTGCTCGCGGCCGCGATCCCGCCGGCCGGGATTCGCGTGCCCGGCGCCTGGGACCCGTTCGAGCTCGGCGTGCGCGCCCTGCTCGGCCAGCAGATCTCGGTCGCGGCGGCGCGCACGCTCGCAGGCCGTCTCGTCGGCCGGTGCGGAGCGCCACTGCCCGGCAGGCCGCGGGAGACGATCACGCACCTGTTCCCCACGCCGGCGGCCGTCGCCGGCGCGGACCTGTCGCGCGTCGGGCTGACGCGCGCGCGCACCGCGGCTCTGCGGGCGTTCGCCACAGCGGTCGCCAACGGCGAACTCGACCTCACCGTCGCGGCGAGCCTCGACCAGCAAGTCGCGCGGCTCACCGCACTCCCCGGCATCGGGGAGTGGACGGCGCACTACCTCGCGATGCGCGCACTCGGCGATCCGGACGCGTTCCCGGCCGGCGACCTGGGCCTGCGGCGCGCACTCGGGCGCGGCGGCCAGCTCGCGACACCAGGCGAGGTCGCGAAGCGCGCCGAACGCTGGCGGCCCTGGCGCGCCTACGCCGTGATCGCCCTGTGGATGAAGGACGCCGCGGAACCCACACCCCGGAGAAGACGATGACGATCGAAACGGCCGTCGTACAGACCCCGCTCGGACCGGTGACGCTCTACGCGAAGGGCGGCGCGCTCGTCGGCCTGGAGTTCACGGATCGCGCCGCGCGGCGCGCCGCGCTGGAACGGCAACTGCGGCGCCACCTCGGCGAGTTCGAGACGCGCGAAGCCCGCGACCCCGCCGGGGCCCGCCGCCGGCTCGAGGCTTACTTCGCGGGCGAGCGGCACGCGCTCTCCGGCCAGAAGGTGGAGCTGCACGGCACGCCGTTCCAACTCGCCGTGTGGCGGGAGCTGCGCCGCATCCCGCCCGGTCGCACGCTCAGTTACGCGGCACTCGCGGCCCGGGTCGCGCGTCCGTGCGCCAGCCGCGCGGTGGGACAGGCGAACGGGAGCAACCCGGTCTCGTTGTTCGTGCCGTGCCACCGCGTGATCGCCGCGGATGGCGGGCTCGGCGGCTACGGCGGTGGGCTCGAGCGCAAGCGCAGGCTGCTCGAGCTCGAAGGACTGACCGTGGCGTGACGCCGCGCCGCCCCGGGCGGGGAACCCGCGTGCGGCGCGGGTCCGGCCCGGGGCGGCGTGGACCCTGCAAGGAACGCGTTGACCGGCGCGGCGGCCCGCGCCTACTTCTTCTTCGCCGCCAGCGCCCGGGCCGTGAAGTTCGCGATGACCGCGGCCAGCGTGTCGGGCTGGTCCTGCATCACCAGGTCACCCGCTTTTGCGATGCGCCGCACCGGGACCGAGGTCGTGTCCTCGTAGCCGAGCTCCCGAAGCGCGGTTCCCGGGGTCTTTCCGCCCTTGAGAAAGTTCTCGGTCGCGATGAAGAGGAACGGCACCTGGAGCGACTTCAGCGCCGACGTGGCGTCGCCGGTGAGCGAAGCGCCGATGTAGGCCTTGATGGTCTGCGGCGGTGTCTGGGCGGCCATCGCGTGGATGGCGACACCCTGCATCGAGTCCCTGCCGGCCTTGCTGAAGATCATCTTGAGGACCTGGTCGTAGTTCGAGTCCAGCAGGCTCAGGAATCCCTTGATCTCCTGGTCATCGACCTTGAGCGATGATTTCAGAGGCGTCTCGATGACCACGAGCCCGCGCACGCGCCCGGGATGCGCCTTGAGATCGAGCAGCGCCAGCGACCCGCCGAGGCCCTGGCCCACCAGCACGGTGCTGTCGGGGTTCTGCTTCGCCAGCACGAGATCGAGCGCCTCCGCCGCGGCTTCGAACGTAAACGGGTCAGGGGCGGGGCTCCCGCCGTGGCCCGGCAGGTCCACGAGCACGACGCGGTGCTTGCCGAGGAGCTTGCGGACCGTCGGCATCCAGACCGAGCGGTTCCCGCCCAGGTCGTGGACGAGCACGATCGTGGGACCCTTACCCAGCTCGAGGGTCTTGGGCGCGACGGGTGGAGCGGCCATCCCCGGCAGGGCGACGGACAGCAGCAGCGCGACCGCGAGCAGCACGGCCGGCGCCAGGATCCAGGCGGTTCTCGGAGTCTTGGTCACGGAATCTCCCTCGGTGCGTGACTGCAGGTCCATCGGCCGCCTCCCTGGCGCTCGACCCGCGCGAAAGCCGGTGCAGTGTAACCCGTAATGCGGTCCGGGGCATCCGGGCTTCGCGCGGGTACGGGCGCGGGTGCCGCGCGGGTACGGGCCCGAAGACCTCCAAGAACCCTCTCTTGACAACTGCACATTTGTGCAGTAACGTCTCTCTCGCCAGGTCCACCATGAGACAAGAACCCATCGACAAGCCCATCGCCGTGCGCGCCGACTTCCGGGGCGGCGCGGTCACGCCCATCGCCTTCCGCCTGCGTGGGCGGGAGCACCGCGTGGTGCGCGTGAACGCACGCTGGGTGGACCGCGTGCCGCGACACCCGCACTTCTACTTCTCGGTCACGGCCGAGAGCGGCGACGTTTATCAACTCCAATTCCAGTCCGCCGACCTCGTCTGGTGGCTGGACTCGGTGACGCTGGAGGGCTGATGGCGACGAAACCCGCGAGGACAGGGACCCCTCCACCGGAGGCCGGCGCGGCACATGCAACGCCAGCCACGGCGCCGAGCACCGAACCCATCATCCTCCACGTGGACATCGACGCCTTCTTCGCGAGCATCGAGCAGCGCCGCGACCCGCGGCTGCGGGGCCGGCCGGTCATCGTGGGCACGGGGGTGATCGCCTCGTGCTCGTACGAAGCGCGGCGCTTCGGCCTCAAGGCCGGGATGACGCTCCCGGAGGCGAAGCGCCTCTGCCCGCAGGCGGTCGTGCTCCAGGGCCACGCGCAGATCTACCGCTGCTTCGCCGAGAAGGTCTTCACGCACTGCCGCGACATGGCACCCGCGGTCGAGACCTTCCTCGATGAGACCTACTGCGACCTCACCGGCACCGAGCGGCTGCACGGCGACCCGCTCGAAGCCGCGCGCCGGCTCAAGCGCGCGATCCTGGAGTCCACCGGCCTCACCGTGACCTGCGGGCTCGGCCCCAATCGCATGCTGGCGAAACTCGCGGGCAAGGCCGTCAAACCCGACGGGCTCGCGCGCGTCACCGCCGCCGGGGCCGGGGCCTTCATGCGTGACCTGCCGGTCGAGCAGGTCGCGGGCGTGGGCCATGCGCGCGCGAAGACGCTGCGTTCGATGAACGTGCGCACCGCGGGCGAGCTGCGGGTGCTGCCGGTCGAGACGCTCGAGCGTCTGTTCGGCGCGCCCGGGCTGCTGCTCCACGAGCGTTGCCGCGGACGCGACACCGCCGTGGTGAGCGAGCGCGAGGTGCCACTCTCGATCTCGCGCGAGACTTCATTCCATCGCGACACCGCCGACCCCCGGGAGATCGAGGGCATGTTCGAGTACCTCGCCGGGCGGGCCTGCCGCACCGCGCGCGAACTGGGCATCCGGCCCCGCACCGTCGCGGTGCGACTGCGCTACGCCGACGGCGAGTCCGCGGAGCGCGCGCGGTCGCTGCCGCAGCCCTCGGACACCGACCCGGTCGTGCTGGCGCTGGTGCTCGATACGCTGGCGCGCCTGTTCACGCGGCGCGTGGCGCTCCACCAGGTCGGCCTCGCGCTCTCGAACTTCGTGCGCGCGGGCGCCGAGCAGGGCGCGCTCTTCGAGGAACGCGAGGCCGGGCGGCGGGCGGCGCTTTACCGCGCCTTCGACGGCGTGCGCGACTCCTTCGGCCACGGCGTGATCGTCTCGGGCCGCGCCCTTCACCTGAAGGGGCGGCTCGCGGAGGACGAGCACGGCTTCGTGCTGCGCACGCCCTCGCTCACGAGGTAGCGGGGGAACCGGGGCGTGGCGGACACCGATCGATCGCGCGCCGGACGACGACTACGCGCGGCGCGCTCGTGGAACCGTCGGGCAGGCCCCGTCACAGGGCGCGGAACCCGGCCGGCCGGGTTACTTCGAGTACCGCCTCTTCACCGCGCCCCAGGTGAGGGGGATCGCTTCGGTCACCGTGTCCGCACTGGCGGCCGTGCCGGTGTAGATCCAACTGTTGGCGTCGCCCGTGCCATCGCTCGAGAGCCCCGCCGCATAGAACGCCACGCCAGACGCCGCCGAACCCGGCGCGGTCCAGTCCACCTGCCACTCGACGGGCGAGGCCACGCCGGTCTTGGTGCCGCTCGACGTCTGGTCCACGTATCTCCGCGTGGAGTACGAACCGGTCCCGCTCACGAGCTTGGTCTCAGTCGCGTTGACGAGCGTGAAGGTGCCCGCGCCGCCCCCCGTCACCTTGTCGGCCGACGTGAGCTGGAAGCCCCAGACGGTACTCGACCCGAACGTGTGCGTCGAGGCCAGGTGCACGGTGAGCCGGTAGGTCGAGCCCGCGCGGAAGAGCGGAGGCACTCCCAGCACCGTGATCGAACCGCCGTCGTTCATTCCGCTCGCGGTGTGGCAGTCGTCGCAGAGCAGTTCAGCGGGCGCGCTGGCGACGATGGGAGCCCCGGTCCTCGAGGCGGGGGCCCCGGAGGTCTTCGCATACGCGATGGCCGCCCAGGCGATGATCGCAGCGACTGCGGCAAGGTAGTACCAGCGACGATTCATCCGATATCCTCCTCAAGGTCAAGCCCGGTGGGCACCGACGACGTCTGTGTCCTGGGGGTTAGAGTCCGCCCGGGCCCGGGGGGTTCAGGATTCCCCTCGCATCCCCCGCGCGCGCAAACGGTCGCACGGGAACGCCGGAGCGGGAATCGCCCGTGACGTTTGTCCCGCTGCGGGTCCGCTCGCACGGCTCGCTCCTCGACGGCACCGCGTCGCCCCGGGCACTGATCGAGCGGGCGCTGACGCTGGGCTACGATGCCCTGGCGCTCACGGACCGCGACAATCTCTACCTCGCCCTGACGTTCTACCGCGCGGCTCGCGCCGCGGGACTCACGCCGCTGCTCGGCGCCGAGGTGACGTTGCGCGAGGCAGCGGGCGCTACCGTGCGTACGGCAGAGACCGCTTCCCCGCGGCGGCGCCCAAGTGCCCTGCTCATCGCCCTCGACCGGCGCGGCTACGCCAACCTGTGCGCCGTGCTCACGGCGCGGCAACTCGACGCCGGCTTCGACCTCGTGCACGCGCTCGCAGAGTGGCACGCCGGGCTGCATGTCGTGGTCGAGTCGCCAGGACTCGCCGCGGCGCTGCTGGCGGCTGGCGTGCCAGCCGCCGCCGGCCTGCACCCCGGGCCGCCGCGGCACCGCGCGGGCGCGGGCGGGCTCTGGCTGGGCGTGCGCGGGATCGCCGCCGAGCGCGGACCCACGAGCGGGTGCCCCTTGCGCGAGCGCATTGCCACGGCGCGGCGGCTGCGCGTGCCGCTGGTCGCGACCGGCGACGTCGTGATGCTCGAGCCGCGTGACTGGGACGTACACCGCGTCGCCGTGACCGCAGCCGCAGGCGAACTGCTCGAGCGCATGCCGCCCGCCGCCTTCGCCGCGCGTGAGGCCTGGCTCGCGGGCCCCGACGAGTGGACGCGACGCGTGCGCGCGACCTGTGGCGCCGCCGGCGTGCCCGAGGTGGCGGACGAGGCGCTCGCCAACAACGCCGCGCTCGCCGGCCGTTGCCACCTGGAGCTCGAGTTGGGCGTGCCCATCTTCCCGAGGCCGCCGCTGCCCCGGGCGCCCGCCGAGGCACCCGCCGGGGCACCCGCCGGGGCACCCGCCGGGGCACCCGCCGAAGGTGGGTCCGGGTCCGGGTCCGCGTCGGAGTCCGGCCCGGGATGGCTGCAACGTCAGGCCGAGACCGGGCTCGCGCGGCGCTACGGCCGCGACAGCGCCGGCGTCCGCGCGGCCCGCGCCCGGCTGGCCGAGGAACTGGCGATCATCGAGCGCCTCGGCTTCACCGGCTACTTCCTGGTGGTCGCCGAGATCGTCGCGTTCGCCCGCACGCAGGGCATCCCGACCGTGGGCCGCGGCTCGGGCGCCTCTTCGATTGTCTCGTACCTGCTCGGCATCACGAACGTGGACCCGCTGCGCCACGGGCTGTGCTTCGAGCGCTTTCTGCACCCGCAGCGGCGCGACTGCCCCGATCTCGACATCGACCTGTGCTGGCAGCGGCGCGACGAGGTCATCGAACACGTCTACGAGACCTACGGTCGCGACCGTGTCGCCATGATCTCGACCCACGTCACGCTCGGCGCGCGCTCGGCCTTCCGCGAGACCGCGAAGGCCCTGGGCGTGGCGAACGTCCGCGTCAACGCCCTGGCGAAGCGCATCCCGCGCTCGCTCGAGGCGCCTTTTCTGGAGAAACTCGAGCGTCTACCCGAGGCGCGCGGCGTCGACTGGCGCGAACCGCCGCTCGCCGGGGCGCTGCGCCTGGCCGAGCGCCTCGACGGCGCGCCGCGGCACCTGTCGGTCCACTGCGGCGGCATCGTCATCGCCGACCGGCCGCTCACCTGGTACGTCCCGCTCGAGCACGCAGCGAAAGGCGTGGTCGTCACACAGTTCGAGAAGCGCGCCATCGAGCAGATCGGGCTCGTCAAGCTGGACCTGCTCGGCAACCGCGCGCTCAGCACCATCGACGAGTGCGTGACGCTGGTGAAGCGCGGCCTGCCGCCCGACGCACCGCCCGCGACGCTCGAGGCGGACCTCGTCCCCGAGGACGACCCCGCCACCGCTACGCGCGTCGCCGCCGGCGACACGCTCAACTGCTTCCAACTCGAGTCGCCCGCGATGCGTCACCTGCTGCGCATGCTCCGCGCGCGCACGCTCGAGGAGACCATCGCGGCGGTGGCGCTGGTGCGGCCGGGTCCGGCCGAGTCCGGGATGAAGGAGGCCTTCTGCCGCCGCCACCGCGGGCTCGAGACACCCGCGTTCCACCACCCGGACCTCGTCCCTGTGCTGGAGGCCACCCACGGGGTGATGCTCTACGAGGAGGACGTGATGCGCGTCGCGGCCACGCTCGCCGGGCTCTCGCTCGCCGAAGGCGACGACCTGCGTCGCGCACTGGCCGCCGCTCGGGACGACGAGGAGTTTCGTTCGCTCGAGCGCGGCTTCGTCGCGGCCTGCGCGTGCCGCGGCGTGCAGGTCGAGGCCGCACGTGCCGTCTGGCGCGACCTCGCCCGCTTCGCCGCCTACGCCTTCTGCAAGGCGCACGCCGCCGGCTACGGCGCGCTGGGCTGGCAGTGCGCGTACTTCAAGACGCACTTCCCGACCGAGTGGGCGGTCGGGATCATGAACCACCACGCCGGCATGTACGCCACCTGGGTGCACGTCGAGGATCTTCGGCGGGGCACGCGTGGCAGCGGGTCGGGCGTCGAGTTCCGAGCGCCGTGCGTGAACCACTCCGCGTGGGCGACGACGCCGGAGGCGGATCGGGGGCGGGGTCCGGGCTCGGACACGACCTCTGCCGTCCGCGTCGGCCTCGGGCGCGTCTTCGGGCTCGCCGTCGCGACCGGCGAACGCATCGTGGCCGGTCGCGCCACGCGCCGCTTCCGCACGCTCGCCGACTTCGTGGACCGCGCGCGCCCCACGCTGCCGGAACTGGAGTCCCTCGTGCTCGCGGGCGCGCTCGACTTCACCAGGCGCACGCGACCCTCGCTGCTGCTCGAGGCGCGGCTCGGCGCCTCGCCGGCGCGCCAACCCCATGCCAGCGCGCGCACCCCGGCGCTCGTCGCGCCCGACGGCGTGGACCTCGCGCCGGAGCCGGTCTCCCCCGTCACGGCACCCGACCTGCCCGAGTTCGACCCCGCCGAGCGCGTGCGCGGCGAGTGCCGCGCGACCGGGCTCTGGTTCAGCGCGCACCCGCTCGACGTGTTCGTCGGCCCGCGCACGCGGGGCACGCACCGGTCCGGGCCCGAAGGGTCCGGTACCATGCCCGCCGCGGAGATCCCCGCCCACGCCGGGCGCCGCGTCGCGGTCGTGGGGATGCCGTGCGCCTGGCGTCGCGTCGAGACGAAGAGCGGCAGCATGATGCTGTTCCTGACCCTCGCCGACCGGAGCGGCCTCGTCGAGTGCGTGCTCTTCCCCGGCGTGTTCCACCGGTACGCGCGGGAAGTCCGCGCCCGGATCGTACGCGTCGAAGGTCGCGTGGACGAGACGCTGGACGCGGTCACGCTCGTGGTGGAGCGCGCCGCCGCGCTGGCGTAAGCTCGCGTGGAGACGCCGTACATCCGACACGCGCCCGGGAGAAGTCCATGAGAGCCATCCGCATCCACGAATTCGGCGACCCCGAGGTCTACCGCTACGAGGAGATCCCCGAACCCGTGCCCGGCGCGGGAGAGGTGCTGGTCGCGATCGAGGCGGTCGGAGTGAACTTCATCGAGGTCTATCAGCGCACCGGCCTCTATCCCGTCGCGCTGCCCGCCACGCCCGGCTCCGAGGCCGCGGGCACGGTCGTCGCCGTCGGTCCCGGTGCAACGGAGTTCCGTGCCGGCGACCGCGTCGCCTGGCAGGGCGGATCCGGCGCCTACGCCGAGCGCGCCGCCGTGCCGGCCGATCGGCTCGTGCCCCTGCCCGAAGACGTGAGCACGAAGCAGGGCGCCGCCGCGATGCTTCAGGGCATGACCGCGCACTACCTCGCCTGTTCGACGTTCCCGCTCAAGCCCGGCGATGCCTGCCTGGTGCACGCCGCGGCGGGCGGCGTCGGATTGCTGCTCTGCCAGATCGCGAAGCGGCGAGGCGCGCGCGTGATCGGCACGGTGTCCACGCCGGAGAAGGCCGCGCTCGCGCGCGCGGCGGGCGCGGACGAGGTGATCCTCTACGTCGAGCAGGACTTTGAGGCCGAGGTGAGGCGGGCCACGGACGGTGCCGGCGTGCAGGTGGTCTATGACTCCGCAGGGCGCACGACCTTCGAGCGGAGCCTGCGCTGTCTCGCGCCGCGCGGGATGATGGTGCTGTATGGGCAATCGAGCGGGCCGGTCGGAGCCTTCGACCCGCAGGTGCTCAACCAGCGCGGCTCGATCTTCCTCACCCGGCCCACCCTGGGGCACTACACGGCGACGCGCAGGGAGTTGCTCGCGCGCGCGAACGAGGTGCTGGGCTGGGTCCGCGACGGGACCCTGCGGCTGCGCATCGAGCGGGAGTTCCCGCTCTCACAGGCAGCCGAGGCACACCGCCAACTGCAGGGCCGCGCGACCACGGGCAAGCTGCTGCTGATACCGGGGGCGTAGCGCGGACGCTCACGCCCTGCGGGTCAGACCCCGACGCCCACGTGGAATCCCCAGAATCCGTTGCGGTCGCCATCGTCTCCGGAGACGGGCCAGTAGTAGCCGGCCCCCACGTTGACGACGCCCGTGAAACTGGTGCGGACCTCGGCCCCGACGAAGGTGCGGTCGGCCGCGGTGGCCAACGGGTTTCCCCAGGTGCGCAGGAGCACGACGCGGGCCTCGCTGAGGAGGGCCAGGCGGCTGCACACGTTTTCGTAGCCGACTCCGAGGCGTCCGCCGGAGGTGCCGGGAATGGCCGTGACCGTGAGGTTGTGCAGCCAGGGCTTGTGATCCCGCACCGCCTTCTTGTCGAACATGTGGACGTACCGGGACGTGAAGGACCAGCGATCGGGACTTCCCCACTCGATGGACGAGATGGACAGGACCACGTCCTGGTCGCCGTCGTACGGCAGGATCCACGAGTGCCTGTGGCTCCCCGCCTGGTAGACCCGCGGCTTCTGCTCCCCGCTCCGGGCCGGGAGCGCGAAGGCCAGCAGGAGCAGGACGATGCCGGCGCAGCGGATCATGCGTGATGAAATCATGTGATGTCCTGTCGGCCGGGACCGGGCAGCGTCCTCCCCGGCGGCGGGTGCGGTGGGAATCCCCACCATCATCCGACTTCGGCCGTGGCCTGGTGTCCGCCCTCCCCGGGCGCCCTGTCCGGCCCGGCTGCAGGGCGCTCCTCCCGCCCGCCCAGGAGCGCCACGCCGCTCGCGAGCAGCGGCCCGATGAAGAGCACGACGGTGCCCAATTTGACCAGGAGCAGCAGGTTCGCGAAGTGTCCCGGGTAGAAGTAGTACCCGAGGAAGAACAGGGACAGCGCGACCAGGAACGCCCCGGCGACGCGCGGCCAGCGACGCGAGACGTACGCCAGCAGGAAGAAGGGGGCGGTCGTGACCAGCAGTTGCATGATCATGCCGATGGGGTCCTTGAGGTTCCCGAGGATGTTGAAGGCACCCCACACGCAGCCGAAGCCGATCAGGATCCGGAACGCGGTCTTCTGCGGGCCCCAGTAGGAGAAGAGCGAGCTGAACATCCAGGTGAACCAGAGCAGGGCCAGGTAGACCATGGAGAGCTCCTCCGCCTGCTTGAGGGTGCCCCCCGAACGGGTGTAGGCGTAGATGAAGAATGCGACGAGCCCGGTGATGATGAACGCGTGGTAGCCGGCACGATGGGCCGCACGCCGCTGGAATTCGTCCTGGTCGTTGAGCCACCCCAGTTCGCGCAGGATGCCGGGACCGAAGGCGCCCACGCCCATCAGGGCAAGGAAGCCCCACCGGTACCACTGCGCAAGCGCGAAGCCGAGGATGACCACCGCGCCCCCGACCAGCGTGGCGGGAGACGGCCTCCAGCGGAACCAGCCGAAGCGACTGCTCATTGCGTCCTCCTCTTTCAAGCGGGGCTCGCGGCCTGAGCGTTCAGTCGTTCGCGTCGAGCGGGACCTCGTCGAACGGGACCGGCTTCTGGTCCTTCAGCTCTCCGAGGATCTGCAGTGTCTGCTCATCCGGCTTGAACAGCCTGGCGATCGGCAGCGTCACGTCCACGACTTCGACGGACGCGTCCTGATAGGGCATCTCCCACTTCGAGACGAGGAGGACGACGCCCGCTTCCCGGGCCACACCCGGAAGCGCACCGGCCACCTTTGCCAGGAGGTCGCCGACGCCGGCGGTCGAGAAGCCCCGCTGGTGGAGCCGCACCTGCATCCACAGCCCCTCCTGCCCCAGCTTCTTCACCTGCGCGCTGTCGCCCTTCGCTTTCGCCTGCTCGTAGTCGGCGCGCAGCCTGGCGATGTTCTCCCCGAACTCCGCCGACCGGGCGTAGGCGACGGCGACACCACGCGAGTCGTAGACTCCGATCTTCATCCGGGGCTTCGCCGCCTTCTCCGCCGTCGCCGGGCCGACGCACACCGCGAGCGTCGCTGCGACCAGGCCCAGTCCCATCATTGCAAGTCCACGCCTCATTTCGCACCCCGCTTCTTCCCGGAATCCCGGGAGTTGGACTTCTTCTCTCCCCCATCGAGGATGAATGCTTCCTCGACCGGGACCCCGAACACCCTGGCGATCCGGATCGCCAGGCTGACCGACGGGTTGTACATCCCACCCTCGATCGCGACGACCGTCTGCCGGCTCACGCCGACCCGCGTGGCGAGTTCCTCCTGGGTCATCTCGCCATTCAGGAACCGCAGCTTCCGGACTTCGCTGCGAACGTCGTCTGTCATGGGAAAGAGCCTACGAGAGGCCCGGGAGCGATGTCAAGTTAAGTTTACACGGAGTCAAGTTAACCTGACTCGAAGGTCCCGACTCATCCCGCGCGACGGATGGGCACCGCAGTGCCCGGCTGGGTGCGCGACGGTGCGCTGTGGCTGCACATCCGGCGCGAGTTCTCGCTCTCGCAGGCGGCCGAGGCGCACCGCCAACTGCAGGGCCGCGCGACCGCGGGCAAGCTGCTGCTGATCCCGGGGGCGTAGTCAGCGACGCGCCGATCTCGCCATCGCCTCGGCGCTGGCGAGCGCCTGACGCGCCCCGGCGAGGAGCGGACGGAACTCCGCGTCTGGCTTTGTCGCCAGCGAATCGAGCGCCTGCCAGTGTCGACGGGCCTCGTCGAGGCGCCCGAGACGGGTCTCCAGCAACACCAACCGCTGCAGGGCGAACGGCAGGGCAATGGGATGTCCGACGAAACTGTCGTCCACGCTCCTGCCGGGCTCGAGCGCCAGGGCGCAATAGACCGCTGCCGAATCCGGCCGGCCCAGACTCTCCCATGCCTTGGACACGAGCCAGCGGTACGCGTAAGGCATCACCCCCGGGAGCACGCGGCCCTCGACCATGCGCGTGCGGGCGGCGGGGCCCAGCCGTTCGACGACTTGCTGATAGCGACGGGCGCGCGAGTCGATCAGGCCCTGCGCCAGTGTCCGGCGCACGCGCATGGTCCACATCGGCCGGCGTGGCTCCAGGGCACGAAGCATCGCCTTGGCCCGGAGCACGTCGCCCCCCACGGCGAGGCGCAGTGTCCGGTGGTACTGCCAGGTCTCGCTGGTGTCCCGCGGTTCTGGGCCGCGGGGGGGATCCTGTGGGCGCCCGGTGACGACATCAATCAGCAGCCAGTCGAGAAGAGCCTTTTCCCGGTACGACGGGGTGAGCTCGGGGATGGAGAGCACGCGGCTGAGGGTCGCGCGTGCGACCGTGCTCGAGCCCTGCGCGCACTGCGCGCCCGCGGCGACCACGCCTCCGTCGCTGCGACTGCCGCTCTCGATCTGCGGATTGTCAAGGGTCAGCGTGCCGAGGCTCTCCGCCTGCGCCCACTGTGCCGTGACCAGCGCGTTCACCGCCGTCACGGAATGATCTCCGCTCGGGATCGAGATGAGTCGACTCACCGAGATGGCCTCATCAGTGCGGCCGAGGGACAATAGGCACAACCACTCACTGTAGACCGCGAGGCGGGCGCGCGCGAGTCCGGGCAAGCTCCGCGTCCAGCGAAACACGGCGAGAGCCTCTTCCTGGCGTCCGAACGTCTCCAGCAGCTCCCCGCGATTACCCTGGCCAGCTATGGGATTGATGGCCCGGGCGCGGTCGTAGAGGGCGAGCGCCGTCGCCGGATCGTCCTGCATCGTAGCGAGCATCGCTTCCGTTCTGAGCCGGTCGGCCTCCGTCATTCTCTGCGGGAAGCTCAGCGCTCGCCGAAAGCAGAAGAGAGCCGAGTCGACATCACCGAGGTTAAACCAACTGACTCCCATCACCAGCCAGGCGGCCGCGCATTCGGGGTCCAGTTGGATCGCCCGGCGCGTCCAGGCCCTCATGGCCGGCATGTCCCCAGCGAGCTCACTGCGGCGGGCGAGGCGCAAGAGCCGCAGGGCCTCGAGCGAAGGCGTGCGGACGAGCCAGATCCTTCCGCTGGCTCGAATGTCGGCCGGGTTCTCGCCGAGCGCCCGCCTCAGCCGCCGGCCGATCCCGTCTGCGGCCCGGATCAGTCCATCCTCGTTCCGCGCCGTCTCTACCGCGGTGGTGATGACGCGGGTGCTGTCCGCATCCAGCACGCGCGCGGTGAGGGTGTAGCCGCGCCCCAGCTGCGCCACGCGGCCTTCCACCACCGCGCGCACCCCGCTTCGGTACGCCAACTCGCGCGCCAGTTCCGCATCCACCCGCATCCCGCGCGGGCGACCCGACGCTTCGAGCACCTCGGCGACCTGGTAACGGGACATGCAGGCGACCAGGGTCGACTGATCGAGAGCCGTGCTCACCAGGTCCCGCACCGCCACGCCGAGACTG
>Ga0315283_10002383_pt1 | contig 15665 bp, 11 predicted proteins | sample YL17G09_0_MG_FD_204541 | JGI IMG/M metagenome (GOLD analysis project Ga0315283, IMG submission 204541) | Sediment microbial communities from Yellowstone Lake, YNP, Wyoming, USA - YL17G09_0 | ecosystem: Environmental > Aquatic > Freshwater > Lake > Sediment | place: USA: Wyoming | collected... | reverse complement strand
GCGGTCCAGGGCGTTTCGCGAGGATTGCACGAGCGCATCCACCCCGAAACGGAAGAGGCTCGGCCCGTCCATCTTGATGTAGTGCTCGCGAGCTTCGACCGTTTCAAAGGTCGAGGGACGCCTGGAGCCACCGGCCGGCATGAAGAACAAACCGCCGCCGCCGCCGTCGGCGCCGAGGTGGAACCCGAGCAGCCCCGAGCCGTCGGTCACCCGCCCGACGACCACAGCGCCCGCGCCGTCGCCGAACAGCGGGGTCACCTTCTGATCCATCGGGTCCACGATGGTCGAATTGATCTCGGCCGCGACCACAAGACCGTAGCGCAGGTTGCCCGCGATCACGTACTGCGCCGCTGTGACCAACGCGTAGACGAAGCCCGAGCACGCGGCCTGGAGATCGAAGGCCGCCGCGGGTTTCGCGCCGATGCCGTCCTGGATGATGCACGCGTTCGACGGGAAGGCCATGTCCGGCGTGTACGTCGCGCAGATGATCAACTCGACGTCGCGCGGAGCGATGTTGGCGGCATCCAAAGCCCGTTGAGCCGCGATGATCCCGAGATCCGAGGATCCCGTCCCGGGCTCGGCGAATCGCCGCTCGCGAATCCCCGTCCGGGTCAAGATCCACTCCTCCGAGCAGCCGAACCGCTCCGCGAGCTCGCGGTTGTTCATCACGCGCTCGGGAAGAAAGGAACCGGTGCCAAGCACACCGGCCCTCACACTCGACTCGTTCATTTCAACGACCTCATCCCCGGGAAGTGCTATTCGGGCGAGATGGTACCCGACGTCGCAAGCGGCGCCGAGCCGCGAATGAAAACGACCGTCGCGCGGCCGCCGCTTGCGCCCTCGCCCGCGAAGACCGCTTCCGGCCGGCCGTCACCGTCCAAATCGACGAGATGCGGCGCGCCCAGTCCCCCGTCCGACCTCAAGATCTGAAACCCGTTGAGACTCATCGACATCCCGCTCCCCCTCGGCCGCGGGAGATCAGGGGCGAGTGGGATCGTCCGGGACGCCTTGGAGGCGACGGGCTTCTGGACGGCGCGCTCGGGCCCCGAGCCGGGAAAAACGAGAAGCTGCCGTTTCGCGAAGAGGATGAGGTCGGGGCGTCCGTCTCCATCGACGTCGGGGCCGAACCGCAGGAAGGCCTTCTCCCCGTCATCGACGTCGAACGACATCGAGCGCGGCTTCGCGAAGCCCGACGCCGCGCCGCCTTTGTAGACCTCGAGCGCTGCGATGGAGTTCTTGAGCCCTTTCCAGTACGCGAGCACGAGGTCGTCCCGCCCGTCCCCGTCGAGATCGACCACGGTCGGAAATGTCTGCTGCCAGAGGTTGATCCCTGTTGTCGCCGCGAAGAGTGGAGCATCGCCCGCGCGCGTGCGATCCCCGCCGAGCGGGAAGATACGCAAGGCCTTCTCACCCAGCAGGCTCAGCTTGTCCGCCGACGTCGTCGTGACGATCAGGACCGGCGCCCCTTGCAGCATCGCGAACGCGCTGTCGACCACGCTCTCCGGCTCGGGGAACAGAGCCCAGCTTTCGACGACGCGCGTCTCCGCGGGACCCTCGGGATCGAGGAGCAACGTGCGCAGCCGCCGCCGGCCGAGCGGCTCGGTGTCGGTCGCGAACACCATGCGCCCCGCCTGCGTCCTACCGATCGGGCGGACCGCGGGCGACTGGACGACCATGCGCTCGGCGCCTCCGCTCACGCGCAAGGGCGTTTCGAGCTCCGACGTGATAGCGACGCCTCCTTGGCGGCCGGGGCCGTAACTGCGGAAGGCCCCGAGGAGCGCCACCCGCAACGTGCTGTCCTGCGCGGCGGGTGCGTCCCACGCCAGTCGCGGACCGCAGCAGGTCGCTCCCAGGAGCGGCTCGTCGACGAGGGCTCGCGATGCCGCCTGACCCTCGGAGGACGGTGTCAAGAGGTCGATCCCGCCCTCGTGCAGAAGGAGCAGTTCCTCCGCGCCGTCCCCGTCCACGTCGGCGGCATCGAGAGTTCCCGCGGGAAGGCCGGTGCCCATCGACTCGAGCGTGTCGGGCGACTCGGAACGCCACCGGTACAACCGGGCGTTGCGCTTCGGCTCGTCCGCCTTGTCGCGCACCGTGCAGGCCACCGCGACTGCGGCACTTGCGGCGTCGGGTCTGGGCCCCGCGAGCACGAACAGCGCGCGATGGCCATCGCCGTCCCGCGGGAGTGCCCATCCAAGAAGCGGGCCGTCCAGGGCGAGGTCCGCGCGCCACCCGTCGGCCAGCCGCGTGACCGCGACCTGGACCTTCTCGGTCGGTGTCGGGGCCGCTGGTGGCTTCTTGGGCTTCGCTTTGGCGACCGCGGGCGACGCCGCGCTCAGCGCGGCGACGATCACGAGCAGCGACACGAGTCTCACTTGGGCTCCCCGCTCAGGTTCAACTCGAGGCGGGCGGGCGCGGTCGCTCCGGGCTCGGGCGGCGCCAAGGTGCGCGTGATCGCGAGATCCGATCTCCCGTCGGCGTCGAAATCCCGCACCCGGACGAGCATGACGTCTTCGGGTTCCTGTTCGAGCGTGATCGCAAGATCCGGTTTTTCGGCGTAACGCCCGCCGGGTTGTCCGCGGTGGATCGTGACCTCTTTCCCGCGTCCGAGGTGGACGAAGTCCACGCGTCCGTCGCCGTCGAAATCACCCTGGAACTGCCCAAGGCGGGAGATCTCCAGCCGGTTGAGATCGAGCTTGAGCTTCTCGCTCAACTGCTGGTCGGGAACCAGACGGAACGATCCGTCCTTTTGCTGCGCCACGACGTGGAAATCGAGCCCGATGCCGATCTTCTTTTCCGTCAGCGCACGCAGGGCCTGGAACATGGAAAAATCCAGCGTGATGGTGACCAGGTCCTTACGCCGATCGCCGTCGAGATCGATGAACTGGAGATCGACACCGTCCTGAAATCCCCCGGAGAAAGACCATCCCTCGGCGTCGAACTGCGTGTAGGGCTTCGTGTCGACGGAGAGATCCGGCCTCAGGTGGTGCAGGCGGTAGCGCATCATCGGCTTTTTGGCCTGCTTCATGTCGCTCTTTCCCGTGTCGACGTCCTCGCGCGTGACAACGTCGATGCGGCCATCGCCGTCGATGTCGCCCAGCCATGCGACGCGGCGATCGGCGTCTTGCGATGGCGCGTCGTTTGTGGGAGACGTCGCGGTAGGTTGAGGCACCGGCCGCTTGAGGCAGGAAAGAACCACCGTCTGCGGTGGCGCGAACCGACCCTCACCCAGGCCGCGCGCGATCGCGACTCCATCCGGCAAATCTACGACGAGATCGGCGCGGCCGTCGCCGTCGGCGTCTTCGACGCGAGGGATCGGCACCTGGCGTTCCGCCCGTCCCAGCGTTTGGGAGCGGTCGTCTCCGGGAAGGCGTCCACGGAACGAAGCGACGGCCGCGAAGCCTCCGTTCTCTCCGCGATGAACGGCGATCCCGTCTCTGGTGGGGATCACGGCGTCCAACACCTTGTCTCCGTCCACGTCTTTCAACACGTCGAGGTCGGTGAGGATCGCGCCGGTTCCGGCGAACGCGCAGGGTTCATCGAGCAAGGTTTCCAGAGTCAGCGACTCTTGCCCCGGGGACCCGGCGAGACGGATCTCCGAGAGCCCGTCATCGGTCAGCGCGACGACCGGATGCGTCTCGGGCCCCGCTTCGGCGGAGAGGACGAACGTCGGAAGCCCCAGCGGCGGTCCGGCGGGGCGGTATCCGCCCGACGCCTCGGCGAGGAATGCCCTCGCTTCCCTCGTGTCGAACAACGCGGGAACGACTTCCGTGATCTCGACCGCCTCCTCGACGCGATCGGTCGAGATCGACCCCCACCGTGTGTACGCCGTGACGATCAAGAGGTCCTGGCGGCCGTCCCGATTCAGGTCGGCCGCGACGATGACCGCCGGGGGGCCGGGCAGGTCGAGGACGACTCGCCTGAGCGTGAGCTCGCGAGGACGGGCGGCGTGCGTGGCGAGCGCAAGGAACGCAATCGTTCCGAACAGGCCGAGGCGAGAGAAAACTCGAGTCCCAAACGGAGCCGATCGTCGATGCATGGGGCCGAACGCTACGCTTTAGGGGCGACGCGGTCAACCGAACCCGGTGCTCCTAGGGTGAAGGGCTCACGACCCCCCGGTACTGGACCGCCTCGGCCACGTGACGATCGAGGATCGACTCACACCCGTCGAGATCGGCAATCGTTCGCGCCACGCGCCTCACGCGATCGTAGCCACGCGCCGTCAGGCCGAGACGGCGGCAGGCCTCGACGAGAAGGCGCTTCGGCGCGCGAGACAGCGCGGCGTGGCGTTCGAGTTCGGCTCGAGCCATGCGCGCATTCGACGCTGGGCCAACGGGTCCGAATCGGGATCGCTGGACCTCCCGGGCCGCCTGCACGCGATCCCGCACCGCCGCAGAAGCCTCCCCTGCCGCCGCGCTCGCAAGATCGGCCGGATCGACGGCCGGCACTTCGACGGTGAGGTCGAATCGGTCGAGCAGCGGACCGGACAACTTGGATTGATAGCGCCTCACCTCGTTCGGGGTGCAGCGACAGCGCGACCGAGGATCGCCGTGCCAGCCGCACGGACACGGGTTCATGGACGCCACGAGCATGAAGCGCGCCGGGAACACGGCGCGCGCGTTGAGGCGAACGAGCGCGACATCGCCGCTTTCCAGAGGTTGGCGCAGCGCCTCCAACGCATCGCGCCGAAACTCGATCAGTTCGTCGAGATACAGCACGCCGCCATTGGCGAGGGCAAGCTCACCGGGCCGCAAAGCCTGGCCGCCGCCGATCAGTCCCGCCAAAGACACGCCGTGATGCGGCGCTCGAAACGGGCGGTGGAGCACGAGACCGCCCGCAAGTCCGGCCGCGCTCCACACGCGCGTGACCTCGAGGGCCTCTTCGTGCGCCAGGGGCGGCAGGATGCCGCGAAGCCGCCTCGCGAGCATCGTCTTTCCCGATCCGGGTGGACCGGTCAGCAAGAGGTGATGGCCGCCTCCCGCCGCAACCTCGAGGGCGCGACGGGCGGAGAGCTGACCGCGGACGTCGGCGAGATCCTCGCCGGCAAGATCCGAAGACCCGGCCTCGTCCGGCGTTCTCTCCGTGGGTGACTCGCCGGCACGAGAGGAGTCTCTGAGAAGCGCGATCGCATCAGCGAGCGACGAGGCGCGCCAGACCTGGATCCCCGGAACCAGGAGCGCCTCCGCAACGTTTTCCGACGGCACGAGAACCCCGCGGCGACCCGAAGCGCGCGCGGCGAGCGCGATCGCGAGAACCCCTCTCACCGGCCGGACTGCGCCGTCCAACGCCAGTTCTCCCGCAAGCACGACGTCTCGCGCCGGAGCGTCGCCCAACCGGCCGTCGGCAGCAAGAATGGCCGCGGCGATCGGAAGATCGAGAGACGCCCCCTCCTTGCGGACGTCGGCGGGAGCGAGGTTCACGGTGACGCGGTGCTGCGGCAACTTAAAACCCGAGTGGGACAGCGCCGCTCGAATGCGGTCGATCCCTTCGCGAACGCTGCTGTTCGCCAAACCCACCGCCGCGATGTTCGGTAGGCCACCTCCGAGATGGACCTCGACCTCCACGAGACAGGCTTCGACGCCGACGAGGACCGCCCCCGTGGTTCGTCCGAGCATGTGAACGTCCTGACGGAGAAGGCCGGTGGGACCGGAGCAGGCGAAGAGGCTAGTTCGCGCGGATCTTCAGGCGCGTTCCCGGATAGATCACGCCGTTGGCGTTGATCCTGTTGAGGGCGCAGATCTGATCGACGGTGACCTGGTACCGATCCGCGATGCGATAGAGCGTTTCCCCGGGGCGCACTGTGTGAACGACAGGACTCGAGGTTGCGGCCTGACTGGCTCGCGCGGTCGGCGTTGCGGCCCGCGCGGCTCCACCCTTTGCAGGGATGACCAGCCGCTGTCCGATTTGGAGGGACGAACGGACACCGATCCCGCTGGCCGATGCGATCGCGGCCGGGGTCGTACGGTACTGCGATGCGATCTTCGAAAGCGTGTCGCCCTTGCGCACGCGGTACGCCACCGCGCTCCCCCGAGAGGTGTCGACATCTTTCACCGGCGGAGCCACGGCGGGGATGATCAGCTCTTGTCCCGGCCGCAGCGTGGCGCTCTTACCGAGATGGTTCGCGCCGGTGATGGCCGCGGACGACACGCCGTAGTGTTTCGCGATGAACGCCAGCGACTCCCCTTGGCCCACCTGGTGCCGGACGAGGATCAATCGATCGGCCGCCGGCATCGCGGCATAGGCCTGCGCCACCGCCTCGCCCAGTCCAGCGGGGACATAGACGTCGGTCGTTGTTTCCGGCGGGGTCATGCCACGGCGCAGTTGCTGATTCAGCTGTCGCAGCGTCTCGAGTTCCACATCGGCGAGCCTCGCCAAGACCCGCAGATCGGTCTGCCCCTCGATCTTCACGACCTCGGTCACGACGGGCGGATCGGGTTGGATGTCGAAGCCGTATTTTTCCGGCTGCTTGGCGATCAGCGTGGCGGCAAGGATCGCGGGAACGTAGTTCCTCGTTTCGGCGCGCAAGGACTTCGTCGACGCGAGCGACCAAAAGTCCTCTTTCCTCGTCTTTGCGAGCGAACGCTGGATCTTCCCCTCGCCCGCGTTGTACGCCGCAAGCGCCAAGTACCAGTCGCCGAACATCTCGTGGAGATCTTTGAGGTAAGCCGCTGCGGCACGGGCTGATTTCTCGGGATCGGAGCGCTCATCCACCCACGAGTCGATGCGGAGACCGTAGCGCCGGCCGGTCCCGGCGATGAACTGGTAGATCCCCTTGGCTTTCGCACGAGAGTACGCATTCGTCTTGAAAGCGCTCTCGACGTGCGCCATGTAAACGAGATCCTTGGGGATACCCGCCTGATCGAACGCGGTTCGAAACGCCTCGACGTAACGGCCGGAGCGCAGGAGGCTGGCCGTGAACAGCTCTTTGTGCCGGGTCGAGAAATACTCGACGTACGCGACGACCTTGTCGTTGAGCACCATCGGAATGTCGAACGTGGGAATGGACTCGGCGACGAGTTGCTTTTCCTTCTCCAAGTCCGAGGCCGACAGGTCCGGCGCAGTCTCGGGCAATTCATCGAGAGGAGATGGCTCGACCTCCTCCGCCGGCTCCGCGTCGTCCTCGGATGCGACCTCGACTCCGACCTCGGATTCGGTATCGGTTTCGGAAGGCGAAGCCTCTGCAGCTTGGGGCGTGTCGTTCGATGGGACCAAGGCCTGCTGGGAACCGACGCCCGAGGGTGTGGTCGCGACGGGAGCGGAAGCGACCCCGGCGCACCCGGCAAGGACGAGAACGGCGAGGACCAAGGTGAGCAGCGCGAGGGAGTTCTTGCGGCGCTGCGACCCTCCCGTCGTCATGATCTCCATGGATTCTCCGTTTCGACCAAGACTCGGGAGTGCGGACGAAGCCGACAGTGCGTCGGAAAGCATAAGGACGAGGCCCGGAACTGTCAACCCGAAAGGCACCTTAAGTCCATAGCTCTACTAGAGTTGCGAGCTCGAAACTAGCAGCCACAGATTGACACTTCGGTTCATTTTCGCCTATCCTTCGCGCCGTCGCGTCCCAGAAGAACCGGCCCAAACAGCCTCCCACGGAGATCCCCCATGGCTATGGAATCGAAAGAGCGCACAAAAGCTGTCGAACTCGCGGTCTCGCAGATCGAGAGGCAGTTCGGCAAGGGTTCGATCATGAAGCTCGGCGATCGCCAGATCGTCGATATCCCGGTCATTCCGACCACCTCCCTCTCGGTCGATTACGCTTTGGGTGTCGGGGGCATCCCCCGCGGCCGCGTCACCGAGATCTTTGGCCCGGAGTCTTCGGGCAAGACGACGTTCGCCCTCCACGTCATCGCCGAAGCCCAGCGGATGGGAGGCCTCGCGGCCTTCATCGACGCCGAGCACGCTCTCGACCCGGAATACGCGAGAAAGCTGAAGTGCGACGTCGACAACCTGATGGTGTCGCAACCGGACAGCGGCGAGCAGGCGCTCGAGATCGTCGAGATCCTGATCCGCTCCGGCGCGGTCGACATCGTGGTCGTCGACTCGGTCGCCGCCCTCGTGCCGAAGGCCGAGCTCGACGGCGAGATGGGCGACTCCCACGTCGGCTTGCAGGCGCGCCTCATGTCGCAGGCGCTTCGCAAGCTGACCGGGATCGTCTCCAAGAGCAAGACGTCGCTGCTTTTCATCAACCAAATTCGCGACAAGATCGGCGTGATGTTCGGGAGCCCTGAGACGACGACCGGTGGCCGCGCTCTCAAGTTCTACTCGTCGATGCGCCTCGACATCCGCCGCATCGGAGCGATCAAGGAAGGCGAAGAAACTACCGGCAACCGCACGCGTCTGCGCGTGGTCAAGAACAAGGTCGCCCCGCCCTTCCGCTCTGCCGAGTTCGACATCCTCTACGGTGAAGGCATTTCGAAGGAAGGCGACCTCATCGACCTCGGCATCGCCCAGAAGATCGTCGACAAGGCGGGCTCGTGGTTCTCGTATGGCGAGATCCGGCTCGGCCAGGGCCGCGAAAACGCCCGCGTCTTCCTCAAGGACAACCCCGATCTCGCCGGCGAGATCGACCGCAAGATCCGCACGGCACTGGGACTCGGAAAGGGCCCCGTGACAGTGGAAGCCGCCGCCACGTTGGTGGCCGAAACCCCACGGCCGGTCGCCGCACCCGAGCCGGCCGTCCGCGCCAAGCCCCGCCCCGAGGCCGTTCGCCTGTCTTGAATTCCGCGGGAGCGAGTGCAAGAATCCGCGCTCGCTTCCGCTTTCCGCATCGGCTCGGTAGCTCAGTTGGTAGAGCGAGGGACTGAAAATCCCTGCGTCGGGGGTTCAACTCCCTCCCGAGCCACCATAAAGACCGGATTCGCCGCGCTACCGTGCTCTCCAGAGTACGGAGTGCCGCCCGACTGACTCCCATAACGGTCGTTTTGCGGCCTTTCCGCCTGGCAGGATCTTTGCGATCCTCTGTTTCCCTCGAGGCCCCGTAGGTCTCGAGCCGAAACGAGGAGGACACGATGAGACGCTTGCTCGCATCCGGCACCGTGATCGTTTTTGGACTCGCCTTCGCCACGAGTGCGCTCGTTGCCGAGGACAAGAAGCCGCCGGACAAGATCACCTTCGACGCCAAGCCCGGCCCGGTCACCTTCGATCACCCCAAACACATCGAGGCCGTGAAGAAAGACTGCAAGGCGTGCCATGACGCGATCTTCCCGCAGGCGAAGGCTCCCCTGGGCTACAAGGAGTCGATGCACAAGAAGGCGGAGACCGACAAGAAGTCTTGCGGCGCGTGTCATGTGGCCGGCGGGACATCGTTCGAGAGCAAGGGCAACTGCGCAAAGTGCCATATCAAAAAGCCCGCGTAGGTCTGCGCCTCACGCGGCTGGTCGGGTCAACTCCGGGTCACCGCCGGAGTTGACCCTCAATCCTGCGCACCCACTCCCCTGCCCGTTCGTTTTGCGGATCGAGCCGGACGACCTCGCGAAACTGCACGAGCGCCTCTTCCACGTGCCGCTGTTGAACCAAGACGGCTCCGAGGAAGAACCGGGCCTTCACGTACGCGGAATCGATCCGCACCGCCTCGCGCAAGTGAATCACCGCATCGTCGGCACGGCCGAGATCGACGAGCGCCGTGGCCAGGTTGTAGTGAATGCTCGCGTCGCCGGGTGATTGCGCCAGCGCCGCTTCGTAAGCACCGACGGCGTCCGCGGGCCGGCCAAGCGCGCGTAGGGCGTTCCCGAGGTTGGAGCGCGCGTCGGTGTCCAACGGATCGATCGCGACGGCCCTTTCGAAATGCGCGAGGGCCTCCGCAATCTTCTGCTGATCCACGAGGGCCATGCCAAGGTTGTTCTGGGCCAACGCGTTGTCGGGGACCACGTCGATCGCACGCTGAAACAGAGACACGCTGTCGCGCCAGTACGGGAGTTCTGCGCGCGTCGCAACGGACAGCGCCGCAATCCACGCGCAGCCGGCAACGCCGGCGGCGCGGCGCCAAAGAACGGGCCTGGCCTCCGTCACTCGAACCGCCGCCCACGCCACACCGACGAAAATCCCGATCAGCGGGACGTAGGCGTAGCGGTCGGCGTAGGCCTGCGATCCGACCTGGATGATGCCCGCGACGGGGAGGAGCGTCGCCACGTACCACCACCAGCCCATGGCCAGCGCGGGAAACGCGCGAGCTTTCGCGACGACCGCAGCACCGATGACGACGAGCACGAGCGCGGAAGCCGCGATTTCGGCGACGGTGAGCGAGTCCATCGGGTGCGGGTAGAAGACAGCGAGCCCCGCCGGCCAGATCATCGCTTTCAGGTACCAGACGTAAGAGACCAGCGCGTTCCCGAGGCGGACGGGTAACGAGAACTCCGTCACCGACTGAATGGCACTCGCCGCGTGCTGGGCCAGAAGTGTCAGCACGCCGCAAGCCCCGGCAAGCGCGAGCAGCGGCCCAAGCTCACGCGCGTCGCGCGGCAACATCCAACCGCGGCCTTTCGGCCGCATGGCGAGGGGCCACACCTCGAAGAGCACGAGGGTCAACGGCAACGTCACGGCCATTGGCTTCGCAGCGAGGGCGGCAGCGGCGAGGGCGACCACGAAGAGGTATTTCGTCACGTTGGGACGTCGTCGGTACCCGGCGTGGGCCAGAAGCGCGGCGAGCCAGAACCCGGTGCTCAGGAGGCTTTTTCGTTCCGAGATCCACGCGACCGTCTGCACGTTCAGCGGATGCACCGCGAACAAGGCCGCGACCAACGCGCTCGGCCACGGTTGCAGGGTCGTCCCCGCCAGGAGCCAGAACAACAGCAAGACGTTGCCGAGGTGAAGGGCGAGGTTCATCCCGTGATGGCCGGCCGGGTTGAGACCGAACAGCGAGACGTCCAGCATGTGCGAGACGAGAGTCAGCGGGTGCCAGTTTCCGTTGAGGAAGGCGGTCGCCGACCAAGCGAGGTTGCCTTGGGTCAACCCCTGACCGATCTCCGGATTCTCCGTGACGTAGACGTTGTCGTCGTAGTTCACGAACGCGAATTCGCGAACCGGCGCGTAGACGGCGATCGTCACAGCGGCGAGGACGGCGGCAAGAGCGAGATTGAGACGCGGAACGTTACGGTCCATGTCCGCGGTCAGAGGATCGGGCCGCTCTCCCGAAGGGCATCGGGCTCAGCGTCCCCGCGCGATCGCCACAGCGCGTGGAGGAGGACCGTGACGCCCCAGACCGACAGGGCGATCCAAACGGCCTGCGTGTCCAACAACCAACCGTGCGCTCCGTGCATGGTCCTGCTCCTCTTCAAGTCTCGCGCGTCTCGATCGTAGCGTGCCTCGCTTCGCTTGCCATCAGTTGCTCTGCCAGACGTCGTGTTATCGGGCCGGGGTCGCCTCCCCGCACGTTGCGACCGTCGATGCGCACCACCGGGCGCACGCCGCGCAGACTCGACGTCAGAAAAATCTCGTCGGCGGCGCGGAGAATCGCGATACGAACTTTGGACTGCCGCACCGAAAGGCCGAGCTCGCGCAACGCGACGATGGCCCGCCATCGCGTGACGCCGTCGCGGGCGCCGTCACGAAGTGAAGGCGTCACGACGGCGCGTCCGCGCGCGACGAAGACGTTTCCCGTGCACGCTTCGATCACGTGACCCCGCTCGTTGAGCCAGAAGCCCTCGTCCGCACCGCGTCGCACCGCCTCTTCCAGCCCGAGCATGCAGGCCGCGTAACTCACGGATTTGATCCCCGCGGTCGGGTCCAAACGATGCCGCCGCCACGGGAGCAGGACCGCGGCAACCGCCTTGCCTTCGTCTGCGGGATCGATCGAACCCGCGAAGACCACCCATCGTCCGGAGCGCGACACGACGATCTTGAGCCAACGGCTTCCGATCGAAACGCCCTCCGCTACGAGCCGCACCGCGCGCGTCAGCTCGTCGGCGGTCGGGAGCGGCACGCCGAACCGCCGGGCGGCGTCGCCCAGCCGGCGCAAGTGTTCGTCGAGCTGACAGGGTTCCGCATCGCGCACGGCGATCGTCTCGAACACCCCGAGCCCCCATTGCGCCACGGGATCGTCCCACCGCAGCAGAAGGGCCTCGGACTCGACGAGGGTGCCGCAATGCACTGCGCACCCCTCGGGCCGTCGGTCCATCACGCCGCCTCCTCGGGGTCGAAGCCCAAAGCGCGCGTCAGGGCGCGCGCCTTGGCGTTGGCCTCCGACCACTCCGCCTCCGGCTCCGAGTCGGCAACAACGCCTCCCCCGGCCCCGATGTGCACCCGTCCTGCGGTGACGATGGCCGATCGTATCAGGATGCTCGAGGCCGTGCTGCCATCGTCGTCGAACCAGAAGAGGCTTCCGGTGTACAGGCCGCGCGGGCAAGGCTCGAGCTCGCTCAGGATCTCGATCGCGCGCTCCTTGGGGGCTCCCGTGACCGACCCCCCGGGGAAAACGGCCGACAAGAGTGTGGACGGCGTCACCCCGTCACGCAGCTTTGCGACGACCCGCGCGACGAGATGATGCACGGCAGCAAAGGAGCGGAGAGCCATCAGTTCCGGAACCGCGACGCCCCCCGTGCGCGCGAGCCGGCCGAGATCGTTGCGCAGCACATCGACGATCATGACGAGTTCGGCGCGGTCTTTCTCCGAGGCGAGAAGTTCCGCCGCCGCTTGCGCATCGGCCACCGGCGTCGCTCCGCGGGGGCGGGTTCCCTTGATGGGCCGGGTCTCGGCGATGCCGTCGCGGTCGACGTCGACGAACACTTCCGGGGAAACCGAGACGAGCGCCAATCCGGGAGCCTCGACGTAAGCCGACCGCGGCGCCGGAGTCGCGCTCGCGATGACCCGGTACAGATCCCACGGGTCGGCTTCGAAGGGCGCGTCGAAGCGCTGAGTGAGGTTCGCCTGATACACGTCCCCACGCGCGATGTGCTCTTTCACCCGCGAAACGGCTCGCAGGTAGGCTTCATGTCCCAGACTCGTCCGGGGCGGCCCCGAGGCGAGCGCGGGCCTCGCAGGCGCTCCGGCCGCGGGGCCCCGGCGCTGAAGCGTGCTCGCCGCTCGCTCGACGATGTCGCGTCGTCCGGTGGGCACGGGGGGCCCCTCGACGGGAAACGCGATGTTGGCATCGACGGCAAGCGCAAGGATCTCGCACGCGTTCGCGCTCCGACGCGACCGCGGAGCGAACGCTTCGTAGGAGCAGAGCACCGCCAGCCCCGTCCCTCCAGGACCGCCCGCCGACCGGCGGCACGCTACGAGTTCGTCGATCGGTTTCATCGCTTGGGCGGGGTCGCCCGCGCGTTCGCGGGCCTCGAGAACCACCCGCGGCTCAAGCGCCAGCCGGCAGGCCCACGCACCGTCATGGCCACCGCGACCGTCGAACAGGACGGCCGGCTCTCCGGGGCGGCGCAGCGCTTCGAACGCGGACTCCAGGCCCAGCGCCGGATCGAGCTCACGCATCGGCGTGTCGCCTCTCAGTACTTGCGGATCAGTCCGACGACGACGCCCTGGACCTGGACACGGTCGGCGGCGACGACGATTGCTGCCATCGTCGGATGCGAGGGCTGAAGCCGCACGGTCGCGCCCTCGCGGTAGATGCGCTTGAGCGTGGCGTCCGATCCGTCGACGAGCGCCACGACGGTTTCACCGTCGCGCGCCACCTGCCGGGCCTCGATGATCACGTAGTCGCCTTCGCGTATCTGCTCGCCGATCATCGATTCGCCCTGGATCTTGAGAACGAAGGTGCGCCCCCTCCCCGCAACCATATCCGCGGGGACCGTGATCGTCTCGGTCGTGGGGAGGGCCTCGAGCGGGTACCCCGCCGCGATCGTTCCCACTAGCGGTAGATCGAACGCTTTTCCCTGGCTCTCCTCGGCAAGCTCGATCGAGCGATTCTGGTTCCACACACGGCGCACGAATCCCTTTTCGACGAGATGCGAGATGTGCTTGTGGACGGTGGCGACCGACGAGAGTCCGAGCGTCCCGCCGATTTCCTCGAGACTGGGCGAATAGCCGTTCGCCTCGATGAATTCACGGATCACGTCGAGGACTTCCCGCTGTCGTCGTGTCAGCGCCACGGTGCACCTCCACGCGGAGCTTAGGCGAAGATGCGACGAAAATCAACGGCGCCCCGAGCAGGAATCGCCGAACTCGAGGTCTTTTTTGCACGCTCCGGAGACGCGGCGTATAGTTCGACGTTCGCCTTGCATTCGATCCCGACAGGAGAGATCACTGTGGGACCTGGACCGCGCACAGCCCTCGCCGCGTTGTGTTTCCTGCTGCTCTCGAACGTGCTTCCCGCGCAAGAGAGCACCGCCCCGCCGACCCCGGCGCAGATGGCCGCGATGGAGCGGGTGCGTCCCCTGGTCGAGGCGATCTGGCTGGACGTCAGGAGTCCGGCGAAGACCGACGAGGGGAACCCACGCTACTTCTGGGAGATCACCGGCAAGCTCATTGCGATCGGTCCCGATGTCGTTCCGTTCGTGGTCTCAGAGCTCGATCTGATGGACCCCAGTACGTTCCACTTCTCCGCCTACGCGTTGGGCCGGCTTGGCGGGCCGGAAGCTGAGGCCGCGCTGCGCAAAGCGGCTCGCGCCGCGGACTCGATCGGAGGAAACTTCGGAGCCGCCTGCAAGCGATACGCGCTTTACGGTTTGGCCTTGATCGGGACGCCCGACGTCTTTGACTTGCTCCAGAGCGGAGTGTCGCTGCGCGGCGCCCAAATGGTCCCCGACTTCCTGTTGGTGAGCCACATGGCGCTCTTGACCGGCCCCGCCGCGGTGCCGACCCTCGAAAAACAGCTCGAGGCTTACAGGCTCGACCCTGCGGCAACGGAAAAACTCGAGTACACGATCCTCGCGCTCGGCCGCATGGGCGATGCGTCCCTCGTTCCCAAGCTCGAGCCCCTGTTGGCGCACCCCTCCCCTGAGGTTCGCGCCCTCACGGCCGACTCGATCTCCCGCCTGGGAGAGCCTCGTGCGTGCGAGCTGTTGCTACCCGCACTGTCGAGTTCCGTTCAGGGCGAGAGGCGTTACGTGGCGAGGGCCTACGAACGATGGCAGCCCGCACCCTGCTATAAGGGGATGATCGCCCGTCTCGAAGTTGAGCGGGACATGGGGGTGCGAGGCCCGCTTTACAACGCCATCGTGGCGATGGGCGGAGAGTCCTCGTTGGACGTATTCCGCGCCTACCTGAACACGGGCGATCAGTTCGACCAGGCCCTCGTCATCTTCGAGATCGGGCAGATCGGCAGCACGAAGGGGCTCAATACGCTGCGCACTCTGCTGACCGCCGAGAGCTCCTCCACGGTGGTGCGTGCCCTGGAGTCCATGGGCGCCATCGGGGGCGAGGGGGCGACGGACACGCTCATGGCCGCCACCGCGGATCCGCGCCGCGTCGTCGCCTTCGGCGCGCGAGACGTTCTCGTCGACAAGGGGGTGGCGCAGGTCGCGCCCCGGGTCGCGGCGGCGATGCTCGGGTATGTGGGAGAACCCGTGGGCGATCTGTCGCTGCGCACCCCGATCGCTGAGTGGGGAGACGCGCTCGTCCGGTTCGACTACACCGAGCCGATCGACGACCTCAAGGCTGCCGCAGCCGTGCAGACCGATTCGGAGATCAGAGACTCGTTGGACTCTTGCGTTCGCCGCCTTCAACTCCTCAAGGCCAACGGCGATGACGTCGCCCTGTGGGCCAACGCGTTCGCCTCGCCGCTC
>Ga0315283_10002382_pt1 | contig 15666 bp, 15 predicted proteins | sample YL17G09_0_MG_FD_204541 | JGI IMG/M metagenome (GOLD analysis project Ga0315283, IMG submission 204541) | Sediment microbial communities from Yellowstone Lake, YNP, Wyoming, USA - YL17G09_0 | ecosystem: Environmental > Aquatic > Freshwater > Lake > Sediment | place: USA: Wyoming | collected... | reverse complement strand
TCGCGGCGCTGGCCTGGGTGTCGAACGCCCTGGGCACCGTGAACCCGGTCCAGGAGATGGTCGCGGCGGCGCACGCCGCCGGCGTGCCGGTGCTGCTGGACGCCGCGCAGGCGGTGCCGCACTTCGCGGTCGACGTGCAGGCCATCGACTGTGATTTTCTGGCGTTCTCCGGGCACAAGATGTATGGCCCGACGGGGATCGGGGTGCTGTACGGCAAGCGCGCACTGCTCGAAGCGATGCCGCCCTGGCAGGGCGGCGGCGACATGATCCGCTCGGTCACCTTCGAGAAGTCGGAGTGGAACCGCCTGCCGTGGAAGTTCGAAGCCGGGACACCGGATATCGCCGGTGCCATCGGCCTGGAAGCGGCAATCCACGAGGTCCGCGCTCTAGGCTTGGAGACCATCGCAGCGCACGAAGCCGGGCTCTTGCACTACGCGACCGAAGTCCTGGGCGCGATCCCGCGGCTGCGTTTCATCGGCACGGCGCCGCACCGCGCCGGGGTCGTGTCCTTCGTGGTCGAAGGCGTGCATCCGCACGACATCGGCACCATTCTGGATCGGGAGGGCGTCGCGATCCGGACCGGGCACCATTGCGCGCAGCCGGTCATGGATCGCTTTGGAATTGCGGCGACGGCGCGCGCATCGTTTGGCCTCTACAACACGGGCGCGGAAATCGACGCCCTGGGCGCCGCGCTGCGCAAGACGATCGAAATGCTGGGGTGACCGGAGTGTCGGACGACCTGCGCGATCTATACCAGGAAGTGATCCTCGAGCACGCGCGCAGTCCGCGCAACCGCCGGGCGCTGGACCCGGCAACGCCCGGGGTGCACAAGGCGGAGGGCTTCAACCGGCTGTGCGGCGACCGCCTGAACGTTTACCTGCACCTGCAAGACGGGGTGGTGCAGGACGTCTGCTTCGAGGGATCGGGGTGCGCGATTTCGACCGCATCCGCGTCCCTGATGACGCAGAGTGTGAAGGGTCACACGGAAGCCGAGATCGAGGCGATGTTCCGCGCTTTCCATGCCTTGGTGACCGAGGGGCGGGAGGCGGCGGCAGCCGCGAGCGATGCGGTACTCGGCAAGCTGGAAGTGTTCGCGGGGGTCCGGGAGTTTCCGGCCCGGGTGAAATGCGCGAGTCTGGCGTGGCATACCATGCACGCCGCATTGAAGGCGAATGGCAATGCAGTGGTTTCGACGGAAGACTGAGAAACGGCAACCCATGAATGAATTCGAGCCCGAGAGTCCTGCCGCGGCAACGCCGCCGGCGCCTTTGCCCCCGCGGGCCATGGACGGCGATTTGAGCGGTGCCGCCGCGTATGTCGCCGCCACGCATGCTCGCGAAGCGGAAGCCGCTTCCACCGCGTCCTACCCGCCGGATCCGGCCATTGCGCCGCCGGCCGCAGCCCCGCCGGCACCGCAGTATTTGTCGCAGGAGCAGTTGGCGCGCGTACCGTCGCATGCCCGCGACCACGAAGGCTCGGCTCCGGAGCCGCTGCGCCAGGCGATCGTCGACGCCCTGCGCTCGGTGTACGACCCCGAGATCCCGGTGAACATCTACGACATCGGCCTCATCTACGACGTCGCGATCGACGCCGAGCAGCGCGTCAAGATCGCGATGACGCTCACGTCCCCCAGTTGCCCCGCCGCGGAGTCGTTACCGCCCGAAGTGCAAGCCCGGGTGGCCGGCGTCGACGGCGTCAATCAAGTCGATATCGATTTGGTGTGGGAACCCACCTGGGCCCCCGTCATGATGTCCGAGGACGCCCGCCTGATCCTGAATGTGATGTAATCCGCCCGCCACTGGGCGCTGTTGCTCCAGGTGGCACGGCGCGGCCCGGAAGCGGAAGTTCTTGCGGGGGCGCGCGGTCGCGAGAGTGGGCCCTTGCTCAGACAGCGGCGGTCGGGGCACCCAAATGCTCGACACATTGATCGCGACCCGCCCGCCTAAACTCGCCGGGCCCACTCTCGCAACCACGCGCTGTGGCGAGTTCGTTCCCTAAATCGGGGGTGCGAGCTGGCGCGGCGCGCGGCCGCGCGCACCCCGCATGAGCTTCCGGGCTTCACTTCGCGAGCGTCGTACCGTAGATGCAGATGCGGTCAGCGAACGAGCACGGCGCGGCGGGCGTCGTGCTGGCTGCCGGCGTCGACGCGCACCAGGTACACGCCCGACGCGGCGGCGTGGCCCAGGTCGTCACGTCCATCCCAAATGCGTTCGTGCCGCCCGGCGGCGAGATTCTCGCCGGCGGCTAGAGTACGCACGTGGGCCCCCGCGGCGGAAAACACCCGCAGCCACACCCGGCCGCTGCGTGGGATCTCGAAGCGCAGGAGCGTCGTGGGATTGAACGGATTCGGCTGCGGCGCCGAGAGCGCCAACCGCGCCGGAGCGGGCGGTGTCACCGTGAAGGGTCCGAACACCGACCGCGTGCCGTCGGATTCGATGCCGGCGATCTGGTAGGCATAGGAGTGCCCCGCCGCCGCGCTGCGATCGACGAATTCCCACCTGGCGCCGCTCTGCGCCGGTGGATTGGCGGTACCGACCGCGCTCCAGGGGCCCGCCGCATCACCGCTCCGCTCGATGTCGAAGCGCACGAAGCCGCCGTCCTGGCGGGCGCGCCACGTCAAATAAACGCCGTCCGCCAGCGCTGCAATCGAGACGTCGCTGACTTCCACCGCCACCGGCGGACCGGTGACGACGAAGTTGTAGGACCCGTAGGTGTGGACGTTGTTCACGCGCCGGCACCGCACGTGCAGCACGGTGGGATTTGTCGGCGTGTAGGTCAGGCTGGACCCCGCCGAAGTGTCGTTGCCGCTCGATGCGATGAGCGTCGTGCCGTTGTTGACGTACAACTCGAGATGCGTGAGCAAGCCGGAGAGCAGCGACTCGGTCGCAAATCCGTACTGCGAGCCGCCGACGGTGCCGATCACGAACCAATCTTCTTCGCCGGCGGGATAGATGGTGTGATGTTCGGCGGGCGAGCTCGCAACGACGGTGTGCGCCTGCGCCGGGGTCGCATCCGGTTCGAATGCGTCGGCAAAGTATTCCATACCGCGGGCCCCGAAGATGCTCTCCATCTCGGGCCGGTGGCCATGGGCGCCCGCGAACCAGCCGTCCCAGAAATCCTCGGCGCTGATCGTGGTCGCGCTGGGGAAGTACGTCGTGAACGCTTGCCAGAATTCCAGCGGCCCGTTCACGAGCGACAACCCGTCGTCATCGACGCCCGGGGCGCCGTCGTTCGTGCCCGGCGTGTCGACGACGTCCCATAGGGCGGCGTTCACCGAGACCTCGTTGTTGGCGCCCAAAACACCCACCGGTCCACCCGACGTGAAGCCCGGCGTTTCCACCTGGTAGGAAATGAACGCGTTGCCGGGGCCGGGATCGCCGCTGGTGTCGATGTAGAGGTCGGGACGCGACAACCCGCGCCAGTCGCGCACCATGTTCGCGAAGAACGTCGCGAAGCCTTCGGACCACGTGAGGCGCAGGTCGTACAAGCCGTTCAGAGTGTGCGGGCCGCCGGGATTCTCACTCTTCGCGAGATTGAACTCCGTGTAGTGGCCGATCTCGTGCAGGATCACCGTGTCGTCATAGCCGTCGGAATCGGCATTCGCACCGGTGATTCCCAGCAAGTGCACCGAACCATCAGCGTGCAGATAGTACGTGCCATCGGTCGCCGCCGGCCCCAGGAACCAGTACAACGTCATCAGGCGCGTCGGGCGTGAGCCGCGCAGCGAGGCGATGAAATCGAACGCGTCCACCGCATTGTCGAAGATATTGAAGGCATCGCCGCCCGCGCCCTCGAGCGCCACGACCGGGGTGCTCGTGAAGTCGATGTTCGTGGCCGGTGCATGGCCCCCGAAGGTGCTGGAGGTCACCGCATAGGGCGACTGATTTCCGGTCGACACGAACACCCGCACCCTCAGGGTGGGCGTGTTGACGGCGGTAGTCTTGACGCGGATCTTGAGGTTGCGGGTCGACGCGTCGACGACGCGGATCGTGAAGGCACCCGCGGCGTCGGTGGCGCCCGATCCGAGAACCGCCTGCGTGTTCGCGTCCTGAACTTCAACGTCGGCGTAGCGGACCGGCAGATCGGCGGTGCTGCCAGTGAAGCCGCCCGGACCGAATGGCCGGTCGCGGTAGAGGAATTTGCCGCTGACATCGTAGTCGGCGGACGCGATCCCGGCGCTCACGGCCAGAAGGGTGGCGGCACCGGCGGCGATGCGCTTCCAGTGGTGCCGCGTGCCGGGCGGTGCCGGCGCACGCATCCAGCGGCTCATCGTGCGCCTCCGGTGGCGCCCTCGAACTCGACGACGGTCTCGCCGGTCTGGGGATTCGTGGTGAGGCGGCCTGGGTTCGCCGCCGCGACGGCGCTGGAAACCACCTTGCCCTGCTGCAGTTCGAGCCCGCTCATGCTGCGCAAAGCGCCCCCGGGAGTGGCGGCGGCATTGGCTTCGACCCAGACTCGCGTCACGTCCGCGCCAGGGGCCAAACGGGCCTCGAAATCGCGCCAAGCGCCGGCCGCGATCGCGCCCGTCCAGACCAACTCGCGCGCCACATCCCGGTCGCCCGCGCGGGCGCCGAGGGTCACGGTCACGGTGGGGACAGCTTCGATGGCCTCCACATGGATGTGCCAGATGTCCGGCGCCGCCGTGGGCGCAAGCGTCACGCGCACCGGGGGAACGGCCTTGCACGACTGCGGCGCCGGCGCCGGTGCCACCACGGGCGCGGCCACGGGCACTTGGCGTTCGAAACTCAACCCGCGGCTGGACAGGAATCCGGCGGCTGCAACAACCGCCACGGAGCCCGCGGCCCAGGACACGAACGCTCGGCGTTTCACGGTTGGAACCTCACTTGGCAAAGGCAAGATGGCGACGGTGCAGCCGGAGCCGCAAAGGACGGTGGAAGTATAGCATCCGCAATGCCACGGAGGCAGGAGTGGAGGCGGCCCATGGCGTCCCACAATGAGGAACGGCACGCCCTCGCGCGGCACGGCGGCGCCACTGCAAGTGTCGGGACCCGGATCGCGGTGGCCGGAATCCAGGACCGCTCCGAACCTCTCGTGGCGGAACGCCTGCTTGCGTAGAATGCAGAGCACGTTCGGCGCGTGTCTTGCGGCTCAGGCGGTGGCGCGCTCTGTCGGGACCCCACAGGGTCCGGGGTGCGCGGGGATTCTTGGGCCGGAGAGCTTCGGAGCGGGGGAAAGGGATGGTCATGGGGCGCAGGACGTGGTGGTTTGCCGGACTGGTGCTGGCGCTGGGTTGCGCGGCGCCCGAAAATCCCGAGGCGCGCTACGAGAACACCGTGCGTGCACGCGCCTGCTACGAAGCCGGCGATTTCAAACATGCACAAGCCCTCTTGTCCGACCTCGCGGACGAGTCCCGCGATCCGGTTGCCTGGAGCAATTTGGGCCTGGTGCTGGCGCGGCGCGGCAAGCAGTTGGGTGCCGAGCGCGCGTGGCGGACCGCGTTGCGCATGGACGCCCAGTGCTCGCGGGCGCAATACGGCCTGGGGCTCGCGGCGCAAGCGCGCGCCCGCGACTTGCTGCGCGGGTCGCAGGCCAGTGGGTCGGAGAAAAAACGCCTCGCCGCCACTCAATGGATGGAGACCGCGGTACAGGCGCTCGAAGCCGCGGCGGGCGCCGATCCGTCGTCACCGGCAATTCAAGCGGCGCTGGCATCGGCCTGCGATGATGCCGGCCGCACCGATGCGGCGAAGAAAGCCCGGACGGAAGTCGCGCATCTGGATCCAGCCGGCGTTTTAGCCGCTTCGGAAGCCGCCGAACTGGCGAGCATCCAGCTCCCGCAGCGGCCGCGTTCGGCAGGATCGGGCGCCATCGCGGTGCAGTTCCGGCGCCAGCCGCTGGACGCGCATGCCGGCGGTGTGATGGCGTGCGACATCGACGGCAATGGCCGCCCGGACCTCGTGCTGGGCGGTGAGAGCAGCGTGTTGCGGGGCGATTCGCTGCAGGGAACCGTCCACTTCGTGCTGCAGCCTTTCATCCCTGGTGTAACCCCGCGTTTCGCCGTGACGCTGCTCGCGGACCGTGATGAGACGCCCGATGTGATTTTCGTCACCCTGCCGTCGGCGACTGCGGCCGCGGATCCGGCCACGCCTGCCGGCAAAGCAGTTGTGGCGCCGGTGAATCGCAATTCCATCTGGTTGTTGCGCGGCGGATCGGGCGCGCCCGAGCCGCTCGGTGAAGTGCCGTTCGAGGTGCGGGCATTGCGGATTGCCGACGTCAATCGCGATGGGCACGTCGATTTGGTCGTTGCCGCCAACGTTCCACCGGGTCTGCGGATCTGGCGCAACGACGGCAACGGGCAGTTCGACCTGACCGGCGTGACGCGGGGCCTTGAAAACATGCCGCCACTACGCGATGTCGTGTGCGGGGATTTCACCGGCGATCAGCGCGTCGACCTGGTGGCTGCCGATACCGCCGGCCGTCTGCGCGTCGTGGCGCAGGGCAGCGATGGCTCATTCTCTGATGCGAGCCGTGTCGCGAATCTGAACTTGGAACGGACGCGGGTGCTCGATGCCGCGGATGTCGATGCCGACGGCACGCTCGATCTGCTGTTGGGCAACGATGCCGGGCTGTGGGTGCTCGCGAACCGCGGCAACGCGCGCTTCGTACGCACGGCGGCGTATCGGGTGCCGCAGACCCGCTGGTCCGATGCCAGGCCGCCGCGCGTACCGGTGGCGGCCATTCTGCGTTTCGATTTCGACAACGACGGATTCGAAGATCTCGTGACGCTGCATCCGACGGCTGCCTCGCCGGTGCCGGTGGTCGTGGCCGCAGTGGCGAACCCGAAGGGGAGTGCGGCGGCGGTGGAGGATGCGGCGCCCGAGCCGGCACTGCCGATGATCGCGACCCCGTGCGCCGTCACCGTCTGGCGCAACACCGGCCGCGGCTTTTTCGCGGCCGACAACAGCGTCGGGGCACAGGAGGTCGCTCTGCTCTCCGGGCCGGTGGCGGTGGCGGATTTCGATGCCGACGGCGACCTGGACTTTGCGGGGGCAGGACCGGACAGCGCCGTCGCGGTGTATTGGAACGATGGCGGCAACAAGAACCGGCGTCTGCGTGTCGATCTTCAAGGTGCCCAGGGCCTTCACGATGGCCTGGGAGCGTGGCTGGAAATCCACGCCGGTCCGCGCGCGATCGTGCGGCCGGTGACGACTCAGCCCCTGTGGGTGGGCATCGCGAACGAGACCGAACTCGACGTGGTGCGGGTGGTGTGGCCGGACGGCACGGTGCAAAGCGCGCTGAATCTCCGCGTGCCGGAGGCCGGTGCGCTGCGGATCGAGCGCCAGGCCGGGCATGAGTGAACCGCGTGGCGGCAAGCGGCGTTCGCGCGCCGGCACCGCGCGCCGGACGCTCTCAGCCGTGCGCTTTCAGGAGCGCGAGCCGGTCGCCGCGCACGCGATGATAGAAGCGCCATCCGAGCGCCAACGCCACCAAGGTCAATCCCGTGGTCAATCCCCACCACAAACCAACCGGGCCCGCGCCGGTGCGGAACGCCAGGAACCAGCCGACCGGTAGGCCAATCAACCAGTAGGCCACGATGGTCACGAACATCGGCACCCGGGTATCCGCAGCGCCGCGCAGGGCGCCGATGCCGATCGTCTGCGCGCCGTCGAACAGTTGGAACACCGCGCCAACGTGCAGCAACGAGGCGGCGATGGCCAGGACGGCGGCGTCCTGGGAATAGAGTCCCGCGAGCGGTCGCGCGGCCAGCGCGAACGCGAGTGCCGACATCGACATGAAGCCGACGCCGAGAACATAGGCGACCAGCGCCGCGTGGCGCGCCGCGCCGACATCGTCGCGGCCGATGGCTTGGCCGACGCGCACCGCCGCGGTGGCGGAGAATCCCAACGGCACCATGAAGGTGATACTGCAGAGATTGATGGCGATTTGATGCCCGGCCAAGGCTGCGGTGCCGATCCAGCCCATCATGGCCGACGCGGCGGTGAACACTCCGACTTCCATGCCGTACTGCATTCCAACCGGCAGACCCAGGCGTACGAGGCGTGCGAGCAAAGCCCGGTCGAGCGGCCCACGGCGCGCCAGGACGCCGAAGCGCCGGAGCGACCGTTTGCCAAAGACGTACGCACACAGGGCCAACACCATCACCCAGCGGCTCAGGGTGGTGGCCCATGCGGATCCTTGGATGCCGAGCGCCGGCATGCCGGCATGGCCGAAGATCAACGCCCAGTTGGCGACGGCGTTCAGAACGTTGGCGGCGAGCACGATCCACATCGCGGGCGCGACAATTCCTACACCCTGCAGGAACTGGCGCAGGGCGGCGAAAACCAGGAACGGCAGCGCGCCCAGGCCCCAGATGCGCAGGAATGGCGCGGCGCGTTCCACGAGCGGCGCGGGCTCGCCGATCGCCGTCAAAATCCAGTGCGACTGCCACAACACCGCAACCAGCGGCACGCTGAACAGGATGGCCAGCAGGAGTCCGTGGCGCAAAGCCCGCCCACACTGTTCATGGCGGCCGGCGCCGTAGGCTTGCGAAATGATCGGGTCGAGGCCCATCAAGGTGCCCGAGCCCATGATGAGTGGCAGGATGCCGACACTGCTTCCGAGCCCGACGGCGGAAATGGCCTCGGGTCCCAAACGGCCGGCCATGAGCGTGTCGACGGTGCCCATGGCGATGGAGCCCAACTGGGTCGCGACCACGGGCAGGGCGAGGCGCAAAGTATCGCGCAATTCGGCGCGCTGGATCACGGCTGTTCCGGCGGCCAGGGCGCCGGATCGTGGCGCGCAGTGCGGTGCCGGCGGTCGATCCCCAATTCGCGCCGCGGCGCGACCGGACGGTCTAGAAAAGCCGCGTACTCTTGCTGCCGGTCCGCATTGCCGCCGGCCAATTGCCCGTACCACGCCGCGCGCAGTGCCTGCAACTCCGCCGCAGGCAAGTTGCCGGCCGGCAAATCCGCGTCGCGATGGCCCAACAGACGATCGTAGACGGTGAGAGCCACGGCGACCGACAGATTCAAGCTGCCGCTGAAGCCCGAGGTGGGGATGACGAACGTCGCGTCCGCGGCGTCCACCCACTGGGCCGTAACGCCGGTGCGCTCGTTGCCGAAGACGTACGCGGCGCGCGTGCCGCCCGGCAAGTGGGGCAGAGGGGTCGCGCCCGCATCCAGATGACTCACGTACAGTTGGTAGCCGGTGGCGCGCAGCGCCGCGATCGCGCTCTCCGCACCCGCGTGACGGTGCAACGTCAGCCAGTGGTGCGCGCCCATCGAGACTTTGGGATTCAAGACCGACAAGTTCTGGTTCTCGACCACCAGATGAACATCCTGAATGCCGAAAGCCTCGCAGGTGCGCAACACGGCGCTGACATTGTGCGGGTCATGGGCGTCCTCCAACACCACGCACCACTGGCGGGTGCGCGCCTGGAGGACGGCTTCCGCCCGCGCCAAACGGCGCGGCTCCGTGCCGGATTCGGAATCTTGCGTCAATTGCGCCTCGTTTCGCTGCACCGTTGCATTCCCGCGTCGAAGTGTACAGGATGGCCCGGCGTGTCGCATCCCGCACCCGGAGGAGGACCTCATGTTGCAGCGCGATGCTTGTAGCGGGATCTGGGTGCCGCTGGTGACGCCGTTTTCGGCCGCCGGTGTGCACACGGCGGCTATCGCCCCCATGGTCGACTGGCTGTTGGAGCGTGGTGTGGCGGGGTTTCTGGCGCTGGGCACGACCGGCGAGGCACCGCATTGCAGTGATGAAGAATCGGTTGCGGTGGTCGATGCGGTGGTGCGCGCCGCGCGAGGGCGAGCGCCGGTTTTCGTGGGCAGCGGCCGGCCGTCCACCGCCGCCGCGATCGAGTGGACACGGCGTGTGGCGGGAGCGGGCGCGGACGCAGTGCTCGCACTGACGCCGAATGCCTATCGCAGCCGCATGGATCCCGCGGCACTGGTTTCCCACTTCCGCGAGCTCGCGGATGCGAGTCCGGTGCCGGTCTTCGTCTACCACATGCCAGAGATGTCCGGGGTCGATCTGCCGGCTGCGACGCTGGTCGAAATCCTGACGCATCCCAACGTTTGGGGCTTCAAGGACAGTTCGGCCGAGGGCGGGCCGTTGGCGGCGGCGCTGGCGCAGGTGCGCACGCGGGGCTTCGTCGGCAGCGGGGCGCGGGTGCTCGAGGCGCTGGAAGCCGGCGCGTGCGGCGCGATTCTGGCGGTGGCGCACGCGGCGCCCGAGGCTTGCGCGGCGCTTTGGGCCGCGTGGCGTGCCGGCGATGGCGCTCGGGCCCTGAAGTGCCAGGAACTCTTGCGTGGGCTGGCGGCGGCGTGGCGAGGCTGGGGGATTCCCGGCGTGAAGTATGCGGTGGCGGCGCGCGGCTTACCGGCCGGTTTGCCGCGCGCACCGCTGCCGGAATGCCCGCCCGACGTCAAGGTGCGCATTGACGCCGCGCTCGTGGCACTGCAGCAATTCGCCTCCTGAGCCACGACGCTCTCGAGGCCCGAAAGCAGAACGGCCCGGTCGCTGGACCGGGCCGTTGCTTTCGAATCCGATCAACCGCGGTTCAGCGCGAGCGGTAGAGTTGCTTGACGCCGTTCCAGGTTTTCTCTTCAACCGCGACCGGCGACAAATCGATCTTGCCGTCCCAGTTCTCCTGGTAACCCGCCGGGATCCCCGAAACGGAGCGGCTCCAGCCGCCACCGCAGGGCCAATCCTGCGGCGACACCAAGTCCGCGAGACGCGTGCCGCCGCTGAAGTCCACCTTGCCGATGAAATTCCCCAGCGTGGCCGAGAAGCGGTTGCGCACCAGGTTGCCGTCGAACGCACCATTCAGGATGAGCGTCCCGTCGGTGAACGTCGCCGGATTCGCATAATCCGCCGCCGTGCCACCGCCGATGGCGTCTTCATAAATCGCACACGTGGCGGCGGGGTAGTTGCGAGCAATGCCGACGATACTCGACAGCGTGCCGGTCATGACCAAGGTGTACTGCTTGGTGGTGAAGTCGAGCACGATTGGGGTTGGAACCACGCCGTTGTTGGTCAACACGCTGCGCACCGTCAGCGGGCTGTTCAAAACATCCGACACGATGGCAAAGCCATAGAAGTCGAAGTTCGGCGGGTCGGCCGCATAGGCGACCGGGCTTACGGCCAGGGCTCCGAGTGCCAGGGCGGATGCGAGAACTTTCAATCTCATGGGAACCTCCGGAACTACATTTCTCAGGGTTGTCAGGCTCGCGCCTACGACCGATTACCGTTTGTAGAGGCTCTTGACCGCGCCCCAGCTCTTGTGTTCGACGCCCGTCGGGAAGCGGACCTCGATGGTTCCATCCACCTGCAGGTCATACCCGGCCGGCACGTTACCGCCCGACGCCGCGGAATTCAAAACGCCGCCGAAGGTATACCCGGGGGCCTGAACCAGATTCCCCAGTCCCGAGCCGGCGGTGAAGGTCAAATAGCCTTCGTAGGCGCCGGTCCCACTGTTCGTGTCGAAGAACAGGAAAAAGTTGTCGAACGTGCCGCCCAAGAACAGCGTTCCATCCACGAAGGTGGACGGCGCCGTCGCGTTGGCGGGATTCACGCCATAGTCGTGATTGCGTGCCGGATCCCGGTACAGGTCCAGGCTGCCGCCGGTGTAGGCGACCTGGATCACGCCGCCGCCAACATTGACCCCGCCGGTCGAGACCAGGTTGGACGCATAGACGGTGACTTCCTCGACCCCGAAATTGACGCCGAAGCGCACGTCGATGTTGTCGACAACCCCGACCACCGACAGCACGTCACCAGCATTGCTGGGCGGCAGGCCGCCCGTTTCCCAGGCGTAGCCTTGATAATCGATGATCGCCGGTTGTGCGATCGCAGCAGTTGCCAAGAGCGCCATCGCGACGGTGAGCAAGTAAGCATGTTTCATCCGAGTCTTCCCTCCCAGGAGTCGCTACGCGGAGCGCCAGAGATCGTAGCGACTGGCGCGAAACTGACGGAATGCAAACACCGGCGATTCGCCGTGTTCGCTCAAAAACTTCCGGACCCACAACTCGATCGAAAAACGAGCCGCGCAATGTCGTGTCACGTCAGATCACAGCGGCTCGAAACCCACGCCATTCCGGGACAGCAACTTCTCGCGCCGAGTCGCGCGCTTGGTGCAGCGGGTGAGTCCTGTCCGGAACGAGCCCATCCTATCCTAGCGGCGATTTGAAAGTCAAATGTCCGCCGGATGGCCAACTCGCATTCCTGCGTGTGCTTACGGAGTTCCAGGCAGGCCCGGACGGCAGCTCTCGCAGCAACGAAAAAGGCCCCCCACCATCTCGAGACGGTGGGGGGCCTTTGAGACCGGTCCGCGATCAGCGGTAAAGCCGCTTCACGCCGTCCCAGGTACGAGTTTCGACGCCCACGGCGCCGAGGTCGATCTTACCGTCCCAGTTCTCCTGGTAGCCGGCCGGGATACCGCCGATCGAGCGGCTCCAGCCGCCGCCGAACGGCCAGTTCACCAGACCGCCGAGGGCCGCCAACTGGGTGCCGCCGGAGAAGTTCACGGTGCCGATGTAGCTTCCCAACGACGGCGTGAAGGTGATCCGCCGCAGCGCCGGCGTGAACGCACCGGTCAGGATGGGCGTGCCGTCCGTGAACGTCGCCCCATTGGCGTAGTCCGCCGCGGTGCCGCCACCGATCGCATCTTCATACAACGCGATCGAAGCCGGGCTGTAGTCCTGGTTGATCCCGGACACGCTCGCGAGCGTGCCGGTCACCACCAGGGTGTACTGATTCAGCGCAAAATTCAGCGGAATCGGCGTCGGCACGACGCCGTTGTTCGTCAGCACGCTGCGCAGGGTCAGAGTCCCGCCGAGATTGGCTGGGATCTGTGCGTAGCCGTTGAAGTCGAAGTTCGGGGGATCGGTCGCCGCCGCGGCGCTTGCGAACAGCGCGGCCAGTGCCAGCGAAGCTGCAGTCACCCTGAGTTGCATTGAAACCTCCGGTACGAACCTCATCGCAGAGTTGTTCGCCAGTTGAAAGGGTTCGGCCGCGGTTTAGCGGCGGTACAGGTTCTTCATGGCGCCCCAGGTCTTCTCCTGGACGCCGACGATGACTTCGACTTCGATGGTGCCATCCACCTGCAGGTCGTAACCCGCGGGGTTGTTGCCACCGGAAGCGGCGCTGTTCAAGACACCGCCGAACGTGAACCCGTTCGCCTGCAACAAATTTAGCGTCGTGAGTCCGCTGCCGGACGTGAAGCTGGCGCTCGACTCGTAGGCGCCCGAGCCGGTCGTCGTATCGATGAACAGCACAAAATTGCTGAGCGTGCCGCCCAGCAGCAACGAGCCGTCCACGAACGTCGACGGTGCCGTAGCGTTCGCCGGGAACGTGCCGTAATCATGGTTGCGGCTCGGGTCGCGATACAACCCGATCGTGCCGCCGGAGTAGGCGACGGAAAGCAGCCCGCCGCCCAAATTCACCTGGCCGCCGGAGCTCAAGCCGGTGACATGGAGCGTGACTTCCTCGGTGCCGAAGTTGATGCCGAAACGCGCATCGATATTGTCGACGACGCCGACGAACGACAGCACGTCCCCCGCAGCGCTGGCCGGGATCCCACCGGTTTCCCAGGCATAGCCCTGGTAGTCGATCAGTGCGTTTTGTGCGGCTGCGCTTCCCGCCAAGAGCAGCGCGGCAGCCACTGGGAGCAACGACAGTTTCTTCATCGAGCCAATTCCCCCTTTGCGGATCGCAACATCGTGGGTGGCGATGGTGCGATGGGCGCAACGTGCTGTTTCTTCACAACGGCTGTTTTAGAGCCCGATGCTGCGGGCATTTCCGACCGGTGTTTCATCCTCGTGCGACGTCGAACAGACGAATCACTCGAGGGCTGCCGACACACGCTGAGCTTCCGTCCCACGCGGCGCCTCAACGGCCTCCGCAGGTGCTGTGAAACGGCGCCCGAACCCCAATACAACGGATCTGCGCATCGATCAGCAGTGCTCTCATGATATCGGGAGCCGGCGGTGAAAGTCAAAGGGGAGGATTGGGTTGCGCTGCTCCGCGTTGACCCCCGCGGGGCGGGAAAACGGCGCGCCTTGGGTTACTTCACCCACGGCAAGGAGGCGGCGATCGCGGCCTCGATTTGATCGGCGACTCGTTCCCAGGCAAGCGGCGTCAGCCCAGCACGAGCCGCTCCCGCCAAACGCTGCCGCAGGGCCGTGTCCCGCGCCAGTGCGACGAGGCCCTGGCGCAAGAAAAAGGGGTGCCGGAATCGCGCCACCCACGCGGTTTCGCCGTGACGCGCCAGGTCCCGTGTCCCGCTGGCCGTGCAGACGACCGGGACGCCGCATGCCATGGCCTCCGCCACGGTGTTGTTCCAACCGGCGCGCCGCTCGGCGCTGACGAACACGTCGCAACTGGAATACAGCGCCGGCAGTGCCGCCTGCGGCTCATTGAGGTGAAACTCGGCCGGGATGGCGCAGCGCAACTGCGGCCGCGGGTCGGTCTCGTTGCCCGGCCCCACGTGGTCGAAAAGGACCAACTGCACCGGCTGCGCCAGGCCACCGCCCCAGGCCGGGTCCCGGCGCGCCGTCCGGGCCAAGCCTTCCGCGGCCCGGATCACCAGACCGGTGCCCTTCCGGGAGCGGGAAAGCCGCCCGTAGACCAAGACGCGGACCGGCAGGGGCTGCGCCGGCCGCGGCGGCCCCACGGGCCGGAAATGATCGAGGTCGATGCCGCCGATGGCCGGCAAGGCGCGGACTCGATGCCGGCGCCAGAGCCGGTCGCGGATTCCCGAGGAGTTCGCGAGCACCCGCCATCCGGGGTGGCGCACGAGGGCCCGTTCATCGGGCAACTTCTCGAGGACGCAGTAGAACAGTTTGAGACGCGCGGCCGCAGCTTCGAACTGCGGCACGAGCGACGGCTCGCCGCAGAGCAGAACCTCGTGGGGTGGGGCGCCGGCGAGCGCGGCCAAGGGGCGCGTTTCGCCCGCGAAAGGCATCCAACCCGGCGCGTTGCCCTGCGGGTGGTAGAGCACGAACCGGTGCCCGCGCCGCACGAACTCGTTGCCCAGCGCCAGAAACCGCCGCACGCCGCCGAACACGCCGACGCCGGGCAAGAGTGCACCAATGTCATAGCGCGCGGCGTTGGACAGTGTCCCAGGCGCGGGGCTCATTCGCCGGCCTGGAGCACGGGCTCGATGTGCGCCGGCAGCGTCACCAGCAACGTGCAGCCGGTGCGGCTCGTGGGACGGTGCACGGATCCGGGCGCGTGATACACGAAGGTGTGGGCGCCGTACTCGTGGCCGCCGTCGCGCAGCGTGCCGTCGAGCACGTAGTATTCTTCGCCTTCCGGGTGGCGATGGGCGGGATACGCGGCGCCGGCGTCGAATTGCAACAGCAGCGTGATGCCGCGCCGTCCGTCGTGATGGCGCAGAACCTTGTAGCGCACGCCGGGCGCGTCGTCGAAATCGCGCCAGGGCAAGCCGGCGGTGGCGAGGATGTCCGGGGGCGTCATCGCACTCAACTCTTACCGCGGCGTTGTTGCCGCTGGTTCCAGGATTCGGGCTGCGTGCCCGCGTCCAGCCGCCGCATGGTGATGCAATCGGGAACCGGGCACACCAGCATGCACAAATTACAGCCGACGCAATCGTCTTCCTTCACCCATGGGATACGCGCTTCGCGCGCCTCGGGGCCCAGCACCCCGTGTCCCGTCAACGGGGCCGGTACCGGGGCGCCGCGC
>Ga0315283_10002379_pt1 | contig 15683 bp, 14 predicted proteins | sample YL17G09_0_MG_FD_204541 | JGI IMG/M metagenome (GOLD analysis project Ga0315283, IMG submission 204541) | Sediment microbial communities from Yellowstone Lake, YNP, Wyoming, USA - YL17G09_0 | ecosystem: Environmental > Aquatic > Freshwater > Lake > Sediment | place: USA: Wyoming | collected... | reverse complement strand
CTGGATCTTCGGTACGAGCGTCTCTACGCATATGTGCAGGATGACATGACGCGGAAGAAACCCTCCGTGGACCTTCTCCTGAATCTGCTCTGTTCCAGCGTGGAGGAGAAATTGAGTCTGCGGGGGCGCTTTGGCCGATCTGCGCCGCTCGTCCGATTCCATCTGCTGAGTGTCGTAGAAGACCCCACCTCTCCCAATGCTCCGCTTTTGAGCAAATATGTGAAGGTCGATGAACGGATTGTGAATTATCTTCTCGAACTCGATGAGCCGGATCCGCTGTTGGTGGGCCATGCCCAACACGTGATGCCAGAGGCACGTCTTGACGACCTCTCTCTCCCTTCCGATCTCACCCAACGATTGCGCACCCTGGTGAGTCAGTCGGCTGACCGCCGCACTCCTCTCATTCTGTATTTCCAGGGAGGGTATGGGGTGGGGAAGCGGTCTGTCGCCGAAGGGCTCTGTCAGGTCTTGGGTCTGGGCCTTCTCATCCTTGATGTCAGACGCCTCGTCCAGGCGGACCAGGCAACGTTTGAGACGCTGCTCGAACGCGCGCACCGTGAAGCGGTGTTGTGCTCCGCCGCGCTCTATTGGTGCAATTTCGATCTGTTGCTAACCGACGAGAAACGTCTGTGGCTGGAGTCCATTATAAAGACAATAGAAGGGTCCAGAGGAGTGACGTTCCTCGCGGGAACGGCTACCTGGGAACCCCATGACGCATGGCGGGATGTTCCCTTTATCCGAGTGCCCTTTGTGCAGCCTGGATTTCAAGAGCGGATTCACCTGTGGGAGAAAACGCTCTCCAATTACGGTCTTCCCAGCGCTGGGATGGACCTCGAATCGCTGGCCAACAAGTTCCACCTCAGTGGCGGCCAGATCGAAGACTCGACGATGACGGCCCAGAACCTCGCGCTGTTTCGGGATCCTGCACAACCACAGGGAGCGATGGCGGATCTCATTGCGGCCTGCCGTCTGCAATCGCAGCGCAAACTGTCGACGTTGGCCCGCAAGATCCAGCCGCACTATAGCTGGAACGACATTGTGTTGCCGGCGGACCGACTCCAGCAGTTGCGCGAGATTTGCAACCAGGCCAAGCACCGCGCGTTGGTCTACGAGCAATGGGGCTTCGACAAGAAACTGTCGATGGGCAAAGGGCTCACCATGTTGTTTGCCGGTCCCTCCGGAACCGGCAAAACGATGTCCGCAGATATTCTGGCGCATGAATTGGCGCTGGATCTTTACAAGATCGACTTGTCGATGGTCGTGAGCAAATACATCGGGGAAACGGAAAAGAACCTGGCGAGTATTTTTAACGAAGCAGCCAGCAGCAATGCCATTCTGTTTTTCGATGAAGCCGACGCGCTGTTCGGAAAGCGCAGCGAGGTCAGTGATGCACACGATCGTTACGCCAATATCGAAGTGGGGTTCTTGCTTCAGAAGGTGGAGGAGTACGAGGGGATCGTGATTCTCGCCACGAACCTCCGCAAGAACATGGATGATGCCTTTGTCCGGCGCATGCAATGCACCGTCGACTTTCCGTTTCCTTCCGCGGAGGACCGCCTGCGGATTTGGCAAGGCGTCTGGCCCTCGGAAACGCCCCGCAGCCCTGATCTCAATCTTGGCTTCATGGCCAACGAATTCGACTTGTCGGGGGGCCATATTCGGAATATTGCGCTGGCGGCCACCTTCCTGGCGGCCGAGGACGGAACGGCTGTGTGTATGACACATCTCCTCGCCGCCACCCGGCGGGAGTATCAAAAGATCGGCAAGGTGGTGATGGACGGGGATTTCAGTCTCCCCGATGCGAACGGAGATCGGTAAACACCATGCTCGATGACTTGGATAAGACGCTGGAGAAATTGCTGAAGCGGGAATTGCCGCCTGGGCTAGTTGAGCAGGTCACGATCACGTTTGCTGCGCCAGGTGAACAGTTTCCTCCGACGTCGGTCAGTCTCCCCGCAATCGATTTGTTTCTGTATGACGTCAGGGAGAACCGGGAATTACGCACCTCCGAATGGACCCTCGAACGGGGAGACGATGGCATGGGCATCAAGAAGCTGGCGCCGGTCCGGGTGGATTGTTCGTATCTCATTACGGCTTGGGTCAATGCCGGATCGTTGACAGCAGCGCAAGAAGAGCATCGGCTTTTGGGTGAAACCATGCGTGTGATTGTTCGGCATCCGGTGATCCCATCGGAATTCCTGCAGGGCAAGTTACGAGGGCAAGAGCTGGATATGTCGACGGTCTCCATTCAGCCAGGCCATCTGCAAAGTCTTGCCGAATTTTGGCAGGCGCTCGGTGGTAAGCCGAAGGCGGCGCTGAATTACCGGGTGACGATGGCTCTAGAACTGTTCGATTCCGTGAGCGTGGGGCGGTTGGTGACGGACAAGGTGCTGCAGTTTGGCGACGCGGTGCAAGGGGTATGACACATGAAGGAGCGCCGGTGGGGACAAGTCCGTCATCGAGTGGTCATTGGGGGGCGAGTGGTGGACGGAAAAACCAAACGACCGGTTTCTGGAGCCGTGGTCGCTCTGACGGCGATGCCGGAGACATTCAAAGTTCGCTGTGCAGCGAGCGTCGCCGCGGTGAGTCAACCTGGTTCCAGAGGCGCCTCCCGCTTAGATCAAACGAGAACGTCCGCGGCCGGCTACTACTATTTTCTCGACTTACCCGAGGGACCGTACGACCTCAAGGCCACCGGGTCGGGGCGAACCCCTCCGGTCGGAACGGGAAAAGCGAAGGTGTCGCTCGACCGAGGTGGCAATGTGGTCATGGCGACTGTGGACTTGGTCCTAAAGAGCTAAGAGAGGGATGGGACCTCTCATGAAGTTGGGCGCAGACAACGATCGGCAGACTGTAACAGTAACCTTCTAACAAGGAGTGCACGCAATGGCCACCTATCTTTCTCCCGGAGTCTACGTTGAAGAGAAACCTTCAGAAATCAAGCCCATCGCCGGTGTCGGGACCAGTACCGCGGGATTCATCGGATTCTTTGGCGATGACATTAAGATTCCTAAACGCAATCCAAGGTATGACCCCACGCTAAATGAGGTCGTCGCGCCGCCGTTATCCTCCACTCCTGACACAGCGAAAGGGGAAATTACGAGGGTCGACGCTGGGGTGTATACAGTGAGGGACGCTAGTACTAGGACAGAGTACAGTTCCGATCCCACCACGGTGGTAGAGCCAGGATTGGCGAGGAGGGACAGGGTTAACTACACGCTGAACGCGGAAGGAACGACCTTGGCGACGATTAGGAAACTCCTACCTGTTCCGGCTCCCGCGCTTGGCCCCGTCGCTGGCAATGAGACGTTTGTCCTTGAATCCTTCATACCTCGTCCTGCTGGTGAGGTGGTGTTGTGTACGAACTTTACGGAGTTCAGGCAAGCCTTCGGGGATTTTTCTATTGACCCAGGACAGTCCAATCTTGCGCATGGCGTGTACGGATTTTTTCTGAATGGAGGCACTCGTGTCTGGGTCGCTCGTGAGAGGGAGAGATCGCAAATCAACCATGTGCTAGGAAAGTTTGAGGGCATTGACGAAATTGCGCTGGTCGTGGCTCCGGGAGCCTGTGATCAAGAAATACACGAAGCCCTTCTGAGCCATTGTGAAAAACTCGGAGAGCGGTTTGCCATTTTAGATACACCGAAGGAAGTGGGATCACATGAAACACCTGAAGTGCAACAGTTGATGTCCGGTGACAGAAGCTTTGTGCCGCGCGACTCAAACTATGGTGCGGTCTATTTCCCGTGGATCGAAGTCTCGGATCCGGCGACGAAGCTCCAGAAGCCTAAGGAATCCGGGCGACTCTCTATTGCTCCAAGCGGACATATTGCCGGCATCTATGCCCGGGTTGATCAAGAGCGTGGCGTGCATAAAGCCCCGGCCAACGAGACAGTTCGAGGCGCGCTCGATCTCCGTTATTACATCAGCAAAGCGCACCAAGAAAGCCTCAATCCGCTCGGGGTCAATTGCATCCGAGATATCAATGGAGCGATTCGAGTCTGGGGTGCGCGAACGATTGGTGGTGATCGGCAAAACGAATGGAAGTACATCAATATCCGCCGCACATTCTTATATCTCAGAGAGTCCATTGACGAGGGTACACAATGGGTCGTGTTTGAGCCGAATGATCGGATGTTGTGGGGGAAAATTATCCGCAATGTGTCGGCATTTTTGTACAACGTGTGGCGAGACGGCGCGTTGTTCGGGAGTACAGCTCAAGAGGCGTTCTATGTGAAGTGCGATGACGAAACAAATCCTCCCTCGATTCGGGAGCAGGGGCAGGTCGTCACCGAAGTAGGAGTGGCGCTGACCCGCCCTGCCGAATTTGTGATCTTCCACATCAGTCAGTGGGGAGGACCGCAGAAACAGTAGCGTCAGAAACCACGAGTGCGCGTAATTTGGGCACGAACGAGGACAGAGATCATGGCTAGCTATAGTGTACCAGGGCTGTATTGGGGCACAGAGGTTTCTCGCCCGCCTGAATCAGGGCTTGAAACTGGTGTGCCAGTATTTCTGGGGTATGCGAAGCCGGTTGGGAGTGATCAGAAACCAGGAGATCCTGTTAAGCCTGGTTACCTGCAGAAAAAATCGAGAAATCCGTGGGTGCGGCTTTCAAGTTGGGAAGATTTCGGATCGCATTTTGGCCGAGGCGAGAAGGGGGGCTATTTAGCTCCTGCGGTGAAGGGATTCTTTGAGAATGGTGGCCAGCAATGTTACGTGATGCCGCTGTCCCATGATCTGGATCCCTGGAAGCCTCTCGCGGATGGACTTGAGCACGTGGCCCGATTGGAGGTCATCGATCTGGTCTGTGCTCCTGACATCATGAGGCGCATCCCTGGAAAGCAGAGCGATCATTCCTTAATCCGCGAGATGCAGGATCTCGTCCTAGCGCAGTGCGATCGGTTGGGGGATCGGTTTGCGATTTTGGACTCCCCCCCCGATGTCATGAAAGATCAGATCCAAGGAGTGCGCCGCGGACTGATCAGCAAAAATGGCGCGCTATACTATCCCTGGCTGCAAGTTGAAGACGGCGATGGCACAGTCCCTGGTTGTGTGCCTCCCTGCGGCCATGTTGCGGGAATCTATGCTCGCACCGACGAGCGCGTGGGGCCTTTCAAGGCGCCGGCCAACGAACTCGTTGAGGGAGTGGTCGATCTCACAGTGCACCTCACTGACGAGGAACAAGGACCATTGAATGACATGGGCATCAACTGTCTTCGCTATCTCGGAGGGCGAGGACTTCGCGTCTGGGGTGCTCGGACGCTCAGCGGCCTTCCGGACTTCATGTACGTCAATGTTCGGCGGCTGTTCATTATGTTGGGGCGATGGATTCAGCAATACCAAGCTCACGTGAGTTTTGAGCCTCATACGGAGAAGTTGTGGGCGCGTATCGAACGAGATCTGAACGTGTACCTGGGTGAGTTGTTCCAGCGCGGAGCGCTGAAAGGCGATACGCCGAGCCAGGCGTTCTACGTCAAATGTGATGCGGAGACCAATTCCTTCCGCGGGCGTGAGCAGGGGTATCTCGTAACGGAAATTGGGTTGTGTCCGAGAGTGCCGGGAGAATTTATCGTGGTGCAGATATTTCAAAAACCTGATCAGCTTCACATCGTCGGGGTTCCTGACCCCGACCGTCTATCAACATAAGGAGGAAATTATATGGCTACCGGTGATCGTAAAGATCCGTATCATGGTTTCAGATTCATCGTTCAGATCGATGGGATCACGCGAGGTGGATTCCGGGAATGTTCCGGGCTCGATTCGAGTCAGGATCCGGTTGAGTATCGTGAAGGAAACGAACCACTGAGGGCACGAAAGCTGCCCGGGCTGAATAAGTCCTCAAACATCTCGTTGAAACGGGGTGTGACGGACGACAAAGACCTCTGGAAGTGGAGAAAACAGGCGATTGACGGCAAGGTCGAGCGGAAAAATGGCTCGATTGTTTTGATGGATGACGCCGGCGAAGAGAAGACACGGTGGAATTTTGTCGATGGGTGGCCGACCAAGTGGACGGGCCCAACGTTCAATGCCACGGCCAATGAGGTGGCCATTGAGACGATGGATATTGCTCATGAAGGAGTGGAGCGAGCATGACATTCGCAACGGAGTTTCCCTTTTCATTACCGCGTGGGTACAGGGATGCCGATGGGATACTGCATCGTGAGGGTTCGATGCGGTTGGCGACCGCGTACGATGAAATTGTGCCACTCAAAGAGGCGCGGGTACAGGCGAATCCCGCCTATCTCGTGATGATTCTCTTCTCACGCGTGATCACCAAGCTGGGAGATGTGACGCATATCACCCCGAAAGTCATCGAGGGGCTCTATGCTGTCGATCTGGCCTACCTGCAGGATTTGTATCGCCGTATTAATGAGGATGGGCACAATCTCATGGATGTCGAGTGCCCCCATTGCGCCGGCAAGTTTCGACTGGAGGTGTCGTTCTTGGGGGAAGCCGTGGCTACCCCTCCGAGCGTCTAGCAGAGGAGGTAGCCTATATCGCGTATCACTTCCACTGGCCCGCTGATCAGGTGTTGTCACTCGATCACCATGAGCGGAAACGCTGGGTGGGGGAAATCAGCAAGATCAATCAGCGACTGAATGAGTCGGAATCATAGGAACGAGCCATGAAAACGGTAGGACACAGAAGTAACGATCCATACTTGTCGGTACGTTTTGCGGTTGAGTTTGACGGGACCATCGTCGCGGGATTTAGCGAGGTGACGGGTCTTCAAGTTGAGATTGAAGTGGAAGAGTATCGTGAAGGTGGGCTCAATGGCCATGTTCATCACTTTGCAGGAAAGGTGCGATATCCCTCACGTCTTATTCTTAAACATGGCTTTGCGGATAGCCGCGCTCTGTGGGATTGGCAGAACAAGATCATTACAGGACCTGTCAAGCACAAGAATCTTTCTATCGTCCTGCAAGACGAAGCTGGAACAGAGAAGGCGAGATGGAACGTCGAGAAAGCCTATCCTGTGAAGTGGAGTGGGCCGGACTTTCGGGCGCATGCCGCCGAGATCGCGATGGAAACTCTTGAGCTTGTCCATGATGGATTCACTCGCGCTTGAAAAAAGGTAATCGTGGAAACCGTTGGAACTGATCGTGCACACCATGGGCTCAACGCCGGCGACGGACAGGGACCTCGCGTTGAACCTGATCTCGGCCTTGCTGTGTGGCGACGCCATATCAGTCCTGGTCTGATCCCTCACACGCAGTCATCCAGGATTTGGCGCCAGGCGAGTCAGGTTGGACAGGTTCCACTGATGAGGCACATCACTGAGCGGCTAGGAACGGGCAACATCTCTGTCTCCAGAACATGGGACAGCCTGCCTTTTGTCATGGCCCGACGAATGTCAATGATCCAGACCCGAACGCTTCCAGCGTTACGCTCCACAGCGGATCACAAGGATCAGCCAGAGGGACAGCAGCAGGCCGACGTACCCGCTGATGCGTTCAGACGGGAGCCAGACGGCTCACCGACTATGGCCGTCGACTCGACAGTCCTGGACGCTCACGCGACCGCTTCTCCTGTTGGTATCCAGCGAGAGGCGCGGCCGGTGTCGTCGGAACCCCTCCCGCTTGTCCAACGCTCCGCTGCAGAAACGCGTGATCGCCATCAAGCTGGGGGGGGCGATGGGGCCGGCTTCTCCGGCCCTAGTCAGGGGCCCGAACTGTCGACCGTTTCTCCGATTAGCCTTCAGCGAGCGGTGCAACCTGCTACGTCGGAACCCCTCCCGCTTGTCCAACGCTCCGCTGCAGGAACGCATGAGAGCCAACGAGATGCCGCATCCGATGCAGGTGGCTCGTTATCCGAGCCTCCTGTTAGCCGGACACCGTCAAGCTTCTTCTCTCCTGCATCGGGCTTGTCCATGGACGCTGTTCCGTCTTCCCCTGTTTTAAGAAGAGTGAATCGGTCGAGTGATACTTCTGTGAGCACAGGGGACGCCACGATGGGAGAGGCGACTCGTAGAACCGGCTCAGGCAAGAGCTCTGAGGTGCTTGTCACGGAGGGCACAACTCACAGCATTTCTTCTCCTGCCGGCCAGGGACTCACGCTCTTCAGACATCCAAAAGTAACAGAGGCTGGTGCGACCTCATCGCTCGTTCTGCAAGCACCGATCGTTCGACGGGTTCTAGGAAGAGACGTTCCCACTGTTTCGGAGCAGTCCGGCACCGATGCTCGGCCCGAGGGTCGTGTGAGCGAACAGGCTTCTGGGCACGGGCATTCCAACTCAGACCTCACGTTCGTGCAACCCCTGCCTCTCGTCCAGAGCCGTCTAGGCAGCGCTGTTGCCAATGGTGATCCAGGAGTTGTCCAAGGCCCGTACCAGACCTCAATTCTGAGGATGCGCCAAGCGGGGCCTATCGATACGCAGCCCATGAGCGCCTCTTCCGGTCGGCGTGAATCATCAGCCGCTGTGCCGATCATTCTTCGGAACGTTCGCCCCACCATTCACCGCACGTCTGGTGTTGAGCAAGCACATGAACCCGCGTGGAATAGTACTCAGCTACAAAACGACTCGCATGTTCCTGCGAAGGGAGTTCTCCCTAGTTCTGTCCCTTTACTTCCTTTGGTACAAGCAACAGGCCGGCCTCTGTCAGGTTCTGATCAGCCTACGCTCATTTGGAGAAGTCCAATATCTGGAGTGCCCACTGGAGTTCCTTCGTTCGACGGATTTACCGACTATCAACCTGACTCCGGATCTATCAGCCGCAATCCCATGCCTTTCATCGCACGGCAACTGGCGCACCCTGTTGGTTCGCATGTTTCCCGTCCTGGCGTGCCATCCATGGATGAATTGCCTGCTCTGGCGGGAAGCCGGGAGGTTTCCACCTCGGTGAACCACGCCGACGTTGCTGAACAGGTGAGTAGACTCCTGACAAGACAGCTCGCGGTGGAGCGCGAACGTAGAGGAGTCTGCTCATGAGCGGCGCAAACGACTTTGCCAAGCTGACTATTAAGCCTGATGGCGGACAGGACATTCTCGTCTTGTTCAATCCGAACTCGTATACCATTTCCAAATCCGTGACATGGAATGCTGGACAGGCGTCCGAGGGGAAGAATCACACAAAAATCCAACTTAACGCGCCACCACTCACGTTTGGTGGCGGAGGCAGTCGCCAGCTCAGCATGGAACTATTTTTTGATGTCACGGAACAGCCAGGGAAGGATGTGCGGGATGACACCGATCAGATTGCTATGCTTACACGTATCGGTCGCGAGCGCAAGAACAAAGACCCACCTTGGTGTACTGTTGTCTGGGGAGCACCGAGAACACCAAAAGGGGATTTCCCGTTTCGGGGAGTCGTGAGCAGTCTCACGCAAAAATTTACGCTGTTCAATTCTCATGGGACGCCTATCAGAGCCACACTGAATGTGACGTTCACTGAGTATCTCGACCCCAAGGACGATAAGCTTCAGACCGATCCGGATTACACGGTCCATATTATCAAACGTGGCGACACCCTGAGTAGCGTGGCGGGGAAAATGTATGGGGACCCTGCTCGGTGGCGGGCCATCGCCGACCGCAACGATATTGATGACCCGATTCACTTAGAGATTGGCCGGCGTCTGGGTATTCCAGATGTCGGTGAGTAGGGGTGGTGCATGGCAGTTTCAAGCGATACACAGCTGCTTGTGCCAGAGTTCGACATATTGATCAACGGCCGATCACTCACGCAGACAGAACAGGCGTACCTGATCGAGTTGGAGATCGATGTGAGCGTCGCGTTTCCCAGCATGTTCTCCTTTGTGATGGGAACTGCAGGTACTCAGCATGAAGACCATCCCTGGCTGGATGAGGAGAGGTTCACTATCGGTCGAGCTGTCGAGGTGAAGTTGGGATACGAAAAGGAGTTGGCCTCTGTGATCACAGGCGAAATCACGGGACTCGAGCCAGAATTTTCTGCTATGCGCGGTCCGGCATTACGCGTGAGAGGGTATGATCGCCGTCACCGTCTCATGCGTGGAGTGCACACCCGCACCTTCTTGAAGATGAAAGACAGTGACATCGCTCAACAGATTGCCGGCGAGGTGAATCTGAATCCAGATGTGGTCGATTCCAAAGTCGTCCATGAGTATCTCTTCCAAGCCAACCAGACCAATATGGACTTTCTCCAGGAGCGTGCCCGTTCCCTTCAATACGAACTCATTGTCGATGATCGGACGTTGCGATTTCGACCCGCCGCCAACAAAGAGCACAAAGCCGTGACCCTGACAATGGAACACGATCTGCTGGAGTTCTACCCACGATTGACGTCCTTTCAGCAAGTGAGTTCTGTCACAGTCCGAGGGTGGAATCCCAAAGAGAAGCGAGAGATTGTCGGCCGGGCCGGGGGCGGTGATGAAGATTCCCGGATGGGAGGGGAACATAGTGATACCAGCACCACCCCGACGGCATTTGGTCAGGCACTCATGATGGTGGCCGACAGGCCGGTGCTAAGCCAGGAGGAGGCTGATCAAATGGCTAAGAGCCAATACAAAAAAATCGGACTGTCTCTCATTCGTGGTGACGGGGTCTGTTGGGGACGGACTGATTTGCTTCCGGGAACGGTCATCAGCGTTGAAGGTGTCGGGAAACGCTTCGGCGGCCAGTATTACCTCACGTCGGTCGTCCACCGCTATTCATCTCAGCGCGGCTATCATACCCATTTTGAGTTTCAGAGGAATGCATCATGATCAGTCAGCTGTACGACGTGTTAGGGCCTAAACATGAGCAGGCTTCCCAGCGACTCGTGGGCGTCGTCGTGGGCATTGTGACGAACAATCAAGACCCGGATGGGATGGGACGGATCAAGGTGAAATTCCCCTGGCTGAACAACCAGGACGAAAGCCACTGGGCGCGAATCTGCAGCCTCATGGCGGGCAAAGACCGAGGGGCGTATTTCCTTCCCGAAGTCAATGACGAGGTGTTACTTGCCTTTGAGCACGGAGACAGACGGCTTCCCTATGTCCTCGGATCTCTCTGGAATGGAAAAGATGCGCCACCCACGACGAACAGTGATGGGAAGAACGATGTGCGTCTCATCAAGTCACGAAGTGGGCACGTAATCCGGTTAAACGACGCAGACGGCAAAGAAACCATAGAGATTCTTGATAAGAACGGCAACAGCATTACATTTGACACCGCTCGCGATTCATTAACAATCGCAACGAAAAAAGACATCACGCTCTCTGCGCCGCAGGGAACGATCACATTGGATGCGCAAACGATCGAAATTAAGTCTTCGACCCAGGCCACGCTGCAAGCCGGATCGACCATGGATGTGAAGGCGAATGCGACGATGAGTATCAAGGGCGCGATGGTCAACATTAACTAGAGTTTCAATCATGGGGAACCCGGTGCCACGCACGGTGATCAGATGACGGCCATGGACACCCACGTCGTGAGGGGGCCATCGACTGTAAGGCGGGTTCCGACGCCTTTCGGGACTGCGTTTTGGGAATCTTCCGCGGATAAGGGGAAGATCCCTGTGGGAAGTCCGACGGTGCGCATGAATGGCCAGATGGCCGCCCGTGTAGGTGATCCACCGATGACCTGTCATGATCCGGTGGATTGGGCGTCCGGAACAGTGGTGGCGGCTGCGATTGTTCTAATTGGATGAAGGGCAACAGGCATTCTGACTGTGTGACGTATGAGGAAATCATTTTTAGGGGTCGGATGTGGTTTCCCTTTCCAGCTCGCTGGAAAGGACGGTGATTTCCAGCTTGCGGAATATGAACTGAGTGTCTCTCAGTCGATTCGACTCATCCTCTCCACCGCCAAGGGCGAACGGGTCATGCGGCCTGATTTTGGCTGTGGGATTCACGACTTCGTTTTCGCCATGACGAATCAGGCGACCTGTGATCGTGCCGCTTCTGAAGTTCGGGATGCCCTCACCCGATGGGAGCCACGAATCGACGTCGAGGCGGTTCGGGTGTGGCCGTCCGAGGAAGGGACGACCCTGTTCATTCATGTCAGGTATCAAGTGCGGGCGACCAATAACGTCTTTAACCTCGTGTACCCATTTTACCTGGAAGGCTATGAGGGACGTTCTTAACACCAGCCCCGTCGTTGATCGGCGAGACGCAGAACGGATTGCCGAACAGATACGGCAGGCGCTCACGCGACGCGTTCCCGAACTGCGGCCGAACCAGATTTCCGGCGCGTTGATCGCCGTCTTTGCACGCTACTGCGAGATTCTGATTGAGCGCATCAATCGCGCCCCGCACAAAGCTCTCTTGACGTTTGTGAATCTGTTGGGCTTGTCGCCGCTTCCACCTCAGTCGGCGCAGGCCCCATTGACCTTTTCAGTGAATCCAAAATGTCCTGAAGTGGTCCGGATTCCGAAAGGCACTCAGGTTGCAGGACCTTCGGTAAACGAAAACGGACCGCCGGTTGTGTTCGAGACGGAGGCAGATCTGTATGCGAGCCCGCTTACGCTCGCTGCGATCATGGTTCGGACCCCTCGACATGATCGGTATGGCGATCTCACTTCTCTAGCGGGATCGGTGCCCCCGCAAGGGATATCCGTATTTGAAGCCACTATACAGACCGTACATTGTCTCTATCTTGGGCATTTGCAATTCCTGTCAGCGCCTTGCCAAGAGCTGCACCTGATCGTGGAAATATCAGAGGGCCGGACAAAGCTTACGCCTGGTCTGAGTTTTCAATGGGACGTGTGGAACGGCAAGGAATGGATACCGGTTATTCCCGAGAGCGACGAGACGAACGGCTTGACGCGCAGCGGGCGTCTTATCTTTCCGTCCATGCCCGGATCGTCGCCTCGGTCAGTTTCCGACGTCGCGAACGCATGGCTGCGGGGACGGCTTCTCACTCCTCTTGTAACAGAGAACACTGCGCAACCGGACCGCCGTGGCTGGCCCCAAACGGTGCACATTCATCGGATCACGTTTCAGGTTCGTCATCGTCTGAATACAGTCGGCGTCAGTCACGCCTTCGTGAACCAGACCCCACTTGATACGAGTAAAGAGTGGTATCTATTCGGCGAGAAACCTAAGTTTGGAGATGTGCTCTATCTTGCACAGGCCCAAGCGCTCGGTCAGGCCGGCGGACGAGTCATGTTCCATATTGAATTACTTAATCCTCAAGGCGGAGGCGCACATGGTGCTATCCGTGAGACCTCTCCGTCAGATGATCTCAAGATTCAGTGGGAGATCAGCGCAGGCACGGGATGGACATGTCTCGGGGTTTCGGAGGCCGGGCGTATGAGTGATGACGCCACCACAGGGTTTAAGGATGAGACGCAGGCACTCACAAAGTCAGGCAAGGTGTCGTTCCGGATCCCGCGGGATGTCAATCAGCAATCTGTCGTCAATGGTGTGAAGGCTGTCTGGGTGCGTGCAAGAATTCTTTCGGGTGATTATGGGAAGGAGGCCGTGTGTACCCCTCGTGACAAGGGATATGTGTTAGAGCCATCTACCTTCAAGCCACCGATCGCCACACGCCTGAGTATCTCGATGGAATCTGCCAGTGCCGAGGTACGCCCTGAATCGGCTATCATCTGTAACGATTTTCGCTATCAGGACGTCACCTCCTCATTGCAGGAAGGAGGAACCGGCCTCATACCGTTCGTTCCCATGGAAGGAGAGTCCCCGGTTCTCCATCTTGGGTGCTGCGCGCCAGATAAGGGAATCACGCTGTCGGGGTATCCCTTCAATATCTATTTTCATTGTGATGATGGCCCGTCCGATGGTGAACAGCTGGTTCCCTCACGACCGAGCTCGACCTTCGTCTGGGAATATTGGAATGGGCAGAGCTGGAGCATGCTCTCAGTTGTGGACCGCACTAATTCGCTCAGTCAGCCGGGAGTTGTTCAATTTACTGTTCCGTCGGACTGGCAAGCCTCAACCGACTTTGATCGAGATCTCTCGCTCCATTGGATTCGCATACGAGCAAAGGGAGCAAGTCTATCGCCCCAAGTACATTGTCGAGGGGTTGTTCCCCACACAGTGATGGCATTTCATGCCACCACTCTGAGGGATGAGCTGCTTGGGCATACGACAGGGATTCCGAATCAATCATTTCGAACGCTCCGAACACCTGTGCTGCCGGGGCAAGTACTGGAGGTCTGCGAGCCCTTTACATCAGGAGTGGCCTATCGGCAACGAGTCGGCGAGAAGATGTGGGTTGAATGGAAAGCCGTGGACCGCTTTCTCTATAGTGCGGATCATGATCGCCACTATACAATCGATCGGCAAACAGGGGCCATCGTGTTTGGAGATGGGACGCGAGGCGTCGTTCCTTCCCCCGGTGTCGATAATGTCATGATGAGGGAGTATCGAATTGGCGGAGGCAGTATCGGCAATGTTCCGGCTGAATCCATATCGCAATTGCGAACGACGGTCCCCTACGTCACAAAAGCCATCAACCTTGTTCCTGCATGCGATGGGGCGGACAGCGAAGCGCTTGAGGTGTTCGTCACGAGGGCTCTGCGCACCCTGCGACATCACAACCGTGCGGTGGCCTATGAAGACTATGAGGACCTGGCTTTCGCTGCCTCTCCGCTGGTCGCTCAAGCCTGCTGTATTCCTTCTCATGATCTCGCTAGCGACCCTGAGGGGCAACGCAAGAGGTCGGGGATCGTGAGTCTCATTATTCTCCCTCGCGATTCCTCTGTCGCGCCGAAGCCGGACGCAGCCCTCTTAGAGCTGGTGCATGAACACCTGCAAAAGATCGCTCCTGCGGGAATCGATATCTGCGTGGTACCACCTCGGTATGTCCCCATCGATGTCGACGTTGATGTCGTCCTTCAGCCTGAGGTCGTGCCTGCCATCGTCGAGCGAACAATTCTGGCCGATATTCGACGGTTTCTTCATCCTGTCACAGGGGGGGCCGATGGACAGGGTTGGCAGCTCGGGGAATATCCTCCGAGCTCATCGATCCACAGCCGGATCATGCAGGTTCCCGGCGTTCATCATATTCGACAGCTTCGCTTCGCTGCCCCCACAGGGCACTTTCACGTGTGCTCAGGCGAGCACCATATTCATGCCACAACGCGATGCTTGTAACCGGATAGGAAGGTTGCCATGCCGGTGCCAGTCCAGAACTTAGATGATCGATGGTTTGATGATCTTGTGCAGGAAGGCCTAAGGTTGATTCCTGCGCATGCACCTGAATGGACCAACCACAACCCGACGGATCCCGGCATCACCCTTCTTGAACTCTTCGCGTATGTCACAGAAATGTTGTTGTATCGGACCAACCGCATTACCGATCACCATCGGCAAGCGTTCTTGAGTATGCTTGCGGGATCTGAAGGGCTACCGATGATGGGGGGTACCATCAGTGGCAACATTGAGAAAGCGATCAGCCAGCTTGATCATGGAGAACGAGCTGTCACGTGCGAGGATTACGAACGGCTGGCCAAGGCAGCGCATGACAACATCGCGAGAGCACAGTGTGTTCCTGGGTTCGATCTGACCTCAATTATCCCAGTCAAGCGATCGAACCACGTCAGCGTCTTGGTGATTCCACATAGTTCAGACCGGTCACCACTCCCGAGCGCTGATATGCTAGAGCGGGTCAGCGACGCGTTGGAGACACGCAGGCTCTTAGCAACTCATGTGCATGTCGTTGCGCCACGCTACGTTCCCATCACCGTCAGGCTCAGTGTGGTTGCAAAAGGAGTCCAATTTGAGGAACAGTTCAGGCAAGAACTTGCGGAGGCGGTTCGTCG
>Ga0315283_10002377_pt1 | contig 15685 bp, 15 predicted proteins | sample YL17G09_0_MG_FD_204541 | JGI IMG/M metagenome (GOLD analysis project Ga0315283, IMG submission 204541) | Sediment microbial communities from Yellowstone Lake, YNP, Wyoming, USA - YL17G09_0 | ecosystem: Environmental > Aquatic > Freshwater > Lake > Sediment | place: USA: Wyoming | collected... | reverse complement strand
GGGTGGTTCCCGTGGATGTTCAGAAACTGGATGTGGATCTGCTCAGTTTTTCGGCCAACCAGTTTTATGGCCCGGCCGGGGTAGGAGGTCTCTACGTTAAGCAGGCCACCAGCCTCTGGCCGCTCTTGGAAGGCGGGGTGCAGGAAAACAACAAACGGGCGGGGACCGAAAATCTAATCGGGATTATCGGAATGGGCGCGGCGGCCGAGCTGGCGGTTCAGCAGATGGGCGCCCGGATGAAACGGGCGCTCGTTTTGAAATCTCGGCTGATCCAGGGCTTAAAGGACCACGTGGAGGAGATATTTATCAACGGCCACCCCGAACTTTCCTTGCCGAACTTAGTCTCCGTTTCCATCAAATACATCGAAGGGGAAGGCATCGTTCTCATGCTGGACGAGGAAAAGATCTACGTCTCCACCCGTTCGGCCTGCGCGGCCGGTGCCCTCCAGGCTTCCCACGTCCTTCTGGCCATCGGACGGGATTTTGCCGATTCCCAGGGGACCCTGGTGCTGACCTTCGGGCAGGAAACCACCGAGGCGGACATCGATCGCTTCCTGGCGGTCTTAAAGAACGTGGTCCAGGCCCTGCGGGAGATGTCTCCCCTCTACAAGAAACCAATTAAATAGAAAGGAGGGCTTATTATGGCCTCACTGCAAATAAAAGGGATGAGCTGCAACCATTGCGCCATGGCGGTTACCAAGGCCTTGAAGGAAATCGACGGTCTGGAGGATATCGCCGTCAACCTGGAAAAGGCGGAAGCCACCTTCAAGGAAACCAAACCGGTTGACCCGAACCTGATCAAGGAAAAAATTAAAAAAGCCGGATACGAAGTCATTTCCTGATTCGCAATGAGTTTACTGGATTCCCGCCTGCGCGGGAATGACGGAGAGAGTGTTTTTTCAATAATCAACTAGGTTATCAGAAACCCAAAAAAAGGAGGAAAGACCATGAAACGATACGTCTGTGGAATTTGCGGGTATGTGTATGATCCAGCGGCCGGTGACCCGGATAGCGGCATTAAACCCGGGACCAAATTCGAAGACCTTCCGGACAACTGGGTCTGCCCGGTCTGCGGAGCGGCCAAAGATCAGTTTGAGGCGGAATAACCTTTGGTTTCATCCAAATTGAACTGAATTCCCATGGATGAAATGGATGAAAACGCTCCCTTCGGGGAGCCCAATCAGGCCTTGACCATCCTGCAGGGTGCCATTGAAAATACCAACGAAGGTTTCGTCACCATTGATGAAAGCCACCGGGTAGTCATTTTTAACCGGGAGGCTGAACGGATCTTCGGGGTCAACCGAGAAGAGATTCTGGGAAAAGACCTGGGGGCCATTTTGAGCCCCCAGTGTTCCCAGGGGCATAAAACGGCGGTGGCCCGTTATCTGGACACCCGGCAGCCCAGGCTCATCGGCCACCAGTCGGAATTTCTGTCGGCCCGTAAGAACGGGGACTTATTTCCCCTTTCCATTTCCTTTTCGGTGTCGAATATCGGGGAAAAGACTTTTTTTACCGGTATCATCCGGGACCTGACGGAAACCAAGGCCCTCCAGGAACAGGTGATGAAATCCGAACGACTGGCCGCTCTGGGCCAGTTGGTGGCCGAGGTCTCCCATGAGATCAAGAACCCGTTGGTGATGATCGGGGGCTATGCCCGGCAGTTGTTACGTTCCGCCCAGGACCCCAAGGGCCAGGCCAAACTGGAGATCATTGTCGATGAAGTGCGTCGCCTGGAAACCCTGATCGGGGAACTGCGGGACCTTTACCGGCCGAAGGCCCTGACCCTGGAAACCATCGATATGGCCGTTCTGCTGAAAGAAGTCCGGGACCTGATCCAGGAGGACGCCCGGAACAAAAAGATAGAAATAATTTTGGATATTCCCACCGCACCGGTGATGGTGGAAGGAGATAAGGATAGGTTAAAACAAGTCATTTTAAATTTATCCCGGAACGGCATGGAGGCTATGGACCTGGGGGGGAAATTAACGGTTCGAGCCCAGTGCCTGGAAGACCAGGTGGAGATTACCGTCTCCGACGAGGGACCCGGCATTCCCGAACCGGAACTGGATAAGATCTTTGTCCCCTTCTATACCACCAAGAAACAGGGGACCGGTCTGGGATTGTCGGTTTCCAAACGAATCATTGAAGAACACCAGGGCTGCTCCTTCAGCCTGGCCAGCGGCCGGGACAAGGGAGCGGTGGCCAAGATCACCATGCCCATCACAGCCTGCGAGTTGCCGACAGCCAACGCCGCGGCCGTTCCCGATAATAAACAGAGAAGGAGAAAGAAATGAAGCCCGTCCAACTTGCCAAGGATATTTACTGGGTCGGGGTCGTCGATTGGAACCTCCGAGACTTTCACGGGTATCTGACCGAAGCCGGGACCACCTATAACGCCTATCTGATCGTGGATAAAAAAGTCACCCTGATCGATACGGTCAAAAAGGAATTCGCCGACCAGCTTCTGGCCAACATAGGCGAGATTGTCGACCCTAAAAAAGTGGATTACGTGGTCAGCAACCACACCGAACCGGACCACTCGGGCGGTCTGCCCCGGATCATGCATAAAATCGGGGAAGGAAAGCCCGTGTTTTGTTCCAAAGCGGGCCACAAAAATCTGCTCCTCCATTACCGAGAGAAATTGAATTTCCAGCCGGTGGAAAATGGCGGGACCCTGAATATCGGTAAAAGGAACCTGACCTTTCTGGAAACCCGGATGCTCCATTGGCCGGATAGCATGTTCACCTACTCTCCGGAGGATAAGATCCTTTTCTCCAGCGACGCCTTCGGTCAGCATTACGCCGGCCCGGAGCGTTTTGACGACGAGATCGGCGAGGCCATCATGCCCCACGCCCGAAAATATTTCGCCAATATCCTGCTGCTCTACGCCCCCCTGATCCTGCAGTTGGTGGAAAAAGTCACCCAGATGAATCTGGACATTCATACCATCTGCCCCGACCACGGCATCGTCTGGCGGAAAGATCCGCTGAAGATCATTCAGGCCTACGTGGAGTGGAGCCGTCAGGAGCCCAAGAAAAAAGCCATCGTGGTCTATGATTCCATGTGGCACAGTACCCAGAAGATGGCCGAGACTATCGTCGATGGTTTGCTCTCAGAGGAGATCGAGGCCCGCCCCATGCACCTCCGGTCTTTTCACCGCAGCGACATAATCACGGAAATACTCGACGCCGGGGCGATTATTATCGGCTCCCCTACCCTCAATAACGGCCTCTACCCCACGGTCAGCGATTTTCTGACCTACCTCAAGGGACTGAAACCGAGAAAGAAGCTGGCGGCGGCCTTCGGTTCCTACGGCTGGAGCGGGGAAGCCGTCAAGCTGATCAACCTGGAGCTGGAGGCCATGAAAATGGATCTCATCGATGGCGGACTGAAAATCCAGTTTGTCCCGGATGACCAGGGACTGGCGGCGGCCTTTCAGTTGGGGCAACGGATCGGACAAGCCCTAAACAAAGGAGAGTAGAAAATGAAAATCCAGATCGTTTTTTACAGCATGTATGGGCACATTTACCGGATGGCCGAAGCGATGGCCGAAGGGGCCCGGAGTGTGGAAGGCGCCGAAGTCAGCCTGTATCAAGTGGCGGAGTTGGTCTCTCCGGAGGCCCTGGCCCGGACCGGGGCCGATAAGGCCCGGCAGGCCTTTGCTCATATTCCCCTGGCGGAGGTGGATCGGTTGGCCGAGCCCGGGGCCATCATTTTCGGGACCCCCACCCGCTTCGGCAATATGTGCGCCCAGATGCGGAACTTCCTGGATCAGACCGGCGGCCTCTGGGCCAAAGGCGGCCTGATCGGTAAAGTGGGCAGCGTCTTTGTCTCCACCGCTACCCAGCACGGGGGCCAGGAAACCACCATCACCAGTTTTCATACTACCCTGCTGCACCACGGAATGATCATCGTGGGCGTCCCCTATTCGGAGCAGGGGCTTATGGCCATTAAGGAAGTATCCGGGGGCTCACCTTACGGGGCCTCTACTATCGCCGGTCCGGACGGCTCCCGGCAGCCCAGTGAAAATGAACTGACCCTGGCCCGAGCCCAGGGTCAACGGGTGGCGGAGATCACCAAACGGCTGTTTCCTTAAGAGAATTTCGGAAAGAAAGGGAAAGACAAATTATTAATATACTGAAAGGAGAATACCATGCCAAAAACAGAAAACAATTTGATGGAGGCCTTTGCCGGGGAATCCCAGGCCAATCGGAAATACCTGGCCTTTGCCAAACAGGCGGATGCCGAAGGCTTATCTCAAATCGCCAAGCTTTTCCGGGCCGCGGCCGAAGCCGAGACCGTCCACGCCCATGCCCATCTGCGGGCGGCCGGCAAGATCGGAAAAACGGCAGACCATCTGAAGCAGGCCATCGAAGGAGAGACCCACGAGTTTAAAAGCATGTATCCGGCCATGATTGTGGAGGCCGAGGCCGAGGGAAATAAGGCCGCCCTGCGGAGTTTCGCCTATGCCAACGCCGTGGAACAGATCCATGCCAAACTCTATCAGAAGGCCGCCGAAAAAATGGGGGCCCTGGAGGCGGCGGACTATTATGTTTGCTCCGTCTGCGGCAACACCGTGGAAAACGAACCTCCGGAAACCTGCCCGGTCTGCGGGGCCAAGGCCAAAGCCTTTTTTAAGGTCAGCTAAACGCAACGACATCATAATACGTCATTCCCGCAGCGCTTTTAAGCGGGGATCCAGCCTTTCTTGAGGAACCTGGATCCCCGATAAAAGCCTTCGGGGATGACGAAAAAATCTCTACTGTCAGCAGGAGATCCTCATGGCTAAACCTGAAGAGATGTACCAGTGCCAGAGTGTTAATTGCGGGTGTATCTACGATCCGGATCGGGGGGATCGAAAAACCAAAGTCCCCAAGGGCGTCTGTTTTGCCGACCTTTCCGATGAATGGCGCTGCCCGATCTGCGGGGCCAGCAAAAAGAACTTTCGCCCCTTAGGCGGTCCCGGGTCCACGGCCGCGGAAGGGACTTAAAAGGAGGCAGCGCATGGAAGAACACACCGGAATCATTACCTTCCAGGGAAATCCCCTGACCCTTCTGGGACGGGTCCTTAAAGTGGGCGACCCGGCCCCCGATTTTGAGATATTAGACAACGACCTGCACCCTGTTCGTGTTTCCGCCTTTCGGGGAAAAGTGGTGATTATCACCGCGGTCCCCTCCCTGGATACGCCGGTTTGCGACCTGGAAACCCGACGGTTCAACGCCGAGGCGGCCACCCTGGGGTCCGAGGTACAAATTCTGACCATCAGCATGGACCTGCCCTTTGCCCAGAAGCGCTGGTGCGGCGCTGCCGGGATCGATAAACTGATCACCCTCTCGGATCATCGGGAGGCGGCCTTCGGGACGGCTTACGGGGCACTGATCAAGGAACTGCGCCTCCTGGCACGGGCCGTCTACGTGGTGGACCGGCAGGGGATCATACGATACCTCCAGGTGGTCGGGGAACTGACCCAGGAACCCGATTACGGGGAAGTTTTGCAGGCCGTCAAAAAACTACTTTAAAGGGAGACCGTTTATGCCCGACGTTTTAATTGCTTATGGGACCCGGGGCGGTGACACGAGAAAAATCGCCGAGACCATCGCCGAGGGAATCCGTATGGAAGGACTGGAGGCCGAGGTGGTCAGCGTCTCGACGATCAAGGATGAAAAGCCACTGGCCGGATACCGGGCCTACGTGTTCGGGGCCCCCACCTACCACGGGGAAATGATCCTGCCCATGAAAACTTTTCTTTTTCTGGCGGAAAAGGCCGGCCTGGAAGGAAAAGTGGGCGGCTCTTTCGGGGCCTTCGGCTGGAGCGGCGAAGCCCCGGAGCGCATTTACCAGACCATGAAGAATATTTTCAAGATGAGCATGGTTGGTGACGCCCTGCGGCTGAAAAACGTCGCGCTGGGCGGCGGCGTCCAGATGGCCCAGGAATACGGGCGTTCCATCGTTCGGAAGCTGAAGGGCGCCTGACCTGTTTGGCAAGCTAAATCCGAATTTGGTTAGATTCTTACTTCCATTGTTCTGAGAAATTGTCTCTTCCAATGGAGGTAAAAATCTATAATAGATGTTATCTATAAATCTGTTAAGTGGTCTTTTTTTCAGCCAAAAATATTTCATATATTTTTGGCTAGTATTTCCGTCCCATGACCCTTTCCGCGGCCCAGTTCCATCGGGAGACCAGCTACCGGCGTGACCGGATGGGCGGGCATTTTATGGACTGGGCCAACCAGCCCGATGTCTATAAAACCTACCCCGGAATCGAACCGATCCCCTTGCCCCGGGAACCCGCGCTGCCCGCGGTCCCCCTTTTTGACCTTTTTGCACAAAACCACGCGGCGGTTCCCCGACCGGAACTCACCGCCGAGGACCTGTCGGCCATTTTACGGCTGACGCACAGTCTGACCGCCAAGGCCCGTCATCCGGGCGGGGATTTTTATTACCGCGCCACGGCCTCTGCAGGTGCCCTCTATCCGACCGAAATCTATATCGCCCTGGCCGGAGTCAAAGGGCTGGAAGACGGGCTGTATCATCTTTCCATTGCCCGGCAGGGGCTATCCCTGCTCCGCTCCGGGAAGGTCCTGGCCGCCTTTCCGGGTAGCCGCCCGGAGCAAACCGCCCAGGAACCGCGCCTCACCTTTTTTCTGACCGCTATTTTTTTCCGCAGCTCCTGGAAATACCGCGACCGGGCCTGGCGCTATCACCTGCTCGATACGGGCCATGTCCTCGAACATCTGGTCCTGACCCTGAAGGCCCTGGCCCTGCCCTATCAACCCCTGGCCGATTTTGAGGACCGGGCCGTTGCTCGGCTGCTGGGGCTGGATGAGAAACTGGAAGTTCCTCTGGCTATCTGCCGGGTCAATACCGCCGGCGGTTCCCCGGGGTTCGCCGTGGATTTTTCACTTCCCGCTTTGCCTTCATCCTTCCAACAGGCCAGCCGGGTAGCGGAGCGGGAGGTGGATTACCCCCTGCCGCGGGAAGCTTATGAAGCCGGATGTCTGATCAAAACGAACCCACCCGCCCCAGGCAATATGGTCCGCCTGATCGGACCGGAACCAAAAACCTGGTCTCCCCTTCCCGGTTTTTCCTCCCCGGTCGAAGCCTTGAACCTGGACCGGGCCGTCTTTTCCCGCCGCTCCCGGCGCAATTATGTCACTACCCCCCTGCGGGAGGAAAGCTGGCAGGCCCTCTGGACCTCCCTGGCCCTTTTCGAAGAAATGGAGCAGGTCGAGGGCTGGAAACCCCATCAGACCCTGGCCGTAGGTTGCCTGGCCGGCCAGGTCGAAGGAGTTTCGCCCGGTTTTTACCTTATCGACTGGGTGTCGAAATCTCTGGGCCTGGCTGCCGCCGGGTCCTTTACCCGGGCGATGACCGGCATCTGTCTGAATCAGGCCTGGTTGTCCCAGGCGGCGGTCCATTTTTTATTTCTGGGGAACCCGCGGCACTTGGACGAACAATGGGGACCCCGGGGGTACCGCCACGCCCTGTTGATCGCCGGGCGACTGGGAGAACGTCTCTACCTGGCGGCCACGGCCCTGGGGCTGGGCTGCTGCGGAATCGGGGCTTTGTATGACCAGGAAGCGGCCGAACTGCTGGGATTGAATCCCGACTCCCGGCTTTTTTATCTGGTGGCGGTCGGCCCGGTGAAGTCGCTGAAATCCAATTAGTTCAGTCTTCTCCTTTACCGGGATTACCGCCGGCCGCTAAAATGGAAAAGGTCCCCATTCCTTTGGCAATCAACCGGCCGCGGTCCTTAACTTCCGCCTCCAGGACGGCGATGGTTCTTCCTTTTTGAAGAACCCGGCTGGTACAGACCAGGCGTTGACCCCGGGCCGGGACGAAATAGTTTATTTTTATCTCGATCGTCGAACACTGTTCCCCCTGGCCCAACAGCGAATACAAAGCCACGCCCATCCCGATATCGGCCAGGGAATAGATCACTCCCCCGTGCACGGAACGGTGCAGGTTCAACATTTCCGCTCTTATTTCCAGGGCGCATTCTCCGGCGCCGTCCCCGAACCCGGTTACCCGAATTCCGAGCATTTCAGCAAAAGGGCTGTTCCCTTTGATAATCTCCTTCAAATCCATGTCCGCAGTAACCCCCAGGCCCGGGGGCGGGCACCCCGAAGCGTGAAAATTCAAGCAGAAGACTACAGTTTTTCCTTCCCTTTCGAAGAAATCTGAAATCCTCCTTCCAGTTCCAACGCCAGGCCGTTGCTCACCAGTTCCCGCATGACGCTGCGAACCTTAAACAAAGGCTGTCCGACCAGAGAGGCGATCTCTTCCGCGTTCAGCGGGTTTTCGAGTTGCCGTAACAAAACCTTGGCCGTCTCGGTCAGGCTGCCGTCGGGTTTAACGCAGGCCATTGATATCCCCCTTACAATTTCTTCTTGCAGAAATACCAGTCCTTGCACTTCAGGTCTTTGTCGGCCGATCGCTCTTCAGCCATCTCCTGGGTCCTGGGCGGAGGGATAATGACTTCGTCCCCGGGACGCCAGTTGGCCGGGGTGGCCACCCCGTTTTTATCCGTGGTCTGCAAGGCCTGGAGCACCCGCAGAATTTCCTCGGTATTCCGGCCGGTGGTCAAGGGGTAATAGATGATGGCCCGGATAACCTGCTTCTCGTCAATGATAAACACGCAGCGGGAGGTTTCGGTGGTGCTTTCTCCGGGCATGATCATGCCGTAGAGACCGGCCACCTCCTTGTTCAGATCGGCGATGACCGGAAAGGTGATTTTGACCTTCATCTTCTCCTCGATATTGCGAACCCAGGCGATGTGGGAATAGACGCTGTCGATGCTCAGGCCCAGAAGTTCGCAGTTCATTTCCCGCAGCTTGGGATGGAGCTTGGCGAAGGCCATGAATTCGGTGGTGCACACCGGGGTGAAATCCGCCGGGTGGGAAAAGAGGATCAACCAGCCGCCTTTAAAATCCTCCAGTTTAAGGGTTCCCATGGAGGTTACGGCCTCGAAAGGCGGGGCCGGGGATCCAATGCGGGGAAAAGTGATGGGGGGGTCGGGGTTTGTTTCCATCTGGGCACCTCCTGATTTTATAGATGCTTGATTATTCAATACGAAAATAACCTCCTTAATCGACACCGTCATCGAGGCTAATAATCAATAATTAATAATTGTTAATAAATACTAACCATGGCCTCCCGGCAGGTCAAGGGGCAAATGGATTGATCGGGCGGGAAGCGCTTAAGGAAAATCAGGTGAGCAGGTCGATCAGTTCTTCCCGGGTAAAAGTCTTCAGCAGATTGGGATCATCTTCACGGACAATGGCCTCCATGAGGTTCTTCTTTTTCTCGATGATGGCCGATATTTTTTCTTCCAAGGTCCCGGTGGTCACCAATTTGAAGACCTGAACTCCCCGCTGCTGCCCGATGCGGTGCACCCGGTCCGTGGCCTGGTCTTCCCGGGCGGCATTCCACCAGCGGTCGTAATGAATGACCATGGAGGCGGCCACTAGATCAATCCCGGTCCCGCCGGCCTTCAGGCTGCCCAGGAAAACCCGGCAATCGGGATTCTCGTTAAACCGGGCAATCAGTTCTCCCCGCTTCCGGCTGCTGCCGGTCAAAGCCACGAAGTCTACCCCCAACCCCTGCAGATGCCTGGCCATCATCCCGATCATGCCCAAAAACTGGCTGTAGACCACAATCTTCTGGCCGCTGTCCAGACCTTCTTCCAGTAATTCCCGGAACAGTTCCCATTTGCCGGATTCGTATTTTTCATACTCCTCCGGTTTTCTTTCCACCAGGGCGGGGTGATCACAGATCTGTTTCAGCAAGGTCAAGAGGGCGAAAATATGAATATAGGGGACCGGGGTTTTCTTTTCCTGGAGGGCTTCCAGCAGCCCCCGGCCCCGGGAGGCAATGGCCTCCCGATAGAGCCGGACCTGGTCCTCGCTTAACTCACAGAAGCGCAGGTCTTCGATCTTTTCCGGGAGTTCCGCCAGAACGGTTTTTTTCAGGCGGCGTAACACCAGAGGGGAAATCATCCGGTTCAGTCGTTTCCGTTGGAGGCCGTGCAGGTCCCTTTCAATGGGTTTAACATAACGTTCGGTGAAGGCCTGATCCGATCCCAGGTAGCCGGGTGCCACCAGGTCCAACAAGGATTTCAACTCGGACAAATGATTCTCAATGGGTGTACCGGTCAAGCCCAATTTGGTATCGGCCCGGATTTTCAGGGCCGACTGGTAGGTTAGGGTTTCCGAATTTTTCAGGTTCTGAATTTCATCGAATACCGCCAGGGCAAAAGGAACTTCTTTCAATTGATCGATGTCGTTTCGAAGAATGCCATAGGTGGTCAGCAGGACCGGATTTTTTTTAAGGGTCGCGGCCAGGTCCCGCTCCCCGCCATGAAACAGTTCCGCCTTTAACCCCCGGGTATGGTCGAATATTTTTTTGCTCCAGTGGCTCAGGACCGTTGTGGGACAGACCACCAGCAGGGGCTTCCGGATTTTTTCCTTCTCCCGCAGCTTGACCATCAGGGCCATGACCTGATGGGTCTTGCCCAGGCCCATGTCATCGCAGAGGAGACCCCCCAGTCGGTTTTCAAAAAGAAAGGAGAGCCAGTCCACACCGATCTTTTGATAGTCCCGCAGGGGGGACTTCATCCCTTTCAGCGCCCCCAGGGGTTTACCGGGTTTCAAGGCCAAAAGATCCTTAAAGGCGGCAACTTCCCGAGAGGCGCCCACCACTGCCCAGGGAGAAGTTCCGGCGGCCTGAAGACGGAAAAGATCCAGGCGGGAAAGCTTCAGCCCTTTCCGTCCGGTCTGGCCCTTTCCCAACCCCTGGGCCTCTTTCAGGAGCGGCAGGCCCTCCAGTTCCAGGGATTGGCAATCCACCCAGCCGTCCTGAACAGGGATATACCGTTGACCTGCTTCGCGGGCCTTCAGGATCTCCATCAAAGAAAGGGAGCTGTTTCCAATGCCGTAGCAAAGGTCGAGCCAGCACCAGTCCCGGTCCAGGGCCTGAGGTGAAATCTCCACCTGATTCACTTGGCTGTAAATGGTTAATTTCTTGACCGAAGCGTCGATCAGGTGTGCCCCCTGCCGCAACGCCGACCCATATTCCTCCAGGAACCCGGGGACCTGCGATTTTTTGAGGACCATTTTGACCGGCGCGGCGAATTTCCTTTCCAGGGGGCCGGGGGGCTCCAATTCGGCCAGGATACCCAGTTCCTTGACAAAAATCAGATCTCCGTAGCGAAATTTTTCCAGCCCTTCTTTTTTGAGATATTTTACCTCGCCGTCGGCCTGCAGGACCTGGACCAGGGGCCGCACGGTCAGGTCCATCCGGGTGTTGGCGGTGATCTTAAATATGGATTTCAGCGGAAGGGGATGGATGGAGAGGCCATGCTGGTTGGGCAGGAGGTCCCGGAAGCCTTTCAAAAATCCCTTGACCCGGTTCCGGGGGATGACCAGGTGGAACAGCGGCGCCCCTCCCGGATGCTTACCAGTCACCATAAACCGGCCCGACTCCTCCTCGATGGCCGGTACAAAGGAAATATCCAGCCCATAAAACTCCCTGAAACCATGATAGGCAAAACGATGCCAGAAGTTCTCCTCGAAAACCTGGCCATAGGTTTTATAGCCCATTTGATTCATAGCCCGCTCCGGATCGGTCCAGGTCAGTTCGGCCAGCTTTTTGAGCAACGCGCCCCGGCGGGGCACCTGGTTGTCCGCCGGGACCTGATCAAACCGCTCCAGGAAACGGTCGGCCTCCGGCCCCGGTGAAAGGTAATGGACCATTTCCTCTCCCCGGGAGTCGGTTACCCGGATGATCCGGGAGGTATCGTTCTGGAGGAATTGCAGCTTAACCGATTCGGCGGTTTCCCGGCAGTCCTGGGCCAGAAGCGCGGCCAGCAGGTGCCAGGAGCTCTTCTGGAAGGCCTCCCCGGGCGAGATCCCGCCAAAAAAACGCAAGGCTTCCTGGTAATACCCCGAAAGCCTCAGCAGATGGAGGCAGGTCTGGCGGACGGACAGGGAACAGGAGCAGTAGCGCTGGTCCAGTACCCGCCCATCCCCTTTGATGAAGTAGGCCACTCCGGGCCCCAGATCAGAACCCTCCGGCACCAAAGCCATTCCTCGACGGTGGAATTCGATTCGGTCCAAATGGAAATGGGCCTGGAGGGCAGCCATCTTCCCGATTTTTTCCGTCTCCGGCGGGGAACCGGCTTTTTTGTTTTCTTTTCCGGTTTTTGGCGGCAAAACGGAGCGCGATCAGGCGGCCAGGTTTTTTGAATAGAGGGAGTTAAGCCGGAGTTGTTGCTCTTGAGCGCACCGGGCCAGCGAGGCCAGGTTTTCGTCCGCATAAGGGGTCGTGCGCGCAATATCCAGACAAAGCGCGATCCCCTTTTCCAGATTTTCTTTGTATTCCCGCAGCGTATTGGAATCGGTTGAATCGTCGCCGGAGAGGAGTTTTTCAAAATAGTCCACATTCAACACCAGTTCCTGGGCAAACATGTGGGGACGCTCCTTCGGAACAAGGGATGGGCCGCGACCGTAAATATGGTCCACCATTTCTTTGAGGGTGTAGAGTCGATCGAACCAGGCCAGGTTGGGGCCCGGGCAAACGGCCGGGGGGGCCGCCGTTGGTGATTTCAAGCCTAACTTGATGAGTACCCCGTTCCCCAGGTGAGTACAAATACAGGTTTTTTTCACCACCGCCGCTTTTAATAATTCTTTTTTTCTGGGCGGAATATCCTGCCCGTCAATCTCCGCCAGCTTCAGGGCCTGATATTGCCGCGAGGCCAGGCAGAGGGGGATTTCGGAAAATTCGGTGTTGGTGACGGCAAATCCCTTGCCGCAGGGAGAACCGGGAGTTCCCCTCCGCCATTGCTCCTCGGTCCAGATCTCCGACCCCGTTCCCTTCACGGTGTTGAAAGGAATGTCCAGGGGCGAGATATTGCTGAGGTAGAGATCGTCCGCTTTGGCTTGTCTCAGAAGCTCACGGGTGACATCGTCCACGTTGGTGACTTCGGGCACCAGGAGAAAAGGGCTGCCCCAGCCCGTCCGGTCGGCGCCGAATTCTTCCCTTAACCGACGGGCTTCCCCGTAGGTTCCAATTCCGCCCTGAACGGTCAAAAGAGGCTCCGGCGGAGCGAAAGCCGGATAAGCCCAGCCCATCTTGGCGTAGTAGTCGCCCACCAGGGAGGAGGCGCTGCTCTTCAATTGCTCCCATTTTTCTCTGAACTCTTTTAAAATCCAGGGCAGCAGTTTCCCGCGGGAGGGAAACGCATGGCCCCCGCAATTGAGGCCGGACTCCACGCGGAATTCCGTGACCTCCAGGCCTCGTTTGGCCAACAATTTGGCCTGGACCGAGGCCGAGCGAAAGTCGCTGACCTTTAACACAATCTTTTTCCTCAGTTCGCCTTTGGAATCCCGGTAGAAATCGCGGAATTGGGCGATAGAGGCAAATAATTTCTTACTCATCCCGGCGGATAACACCACGCTGGAGTCGAGGCGGCTCTCGGCAAATCCGCGGAGCGCCGTTTGCGCATCCGAAAATTCATCGCCCAACGGTTTCCCCTGCTGATCACGGTTCGCCCGGTCCAGCTTCACCATAATGTTTACGTCGATGGAACCCGGACGCATCCTTGAGGCCAGGTCCCGGGCCAAGGACTCTTGCTCCGGCCCTGGAGAAAGGGCTTTGAGTCTTTGATAGTCCGCCTTGAGCGGACTCTCCTCCGGAAGAAGCTGGAAGTAGGCGTCCTTGTCATTATTTCCGAAAAAGGGTTCCTGGCGGATGGCCTCCATTTTTCGGTTTACCAGGTCAAGGACCAGGTCCAGGTAAGCGGTGATTCTTTTGGCCCGGCCGTCCCTCGCCTCTCTCGGAATAGCGGTGCAGGGAAGGTTATTGGCCCGGCAATAATAATGGCGGAGCTGGTCCAGCAGGAAATCATCCACCAGAGAGATAACGGAGGAAATACCCAAAGGGGCCACGCGAATCGGCGTGTCGATGGAATGGCCGATTCCCATTACCGGAATATGAAACGAATGGAGTTCGTTTACCATGACGATTTCTAATTAAGGGAGGTGAGAACGGTTTCTCGGCCAGGTATTTTACAATCCGAAAACAAAAAGGAAATCAGACCGCCTCGAGGGGATCGGGATGGCCGCAACCAAACGGGGCAATACGCAAGCACGATCGTCTCTCATTAAATTTATTATTGATAAAAACCCACTTTTGCACTGCTTATATTATACGGCCGGTGCACCAATACGTCAATGATTTAGTTGTCCCTGGCCAGAACTTTACCGGCTGACCCGGATGGCCGAAAGATCGTTCTTCACTGACTATCTCTGTAGAGAATTATTCAACCTTAGTATAAGGAATCCTGACAATCTTGGTTACCCTTCGGGTCTTGCCATCTTCCTTGTAATGGATTAGAACATAATCTCCATCCGCCCAGGTATATTCCGGAAGTGAAAAATATTCTGAGGGGAGGGTAAATGTCGTCAGTATCCGCTGTCTTTCGGAATAGATGGTAAAGATGTTCTTCTCCCGATCAATAACGGGAAATTTCTTGAGATTACCATTTTCAATTACCAGCGGATTATTTTGGGCTATATTCACTTTTTTATTGACTACGGCATATTTAATAGTCTTAATTTTTTGAGTGGCCTCATCGAAAATTACAATCTCATTATTCTTGGTGTCCAGATTCAGTCTTAACCCGGCCTTTGGTATAAAGCCTATTGCTCCGGGACCCGCGGGGAGGATGTAGGTCATGGGGGGGAGAGAACTGAAATCGGGGTTAAAATGGTCGGCATTTTTGTTCAAAATCACCTTTATGGTCCCCTTAGCCGTGTCAAATTGAATTACCCTTCCCTGGTCAACATGTTCTTTTTCCTTGACCGGGAGGGAAACGATTTCAGGACCCCGCGCTGAACGTACCGGCCAAACGCAATTGCTATGGGATTTACCGTGACTGGCCAAGTCGCCGGCCCACATATTGATGACCCAGATGTTACCGGGGGTGGAAGCCTGGGACGTCGAGGACAAGTAGTAGTTAGCCTGCACATCGGTAAAACCCTGAGTATTCAGGAAGATGGCCGAGTTCGAACTGTCGCGATTCACCAGGCTTTCCAGTTCAATGATGTTTGGCAGGCGCCAGTCGCGATAGCCGCATAACGATATCCCAACCGTAAGATCCAGCCCCCCCTGAAAGTTCAGTTGGCCTTCAGCCAGGTTGGCATTCTTGGCCCACATCAGACCGGTCAGTTCATCGGTAACGCAGTCCCCGGAAACGGTAAACCGGGGTTGCGGCCAGGCCGCCCCCATCTTAAGCGCCCCATCCTGCCCAGTCCCGGAACAGGGAATGACGGCCCCTGTGGGGCCGTAGCAGGTGGTCTGGCCTGTCTGGGGAAGTTCGACGGGGGCAGATTGACCCCGTTGATCCTGCCCACCGGGGAGAACAACGGTTTTAGGGGCCGGTCCTGAACGTACTGGCCAAACGTAATTGGGACGGTTCTTATTGTTGGCGCCCAGGTGGCCGGCCCACAAATTGGCGACCCAGGCACGAATGGTGCTGGAGGTCTGGGTCGTCGACGACCAATAATAGCCAGACTGCATATTGGTAAACCCCTGGGTATTCAGCCAAAGGGCCAAATTCGACCGGTCGCGATCCATCATGCTCTGTAGTTCATTGGCATTTGGCAGTCGCCAGTCTGAGTGGCC
>Ga0315283_10002376_pt1 | contig 15687 bp, 14 predicted proteins | sample YL17G09_0_MG_FD_204541 | JGI IMG/M metagenome (GOLD analysis project Ga0315283, IMG submission 204541) | Sediment microbial communities from Yellowstone Lake, YNP, Wyoming, USA - YL17G09_0 | ecosystem: Environmental > Aquatic > Freshwater > Lake > Sediment | place: USA: Wyoming | collected... | reverse complement strand
TGAGCGATTCCTCCATACCATTGCGCATAGCCAAAGAGGTGGTCGGGTTCAAGATATTCATGTCCTCGACCACGGGAAGCGTATTGCTGTCCGAGGACCGGGACATCAAGCGTGCCTTGGTGGCGATCAAGTCTTTGGGCAAGGTGGTCTCCGTCCACGCGGAGGACAACCACCTCATCGCGAAAGAGGAGGTGGAGGACATCAAGGGGCATGAGAGGAACCGCCCCATCTCTGCCGAGGTGTCTGCCATACAAAGGCTGGGAGCGCTGGATCCCGGCGCGAAGATAAATGTCTGTCATGTAACCTCCAAGTCCGGCGCGGACGCGTTGCAGAAAGGGTTCACCAGTGAGGCCACGCCTCACCATCTGCTGCTGGATATTGAGAGCATGGCGAAGAAGAGAGCGTACGCCAAGGTCAATCCGCCCTTACGAATGAGGGTGGAGCGGGAAGCCCTGTTCAAGGCCTTCGTCACTGGCCAGATCTCCATGCTGGTCTCGGACCATGCTCCCCATACCATCGAGGACAAGGAGCAGGAGCTGTTCGCCGCACCGTCAGGCTGTCCCGGGGTGGAGACCTCCTTCCCGCTGATGCTGGCTTTGACCAAGCATGAGATGTTGCCCTTGGGAAGGTTGGTCGAGGCAGCCTGTGAGCTGCCTGCGCGCACCTTCGGCCTCAACAAGGGGGCGATCGAGGTGGGCAAGGACGCGGATCTTATGGTGATCGACCCCCGGAACATCGCCCCGGTCCAAAGCAAGAAATTGCACAGCAAGTGCGGTTGGAGCCTGTTCGACGGCTACGACGCGATATTCCCACAAGCGGTGTTCCTGCGCGGGAAGATGCTGGTGGACGACGGTGAGCTTGTCGGAGAGCGCCGGGGGAGGGATGTAGCTGCTAGGGCCTGAGGTCCCGGTCGACCTGTCGGAACTGGTGGGCCGAAGGTTCACCTGCATCGACGACTGCGGGCTGTGCTGCCTATGCCAGCCAGAGCTGCTGGAGCCGGAGGTGCAGTTCTTCAAGAAGAACTTCCCGCAGTGCATCATGGTCCGTAAAAGTCCACATAAGCACACCGCCCTCACTTTGAAGAACGGCAGCGGGCCTTGTTCTTTCCTGGAGGCGAGGAAGTGCACCATCTATCAGAGCCGACCGCATTATTGCAGGCAGTTCCCCTTCCACATCTATTTGGGCACCAGGGTGCAGGTCGAGCTCGACCTCTCCTGCCGGGGAATATGGCTGGACAAGGGAGAGGACACAACCTCCATCGCCCTCCAGATGCTCGAGGACAGCAAGGCCGCGGTGCGCAGGACCCTGCAGGATTCGAAGGAGGTCTATAGGCAGTTCCATGCGAATTGCCGGGACGCGGGCATAGATTGCGCGCCTGAGAAGCTACGCAGGGAGGTGAACGTGCGCCTGGAGCACATGGCCGACCCCGCATACCTAGGATGGATGCTCGATCAATCCGTGGAGGACGAAGAGATGAGCTTCACCCGTGAGCCGCTGGAGCTAGTCTTGGATGAGGCAAGGCGCGAGCAGCTGCGCCAGGCGGCCATGGAAACCGCCTTGGAGTCGCTGGCCTCCGAGGACCCCATGTCCGCCCCGGTCTACTGCGACCCCCACAACCGCTGGTACATCTTCATCTCCTCCAACGGAGGGCTGGACATGTACCTTCTGAAGGACGACGGGGGGATGGAGAGAGTGCGTGCCATCGACCCCCAGAAGGTCCCCCTGCTCACGCCGGAGGGCAGGGGCAGGCAGTTGTTCATCGATTATCTGAGGACCCTCAACCACCGGGACAGCGTGCTTGGCTATGCCTATTTCCTGCTGGACGATTATGGCTACGAGGACGAAATGGCCAACGTCTACTATGGCGTGATGTCGGCCGCGGCCCTGGACCTCCTATGGCGGGCCTCGCTGCTCGCTTATCTCAAGGGGGGAGAGTTGGACGAGGAGGGCATGCGCGAGGGCATAATCTTCTATGATATGGACCGTCTGGATGCACCCACGATCGGGGCGTTCATTTGAGTCCAGAGGCCACAATCTTTTAATACTGTACGGTCAATCGGGCAGAATGGTGATATTGGGCATGCAGAAGCCTCTCATGGTACTGAACCAGGCCATTAACAGCCAGGTCATCGTGGAGCTTAAGGGCAACCGGGAATACCGTGGAGTTCTGGATGGCTACGATCCTCACATGAACCTCGTGCTGAAGAACGCCGAGGAGCTCATCAACAATGAGGTGGTCAGGAAGCTCACCGTCACCATTGTCCGCGGGGACAACGTCATCTACATCTCACCATAAGGAGTGGTTTCAATGACTAAAGGCACACCCTCAATGGGTAAGATGGGCAGCAAGAAGGTCCACATCCCTTGCCGCCGCTGCGGAAAGCACGCATACAATATCAGGAAGGGCGCCTGCGCCTCCTGCGGATACGGCAAAACGGCCAAAATGAGGTCTTATAGCTGGGCCAAGACGCACTAATCATAGAGGCGAAGCATTGTCCGACAAGCCCAAACACTTCTGCGGTGTTGTTGGCATAAGCCTGACCACGGACGCGGTGCCGCACCTGCGCAAAGGACTGCGCGTCATCCAGCACCGTGGTCAAGAAGCTGCGGGGATAGCCATCTCCGAAGGCGGCCGCATCAAGACCTTGAGGGGAATGGGCCTGGTCCATGAGGTCCTGACCCCGGCGGCGTTGGCCAACTATCGCGGTACATCCGGGATCGGTCATGTGCGCTATTCTACCACTGGCTCATCTTGTTCTGAGAACTGTGCGCCTATCTCCGTGAGCATGCTGCAAGGCGATGTCGCCCTGGCCCACAACGGGGATATCGTCAATGCGGAGAAGATCCGTCAGAGGCTGCAATCCGAAGGCTGGGCGTTCCTCACCACTACCGATTCAGAGATAATCGTCCGGCTCATCGCCAACGAGCTCAGCCAGAATCCCGATCCGATTCGGGCCATCAAGGCTACCATGAAGATCATCGACGGCGCCTATTCGCTCACCGTCCTGGTCGGTAGCAGGGTAATCGGGGTCCGGGACCCGTACGGCTTCCGTCCCCTTTGCCTGGGGAGATTGACCGATGGTTTCATCCTCGCCTCCGAGAGCGCGGTATTCGATGTGCTCCAGGGCGAGTTCGTAAGGGACGTGATGCCGGGAGAGATCGTGGAGATCACGTCCCAGGGCTATGCTTCACACTCCGTGCCGGCCATGCCTCACAAGGCGCACTGCATGTTCGAATGGATCTATTTCGCCCGTCCCGATTCCATCATCGATGGCATAGAGGTCTACTCCGCCAGGAAGAGGCTCGGGCGCATCCTCGCCCAGGAACAGCCGGTGGAGGCGGATGTGGTCGTACCCGTACCGGACTCAGGCAGGGCTCATGCCATGGGCTTCGCGGAGGTCTCCGGCATACCTTACGAGGAAGGCTTCATGAAGAACCGTTATGTCGAGCGCACCTTCATCATGCCGGAACAGACGGCGAGGGACGAGGGGGTCCTGCTCAAGCTCAACCCCATCAAGTCCACCATCAAAGGCAAGCGCGTGGTCATCGTGGACGACTCGATCGTGCGCGGTACCACCATGAGGCGCATCGTGCAGATGACCAGGCGCGCCGGCGCCAAGGAGATCCACGTGCGCATTGGCTGTCCGCCAGTGCTCGCGCCGTGTTACTACGGCATCGATATGAAGACGAGGGAGCAGTTCGCGGCCACCAGCCGCACCGTGACTGAGATCGCCAAGCTGATCACCGCGGACAGCTTGGGATACACCAGCATGCAGGGCCTCGTAAAGGCTTTGGGCATCCCGGAGTCGGAGCTGTGCATGGCCTGCCTGACCGGTGAATACCCGACCTCGGTCCCGGGCGAGAAGATGCGCTATCAGAAGAAATTGGACGTCTGACTCGCTGCCATCCACTGAGAAAGGTTTAATTAGAACAATCTCTTTTGCGATGCTGCACGGGCCGGTAGATCAGCTGGAAGATCGCTATCTTGGCATGATAGAGGCCGCGAGTTCAAATCTCGCCCGGTCCACTTATTTCTCCTCTGGCTAAAAAGTCAATAACACCCCTTTTTGACATATTGATGGGATTCTTCATCCAGTCGTCGCGGAGCTGTTTTGTGACCGATTCATGCTCGATCTCTGCGTAGTACCGCTGTGTTGTTGTTAGGCTCGAATGCCTCAGTTGACGACTCATCGCAGGAAGTAAAGAGAGGTCCGCGTTCACGGTCATCGAGGCGCAGGTCGATCGGAAGTCCTTCATGCGGAAGGAAACGCCCGATGCCTCTTCGACCTCGCGCTTGATCACGTTGAAGGCGTTCGCAGCGAAGAACTCGTCCTTCTTCCTCCATGTGTTAGGGAAGAGTGCGGTCGCCTTCATTATGCCGATCTCGTTCAGATGCTCCTCTCTCTCGTTCAGATAGCGCATTAAGAACGGGACCACTTCGTTCCTCACGATGTCCACCTCCTCCTGAGCGCCCCATGATCCCTCCCCCTTCGGATGCCGCACGAAGAACCTCATCCTCGATAGGTTGAGGTCCTCGACATGGGCAAGGCGGAACTCCTTCGGTCTTAACGCGCAGCCCATCGCCAATGCTGTCATGCCGCGCGCTATTGCACCATGCCATCCTCCCATTCCGTCCACTGTCGCATAGATGGCTTCCAGGTCGTCCTTCTGGATGACCCGTATCTTCCGATGTGGTTTCTTGGGAAGGTCGCACCCTCTCCGCTCCATGTCCAGGAAGGCGTAGTTGCCGCAATAGTTGAAGAACCCTTTGAGGTATTGGATATGCTTCAATTGTGTCTCCCCATTGAGTCCCTTCCTTCTCATCCATGCGAGGAACTGCCGAACCTCCGCTTCCGAGATGTGCCGTGGATCAGTCGTTTCTATTAACTCACCCATCTTGAGATCCTCCAACACATTCCCGATGTACCGGAGCTTCCGTTCCTCTTCCCTGTGTGTGCTATCGGCCACAACGCCCACCCGCGCCCCCATGTAGTAGGGGATGAGGGCGTGGAAAGGCCGCGCCCCTAAGTGCAGCCTTGCCACTTCCTTGTCGTCGCTGAGGCTTCGCATTAATCGCTTGCGCATTCGCGATCGCCTCCGGGATGAGCATCGGCGTGGCATTTCTTAAGTCCTCACTTGGTCAAAAGTCGGTCTACGATCACCGATATGCCTGATTCTCTCGTTTCTGTGAATGCCTTTAGACTTCGTTCAATTTGCTCCTTCACCGTCTTAGCCAGTAATTCTCGGTTCGCGAAATTTGAATCTAAAATAAAAGTTTTAGAGTCGTTTAGGCTTAACGGCGCATATTCGAAGGCCCTTGTCTCTAAGCCCGACAGTTCGTCAATGCGCTTGCGCGACGTTAAGAGGTTCTTCTTCTCCAGGTCATGCGCGTAAACATAGCAAGATTCCGCGCTCATCGCTTCGCCCCATTTCTTCTCGGTCCGGGCCGATAGCTCATACTTGGTCAGCCATTCTTCTGGCTCAAAGAGCTTCAAGAACCGCGTCAGATACTCCGGGGTGCTGGTCCTCTGCGCCTCTTCATTCGCCTCATAGATCGCCATTCCCTCGCGTATGTCGGTCAGCGTCGTCAGCACCAGAAGTGTCTCGTCGTCCTCGAAGGTGGGGCATAGGAACCGGTTGGCGTAGGTAATTGACGATATGAGGGCGTCCAACATCGGGCGGCGATTCCTGCGCCCATGCTCGGTCTCGCAGATTTGGCGGCCAAAGGGATTCAACACCAGCGGGCGCTTCTTATTGTTCCGGTCAAGTATCTTGTTGATGATGTGCCGCGCTGCCGTCACCGCTGGCGATTCGTCGCACCGACGGCCGAAGGTGGACTGTTCCTGTTGCATAATCTCGACCGCGTCGCCCTGTTCATCGGTGTTCTCGTGGTTCACTTTGAAGAACCGATTATGAAGCTGATTCCCTGCGTCCTCGACCAGCTCATAAGTATTTGTCCAGACCACCGGCAGCCCCTCAATCGTCATCTCCCGGTATTTCTGATCCTCCACGGTCTTCAGGGTAAGCCTCTTTCGGTCGTTGGTGGTCGCCTTCTTGACGAACTGCCGTAATAGGTCGCTCATGTCGCTCAGCTCGTCTATCATAACTATCTTGCCATCGTACAGGTGCGGGTTCTGCTTCTCGCGGACCTCGTAATACATGGCCTTCGGGCTGATCTCGGTTATGTCCTCGAAGATGCTGGGGAACAGCACCATGCCCATCTGCGTCTCCAGGAACGTCTTACCATGCTGGGACTCTGCCATCGTGAGCATGTGCAGCTTGGTGGGCAGTTTCGCGCTTATCCCTGAGTACAGGAGCGAGTCCTTGACGTTCCTCTCCCCGGCTGCGTTCTCGTCGACGGCCTTATCCACATACCACTTCCAGGTGCCTTTCATCAGTGATTCGTCGGCCACCATGAGCAGATCCCCCATCGCCGTCGGAAGGGGTAGATCGTCGATATCGGCCATCACCTCGCCCCCTGAGCTTCTAAAAATTCGACGAGTTCCCTCAGTGATGACGCGATACTTTCCAGGGCGACCGCTTCGTTATCGGTCATTCACCATCCTCCTTGACGTTCTCAGGGGCTTTCCCCGTCAGGTAGATGTAGCTGGCGCTGGTGCGCATAAAACAAATGCTCAGTGCCGGGTGCTGCTGAAGGAGCACGAGGTCGAGGAGCTCGTCCGGGTGCTATGGGAGCACATCTACGAAAAGAGGCATAAGAAGTATCTCGAGGAGCAGGCCAAGAAGGCCGACGAACCCTTAATCGAAAAGATGACGACCGTCCCCGAACCACGACCGATGAAGGGGTTCGATGCAATTCCATCTCAACTAATGGACGACCCCGAGGTGCGGCAGAAGATGAAGGAACTTCAGCTCACCCGGTTAGAGCGGCAGATTGCGGAGGAAAGGAAGTTAATTGGAGAATCAACAGCATTAGAACGGCTCGATGGTACCGTTAGGCTCTTAATAATAAATTTGGAAATAATGAATGCTCTGGATAGCGATATAGCACTATTCCACATGCATCATTGCATTTGGTGTGGAGCTGAAAGAGATAAGGGCATGCATTATGTTGATTCTAAGAACATATGGAAGTGCAGGAGCTGTGGGAGGGAGGAGTGACTTCCTTCATTCATGTGTGGTTATTGCCGCGGGTTCAGCGACCCCTTTCCTTGAAGACTATCCGATTCCTTATTCCTATTTCGATTTCCCAAGGAAAAACCAATATAAAGCTTCAAAGAATGACACAATGTTGCATTCCGGGGGAAAATAAACGCTCGCCAAAGGAGATTATTCTAAAAAAGAATTTAGGAGTCTACTTAGAGCGAATCCTGGCGAGGTGCTTGAGAATTACGGAAAGCGAAGGTGGTTAAAGGTATATTGTCTCCTTGTATCTGAGGGATGGAAGAAGAACCTCTTCTATGATTCCGAAATAGAACAATATGGGGAGATTTACAAGGCGACACCTGCCAATAGTAATGAGAAGGACCGGGAGGTTTATTTCCTCGAAGAATACGCGGATGGGCTTTTACTTCTACACACTGCAGCGAGCAACGAGCGTTATCAGAGAGACCTAGGAGAAAGAATCAGAAGAAGAAGAGTAGTCGCCCGGATGTGGATGCGACCCGACTTATTTAGGAGCTTCTATGGTGGCATATTGCAGGAGGGGCAAGGTTATGTGTATCTGTTTTCAGGGAGGCGCTCGCCACGCCGCGATGAGTACGCAATCCAATCCACGTAAGACAGGAATACAAACCACGGAGGAAGAAGAATCATGAACAAGAAACCCAACATCCTGATGATCGTGACCGATCAGGAATATGCCCACCAGCCCATGCCGGCGGAATTTGCTTTGCCCGCCCGGGACCGCATTCGCGCCCGTGGGGTCACGTTCAACCATCATCATTGCACCACCACCGTGTGCACGCCGTCCCGCTCGGTGATGCTGACGGGCCGGCATACGCCGCACACCCGCATGTTCGACAACACCAATTACGCCTGGATCGACGACATGAAGGCCGATCCGAAAACCTTGCCCACCATCGGCCATATGCTGCGCGATCTGGGCTACCACACCGTCTATAAAGGCAAGTGGCACCTCTCCGAGTTTCCGGCCGGGGACACCCGGAATGCGATGGAGCCCTACGGCTTCTCGGACTATCAGGCCTGCGGCGACGCGCAAGGGGCGCCCCTGGATGGAGTCAAAAAAGATCCGCTGATCGCGACGGAAGCCGTGGAGTGGCTGAACAAACGCGCCCCCGAAGTCGCCGCCGCCAAACCTTGGTTCATGGCCGTGAACTTCGTCAATCCCCACGACATCATGTACTTCGACACCGATGCCGAAGACACGGTCCAGGTAAAGGGGATGATGCCGATTTTCAGCGCGCCGGATACGCCGCTGTACCGCCAGAAATGGTCGACCACCTTGCCGGCCTCCTTCTTCGACGACCTGGAGGGGCAGCCGCCGGCCGTCCGCAGCTACAAGCGCCTGTGCGACATGGCGTACGGCCGGATCCCGAAAGATCGCCGGGACATGTGGCACAACCACGTCAACTACTACCTCAACTGCCATCTCGACGTGGACCGGCACATCGGGGCCGTGCTGGATGCTCTGGAAGCGAGCGGCCAGGCCGACAACACGATCGTCATTTTCACCGCGGATCACGGCGAGCAGGGCGGCGCCCATCACCTGCGCCAAAAAGGCAGCGTGGCGTTCCAGGAATCCGTCAACGTGCCGCTGGTGATCGCCGATCCGCGCCACCCGGGCGGCGGCCGGACGGATGCGGTGGGTTCCCATCTCGATCTGGTGCCCACGATCCTGGCGTATGCCGGCCTGCCGGAGGCCGAGCGGCGGAAACGCTACCCGCTCCTGAAAGGACATGATCTCTCGGGCGTGGTGGCAAATCCCGCCTCCGCCGGGCCGCGCGGCAGCAGCGAGAAACCCGGCGCGGGCTGCCTGATGACCTACGACATGGTCGCCACCATCGACGGGGAATGGATCACCCGCAACGCCGTCAAGGTGTTCGACCAGGCCGCCCACCAGGCCGGCCAGGAGTTCCATCGCGGCCTGGAGGCGTTCAAAGGCATCTTGGACGAAATCGGCATGCCGAACCTCAAGAAACACGAGTTGTTCCGCGGCGTTTTCGACGGTCGCTACAAGCTGGTCCGCTACTTCGGGCTGGGCAACTACAACCTGCCCGCATCGGTCCAGCAGCTTCTGATCGACAACGACGTCGCCCTCTACGACCTGCTGCTGGATCCCGAGGAAATGGACAATCTGGCCAATCCGGCCCATCCCAAGTACGACGACAAATTGCTGTCGGCCATGAACCAGAAACTCAATGCGCTGATCAACGAGGAGATCGGGGAAGACAAAGCCATGTTCACCCCGCCGAAAAAAGATTAACAGAAGTGAATTGGAAATCGTTGGTTCGGCCCCGCGTGTAACGCCTTTTGCGATGGCGCGGCAGTAAGAACCTGAGTAACAAACCGTAAGAAACGAGAGCAATCATGAGTGAGAAGGATGAGGCGGAGAAGGCAGTAAAGGAGCTCAACCAGAAGATGTGCGGTTACACCCCTGGCACGCTGCATCACATCAAGAAGCACAATCCCGAGCTGGCGGTGCTCATCCGCGACATGGACCAGATCATGGTGAACGATGGAGCCCTAGACAGGAAGACCAAGCGCTTGATCGCCGGACCAAGTCCCTGGCTCTCAATATTGCTCCATCGCATTCGCCACGGCAAAGAAGTCATTTCTCACCTCCGAGCGGTTCCGTTCGCGATATTTATCAGCGAACAACTCACCACCTGCCCCGCCGCCTGATCCTCGGCCAACGATGCCGGTCGCGCCTCATGTCCATGCGGAAGACCTCCCGCGGCGCATCCGGCCAACGACAGAGGCCGGCGCTCTTGCGATGCGGGAATGGGTAGGCTTGACAGCGACACACGGCCCCGGGATGGCCCGGGGCGCGTCTCCCGCCGTGAGCTACGCACCGTTGATGCTCGTCCCCCCAACAGGCCCATGAATGGCAGGGCCGGCCCCCGGGGCGCTCCCGGTCGCTCATGATCCAAGCCTTACATCGTCTCGCGCCTTCCGCCTTGATCGAGTAAGCCGTCCTAGGTCACCGCCTTTTTGTTTGAATTGTTCGCGCTCAGCCTACCCACGCAGACTGTATCAATTCGGAATACCCCCCGCGCTGAATGATGCTGGCTTGACTTTGGCATTTTTCGGAGAAGGTCCAAAATATACCCACGAATGGCTTCGAAGTCTCGTTTTTCGGTCATTTTAGCCACCGTTAACCCCATTTTTGATGCTTTATTTGATACCTTTTTACTTCCCGTTCTTGGTCCTTCGCATATAGATTGTATAGTCGGAAGATCGCGACCTCTAATGAGTCTAAATAAGTCTAAAATCAAGATGTTAGACTTAGCCAGATGTCGATGTCTAACATCTATAACCCCCTTTTGAGAAATGAGAGAAAAATAGGGCTTAAGAGGCTTGGGCTTGTCTTCGATCTCGGGAGAAAAAGATGATTTAATGGGTTTCGCCTGGTTCATAAGGACCCCCACTATTGGCGTTTTTGCCAGATAGGCAGACTGCGAATCTCGCCCGGTCCACTCTTCTCTCCCTTTGGATATTCCTCGATCCTTCTTAGTTGGGATTGAGAAAGGGCTTCTAGCTCTTCACTTCGTTTTGCACGAACCCTCAGACATCGATGAAGATGTCGTCTCCTTCGACCATGGTCTGGTACGATTTGAGGTCGTAAGCCCTGGCGAAGGGTATCCAAGGTCCCTTCTGGTTCTTAGCCGTTCTTACATCGAACTCGGAACCATGTTTCGGGCACTTCACCACATTCCCCATCAACCTTCCTTGGTATAGAAGTCCACCTTGGTGCGAGCAGATGCCATCCATCGCGAAGATTGAGCCTTCCACATTGGCTATGAGATACATCTTCCCACCCACCTCTGCTCCCTTCATCATTCCTGGCTTCAGATCGCTTAATTTGCCGACCGATGATTTGGCCATGAACATCCCTCTTGCCAATATCACTAGAGTTGGGGTTATTTGGCACTTGCCCTTGGGCTCTTGGACAAACATGATAATATTCACAACCCCATTACTTGAGCATCTATGATAATCGACGGACACGTCCATGTCTGGCAGCGCAAGATGCTGCCCGATTCCCTCCTGAGGGCCTATCTGGAGCCGCTGTTGGCGTTGGACGGCATAGCGTTCGACATGAAGGAGGACCGGGAGCAGGATTGGCCGATGTCGCAGGTCGACTTCCATTGGCTGGTGCAATCCATGAAAGATGCTGGCGTGGACAAGGCCGTCGTGCTGCCCCTCGACTTTGGACTGGTGGAGAATCCTCGGGTCGGAGTGGAGGAGTACAATGACTGGGTCTTTCAATCCAGCGAGCAGTACAAGGACGAGCTCATCCCCTTCATCGGCATCGACCCCAACCGAGGTACCCAGGCCATCAACCTGGTGGAGAAGTATGTCAAGCAATTCAATGCCAAAGGGGTCAAGATCTATCCACCCACCGGGTTCTATCCGAACGAAGAGAGACTAAGGCCGTTCTGGGACCTGATGGAGGAGTACGATCTGGTGGTGGTCACGCACGCGGGTGCGAGCTGGGGGCCATTGGACGAGAAGTTCGGCCGCCCCTCCTTCTTCAAAGAAGTGCTGGAGCGCGCGCCGGAGCTCAAGGTGATCGTTGCGCACCTCGGCGGCAAGTTCCGTGCTGAGACCTACGAATTGGCCCAGAGCTTCCCCAATCTGTACACCGATTGCTCGGCGTTACAAGGCTGGCTACCGAGCGATCCCGCGGTTTGCATTTCGAGGTTGCAGGAAGCGGTGACCAATATGCCAGGCAAGGTAGTCTTCGGATCAGACTGGCCCCTCTTCGACATGGCCTATCCATACAGTTTCTGGACCCGCTTCGTCCAAGAGGAAGAATGGGCGAGCGAGGGAGTGAAGCAGGATGCTCTGGGCGGGACCATGCGTCGCCTTCTACACATTTAGGCCTTGAAGGGGACGCCCCACTTGCCTTCGAAGAAGTTCTCCCCTACAGGCTTCCGTTCCGGGCGTACGCTCTCTTGCGCCTTCTGCTTGTCCGAGAGCAGGGAGTCATCCGTCCCGTGGTAGGCGATATTGACCATCGCGATCACCACCTGGTCCTCCGGTATGCCCAACTCCTTCTTCAGCAGCAATGGATCGTATCCGGCGACAGGATGGGCTATCAGGCCAAGCTCGGTCGCCCTAAGCAGCATTTGACCAACCGCCAGTCCACATCCGAACAAGTAATAGTCCCGGCCATCTGATAGTCCATGGCAATCGTCCTCCAGTTTGGAAGCGATGACAAAGATGAGCGGGGCCTTGGTGGCATAGACATTGCCCTTGGATAGAGCGGACTTCGCTTTTGCCAACGATTCGGGCTCCCTACAGACAGTAACCCGCCAAGGCTGATTGTTGTTGCAGGAAGGAGCCAACCTCATGGCCTCGACCAAGGCTATGACCTTCTCAGCCTCGATCGGCCTAGGATCGAACATCCTCTTTGCCCTGCGCTGATTGATAGCTTCTGATACCTCCATGGTTTTCCCTGTCCCAACTGATAAGGGGAGCAATTCTGACATAAGGATTGCTGCGCCCGGGGATGCTAGGTCGGTCCTGACCAAAAAAATAGATATATTGGGCCCTCGCCATACCATGTTCTATGACAGTCACAAGCACTTCGACCACTGAGATTGTCCTGCTGATAGGTTCAGTGGTGGCGATCATCGTCGGGGTATTGGGTCGCAAGAACAAGAAGGGGAATGAGTTCAAGGCCGCAATCAGGGCGATTAGCGGGATAATGGGCGCCATAATGATCCTTTGGGCGGTACTGATGGTGTTCGATGGCACCTGGGCTTTGCTCATGTTGCTGATGATTCTCGTCCTGGGCATCGGGTTGCTGCTGCCCCTCCTGCCGAAAATGAATCTGGGTACGGTATTGGCGCTGATCATCGCTCTATTGGCGGGCATGGCGGTATCCAGCATGGGCGGGTGGTGGATCCTAATCGTGTTCCTCATCGTGTTCTTCATCCTTTGGTTCGTATTCCGGCTCATCTTCGGGGTCGCCAGGTTGGCGGGCGCGGTCCTGGGATCACGATGGGTGCTCCTGGTCGTGGGCTTCCTAGGGCTCATGGTGGTCGCCATATCGATGTTCGGTTAAGGGCGTGAAAATTCCTTTCTCGATTCCGAGGCCATATGCTTCGGAACCGATCAATTTCTATTTTCACCTTGAGAAGGTCGATGATTTCTACCAATTCTGGCGAAGCGAATGTCTTGATTGCCGTCAAACCGTTCGACTCATCGCGCTCATTCAGGAGGTCCAGAATAATCGGTCACCACTAAACCTTTAAATGAGGGAAGGCGCATCGAGGGACAAGTGGGCTCGTGGCTTAGCCTGGATATAGCGCTGGCCTTCTAACATCCTGTCACAGGGATGGAAGCAAGCCAGATGTCTCGGGTTCGAATCCTTCTTCGCACAGAGGAGGGCGAAATTCCCGACGGGCCCGCCACAACCCGAAGCAAAGATTCTTAAATAGCTATAGAATCTCGGCACAACACGACGAGGAGACTCATTAATGAAGCGAAGCTCACGCGCCTGGAAGAAGAGAGGTAAGCAGCGCTGGAAATGGCGCAAGAAGAAAATGCGCCGCCGAAAGCGGGCCCAGAAGATGCGCAAGCGGTAAGGCTGACCACTGGGGGTATGGGGTAATTCGGTATCCTCGCGGGCTCCAGTTAACTGGGAATGATCGCGAACGGGTTTGCTGACCGGTGATGACTAACTGGAGCGGTGACCCGTTAATTCGCGTGGGGTAGCTCCCCACGTGGTGGAAACCCGCTGATCTGGGTTCAAATCCCAGTGCCCCCACATACATTCACTGGCACAGTATCAGAATTGCCCGATTTCGGGCAAGATCAGGGATTGATGATATTCGTGACTTTTTTCCCCCTCGTCCAGATCGTAAGCACGGAGCAATCCGCGGATGCCTTTGGCCTCGAGATCCAAGTTGCTTGATTGAAGTCAACTGTCAGTTTGGTGAACTAATGTGCGGATCTTGTCTATGATACTAGAGGCGATATAATGGTAAACAATAAACAACTGAAGAGCGAGCTCACCAGTATCGAAAGGGATGATTAATTCCAAAGGTTTTTCTAATTGGTCATATATTTTCTGGATGAGGAGTCTCCGTGGACCTTCTCCAACTTCCCCACCATTTACAAGTTTTGCGGGGGCTCCTCTCTTTTATCATCTGATTTCTTCAAAAGAAGAGCGTTACGTTTCTTCGTGGTAGCATTTCGAGCACAGGCGGATCTATCTCATTCCAATGAGGTCCAGGTCCTTCCTCAATCGTTCCATGATGCGATGGTCCTTCGCCAAGGAATCAGAAAGGATGGAAGACTCCTCGGTGACGATCTTCACCCTTTCGGCCCGGAAGTCATCGGCGGTCTTGCCCGCCCAATCCCCCATGATACGCAGCCCGAGTCCCTTGATCGTCAAAATGCCATATATCACGGCCAGATCATGAAGCAGTTCCACGAACAGCCAGGGATCATAGCCGACGGAGTGGGGCACTTCATTGGGATAGCGAAGAATCAGAATCGGCACCTTGGCCGCCCTGGCAGACGCGGTCGCCTTGTCGTCGGCTGAAACGAAGAGCAGGTCGAGGCGCTCATCCTGGGCATGCCTCGCCAATGAACGTAGGATCTCCCCATCTCTCTTCTCCTTATCCTCGTTCCATTCTCCCCCCGCAACATCCCATACGCCGTACTTGGAACGGATCGAGCTCAATTCCGCCTGCGCGTTCAAAGCCTTTCTGCCGTCCTTGTACACGCAATTGCTCATTTGGTTGAGCAGCTTCGGATTTCGAAAGGCCTTCCTCAGGTTCTCCAGGTCCGTGGCCGAATACTTGCGTCCGACCTTCTCCGAGATCTCTTGTTCGACCAGACCGGCGACCAGCAGCTGCACCTTGGTGGGGTCGAAGTCCTGGACCCCGCAAGCCTCGGATGCGAGACCGAGCCGACTGAACAGCCTTCGGTACGCCAGGTTGGTGTCCAAGGCCATGCAGCTCTGCTTGGGGAAGCGGGACGGCCGAAGCCGCCTCTCTTCTATGGACTTGATCTCTTTGATCAGTTCCGCCAGGTTGTCAGGCGGCAGTAGTAAGGAAGCGTGCAGGGCCTCCCTGAAATCGGAGAAAGGTGGGATCTCCCGGACCAAGTTCGGTTCACCCAGCTTCGCCGACAGCTCGGAATAGATCAGATCATAATCGGTCGGTTTCACCAGCCAATCTATGCTGCCGTTCCCGAGATTCGCTCCCAGGAGATCGATGTCCAAGAATGCGGCGTTCACCGCAATACTGGGCTTTCCATGGAGGACTGCTTCATTGAGCAACGCCATGATGAAGCCCTTGCTGACGACAAGCTCCATCAGTTCCCCTCCCTGGCCTGCTGGCGTTTCGCCCTGACCTCGGCCAGGAAGTCATGGCTATGCTGGACCCTCAGGGGTATCTCGATGAAGGGTCGATCGGCGTTCTTCAAAGATTCGATGTGCAGATAGAAGACGTGATCTACCAGAGCACCACCTCCCAGCATCGCTCCGATCACCATGGTCTTCTTGCCTGGGGTGACATCGAGCGC
>Ga0315283_10002374_pt1 | contig 15696 bp, 11 predicted proteins | sample YL17G09_0_MG_FD_204541 | JGI IMG/M metagenome (GOLD analysis project Ga0315283, IMG submission 204541) | Sediment microbial communities from Yellowstone Lake, YNP, Wyoming, USA - YL17G09_0 | ecosystem: Environmental > Aquatic > Freshwater > Lake > Sediment | place: USA: Wyoming | collected... | reverse complement strand
GCGGTCGAAGCGCGAGCGGCCGGAGTTCCGCTGGTGCTGCTGACCGCCGATCGCCCGCCCGAACTGCACGACGTGGGGGCGATGCAGACCGTCGGACAGATCGGGCTGCTGACCCCGGCGTTGTGGAGCGCCGACCTTCACACGTACGACGAGGCCATGGAGAGACGCGCCGCTCATCTTGCGGCTCAGGCTTGCGCGTTCGCTGCCGGGACTCCCTCGGGCCCCGTTCACGTCAACATGCGGTTCCGCGAACCCCTGGTCCCGTCCGCGCAGGTCCGTGGTGAGGCCTTCGATCTTCCATCCGTGGTGCACCACGCGCGCGCGGTTCAGGCGCCCGACCCACTTGCGGTAGCGGCGATCGCGGAACGGATGCGCGCGAGACCAAGGGGCTTGATCTACATAGGCCACATGGAGGGCGACGCCACCGGCCTCGCCGCCTCTGTCGAACGCCTGGCGACAGCGTCCGGGTATCCGGTGATCGCGGAGGCGACTTCGCGCCTGCGCGGCAAGGTCGGGGACGCGACAGTCGTCGAAGGGGCCGAAGCGCTGATCCGAGCCGCGAAGTTCGCGGACTGGTACAAGCCCGACTTCGTCCTGCGTCTCGGGCGCGCACCTCTCACGCGCGGCATGCTCGAATGGCTGGCATCGTTGGACGCCGACCAGGTGATCGTAGCTCCCGGCCTTCCGTGGGCCGACCCCACCCGAAGCGCTGGGGAGGTGCTTGCGTCGGGTGAGGCCTTGGCCTGCGCCGCGCTGGCGGCAGCGCTCGACGGGAACGATCCGGACCGCGGATGGGCGGACACGTGGGCCGCTTCTTCCGCCTCCGCGCGGACCGCCCTCGACGCTCACCTGGACTCGACAGGGTTCTTCGAGGGAACGGTTGCCCGCTGCGTGGTTCGCAGCCTTCCCGATGATGCATTGCTCTACACGGCCTCCAGCCTGTCCATCCGAGCGCTCGACGCATTCACCCCCGCTTCCGCAACGCTGGAAGCTTTCGCCTCGCGTGGCGCTAGCGGCATCGACGGGACGACCTCGGCGGCACTCGGCGCCACGGTTGCGACGGGGCGACCGGTGGTCTGCCTGACCGGCGATCTGGCTTTCCTTCATGATCTCGGCGGCCTCGTCGCGGCTTCCCGCCACCAGATCCCCCTCGTCACGGTCGTGATCGACAACGGAGGCGGCGGGCTCTTCGACTTCCTTCCGCAACTGAAGGACGTCGACGAAGATACGTTCGAGGACCTTTTCGTCTCCTCGCACACACTCGATCTGCTTCACGCGGCCGAGCTGTTCGGGTTGCAGTTCGCGTCCGTCCACGATGCGGCCGAACTCGATCACGTCCTCAGGTGGGCTTTCACCGAGGGAACGGCCTGGGTGATCAGAGCAGAGGTGCGGAGAAACGTGAGCGTCGAGGCACACGCGGGTGCCTGGACTGCGGTGGCGGACGCTCTCTAGTCGTCCGGAGAGAGAACCGACGCCACGGAGCGAAGCTTCATCTCGATCTCCCGCATCTCGTCGTCGGGGATAGAGCCCTCCACGATGCCGCCGCCCGCGAACAGGTCTATGGATCCGTCGTGCAGCAGGGCTCCCCGCAACGCCACTGCGAGGCTTCCGCACCCGTCGGGGTGCACGACCCCTATCGGTCCCGCGTACCAGCCCCTGTCGAAGTCTTCCACTTCCGAGATGAACTCGAGCGCCTCTTCCCGAGGCAGGCCACCCACGGCGGGGGTCGGATGGATGACGTCCGCGAGCCGCAGGACATGAACACGTTGCCGGAGCTTCCCCTCGACGACGGAAGATAGATGCTGGACCGGGCCCGCGCTGATGACCATCGGAAGCGAGACGCGGATGTTCTCACACAGAGGTTCGAGCGCTTCCCAGACGGCGTCGACGACAAGCTCCTGCTCCCAGCGAGACTTCACGCTGTCGAGACCACCGGCGAGCTTCCTGTCGGCGGCGGGGGAACCAGCGCTGAGAACGGTTGCGGCGGCCGGAGCCGAACGCAGCGTCCGTCCCTCCGATGCGATGAGAAGCTCCGGGCTTGCACCGACGAAGGCCGACCCACCGCGGATCGCGGCGTATCCGTAGAAGTCGGGGTACCGGGCGTGCAGCGCCGCGACGATCGCAGGAGCCGACGCCGAAGTCTTGGTGCGGAGGCGGCGGGCCAGCACGACCTTCTGGATCTCTCCGCTGTCGATGAGCTCCAGGGCTCGTTTCACGGCGGCAAGGTGAACGGCGTCGTCGGGGGTGAACTGGCCCGATGTCGATGCCCGAGTGTCAGCGAGCATCGCCGGTCCGGTGCCCCGCTCGAGGAGGCGCGAAAGCTTCTCGCGGGCCGCGTTCTCCTCGAAGGCGCCAACCGAAACCGTGGCCACCAGCCAGCGCCATCCCCCTTCGTCGACCACCGCCAGTTCCGGAACCCAAGCCGAAGCCGATGCGAACGGCTCCCATCCATCGATGTACGGCCCTTCGGCGAAGCCGGCGCCGGTGAATGCGAAGGGTTCGCGTCCCCGCGATACCGCACCTTCGAACAACGTCTCCATAGCTTCGGCCAGGTCGATCAAGCGGCCGAGTCCTTCGGACGTGGCCTCGGCGGCCACGCCACATCCGGCCGCGGAGAAACCGGGTTGGGACCACCAGCCTGCCGTTGGGCTCGCGAGGAGGGCCAGCGGCCGAGCGTTGGGATCAGGCACCGCGACGGTCGCCAGTACTGGATGCCCTAGGTCGCGGGCCATCTGGGCAGCTTCAGCTGCCGCTGCATCGGCTAGATCGGCGATCGTGACGGTAGTCATGTTCACCCGACGATTCTAGCGTTCACTCACACGATGTGAGCGGATGCTCCTGTGGACGTTTCGCTAGTTCGGGTCGGTCTGCTCTGGCAGGTCGGGCCTGAGCACCCGCCCCTCGGCGTCGTACACCTGGCGTGTCGGAGGCTTGACCGAGGCGATGTACCTGCGGGTCTGCCGCTTGGCGAACCACCAGATGAGGGCGACGGAGATGACCATGGCGAGGGTCAGCGACAGGACCAAGACGGCGGTGAACTTGAGGACCGCGCCGAGGATCCCGAGCACCGCGGCGATCAGAAGCAGGATGAGAACGAATACGAGCATGTCACCTACATGCTACGGCAGACCGGAGCCGGTCGCGAAACGGCCGCGCTATTGCAGGTTTCGGGGGATCGTGCGCTCCCACCTTTTGGAGAACTTCCGCACGCCGTTCTCGTCCACGTCGAGTTCGACCTCGACCCGATAGGACGACGAGTCGGTCGTGAACTTGAGCCGCGAGTCCGCCGACACCGACGCTTCGGGGAAGTGGATCGTGTAGTTCGAGCGACTGACGACCGAGCCGACGCCCGGGTCTTCCGTGGACACGGTGACGGTCCCCCCGAAGTCGTCGCGCATCTTGAATCCGCCTGACTCGTACTCGCCGCCGGGATAGTCGACGACCGCCCGTCGCTCGCGTGCGAGGACGTCGTGCTCGAGCTTCCACACGACCTTGCTGCGTTCGGGCTCGGCGTACGGTTCGGGCGGAGGCTGGAAGACCGGCGGTGGTGCTATCGGGTCGCCGTGGAGTTCCGGAAGCACCAGGCGCGAGCCCGCCCGGTCAACGGTGAGGGTTCCCGGCTGCGGCGGCGACCATGAACTCGGCCAGTCGCTCGGCGCCAGGTCGAGGCGGATGCGGTGTCCCTCGTTGAAGATCCACGCGCATGCGTCGAGTTCGACGGTGACCGCGTAGGCCTTGCCGGGTTCCAAAGGCTGCGGGTCGGACGACGAATCGCGATGTGTCAGGTTCAGGATGCCTCGAGAGACCATCGCCGAAGTTCCATCCGGCGCAACGTCGCAGAGCTTCGCCGACAGGTAGGCAACGGGAACCGAAGACGTGACCGTTATCTCGGCGCGCGGGTGTCCAAGGATCTCTATCTCCTCTTCGAGGGGGCCGGTCAGGTCATAGACCAGCGAGAATGTCTCGTCGAGTCGTTGGTCCATAGGTGGTCCCCACGGCATCGTTCCCGCGCACCAGATGGAGGCGTAGAAGCCGATGTCGCCGCGGATGTCCAACTCGTCGGAGCCCTCGCCGAGAGAGCGCGAGACCTCGACGCCGCGCTCGACGGGCCACTGCGGTTCCTGCCTCCACTCACCGTTGGCGATCCAAAGATCGGGTTCGGGATCCGTGAAGCGACGCATGTACACCTGTATCGGCGGCTCGCGGTCCAGGCCGTTGTCTATGCCCTTCAGCCACCGGTCCCACCACTTGATCATCTCGGGCACCATGTCCAGGTGTGGACCGGGGATCGAGCTCTCTAGCGCCATATGGCTCCACGGTCCGAAGAGGATCTTCGTGAAGGGCTTCACGTTCTCGAGGGTCCTGAACGCCATGTTGTGGTAGCCGTCCGCCGCGCCGGCGATGACGAAGACGGGACACTCGATGGATGAGTAGTCGGCCTTCAGAGAGCCGGCCATCCAATAGTCGTCTTCGGTCTGGTGCTCCAGCCACGTGATCAACCACGGTTCGATACCGGCGAGGCGGCGGTCCCACTCTTCGCGCCAGCCTTCGCCGTAGATCGCGGGCACCGGAGGGAGTGCGATGAGGTTCACCATGTATGTCGGGTAGTCGATCATGTCGATCCCGCGCAGCACCCCGCCGCCGTAGTGGACGTCGTCGGTGAAGCGGGAGTCCGTCGCGAAGATAGAGATGATCCCCTTGAGCGCGGGCGGCCGCTCCATCGCTATCTGCAGGCAGTTGAAGCCGCTGTAGGAGGTGCCGTACATGCCGACGTTCCCGGTCGACCAGTCCTGCTCGGCGAGCCACGCGATCACCTCACATATGTCCTGCCGCTCCTGGGCCGGGTACTCGTCGGTGGGGACCCCTTCGGAAGAACCCGTGCCTCTCACGTCGACCCGGCAGACGGCGTAGTCGCCTTCTTCGCAGAGGCGCGTGTACTCGGGGTCGGAGTAGGCGGTGATCTCGTCCTTCCTATAGGGAAGGGCTTCGAGGATGACCGGCCAGGGACCTTCGGTGTCCGGGAGGAAGAGGGAGGCGGCCAGGCTCAGGCCGTCGGACATCGGGATCTTCACGTAGCTCTTCTTCACAGTGGCCGGATGCTACCTCACCGGCGACCTGACCGCGGGTCAGAGATTCGGTCAAACAGCCCCTTGAATACGGGTATTTTCGGTAGCGGGGGCTTGACCCCGAACGCTATGATTCAGATTCAGATATCGGGCGTTGTTTATTCGGACAGGGGGACAGCCATGGCGAACACCTACGACGCGATAGTTATAGGCGGCGGTCACAACGGTCTGGTTGCCGGGGCCTATCTCGCGAAGAAAGGCGCTCGAACGCTGGTGCTCGAAGCCCGCGATCACGTTGGCGGCGCCGCCGAGACCAGCAGTCCGTGGCCAGACGCTCCCGAGTTCAAGGTAACGACCCTTTCCTACGTCGTCGGCCTGGTCCCGCCCAGCATCATCCGTGACCTCCAGTTGCAGCGTTTCGGCTACAAGTTGCTGCCCCAGGGCCCCTACTTCTGCCCGCAGCTCGACGGTGGGGCGCTGAGTCTGGCGGGCGACCACGCGACCAAGGCCGAGGCTATCGCGAAGTTCTCGAAGAAGGACGCGCAGAACTACTTCGCGTTCAAGGATTGGATCAAGCCCATCGCGGACGTGATGGGGCCGATGCTCATGCAGGCGCCGCCGCATCTCGGCTCGAAGAAGCCGATGGACCTGCTTGCTGCGGGCAAGCTCGGTTGGGCCAACCGCAAGGGCCTGAGCGAGCGCATGGTCGCCAACCTCACCAAGCTCTTCACGATGTCCATCAAGGACTTGCTCGACGAGTGGCTGGAGTCGCCGGTTACCAAGGTCGTTGCTGGCGGTGTTTCGGGTGTGATCGGAACGTGGGCCGGGCCGTTCGAGCCCGGAACGGCCTACGTCATGGCGCATCACTCCATCGGAGACATCGGTGACGTGGGGGAGATGGGCACCTGGGGATTCGCGGAAGGCGGCATGGGCGCCATCTCAGATGCCTGTCGCAAGTCGGCCGAGCACTTCGGCGCCGAGGTCAGATTGAACTCGCCCGTCGAGAAGGTCATGACGCGCGGGGGCGCCGTCACCGGCGTCGTGATCGCCGGAGGCGAGGAGTGCTACGCACCTCTGGTCGTCACGGCCATCCACCCGAAGATCACCTTCCTGAAGCACCTGGACAAGTACGACCTGCCGCCCGACTTCGTGAGCGACATAGAGAACTGGAAGACACGCAGCGGAACGGTCAAGGTCAACTTCGCCGTGGCCGAGCTTCCGGAGTTCACGGCGGCGCCCGGGTTCAACGTCGACGTGCACGGGGGCACCATCGAACTGGCGCCGACGATCGACTACATCGAACAGGCGTTCATCGACGCGCGCAGCGGCAAGGCTGCGGCGCAGCCGTTCGCCGACATCTCCATCCCGACCGTGTTCGACAAGACGCTTGCGCCGGAAGGCAAACATATCGTCTCGATGTTCACCCAGTGGGTCCCGGAGACGTGGGCGCAGGAGCGCAACCAGAAGGAGTTGGAGAAATACGCCGACCGGATCGTGGATCTGGTCACCCAGATGGCTCCCAACTTCAAGGGCTCGATCCTGCACCGCCAGGTCATCGGCCCATGGGAGATGGAGAACGAGTGGGGCCTGATCGGCGGCAACATCTTCCACGGCGAACTCTCCGCCAACCAGTTGTTCCACATGCGTCCGGCTCCCGGATACGCGGACTACCGTTCGCCGATCCGTGGTCTGTACCAGGCGCACTCCGGAACGCATGCCGGCGGTGGGGTGAACGGTATCCCCGGCCACCACGCTGTGCGGGAGATCATGCGCGACAAGGCTCTCACCAAGAAGTAGGCGAACTGGCGCAGGTTCGTCTATCGCAAGGGCCCGGCGGAAACGCCGGGCCTTCGCACTTTCAGAGCGCGGGCCTGCGTTCGGGTGAGTCGAGCCATGGGCGCACGCGCTCGAGGGCGGCGGCCACGCGGAACGCACGCTCGTCGTCATACGTGCGAGCCACGATCTGCATCCCCGTCGGGACACCGTTGGATGCGAAACCGCTGGGGACGTTCACCACCGGGCATCGACTCATGATGTTGAACGGGATGGCCATGGTGATGTCGTACTCGTTACCGGCGGGTTCGCCGTTGACCGATGCGTGCATGGCCGCGCCATCGTCGCCCGCGACGAGCCCGGTGACCGCCATCGTGGGACAGAGCAGCGCGTCGTAGTCGTTGAGTATCAGGCCGAGCGGCGGATACATCTCGGCCTCGATCGCGATCCCTTCGCTCACTGCGTCGAGCGACAGGCCGGCACCTTCGTCGGCGAAGGCGATCGTGTAGGGATTCAGCTCTTCCCGGTGATCTTCGGCGATCCTGCGGATCCAGGCGTCGAACCCCGTCGCATAGTGGATCATCGCCGCACGGTTGATGAGTTCGCGGTTCCAGGGCAGGGATACCTCCTCGACGATCGCGCCCGCCTCGCGGAGCGCCTCGGCGGCCGCGCGTGTGTTCGCGGCGACCTCGTCGTCGACCGCGTAGCAGCCGAGGTCAACCGAGACGGCGATCCGCTGGCCTTCGATCCCATCGAGTTTGCCGGGGATCTCCACGCGAGGGCGAAGCGACACGACGTCAAGGGGGTCAGGGCCTGCGATCACGTTTTCGAGAAGGGCGCAGTCCGCGACGGTTCGAGCGAGCGGCCCGTTGTGGCAGTAGTGGTCGAGGTTGTCGCCACCGTCCAGCGGCACGCGGCCGTACGGCGGCTTGAAGCCGACGACACCGCAGAACGCCGCCGGGATGCGTATGGAACCTCCGATGTCGGAGCCGGTTGCGAGCGTCGTCGATCCCGCGGCCAGCGCCGCACCGGACCCGCCACTGGAGCCGCCGGTCGAGAACTCGGGGTTCCACGGGTTGCGGGTTACCCCCCAGAGACGCGAGTGAGTGAAGATCTGGCAGGAGAACTCCGGTGTGGTTGTCCGCGCGTGCATGATGCCGCCCGCGTCGAAGATCCGCTGCACGACCGTCGCGGTGTGATCCGCGGTCTCGTTCACCGCGAGCGAGCCATAGGTCATGGTCAGCCCCTCGATGGACATCTCCTCCTTGATGGCGACGGGGATGCCTTCGAGCGGGCGAGCATCCCCCCGACCGTAGGCGGCCTCGGCCTCGCGGGCTTGCTCCAGGGCCTGCTCGTAGAAGGTCTCCGAGAAGGCGTTGATGGCCGGCTCGACGGCCTCGGCGCGAGCTATCACGGCCGCCATCAGCTCGACCGGCGACAGTTCGCGCGCGCGGAACAGCCGCAGGGCCTCGACGGCGGACAGGTAGTGAAGGTCGTCCATGACCCCCAGCATCGCACGTCGGCGGGCCGATGAGCGACCCGGCGGTAGACTCGGCTCAAGTGTGTCCACGGAGGAGCCATGACGACCGAGACGAGCCAAGACCCGGTGACGAGCGAGCAGCATATCGAACTGGTGGAGCGCTACAGCGCGCACAACTACCATCCGCTGCCGGTCGTCGTCGCCGAGGCTGAGGGTGCTTACGTCACAGACGTCGACGGCAAGCGCTACCTCGACATGCTCGCCGCCTATTCGGCCATCAACTTCGGCCACCGACACCCCGCGCTCATCCAGGCGGCGAAGGACGAACTCGATCGGGTCACCCTCACCAGCCGGGCGTTCCACAACGACCGGTTCGGTCCGTTCTGCCGTGATCTCGCCGAGCTGTGCGGCAAGGACAAGGTCCTGCCGATGAACTCCGGCGCCGAGGGTGTCGAGACCGCGCTGAAGACGGCGCGCATGTGGGGCTATCGCTCGAAGGGCGTTTCCGAAGACCGCGCGAAGATCATCACGTGCAGCGACAACTTCCACGGCAGGACCATCACCATCGTGGGTTTCTCAACAGATCCAGATGCGCGCAAGGATTTCGGGCCGTTCACTCCCGGCTTCGAGACGGTCGAGTACGGAAACATCGCTGCTCTGGAGGCGGCGATCGACGAGAACACCGTTGCCTTCCTCGTGGAGCCGATCCAAGGCGAGGCGGGTGTGAAGGTTCCTCCGGAGGGCTACCTCAAGGCGGTGCGCGAGGTCTGCACGCGCAACAACGTGCTCATGATCGCCGACGAGATCCAATCGGGGTTGGGACGCACGGGCTACACGTTCGCGTGCGAGCACGACGGCGTGGTGCCCGATGTTTACATCCTCGGCAAGGCATTGGGCGGCGGGATCATGCCGGTCTCTGCGGTCGCCGCGAACGAGGACATCCTCGGACTGTTCAAGCCGGGAGAGCACGGCTCGACCTTCGGCGGCAATCCGATCGCGTGTGCCATCGGCATCGAGGTCATCAAGTTGCTGAACACCGGCGAGTTCCAGCGCAACTCGGCCGAACTCGGCGCCTGGCTCATCGAGACTCTGCGCGGGCGTGCGCCCGAGACCGTCGCAGAGGTCCGCGGCCGCGGCCTGTGGGTCGGCATCCAACTGAAGGACGGATGCAAGCCGGCTCGCGGGGTCTGCGAGGAACTCATGCGCGACGGCGTCCTGTGCAAGGACACACACGTGACGACGATCCGTCTCGCGCCGCCCCTCGTCGTTACGAAGGGTGACCTCGAGTGGGCATTGGAGCGGATAATCCCCGCGCTCGCGGCGGCCGGCGCCTAGGCCGATGTGGGAGCCTCCGACCGGCCCGCCCCCCGGTCTGCCCTACGGCTCCCAAACCCCCATCCCGCCGCGGGACTTGGGGCGCATCATCTCCTCCGCGTTCGAGGTCTACGGCAAGAGCTTCCGACAACTCCTCCCCACCGCGGCGGTACTCGCCGTTCCCATGCAACTGGTTCTTCAACTCTGGACGCACTCGCTCTTCCCGCCCGAGGAGATCCGGAAGTTCGTGCAACCGGACCAGGTGGATCTGGCCGGCCTCAAGAACGCTCTCCTCAGAGTTGCCTGGAGCGTGCTGTTCGCAACCGTGATAGGTGGAGTGATGAGCGCTCTCGTGCAGGCCGCCCTCCTTCGCGCGACGGCACAGGTTCTCGTGGGACAGGACGTGGTCGTCGCTGCGAGCGTCAGCTGGGGTCTGGCCCACCTCTGGCCGGTTGTCTGGGTTTCGCTCATGGTCGGACTCGCGACGGCCGTCGGTTACCTGTTCCTGGTGGTCCCGGGGATCATCCTCAGCGGTTTCCTCGTGGTGACCATCCCGGCAGTGGTCATCGAGGGCCGCCGCGGCTTCGACGCTCTAAGCAGGTCGTGGGAGCTGGTGGGGGGGCATTGGTGGCACGCTTTCGGCACCTCTCTGGTCGCCGGCTTGATCCTCGGATTCGGTGTCGGCCTCTTCTCGGGGTTCCTGTCCGCTCTCCACGCCCACTGGGTGCTCCTCATGTTCGCGGACATCGCCGTTTCGACGGTCTTCACGCCGTTCGCCACCCTGGTTTCCGTCCTCCTGTACGTGGACCTGCGCGTCAGGAGGGAAGGGTTGACGGCCGAGGCCCTGAGCCAGCAGGTGACCGCCCTCGGCTGAGCCCTTGGCGCCGATAGCGGGTCTGGACCGTTCAGCGCCCCGGGCGATAACCTGTCATCACCGCGAGGGCCCGACCGGGCCGAAGGAGCAGACATGAGCGACCAACAGATGTTCATCGGTGGAGAGTGGACGGACGCAGCCGACGGCCAGAGCATGGATGTCATCAACCCGGCGACGGGTCTTTCGCACACGTCGGTCCCGAAGGGCGGCACACAGGATGCCGAGCGCGCGATCAACACCGCCTACGACACCTTCTACAGCAAGGATTGGGCCAAGGTCACCAATCGCGATCGCGGCCGCATCCTGATCAAGGCCGGCGAGTACATCCGCGAGCACCTCGAGGAGATCGCCAAGCTCGAGTCGATGGACATGGGCAAGATCTACTCGGACTCCCTGTCCGATGTCGAGGAGGCCGCGTTCATCTTCGAGTACTACGGCGGGTACGCCACCAAGATCCAGGGCGAGATCCCACCGATGTCGGATGGTGGCATGGCGCTCATCGTCAAGGAACCTGCGGGGGTCTGCGTCGCCATCACCCCGTGGAACTACCCGATCGTGATGGCCTCGCAGAAGGTGGCTCCGGCGATCGCCGCGGGATGCACCTCGATCCTCAAGCCGGCGTCGGACTCCCCGTCGTCGTCGCTGTGGCTCGCCAAGGCGCTCGAGTACGCGGGGCTTCCGAAAGGTGTCCTGAGCGTGCTCACCGGCCCCGGTTCCAGCATCGGCGCGACGCTCGTCAAGAGCCCGAAGGTCGACGTCGTGAGCCTCACCGGTTCGACCGAGGTCGGCAAGTGGATCATGAAGGAGGCCGCCGACACGCTTAAGCGCGTGACGCTGGAACTCGGCGGGAAGTCGCCGAACATCTTCTACGCCGATGCCGATTTCCAGGCCGCGGTGGAGGGAGCCTGCAACGGCGTTTTCTGGAACTCCGGCGAGATCTGCTCGGCGGGTACGCGAGTATTCGTGGAGCAGAGCATCTACGACGATGCGGTGAACGCGATGGTCGATATCGCCGAGAACCGCGTGGTCGGCGATCCCCTCGACACCGAGACCGAGATGGGGCCGGTCGTCTCCGCGAAGCAGAAGGAGACCATCGACCACTACATCGAGATCGGGAAGAAGGAGACGAGGCTCGCGGGCGAGGGCAAGACTCCGGAAGACGAGAAGTTCGCGGGCGGCTACTGGGTGGCCCCGACGATCTTCGCGGACGCGACCAATGACATGGTGATCTCCCGCGAGGAGATCTTCGGACCTGTGATGACGGTCATCCCGTTCAAAGAGGTGGATGAGGTCATCGACATGGCCAACGACAACCCCTACGGGTTGGCGGCGGCGGTGTGGACCCGCGACATCAAGAAGGGTCTCAACACCGCGAAGGCGCTGCGGGCCGGCAACGTGTGGATCAACGACACGCAGCCCGCGCCGTCCGAGGGTATGTGGGGCGGCTACAAGCAGTCCGGTTTCGGTCGCGAGCTCGGGCCCTGGGGTCTGGACGACTACCTCGAGGCCAAGCAGATCTACATCAACCTCGACGAGGGCGGCGACGAGGAGTAGGTCGGAGCACATCTCGCATGATCCAGGCACTCACCGAGGCCCTGCCGATCGCCATCGGGATCATCCTCAGCCCGCTGCCGGTCGTTGCCGTGATCCTGCTCATCTTCTCGCCGCACTCGCGGGCCAGCAGTCTGGCTTTCCTGGCGGGCTGGACCCTCGGGATCGCGGTGGTCGGAGGCGCCACACTGCTCTTGGCGACCGAGGCCGAGGTGGGCGAAGGAGGTGGGCCAGCTCGATGGGCGCTCGCCCTAACCCTCCTCTTGGGGCTCGCCCTGCTTGCCTACGCATATCGCACCTTCGCCAAGCGCCCGAAGGCGGGTGAAGAACCGCGACTACCAAGTTGGATGCAGGCCTTCGACTCGATGGTGCCGCGCCGGGCGTTCACACTTGCGGCAGCGCTCTCGGGGGTCAAGCCGAAGAACCTGCTGCTCAACATCGGCGCGATGACCACTCTGGCCCTCGCTGGTCTCCCCACGGCGCAGACGCTCGGGGCCTTTGTGGCATTCGTCGTGTTGTGCAGTTTGGGTATCGGCGTTCCAGTGATCTATGCGCTTGTTGGAGGACAGTCAGCGAGATCCAGACTTAGCGGCTGGAAGGAGTGGCTCGTCAGGCACAACAGCATCGTCGTGGCAGTCGTGCTTGTCGTGCTCGGTCTCAAGTTGGTCGCGAACGCCGTCAACGGCCTCGTGTAATCAGTACAGGCAGAGACCGCTTCCATATCTCCTACAAGGAGGGGGCCGGGGGTTCAGATCCCTCAGCGCCCACCCAGTCTGGATTGGTTCGGGAGTACAGCACATGCGGTACCCATGCGCCACGCACGAGGAGGTATTCCTGCGCGAGTCCCTCTTCGGCGAAGCCGAGACGATGCATCAGCGCGCGACTGCGGATGTTGTCAGGATGCACGTTGGCGGCTATGCGATGGAACCCCAGCCCTTCGAACCCGTATCCGATCACCAGGCCAAGGGCCTCGGTCATGAGGCCCTTCCCTTGCTCCTGCTCGGCGATGCCGTAGCCGAGGATGCATGCCTGGAACGGACCTCGCACGAAGGAGAACAGGTTGACGGATCCGACGACGCGATCTTGTGATGCGGTCGCGAGGATGAGTCGGCAGGAGACGTCCTCGGCGAACTCCGTGTGGTCCTTGGAGAATCGTTCGAGCCAGAAGCCGGGCGTCGTCTCTTCGGTGGGCCGTTCCGGCGAATAGCGGGAGAGATGGTCCTTGTTGTCGCGGGTGTGGGCAGCAGCCGCCTCGGCGTCATCGGCTCGGCCCATGCGCAACGCGACCTTCTCACCGACCAATACCGGCGGTCTGCGCTCCACGAGGCAGACCCTACCTCGCGGTCGGGCGAGTGGTGGGAAACGCTGCTCATCTTCGACCATCGAAGAGGGTCCGACTTCGGTAGCCTGAAGTGAGACACAGGAGGTGTTCCGTGGGCACGACCGAGACGGTTGAGATCGACCTAGCCCTCGTCGAGGAACTGACTCAGCGCGAGACGAAGGCTCTTGAGGCCATCCACGCCGAGTCGCTGTCGTTCCGAGAGACGGCGCGCCGCCACCTGCCGGGAGGCGTTCCGTCGTCCTGGCAGATGTGGCCGCCGCACCCGACGTTCGTGGATCACGGGTTGGGGTCCAAGGTCTGGGACATCGACGGGAACGAGTATGTCGACTACCACAACGGGTACGGCGTCATGGTCATGGGACATGCACACCCCAAGATCGTCGAGGCCATCCGCAAGCAGGCGGGCCTCGGTACGCACTTCGCCCTCGCTACGCGGGACTCCTACGCTTGCGCCGAAGCGCTTGCGGAGCGATTCGGGCTTCCGCTGTGGCGCTTCGGCAACTCGGGGACCGAATCCACTCTCGACGCGGTTCGCATCATGCGCGCCGCAACCGGGCGAAAGAAGATCCTCAAGATCGAGGGCACCTATCACGGCCACCACGACTCGCTGATGGCGTCGGTCTTCGTCACGCCGGAGAACGCCGGCCCGCGCGATCATCCGGCATCCGCCCCGGCCACGCTCGGTCTTCCCGAGGAGTTCGTGAACCTCGTCGTTGCCGTGCCGTTCAACGACCTGGCGGCTGCGGAGCAAGCCTTCGCCGAGAACGACGGGGAGATCGCCGGCATGATCGTCGAGCCGGCTATGACCAACGCCGGTCTGGTACTTCCGGATCCCGGCTACCTCCAGGGGCTCAAGGACCTCTGTCACCGCAACGGTGTGATGCTCGCTTTCGACGAGGTGAAGACGGGCGCGACCCTCGCCTACGGCGGTGCCGTGGAGGCGTTCGGTGTCACGCCCGACCTCGTCTGTCTCGCGAAGGCGATCGGCGCCGGCATCCCTTGTTCCGCGATAGGCGGCACCGAAGAAGCGATGGGCATGATCGTGCGGAACGAACTCGAGCAGGTCGGAACCTTCAACGGCAATCCCATGACGATGGCCGTGATGAAGGTGAACCTCACCGAGGTGTTGACTCGCGAGGCTTACGGCGAGTTCGACCGTATCAACGGCGTGCTGGCCGGGACCAAGGCTGTCATAGAGCGCTACAAGCTGCCGGTATCGCTGAAGATGCTGGGTGCCAAGGGTTCGATCGACTGGAGCCCGGAGCCGATCCACGAGTTCCGCGATCTCTGGGCGATCGACGATCGGGTCCCGCAGCTCGCGTGGCTGTGGCAACTCAACCGCGGTGTCTTCAAGTCGCCCGGATCGAAGTGGGAATCGTGGACCAGTTCCATCGTTCACTCCGACGCCGACGCGCAGCGGTATGTCGACAACTTCGAGAGTTTCGCCGCCGCGATAACGGGCTAGGGCGAACCTGGCAACTTCTGAGCACAGCGCGGGACCTTTGGACCTTTGCCGGCTTGACCCCGTGACGTAGAATCCAATCGTCCTGTTTGATACGCCAGTCAGGAGGCAAAGGTGGCCGCGAATCAGTACGACGCGATAGTGATCGGCGGAGGCCACAACGGCCTCATGGCAGCGGCCTACATGGCCAAATACGGCGCGACCGTCGTTGTCCTGGAGGCGCGCCACAAGACCGGCGGCGCAACGGATACCAGTTCTCCCTGGCCTGAGGCTCCGGAGTTCAAGGTCACGACTCTCTCCTATGTGATGAGCCTCATGCCGCCGGAGATCCTGAAGGACCTCGAGCTCGAGAAGCACGGCTACAAGATCTTCCCGCAGGGCCTGGGCTACCTGCCCCTTCCCGACGGTCGCTCGATCATCAACGACGGTGGTCCGAAGGAGTACGAGACCATCTCGAAGTTCTCCAAGAAGGACGCGGAGGCCCTGCCGAAGTACTACGAATGGATCGGCGGCATGGCGGACCTCATGCACCCGATGCTGATGGAGACTCCGCCGAAACTCGGTTCGTCCGACCTGGGTGACACGCTCGATCAGCTCAGGTTCCTGATGCGCCGTCGCCACGGCATGGACGTTCGCACCATGGCCGACGTGACGAAACTCTTCACCATGAGCGCGGGCGACCTGCTGCGCGAGTGGTTCGAGTCCCCGGAACTGATCGGCCTCCAAGCCGTGAACGGCATCATCGGCACGTGGGCCGGACCCGAAGAACCCGGCACGGCGTACGTGTTGATGCACCACTCGATCGGTTCGGCAGGGGAGGGCGAGGACGTCGCC